>Ga0074045_10001598_pt1 | contig 21734 bp, 14 predicted proteins | sample BogForMeECP23OM2_FD_94442 | JGI IMG/M metagenome (GOLD analysis project Ga0074045, IMG submission 94442) | Bog forest soil microbial communities from Calvert Island, British Columbia, Canada - Bog Forest MetaG ECP23OM2 | ecosystem: Environmental > Terrestrial > Soil > Wetlands ... | reverse complement strand
CTAGTTCGTGCCCGTCACGCCGCCATACTTCGCCAGCCACTTCAACTCTTCGCGCACCATGATCTTTCCGTGCCAGGGATTCTTGTCAAAGTCGTGTCCCTCGCCGGGAAAAACCAGCAACTCGCTCGGAACATTCAACTCGTGCAGAGCGCGATCGAGAAGATAAGCCTCGAGCGGCGGGACCCGAATGTCGTCCGCCCCCGCAACCACAAGGGTTGGCGTGCGGACTTTATTCATCTGGAAAATCGGGGCTTCACTGCGATAGCGATCGGGTGCTTCCCAGGGCAACCCGCCGAGAAAATAAGCGTCGTCAAAAGCGTCGTCGTCGTTGCCCCAACTGGCGACGTACTCCACCGCGCCGGCGCCGGTGACGGCAGCCTTAAAGCGCGTGGTCTGCGTGATCAGCCAGTTGGTCATGTAACCGCCGAAGCTGTAGCCGCCTATGGTCAACCGGTTCGGATCCGCAATGCCGTCTTTCACCAGCGCATCGACGCCGGTCAATATATCCTTGCCGGGCGCCGAAACCATTTCCGGGATGATTCCTAGCGCGAACTTGTCTCCGTAGCCGGTCGATCCGCGATAATTCGGTTCGAACACCAGCCAGCCCGCAGTGGCGGCGAGACGATCCCACTGGTACCAATCCGCCTGGAAGTGGTTGCCATCCGCGTCCTGCGGCCCGCCGTGGATGTAGACAAACATCGGCAGGTTCTTTGCCTCAAACTTTCCCGGCGGATACATCAGCATGCCTTCCACCGGCGTGCCATCGTCGGAGGTCCAACGATAAGGTTTGGCCATGGGCAGTTCTCGCTCGGTGAACAGCTTGTTAAAGGAGGTGATGGGCCGTGCCTGCGTCAGTTTGTCGGGACCGTCGGCGATATAAACCTCCGCGGGCCGTAGGATTGCCGAGTGGACAAACGCTATGCGTGTGCTTTGGGATTGCGACGCGGCAGTGGGGATCTCATACCTTCCAGCCCATCCCTCGCGCTTCACGATGGCGGCTTTCGGATTCGCTTGCGATACCAGTTGCACCTCGGTCCCGATGCGGCAGGCGCAGAGCACCGAGCCGTCAGGGAGCGGCGCGTACTGCACGACTTCGCCCGGGTAGTCGGCGAACCAACGCTGCACTTCTCTGTTCTCGGGCTCTTTGCCTGATGTGTCGCCGGCATTGATCCAGTAGAGGCGCGGTTGTGGATCTTCATACTTCCTTTCCAGCGATCCCAGGTCGACCTGAAAGAACAAATGGCGATTGTCCGAAGCCCACTCCAGATTGAGTTCCTCGGCTTCGTTATGGGTCAGGCGTAGGGGCGCGATTTCCGACGTCCTGCTCGCCAGGTTGACGAGGTAGAGTTCGATGTCTTCAACTTTCTCCTCCAGTTCGGACACGGGGTAAGTCACGAACGCCAGGCGTTGGCCGTCGTGCGAAATGCTGATTTGATTTACCCGCAGCGGCGTATGCGCGATCGCTCCAGTTGTGGCGCGGGAATCCTTCTCCGCGCCTGCGCTATCTTTGGAATTGGAACCAAGTGCCCCGTGCCGTGCCAGCGCTTCGTCGATATTAAGGCGGAAAATCACGTCGCCGCGCTCATCGCCGCGGAAACGGATTACGTCCTTCCAATCTTTCTTGTGATCGTCGTTCTGCTGCTTGCTCCAGGGCTCGCGGGTTGCGAAGACGATTGCCTTCGAGTCGCCGGACCAGGCAAAAGCGTGAACTTCTTCGTCGCTTGAGGTGATGGCGACGGCCTCGCCGCCATTGGGTGAAATCAGAAACAGCTGGGCGACGCCTTTGTCTTTGCCGTCTTTTTCTCTGCCGTCTCCTGCGTCTTCGTCTTCGGTTACGGCGACTTTGCGTTCTGAGAGGAACGCGATCCACCGGCCGTCAGGCGACCATCGCGGCGAACTAGCACGCCCGGCTTGCGTCAACTGCACCAGACTCCCGCCACCGGCCACGATCCGGTAGAGCCAGAGTTCTTTGCGGAAGATCTGCTGATCCCAGTCTGGCTTTTCTGTCCCGATCACAACGGAGCTGCCGTCTGGCGAAACTCTCACCGCGTCGAAGCTGACCGAGTCGAAAAACTCGTCAAGCGTGAGCTTGGGTTTTGCGGTTTGGGCTTGGGTAAGAAGTGAAGCTGCAATTACGCAAACCAGCGAAACTAGCACGATGGATCGTCGCATAGAATTGTGTTGCCCCGAGGTTCGTCCCTGGTGTTCTTACGATTTTGTCCACATTCTTTATTGCGCCGTCGGTTGAGCGTTGCGTAGCGCCTCGTCCAGCGGCTGGTTGCTCGGCACGTTTTGTTCCACAACGCGCCATCCGTCGTCGTAGCCCCGGAATCCGACAATCGACCGGTAATGCACTCCGCTGTCGTAAAGCGCCGCGCCCACCTGATTGATAGATACCCAACGCCAGGTAAACTCGACGTCGGCAAAGTTGCCCGCCTTGCTGATTCCGGAAATGCTCAACAGTTCGCGACGCGCGACTTGGATCGCCATTGGACCATTGTTGGGAAGGGCATTCGAAATCAGCGGCCGTATCGTATCTACTCCCAGCGGCGTGGGCACCACGTCCCAGCATGGCGGAGGTTCGACGTCGGCGGGACACTTCTGCCCGGTGCCGATGATCCAGCCGCGACGCTGCAACACCATGGATTCGGGAGAACTGAAATCCTTGTTGGAAACGACGCCGGTCCTAAGCATGAACATTTGCGGCGCCTTGAATGCATCGGACGCCGAGATCAAGTCGGCAGCGAGCCGCCGCGTCAGGAAGTCGCGCGGAGAACAGCCGAGGCACGAACACAATAGTGCAGCCAGAAGCAGCGCTCTTGAGGCGGCGGAGCAAGTGTATCTTCGCGGCCCAGCCCCTAAAGGGGCGTCCGATTTCGAAAAACATGCGGTATCGCTAAAGCGATACCCTGATACGAAACCGGAGTTTCCCCGCAGCCAGTTTGTCTTGCGCATGAATGTGATTATGGTCGCGAGAGAATTTTAACCAATTGCGCCTGCCTGCGGGGCAGAAAAGGAGCGGCCGCAATCTGGCCGTCAAATTCCTTCGACCAGCGACCGGGGATCTGGGTATGGCAGGCCGGGCAATCGCCTTGCGCAGTCAACTTGTATTTTTCGATCGAATATCCATAGCGCTGGATCAGCGTTTCACCACACTGGTGACAATGAGTATCTTCCAGACCCTTCACTCGACCGGGAAGGTTGCCGGCGTAGACGTAGCGCAACCCAGCTTCACGGCCAATGGCGGCGGCGCGCAGCAGATCTTCGGGACGCGTATCGGCGGGCGAAGTCATCTTGTAATCCTGATGAAAAGCGGTCACATGCCAAGGGATGTCGGGCGAAACGCCGGCCAGAAATGCAGTCATATTGCGCAGTTCGTCGTCGTTATCGTTGAAGCCGGGTATCAGCAAGGTAACGATCTCCAACCACACTCCCATCCGGTGCAAACTACGGATGGTGTCGAGAATCGGCTGCAGGCGTCCACCAAGCTGGCGATAGTGGCGATCGTCGAAGCTCTTGAGGTCCACCTTGTAGAGATCGATCCAGGGATGGAGATACTCGAGCACCTGCGGCGTGCCATTGCCATTTGAAACAAACGCGGTCAGCAAGCCTGCCTGGCGGGCTTGGCGGAAGACCGCAACCGCCCACTCGCTGGTGATCAGCGGCTCGTTGTAGGTGCTGGCTACAACTTTTGGCCCTTGGGCGAGCACGTCCTTCACCAGCAGTTCGGCATCGGCCTCGAGCGGCGGTGAGACGGCGTCGGGGTCGCGCAGCGCCTGCGAAGTAACCCAGTTCTGACAATAAGAGCAGTGCAGATCGCAGCCCAGCATTCCGAAACTGTAAGCGAGAGCTCCGGGGTAGGCGTGGAAAAACGGCTTCTTCTCTATCGGGTCACACTGCACTCCGGCGACGTAGCCATAGGGAACGTAGAGCGTGCCCCCGTGATTGAAGCGCACCTTGCAGACGCCGGGTTGTCCATCCGGAATCGGGCAGCAGTGGCCGCAGGCGTAGCAGCGCACTCGATCGCGATCTAGCTTTTCCCAAAGGGCAGGGTCGCCTTCGCGGACGCGGTCGTCGGCCGTCAGGATGTCTCGGAGCGTGGCCACACGTCTATTCTACGGCTGACTGAGGGATTAAGGAGGGAGAGTTCTTGGGCACAGGAGGCACAGAGGACACAGGGGAAAACAGAAGTGACCGACTTCAGTTCGCTTCGGACTTCGCTCGCTGGTTATGGGACCGGAGCCAGACTTCGGCCTGCTGGCGGGCGTCGGAGACCTGTGCTTGTGTCATTTGGGAAGCCAACCCTTCGAGTCGAGACTTGCTGTTATCGTCACCTTCGGCGAGCGCAATCGCCGACCAGAAGTAGGCTTTTGACAAATCTTCAGGAACTCCGCGCCCCGCCCAATAGTAGGCGCCGAGGTGAGACTGGGCATCAACGTGCCCCTGTTCGGCGGAGCGCAAGAACCATTGCATGGCCTGCGTGTCATCCTGCGGAACATCCTCTCCGTTATGGTAGCGGACACCCATCTGAAATTGTGCTTCCGCGTCTCCCTGATCTGCGAGCTTTCGCAGGTCGACCAGGGACTGGGGCTGCGCGCGTTGCAGTTGCAGCGACCGCTGCGACGCTTGCGGTGAGTTGGCCCGCCGCTTCTCGATCGCGGGAGCAACTAAATAGCCGGCGGCGATTGCCACCACGGCAACGGCCAGCCCGAGCAGTCCGAGATGAAACCAGTTCGATGGAGCTGCGGTCGGAGGCTCGAGAACCTGCACTGGAACTTCCGCCGCAACGATTTCTCCATGGACCTGGTGCGAGAGTTGTTCTGGAGCTTCCTGTTCCTGCTCCTGTTCCCGCAAGGCCTCGCGATTCGCGTGCATCGAACCTAACTCGGCCGCATCGACGCCTTCCACACTAGACTCCGTGGTCACGGGAGACGGGGCAAACCCCGTCTCTACGGGTGAGTCGGGCACGGCTAACGCGGCGTCTGACCCGATCGGCGCTTCCGGCTGAGCTGTTTCGGGGCGCGTATTTTCGGGATGCGCGTTCTCCGGCTGCGTCTCTTCGCAATGGGTCTTCGGAATCATTTCGACGAGCCGGTCCAGTATCGTCGCGTGCGCCTTTGTGAAACCGCGCGGCTGCGGAGAGAAAACCTCCAACAGGCCGACTACGCGGAAATTCGATACGACTGGAGCCGCCATGATCGAAGCTATTCCCAGTGTGCGACAGATTTCCGGATCAATACGCGGATCGTTTTCCGTATCCTCGCAGGCGACGAAGTGACCGCTGCGAACGCATTCTCCAGACAGCCCTCGTGTCACGTCCACGGGAGCTCCCAGCGGCGGAGCCGGCTCGCCAGCTCGCGCCCGGCAGATCATCCGATCATTCGTGAGCAACGCCAGAGCCGCACCACTGGCTCCTGTAAAACTCAAGGCGCGATCGGTGATGCGTTGCAAAACTTCATCCACGTCGCCATCGATCTCCTGAATCTCGATTTCCTGTAACTCGGGCTCGCGAATTTCGGTCTCGCTGACCTCACGGCGAACAGCTTCCATCTGTGAAGACGGGGCAAGCCCCGTCTCTACGGGAGATGGATGCGCTGATGCCTCTTCCTCGCACCGCGCGCGTTGCTCAGTTCGAGCAGCGTGGTTTGAGCATGCGATCAGCATGTTCGCAAAGAGCCATTCTTTCAGTATTTGCCGGGAACTCTCAGAGAGCCCGGAAAATCGGATACCTCCACGGCCAGAGTCATCGCTCCACATCACCTGACCACTGCTATGAATGTAACTTTTGGTTTCGGGCAGATCGAGGCAAAGGGTTACGGCTCGGTTTACTTCGAGACGTTCACTGGTTTGGACGGCGAAACCGTCTTCGTTCAGGTCGAGCAATTCGCTCAAGTCCACGACCATGCCGGTTTGCGGGCCATTGAAGCGGGCGTAGACAGGAGTGTGGAGCTTTTGACGAACACGACAGCGGCGCTCTCCGTCAGGAGCCCCTGCAACTGGATCCGGCAATCCGCGAATCCTCTGATCCATGGAAGTTACATCCAAGTTACATCCATATTAACTCAGGGATACCAAGGAAGGGAGCACGATCCTGCGTAGGGACAGCCGCCCCGGCTGTCCGGGCGAACATCGCTCGCCGGGGTTTACGTTTTGCTGCTCTGGAACCAACTCGTCGAGCCGGGCTTCGCCCCGCGGACAGCCGAGGGGGCTGTCCCTACGCTCTTGCGGTCTGGAGGGTGCCGTCAGAGGTTCGCGGCCAGAGATGGGGTTTCGCCTTGAGCAACCGGCAGGAGAACCTCGGGCATGGTCAGCACTCGATCGAGAGCGTCGGCGAGGGTTGCGGGGAATTCGGAAGTCAGGAGGTTGACATCCAATTGCAGATCACGGCGGCTGTAGACGCGGTTGACGACGAGTGCGCCGCGTTGCCGGTTCGAAGTTGTCACCAGATCCAAGGTCAGCTTCCACGAAGGCTGGCTGGAAATTGTCATCATGTGCGGAAACTTGCTCCAGTGAAAATGGCGTTGGGTTTCGCTGGGCGCCGCTTGATCGCCGGGAAGCGACTTGAGGTGCAATTCGAACGCATCGAAGTCGTTGCTCTCGAAAGCGGCAACCAGAACGCTGCGCACCTGATTGAAATCGCGGGCCGCCTTGAGTTCCTCGACTGCGCGGCGCACCGAAAGATTGTTGATCACGATCTGCCGCTGATCAATGGTGCGCTGCGCCACTCGCCGCAGTTCGCCGAACTCCAGGTAGTTCAGATGCTGGACTCCCAGCCAGATGCCGGTACCCACCACCGCCAACACCAACCCCAGGGTGCTGCCCGTCGGCCAAAGCAGGAAGAGGCTGAGCATCGCAAATACCGCGGAGACGGCATAGAGAACGATCACCACCTGGCGGTGCGTAAAACCCATCTGCAGCAATTTGTGGTGGATATGTTCGCGATCGGCAGTGAAAATCGGACGCCCGCTGATCAGCCGTCGCATGACGGACAGCAGCGTTTCCAGAATCGGCAATCCGAACGAGACCACCGGGATGGCGACCGCCACGAACGTCGGCGCCTTCTGCGCTCCTGCCAGAGCCAGCGCGCTGAGCATGAAACCGATGAACAGGCTGCCCGAGTCACCCAGAAAAATCGTGGCCGGATTGAAGTTGAAGCGAAGGAATCCCAGGATGGCGCCAGCCAGCGTCACGCTCATCAGGGAGCCAAGCCAGGAATGATCGACCAGCGAGACGACAAAAACCACCAAGGTCGAAAACAAGGCCGAGCCAGCGGCCAAGCCATCCAGGCCATCAATGAGATTGAAGGCGTTGGTCACCGCAACCACCCACAACACCGTGAGGGGCAATCCGACGAACCAGGGCAGCGAGTGGGAACCGAAGATCAGCGGCAGATCGAGAACACGCATTCCGCCGGCAAAAAGCATCGCAGCGGCAATCGCCTGCACGGCAAACTTCAAATACGGACCTGCGCCGTGGAGATCGTCGTAGATTCCGAGCCCGAAAATCAGGCAGGCGGGAACATAGATGCGGAGAAGCGTGGTAGCGACGGATCCACCGAGCAGGCGCGGAAATATGAGGGAGAATACCAGCCACACGCTCAAACTGACTGAGAAAGCCAGAAAGATCGCCACGCCCCCCACACGGGGAAGCGGGGATTGGTGGACATGCCTTCCTTCGCGCGCCGCGAAAACCCAGCCTCTGCGGGTCGCCAGGTCTCGCACTTCACGCGTAGCCACAAACGACAAAGCCAGCGAGAATGCAAATAACCCAAAGAACAGGAGCGTCAAATCAGAGTTCCCTTCCGGCTGAAACGTCCGGCACTTCACACTTCTTCTGCGCGGAAGTTTCAGTCAATTCTTCCAGACGGAGTTTCCCTATCGTGGCGCCAGTGTGACGAATTTTGTATTTCTTCGAACTATACAACTCGTGGCAGTCGCTGAGCAACTCTTCCGGAGCATTTCCTTATTCACTGCTGGTGGTCTCAGGGCTGTCAAACATGCACTACGCCCCGATTTCACTGGGTTGCGTGTGTTAAACTCGACGCACACGAACTCCAGGAGTCTTGGTATGTCCGGGCGGAATCGCCGCTTCCTTTTGCGAAGCTTGTACGTATTTCTCGTTGGTTCGTGCAGTCTCCACCTTCTGGCCCAGACACCGGCCACGGCTGAGGTACCGCAGACAGCGCCTGCCAACGAAACGGCGCCGCCTCAATCGGCTCGTCTGCTGGCCAATTCCAACGTGAAACTGGGCGTCGGCGATCTGATCGAACTCAACGTGTTCGGAGTTCCGGATCTCACAACCAAGATCCGCATCAGCGGTTCCGGAGACATTTACCTTCCTCTGATTGACTATGTTCACGTTGCGGATCTCACCACCGATGAAGCGCAGGAGTTGATCCAAAAGCGGCTGGAGGATGGAGGTTTTGTTCGCGGCCCGCACGTTTCCATTTTCGTGGACGAATCCGCCTCGCAAGCAATCGTGATGGTGGGTGAGGTCGTTCACCCCGGCGCCTACCCTGCGATTGGTGATCGCCGCCTTTTCGACATGATCTCGGCAGCGGGTGGGTTGAGCGAAAAGGCGGGCCGCCTCGTGACCATCGAACATCGCGGAGACACCGGCCAGAAGGTTGAGTTGCACCTATCGTCGAACCTGGCAGAAGACACCCAGAGCAACGTGGAGGTTTTCCCCGGAGACACGATTATTGTGTCGCGCGCCGGGATCATCTATGTCGTGGGTGATGTGAACCATCCGAGCGGGTTTCTGATCGAAGACAATTCCCTCACTGTTCTGAAAGCCTTGGCGCTGGCCGGCGGCAATACCCGCACCTCTGCCTTGAGTAAGACCAAGATTCTGCGGCAGACGCCGAATGGAGTTCAGGAAATTCCCGTCAATCTGAAAAAGGTACTTTACGCCAAGGCGCCGGATTTACCAATGGTGAGAGGCGACATATTGTTCATACCCGGAAGTGCAGCCAAGGCCGCGGCCTATCGCACTGCGGATGCCGCCATGTCGCTTTCCACTTCCCTGGCAATCGTAGCTGCTCATCCTTAGATCCGCGTTACACGCCCAGCCCTTCAAGCACAGCGATGTAGTCCTGCGCCGTTTTTTCGCGGGAAAATTTGTTGACGATATATTGCCGTCCGCTGGCTCCCATCTGTCGTCTGCGCTCGGGTTTCTCCGCCAGGTCGAGGATCGCTTTCGCCAGGGCTTTGCTATTCTCGGATTCCACAAAAACACCGGCCTCGGCTTCTTCGACAATCTTGCGAGCTTGTCCATCGACCGCGACGATGACCGGACGCTCACACGCCATGTATTCGAGGAGTTTGGTCGGAATCACGGTCTTGAACAGCTCAGTCTTTTTCAGCATGACCAGGCAGAGATCGGCAGAGGAAACATAGGCGGGAATCCGTTCCCGTGGCTGTTGACCGAGGAACCGAATGTTGGCGAGTCCGCGAGCTGCGGCGAGTTCCACGATCTGTTCCTTTTCCGCCCCTTCCCCAATCAGCAAGAACATCGCGTTAGGCAAAGCAGTCTGTAGCTCTTCGGCGGCGGCAACCAATGTCTGCAGCCCATGGGCATTGCCCATCGTGCCGATATAGCAAATCAAAAAGCGATCTTCCACCTTCAGTTGCTTTCGCACTTCCATTGCCGCCGGGGTGGGACGAAAAAGATCGGTCTCCACTCCATTCTCGACGACGGAAATTTTGGCGGCGGGAACGTTCCAGTACCGGATCAGGTGGTCCTTGAACGCCGGCGAAACAACAACGATGCGGTCAGCACGACGGTACAGAAATCCAGCGATGGCGCCCAGCGTGCGATGGAGCAAGGTTCCTTCGCTGCCCGCGCCGACCGCGGCAAGCGATTCCGGCCAAAGGTCACGCACTTCGAAGATAAAGGGGACGCGATTCCAAAACGCCAGCCACCATCCGGAAAGCGCGCACAGCAATTGCGGCGAGGTGGCGATGACCACGTCCGGCTTTTGCAGATCCAGCCCACTGACCGCCGCCGAAACAGAGAACGACACGTAGTTCCGGATCCTTTCGTGCGCCTTCCGGTTCGGGAGCGGCCAGAGCCACGTGCGAGCCACGCTTACGCCATCGACGGTTTCTGTGTAGCGAAGGTGGTGCAACCGCGAGCGCCAATCTTCAGGCACAACGCCGGTCGGATGGTTTGGAAAACCAGTGAGAACGGTTACTTGATGACCCATGCGCGCCCAATGCCGGGACAACTCCCCGGCGCGTGCCGCCGGCGCTCCCATTTCAGGCGGAAAATATTGTGAGACGTAGAGAATCTTCACGATGCGTAGTGGAACAATCTTTTATGACGACCAGTATTGTGACAATCAGTAGCGAAGCAATTTGAAAATGCTTTTCTCAATCAGCGCGCGGGTCCGATTGCTACGATGCTGCGCGTAGCCTTCCCATCGTCCCGCAATGGCCGCAAAGCGAGCGTCGCCCGTCAGCTTTGACATCACGCGCAACTGTACGATATGCAACTGATGATAGAAAGGGCTCGCCAGCATTTTCAGACGCGTTCCGGATTGTTCATATAGCGACCAGTGCCCGGTATCGAATCGATCCAGATTGTGAATCAGCGTCCCGAGCCCGCGATCGAAAATATCCTTCCCCGTAGCATCCGAGCGCGCCAGCCAATAATCGAACACGCCCCACAGCGCCCACATGAATCCGTTCAAAATGTGGGTTGGTGGATCAACGAGATACTCTTCGATCCATAGGTTCTTCTCTTTGTCCTCTGACGCGTCCCCAAAGAGCACACCCCCTTCGGCGATGGGGCGCGTCAAAGCGACGAACGCCTTCTCAGCCGCACGTTGATATTGATTCTGATACTGATACTTCCCGTCTTCGGAATGAGAATGAGCGTGAGCATGCGCCCGCAAGAGAAGTGAAACGCCCTGTCCCTGCGCCAGTCCCGAATACCATGGCGCCTTGAGCGTATCCCGATACTCCCAGTCAAAATGATGGTTCCAGACCCAGAGCCCGTGCGAATTCTGCTCCAGGTTGGCGGCAAGCCAGTCGGCAGCCTTGAGAGTTTTCTGCCAGCGAGCTTCGTCTCCGGTCGCACAGAAATGGTTGTAGTTGGCGAGCCCCCACTGTGCGATCGCGATCGGGTTGTATTGCAGGCCGATTACTCCGTGGTAGTCGAGCATGGGTATGCCGACGGCATCGTAGTGGCCGGCGTAGTCCGCCTTCTCTCGAAACAACATGTAGTACTCGCCAAGCCGATCGGCGGTAGCGCGCGGATTGATCTCCGGCGTCTCATGCCAGAACATCAACTGGCTTCGTCCGGAGCCAAGTCTGGAAAAAAGATACGCGCCGAAGATACGCCGATAGTAATGCCAACGCGTGGCGAGGCTCATGCCGATTCGACTTCCCAGATGGTTGTGACCAGATCGTCCGGCTTGACGGCGATGGTCGTCGCGGCAAGATAACGAGTGGCGTTCTCGCCGTTGGGCAGCATGACGTTACCATACTGGAAATAACGCATCGGCCAGCCGTCCTTCTTCCAACGAGCCAACACCTGCCAGTTCGTTCCGTCACGGGAGCCGGTGAGATGAACTTGACGGCCGGTGTTCACGATGCTCGGCTCAATCATCGTCGAAAAAAACATCGCCTCTCCAACCCGGCATCCATATATGGAAGAGCTGGCAAGATCGCCGACTTGTTCGACGTTCCCTGCCCCATCGATCCTACGATCGAGCCGATAGACGCGGTTTTTCTCCAAGGGCGTGTCGGTCGAAAGATATAACCCCGTTTGCGTTGGAATCGAAGCCACGGCCCGGGCTTGCTGGTTCCCCGCCAACACCTCTTCGACTGAGCGCAGATCGCAGGAAGCGCGCAGCACCTTGCACTCAGCGCCCTCATCTCCCGTCAGTATCCAAAGGCAATCGCCCCAACGATCGTAAACAATGTTGTGGACGTGCCTTATACTTCCCGCGGAAAACGTGTAGGCAATCTGCCACGTGCGTCCGCGATCGGTCGAAGCGTAAATGTGGACTTCCGCGCGCTCGCGATTATCGAAATACTCGCCCCAATAAATGCTCCCTGATGGAACAGCTGTGATGTGCAGCGGCCGTGTGCCGCGCCGCACCTGATGAGTAATTTGAAATTCGTCGCTATCCGGAATTCGCGTTACCAGCGCTCCCGGAACCGCTCCCACCATGGTCTGGTCGTTTATCTGGGCGTCTTGCACGCTACCAATAACAGCCAGCGCATGAAAACCATCCCGCACCAGGCGATAGCTCAGCGCTGTGCGCGACGTGAGATTCCTCCACCAGACGGGATGAAGGCGCGCAACCGTTTCCCACTCCGCACCCTCGCCGATTTGCGGGGTAACGCGCAGCCGAACGATCTGGTACCCAAGGCACCCGTACAAAACGTCGCCGGCCCACGCCAGCACTCGAATGCCGTGCCAGGCGGCGGCTTTCCGAAGCTTTAGCCCGGACGATGCGGCCACCGCAACTGGAATTTCAGTCATGCCGAGTAATGTCAGATCTCGTTCTGAGGTCTTCTGTCTTCACTTCGGACTTGCGCGCAAAAAACGGGCCGATGGCGAGCACATCCATTTTGGTCCGCTGGAAGCAATCGATGGCTTCTTGCGGTGTGCAGACGATCGGCTCGTTCTCGTTGAAGCTCGTATTCAGGATCACGGGGATCCCGGTTTTCTTGCCAAAAGTCTGGATCAGATCGTAGTACAGCGGATTCTCTTCCCGAGCTACCGTCTGTAATCGCCCGGTATTGTCGACGTGGTTCACGGCACAGAGGCTCTTCCCTTTCTCCGGGCGAATCTTGTACACATGCAGCATGTAGGGCGATGGATGATCGTGTTCGAAATACTCGTGCTGCGCCTCAGCCAAAATGGACGGCGCAAACGGACGGAACCACTCGCGGTGTTTGATGCGAGCGTTCAACACACCCTTCATATCGGGCCGGCCCGGGTGGGCCACGATGGAACGATTGCCGAGCGCGCGCGGCCCCCACTCCATGCGTCCCTGAAACCATCCCACAACATTGCCCTCGACCATCTCATCAGTAACCGCGTCGAGCAGCGGCAAGCGCTCCAGTCGCTGATACTTTACACCTGCGGTTTTCAATGCGGATTCGATCTGCGCTTCGGAGAACTCCGGCCCCAGGTAGGCATGATTCATTTGGTTTTCATCCCGACGCGGCTGTTTCAACACCGAATGATAAGTGTGCAGCGCGGCGCCAATGGCCAGGCCTTCGTCGCCGGCCGCCGGCTGAATCCAGGTGCGAAGGAATGGTGTACGGGAAAACAGTTTTCCGTTAGCCACGCTGTTGAGCGCGCATCCGCCCGCCAGGGCCAGATTCCCATCGGGTACCCGCTTATGCATTTCGTTCACCAGATGAAAAAAGACTTCCTCGAAACAATATTGCATGGCATAGGCCAGATCCATATCGCGCTGTGTGATTTCGGAGTGCGGTTCGCGGGGCGCGCCGAAAAGATTTTCCATCTTGTCGGAGAAATGCCGCGCTAGACGCACCGTTCCGTCAGGCAGCACCTGCATTCCCTGACTGCTCCCGAGCGGCTTGAAGTAGCTCATGTTGAGCTGAAAGTTTCCGTTCTTGAGCGCGATGATCTTCCGAATCTCGTCGACGTAGGTGTCCTTTCCATACGGCGCCAGCCCCATGACTTTGCCTTCATCGCCATATTTCTTGTAGCCGATGAAATCGCAAATCATGGTGTAGAAGCTGCCCAGCGAGTGCGGAAGAAACACCCGGTCAAGTACCTGAATTTCATTTCCCTCGCAGCGCGCCGTCATGGTAGAGACAAAATCTCCCGAGCCGTCGTAGCTGAAGCCCGCTGCCTTTTCCCACGGCGAACAGTAATACGAACTGGCAATGTGCGCGATGTGGTGTTCGAGATGATGCTCCTGGAACTTCAGCGTCGCAGGGTCCACTTCGAGCGCCTGCGCCAACAGCAAACGCACGTCGCGCATCGACTCTTTGCGCTGCCGCATCTTGATAAAATTCAAAACCTTCGCCGGATTAGCCAGCGCGTATCGCACCTTTTTGGCGAGATTGGCGTCGCTGTCCTGCCCCACGGCCAGGTGCTGAACCTCTGTGATCTTCGCGCCTGCCGCGTCCAGACAGGCTTTCACCGCCAGCGCAGGAAAGCCGCCGAAATGCTTGTGCCGATTCAGCCGCTCTTCAGCCACCGCAAAGAGAATTTTCCCATTGTCGACGATTGCCGCAGAAGCGTCGGCGTGAAACATATTCAGCCCCAGAATCAGCATTTACAGCTCGTTCCCTTCTCTTGTTTTTCGTTCGGTAGAGACAGGGCTTGCCGCGTCTCTACGGGAGATTATGCGCGGACTTTCCCTGCAGCGCAGAGGCGACAAACTCACTGAGTTGCATACTTAGACGTTGCCCGGTCTGGCATGAATTCTGCAGTCGAAGAGTCGCGAGAGTCGAGCCCACGACCTGTTCAAACGAAATGGGTGGCGGCGTCTTGCCGAGCAGCGCATCCACGAACGACTGCATCTCGGCTTGGTGTCCCTTGTCCTGTGCCCACCGCGCGCGGGTAACTTGTTTGCGCCCGTTGCGAACCAGTTCGAGCCGCCGAAAATCTTCGAAGATCGCAACCGAACCGCCGCCAAACACTTCCACGCGCTCCTTCGAAACCGTCTTGTCGCCGTTGGCGAGATAGCTGATCGTTCCGACCGTGCCGTTCGCGAACTTGAGCGACGCGAGAACGTTATCCATGCTGTACTGTCCTGAATTGCCCACAGTCTGAGCCTGCACCTCGATCGGACATGCGCCTGCAAGAAAACAGAGAAAGTCCACAAAATGGCAGACTTCGCCGAGAATGCGTCCGCCTCCCTGCTCGGAATCGTTCACCCAATGATCCGAAGGGATGTAACCCGCGTTCACCCGATAGTGAATGGCCAGCGGTTCGTGGACTTCCGACAAAAACCGTTTCATCTGAATCGCCATGGGCGCGAATCGACGATTGAAGCCAACCATGAGAAGCGGAGCATTTTCCTCAGCCGATACACAAACCAGCGTGGCCAGTTCGCCTTCATTCAGGCAAAGCGGCTTCTCGCAGAAAACCGCCTTGCCCGCGCGCAGGGCCGCGAGCGACTGGGTGGCGTGAAGATTGTGACGGGTAGCAATCAGCACTGCTCTGATTTTTGGATCCTGCAGAAGCTGCGCCTCTGAATTCGAGCAATAGGAGAATCCAAATTTCTCGGCCGCCTTCCGGCTGCGCGGACCGGTCGCATTGCAGACGCCGATGAAAGAAACACCCGCGATCGCCTTGAGTGCGGGCAAGAGCGTGTTCTGTGCGAAACTTCCGGCTCCCAGCACCCCCAGACCAATGGACCCTGATCCGGACGCGGCCGCGCTCACTCGATCGCTCACCGAGATTTTGTCGAGCAAATTCGGCGGGCTCCCAGATTCAGATTCAGATTCAGCGTTCGTGCACGTGAGCAGCGCGGCAAGAAACGGTTCACCGGTGGTGCCTGTAATCAGGTCATAGGCCCGGGTCGCCTGTTCCATCGGAAAACGGTGCGTAATCAGCGACGGCAGATTAAGTTTCCCGTCCGAGATGAATTGCAGAAACGCTTCCAGGTTGCGCGTTTCTGTCCACCGCACGTGGCCAATCGGATAATCGCGCCCTTTCTGCTCGTACGCAACGTCATAACGCCCAGGGCCATAGGAGCGCGAAATTCTGAAATCTAATTCCTTCTCGTAATAGAGTTTCCGCTGCAACTCCATGCCGACGGTTCCCACGGCAACCACGATGGCGCGATCACGCGCCAGTTCCGCTGCCAGGTTCACCGGTTCGCTGCTCTGAGTCTCCGCCGTAATTAGCACCGAGTCGACGCCGACGCCGCCCGTTTTCTGAAAACACAAATCGCGGAACTCGCGCGCGCTGGTCGACACGGCCTCAGCTCCGCTTCCGATCGCGAGATCCGCGCGCTGCGGCAACAGATCCATCCCAAAAACACGGCAACCGGCAGCCTTCAGCAACTGTACCGTGATTTGTCCGAGCAACCCGAGGCCGATCACCGCGACCGTGTCACCCAGCGCGACTTCCGCGTTGCGAATGCCGTGCAGGCAAATCGCTCCGACCGTCCCAAAGGCTGCCTCTTCGTAGGAAACTTCGCCTCCCTGCTGTGGGCTGTGGACGTTGGCGAGTTGTGCTCGGCTTGGACGGCCGAGGGCGGCCATCCCTACGCGAGACGGTGCTTCGCTCCCCTCGGGAATCTTCGCCACCAGCAAACCCGGCACGCACGCGATCTCGGCGTGAACCGCAAACCCCGCGCCGGCACAAGCCACGCGGTCGCCGGGTTGAAGATCGGACACTCCGTCACCGACGGCGATCACTGTCCCGGCACTGCTGTAGCCCGGAGCCTGCGGCTGATCGAGTCGGCTGCGCACGGCTTGAAGCGCTGAGAAGATTCCGTCACGCCGCATTTTGCCGATGACTTCTCGAACCAGGTCTGGCCGTGCCTGCGCTTTTTGCAGCAGGCTCTTGCCGGCGAACTCGGCCGACGCGCGTTCTGTACCGGCCGAAACCACCGAGGCCGCAATCCGCACCAGCACGCAGCCCGGTAAAAGCATCGGCGCGGGGACTTCCTCGATCGTGATCTCGCCGGTGCGTGCGTGTTGGAGAACTTGTTTCATGCTTAACGACTTACTCAGCGACTTACTTGCTCGGGAATATGGCTATTCTCTGGCAGCGGCATCTTCAGATGCGAAACGACGCCTCGGAATTTGCCGCTCGGTTCCCGCTCAATTTCCTGGACATACTCGAAGCGCACTCGGAGCGAAGGACTAAGCCAGCTCCGGATATCGCTCCTGATTTCCATTTCGTCCTTGCTCCCATAGGCCTCGCGGCGTACCAGACGAATCGTTATCTCCCCTAGTTGCTCCTGGACAATTTGAGCTTCTCTTACGTTCAGAGCGTCTTTGAAAAGATAATCCAGGCGCGCGATGCGCGCTCCCTCGGGCGTTACAATGTAATCGTCGCACCGTCCTTCCACCCGCAGCAAAACTCTGGAACTACGCCCACACGGACAGGCTTTACCATCCTGCTCCCAGATTGCACTATCCCCCACCTCATACCGTATGAAAGGGAAATCATTGCAAGCGAATCCAGTGCATACAATGGTTTTGGCCGCGTCACCTTGCGTGCGTTCCACCCCCTCCAGAATGCCGAACTCGAAGTCTTCATGGTAAACGAACTCTGGACACCTTGAAGCATTGCCGCACCCCTCGGTGCAGCCATAGTGATCGCTCAGGACAGCACCAGTAAATTTCTGTATGTCGCGCCGCTGAAAATCGAGCATGTTTTCCGCGCCCGTAAAGATGACGCGGGGTCGCGACTCGAGACTAAGCCCGGCATCGACGGCATGCACAGCGAGCATGTGGATGAAAGAAGGATAGCCCGTGTAGAAGTCAAAACGCTGCGCGTTGAGAAAGTCGATAACGCTGGCGATCTTGCCGGGAGATAGGCTCTGCATGTTGATCAACACCTGGTGCATGGGACGATTCCAGCGCCAGTAAGGCGGCGTATGCTGCGTGATGGGAACAACCCGCTGGCCTGTAAAGTTCACGTGCCAGGCTCCCGGGGAAACGCCGAATCGCAAACGATGACGCCACCAGACCGCCCATTGGAATGCGACCGCCTCTTTGCTCATGTAGAAGTGCAGCGCCTTGCCGGTGGTCCCGCTGGTGTGGCGAGACAGTAAATCGCGCTTTCGTGCTTTCCCGGAAAGAAGGCGATCCGCATTCTGTCGCACATCTTCCTTCGTGAGCACTGGTAGCTTGGCGAGATCCTCGCGTTTCCGAATATCGTCGGGCGACAGTCGCAGGCTCTTCCAACGCTCGCGATAATAGGGGACATTCTCAAAGGCGTGGCGTATGAGCGAGCGTAACTTTTCGTTCTGGTACGCTTCGATCTCCGCGGCGCTCCATTTTTCCGACCCCACCAATTCGTGGAGACGCTGCTCAAAGCTGCTTCCGAAGCGCGTGTGCGCCTCTTTCTTCCCGTAATACCAGCAGGCGGCGTTCTGCAGGAAAACGGGCAGACGCGGATAAATCTGCTCGACCATGACCGATTCGCTCATCGGTTGGCCACCGCCGTCGAAGTATTCTCTATGCGGCCCTTCCAGCCGAAATGAGGCTCAAAGTGAAACGTTTGGTCGCAGGGAATTCCAACCAACGACCCGTTCCAAGCCGGATGATTGCTGCAGACTTCGACGTCACGCCACTGGTGATCGGCAAGCGGCATCCCGCGGCTCCGGAATGCTCCCCTAACAATCGGAATCTTCGCCGGATCGAAACCCATGAGATAAGCGCAGGCAGTGTCCACGCTCGGTGGATGCATGCCGAACAGAACCACGCCCGCAGCGACGGGGTCAGGATTCAGAGGACCGCGTCCCTCACCGGCGAGGATTCCATCCACCAAAGCGTAGTGTCGTTTTCGATTCTGCGGCAGCAGCGCGCGCAGCGAGCCGTCGGGATTGCCGTAGAGCACAATCTTGTTCAGGTCCAGGCACATTCGCCAAACCGTATCGTTCCCCCACCAGTTTCCACTGCGCACCGTCTGCTCCGTGTCGCCGAAGACGGGACGCCCGACGCTACGCGCCACGCGATGCATCCACGGTCCGACCACAGGAACATGCAATGACAGCTGACGAACTCCGGCGACAATCTTGCGTTCGGCGAGGTTCTTCATACCGGGGTTGGGACGCTCGTCGCCGCCGCGGGCGGAAGGACCCTCGGTATGGTGAGGCAACCAATTCTTATCGGCGTTGACCCCGACGAGGTTCTTGAGGCTAGCGGTAATGCCGGCCTTCTTGTGCGTCTTCAACTTGGGCAGGCTGAAAACAACATCGCACTTGATCGCACACCCGGCAATAAGGTATTCGTGGCGTCCGCCAGTGTGATGACGGTTGACGACACCGGCGTCGTAATCGGCTCCGTAATAACGTCCGCCGCCGGCGTGTTCCGCGAATTCGCTGGCCTGACCCAAATCGAAGGCAACTGATCCGTAGGCGTTAGGAGGGAGTTTGCGCCGTTCCACCACCACGTCGCCACGCGCCGTCCATTCCTCCTGGCGCAAATCAACGATCTCGAAGGCAAGACCGTGGGCACGATAAAGATCGCGGATAACGTCCAGCCCGAGAATGCCCACCATCTCAGAAAACGATGCGTCCGTCTGTGGAGCATCGGCGAGAATGATCTTGCCCTTCGGGCCCACCGCCTTCCACACATAATCGGCGACCGCGCGGATCACGCTTCCGTGAGTAATCGTGTAGTGCCAGCCCTCAGGATCGCGGGGATGGCGCTGATGGACCATGTTCGGCTTCAACAGAACGGTTTCGCCGGGATGAATCAGTTCTTGCAGCGGATTCCACTCCGCTGTATCGAAACGAGCAGCATCCAAGCCGGCTGTGTAGAGGCAGCCACGCACGGCTTCGTAAGCTGGGTTGGGTTCCGACGCGATGTCAACGAGGGCGTATTCGGGATAGCGCTGCGCCGGTGCAAAGGGCGCCTGGTCGGCGTATCGTGCACTTGCGCCGCGATAGACAATCACCGTCTTGTCCGACAACACACCCATCACAGACTCTGCCCCGAAGACTGACGCCTCTGCTCTTGTCTAACCTGGCACAGCTCATAAATCTTCGACTTGATGTGAAACATCTGCACTGCCTGGAACCCGCAGTAGATCAGGCCAGGCACACCATCCAGAAATCCCAGACCGAACAGATACTTGACCAGAAAAAATAGTACGGGAGAACCGGGGATGCCCATGAACCACTTCTTCAGCCAACGACGCCGCTGGGCCTGCGTACCGAAAAGCGCTGGCCGGAGCTGCTCTTGCGCGTCCCCGTCCAACCACACCTTGGCTTCCCAGTTGGAGTACTCATCGTGCTTCTGGATGTAGCGCGAGAGCGATTCCACGTTGCGATGAGCCAGCGGATTCCTAAGTCGAGCGGTGCGGCCTTCGACCACGACGTGTTCGTGAACTTCCATGTCGGCCATCGAGGAATCCTGATCCTTGAGACGGCATTCATAATGTCCCTTGCCACGGCGAAACAGCGACAGCTTCCAGAAGCCTGCGCCTCCGTAACGGAGAAGCCGTCCAAGAAAATACATGCGCAGGGAGATGTAATAGCCGTCGGTAGCGGGATTGCAGATCGCTTGTTGTATCTCTTCGGCAAGCTCCGGCGTCAGAGCTTCATCGGCATCGATGAGCAGAATCCAGTCGAACGCCAGTGGCAGAGTCTCCATCGCCCACTGGCGCTTCTTGGGCCAGCCGCCCTGATAGTGAAACTGCACGACCTGCGCACCATAAGAGCACGCAATCTCCACCGTCGCATCCGTGCTCTGCGAGTCGATGACATAGACCTCCCCCACGTCGCGAAGAGATTCGAGACAGTGCGGAAGATTGCGCGCCTCGTTGCGCGCCGCCACGATTGCGGTCAGCGGCAGAAGCGGGGCCGAGCGCTCGGTCTGAAACTGCTTTGAATCTTCCAGCTTGGGCATTAGGGCGGTGGAGAAGCTCTCAGCATTTTACTCTGACTTGCGTCGCCCGAGCGCGATTCGCTGGTCCTCAGGTCCTCAGCCGGATACCGACTGCAGTTCGCACCAGCGCTGCAGCACGTAGAGAGACCACGGCCGCGACCAGGAAGTCGCGCCGCGCACAAAATCCTTCCAGACTTGCTGCACGTGGTTAGCATCCAGCAGGCTACCGAGCGGCCCGTCCTTGGCCCGTTTTGCTCCCAGAACCGGCTCGATCTCCGCACGAAACTCCTCTCGCAGCCAGCGCTCAAACGGCAGCGTGAACCCTCGCTTGGGGCGATGCACAATCTCGTCGGGCAATGTGCCGGTGAGCGCCTCCACCAGAAGCTTCTTCGGCGTGCCGTTCAGCTTCCATGCGCCGGGAAGCGCCAAAACTGCCTTCGCCAGTTGGTGATCAATCAGGGGAACCCGAACCTCCAGACCTTGCGACATGCTCATGAAATCGGCGTCGCGCAACAGCGTATTGAGCATGTAGCAGCGCGACTCGAGATAAGAAACCCGATTCACGGCATCAAGCGGAATCGCCCGCGCCAGACGATCACGCTGCGATGCAACCGCAGTTTCAGCCTCCTGCGGATTTGCGCCCGGGAACAGCAGATCGCGCTGGCCGGGCGTGAACAGCATGCGGCTAAGAAAATAAGGATGCAGTATCCGCCCATTATCACCGGCCAGCGACGCCAGTTTGCGATTCTGATCGTTCGCAGGCGAGAGCGCAGCGAACGCCGTGGCCAGTGGACCGCGCGCGGCGCCCGGCACGTGCCTCCAGAAACGGGCGAAGCGCTCCATGCGCGGAATGGTGCGGAAGCTGGAATATCCAGCGAAAACCTCATCGCCGCCCAAGCCAGACAGTGCAACTTTCACCCCGGCAGCGCGGGCCTCGCGTGAAACAAAGTAAGTGTTGACGCCGTCCATTGTGGGCAGATCCATGGCTCGAAGAGCGTCCGGAATGGCAGCGAGGACATCTGCCTGCGAAACGGTGATCTCGTGATGATCGGTATTAAACTTCCGTGCGATGGTGCGCGAATGTTCGGCTTCGGAAAAATCGGCTTCGCGAAAAACGATAGAGAACGTGCTCGGGGTGACACCGCCCTGGCTCAGAATGCTGACCAGCGCGCTGGAGTCGATCCCGCCGGAAAGAAATACGCCGACCGGCACGTCGCT
>Ga0074045_10001593_pt1 | contig 21761 bp, 17 predicted proteins | sample BogForMeECP23OM2_FD_94442 | JGI IMG/M metagenome (GOLD analysis project Ga0074045, IMG submission 94442) | Bog forest soil microbial communities from Calvert Island, British Columbia, Canada - Bog Forest MetaG ECP23OM2 | ecosystem: Environmental > Terrestrial > Soil > Wetlands ... | reverse complement strand
CCTGCAGGAGGAACTGGTTTCCGCCCGCGAGTCCATGCGCCACGCCGCCACCCACGACAGCCTCACTGAAGTCATGAACCGCGGCGAGATTCTTGCCATGCTCGAGCGCGAATTGGAGAGAAGCCGCCGCGAGCGCAGGAACCTGGCAATAATTCTTGGCGACATCGACCATTTCAAAAGCGTCAACGACAACCTCGGCCATCTGTTTGGCGATGAAGCGCTCCGAGAAATCTCGCGCCGTCTGCGCACGCAACTACGCATCTACGACGGTGTCGGCCGCTATGGCGGAGAAGAATTTTTGCTGATTCTTCCAAACTGCGATTTGCCCAACGGTCTGCAACGCGCCAATGCACTACGCGAGTTCATAGCCAGCAGTCCGGTAGCGTATTCGGGCGATGCGAAACTCATTACCATGAGCATGGGAGTAGCCGTCTCCGCTGGCGTGGGAAAAAGCGAAGTGGAAGCATTATTGAGTCAGGCCGATGCCGGGCTCTACCGAGCCAAGGAAAACGGCCGCAACCGGGTCGAGCATATCGTCTCTGCCCGCAAGAAAACCGCAGCCGTGCGCGCGCCCAAAAGCTAAGCGCTGCTTCGCAAATAACCTGCCGCGAAGGCAACCTTGAATACCATTCCACGAATACGATTCCACAACCGCAACCGTCGCGGATGCGGCAAAGATTTGCACAATGATTGGTGAGCCACACATCGCACTGCGAGCCGATTCTGCCGTTTTAGGGCTTGGCGCTACGATTTTCCCCGTCAGATAGAAATGACGCTTGACCCACGTCCTGCAGCAGAGGATAATTCTCCTCTCTTGACTGCTGCGCTGGTGTGGAGGCGGCAGGCCACGATAAATCTCCAGCCGACAGGAGCCGAGTTCCGGCTTTTTGCAGAGCGGATGCATCTTCTTGCACGTGAGCCCAGCAAGCGTGCGCGAAGAGTAAAGAATTGAGTTCCTCGAAGGAGATTCTAACGGCGTTCAACGTGCACCAAGTCGGTTTGCACCAGTTCAACTTGCACCAGGTCAACTTGCACCGCAGTTTGTTTCGATCCTGAGGAGGACTTCATGAAGACTCGACGCGCAGCGCGTGTTTGCTTGCCATTACTAGCATGGCTAGTACTACTCATTGCTCCGGCGTTTGCCGCAAACAAACTCCAACCCATCGTAATCAATCCGGATAAGGTCGCCGTCTCGCAGCCCGTCAGTGAGATCGCAAAGACCACGGGACCGCCGGTGTTCAACGGCTGGATCATTCGTAAGGAACACGAGACACCGAACCACATGACCAAGATCTATAACGAGGCGGATCCGGTCATGCAGGACAGCGAGGATCCCGCAGCCAAGTTACCTGTTACCCTCGGTTTCAATTTCGATGGGGTAGATGGCGTGCAGGCAGGCGGAGTAATTCCGCCGGACACCAACGGATCGGTGGGAGACACGCAGTTCTTCCTCATCACCAATTTCGCTTTTACCATTTACAACAAGACCACGGGCGCTGTGGAAGTGGGACCGCTGCTGATTAACAGCATCTGGAAAAACTTTGGCGGCCAGTGCCAGTCCGACAATGGTGGCGATCCGGTCGTGCTCTACGACAAGATTGCGAACCGCTGGCTGTTGGAGCAACTGGAATACACCTCCAGCTACCAGATCTGCATTGCCGTGTCGCAAACTGACGATGCGACGGGGGCATACAATCTTTACTCGTATACCTTCAACGGCCTGTCCGACTATCCCAAGCTTGCGGTCTGGCCCGACGCCTATTACCTTGCTTTTAACTACTTCGGCCCTGGCGACGGGGAACCCTGTGCGTTGGATCGCACATCGATGCTGGACGGCCAGACGGCAGCCATGATTTGCTTTAGCCCCAATACTTCGGATATGGGATTCCTGCCTTCCGATTTGGACGGCAGCACGCTGCCACCGAGCGGCGCTCCTAACCACTACATCGAGCTCGGGAACTCTAACACTACGCTGAAGGAATACGACTTCCACGTGGACTTTACTGTCCCCACGAATTCCACGTTCACGGGTCCGCACGAGATTACGGTGCCGGTCTACCAGGTCCTTTGCGGCGGTGGCGGCGGGGCCTGCATTCCCGAGCCGGACGGCGGAGGTTTGCTGGACGCGATCGGCGATCGCATGATGTTCCGCAACGCGTATCGGAACTTTGGAGACCACGAGGCGATGGTGTTCTCGCATTCGGTGGGTACGGGGAACACGCAAGTATCGGCCGAGCGCTGGTATGAACTACGCTCCACTCCTCCAGGTGGCAGCTTCTCTGTCTATCAGGCGGCGACTTACAAGAGCACCAAGTACAACTACTGGATGGGCAGTGCCGCCATGGATCATAACGGTGACATGGCATTGGGCTTCAGCGTGGATAACAGCACGAAGGAGGATCCCAGCATTTGGCTCACCGGCCGCTTACCAAGCACCAAGTTGAACAAGCTGGATAAGACGGTGGTGATCCATACCGGAACCACGGTGCAGGGGGACGTTAATCGTTGGGGTGACTACAGTTCCATGAGCGTGGATCCCACGGACGATTGCACAATGTGGTATACGCAAGAGTACAGCGACGGCGGCTTCAATTGGCAGTCGCACGTAGTCTCGTTCAAATTCACGGCCTGCGAATAACTCGCAAGATGGATCTTTAACCTCGGCGCTGGGAGGGTTCGGCCGCAATGGCGGGCCTCCCCAGCGCCGGTTTTTTGGTCGCGAGACTGTTTTGCTTGTGAGACTTGGCTGGAAGGTATTGAAATTATTGGCTTTCTGCCAGATTCTTGCAAGACCCTACCAGATTGTCCTATGGGATCCCCCATTCGTGCCATGCCGCATGCATCCGTCACAGGATAGAGTTAGTGGTGAGCAGACTTCGGGGGAGGGCTGTTCAAACGAGCGTCCGGTGACTCGAACCAGAGTCCGGGCGCTTTCGTTTTTTGTAGCGGAATTGATCTTTTAGGGCTTAGTCGGAACCTTTTTTGGCTTCATCATTTGCCATTCTGCTTCCGTCAACTCCCGTCCCATCGCGGTAAACTCGCCGGCTCCCTGCAACCACTCGCCGCCGTCCATGATCACTACTTCTCCGTTCATGTATCCAGAGCCATCGCTGACCAGAAATGCGGCCAGATTCGCGAATTCTTCGGTGGTACCAAAGCGCCCGAGAGGATTTCGCTTCTTGGCCGCCTCCGCCAGTTCCGGCCGCGGCAGCAGACGGGAGAACGCGCCCTCGGTTGGGATAGGTCCGGGGGCGATGGCGTTCATGCGGATGCCACGATCTCCCCACTCGACGGCAAGGCTTCGGGTGAGCGCCTGCACGCCGGCTTTGGCCACGGCCGAAGGCACCACATACGCCGAACCCGTAGTCGTATAAGTGGTGGTGATGTTCAGCACCACGCCTTTGTGGCTGGCCGCGAGCCAGCGGCGTCCGCAGGCCATGGTGACGTGCAGAGTGCCCATCAGGACAATGCCGAGCACGGACTGAAACGCCCCCAACGAAAGTTCTTCGGTGCGGGCCAGAAAATTTCCCGCGGCGTTGTTCATAAGCACATCGAGCGGGCCTTCGCCCCAGAGGATTCCGATCATTTCTTCGACCGCGGCGGGGTCGCGCACGTCGCAGGGCCGGGAGTGGATCTTGCCCGCCGTACGCGCGCGCAACTCCTGTTCGGTGGCCAGCAGAACCTCCTGGCGCCTGCCGCAGATGTAAACCTCGGCGCCCAATTCCAGAAACCGTTGCGCGGCGGCTTTGCCTAAGCCAGTACCTCCACCGGTGATTAGAATGCGCTTGCCTTGGAGTAGATCTTTCTGAAACATGGATGATTGTCCTCCACTGAAATGAAACACCGATTGTAACGGATGGATCTGCTAGCAGAATGACGAGCGTAAGCAGCAAGCGCACTGCTCCGGAAATGGAGCGCGGGCGTCCCCGCCGCTACGACAAAGCTGCGGGCGCGAAACGCTTATTCAACCCAATTTTGCGATGGCCCAGCGCGCGTGTTCGGCGACCACTGGATCGGAATCTTCGCTGAGTTTCTTGAGCGTCGCTGCGAATTTCCTGTTGCCGCTGTTGGCCATCGCAAGGACTGCATTCCTGCGCAGGCCGGAAAGCTTTGCGCGCCGCACCGGAGATCCGCGAAATACTTGCCGGAACTCTTCGGGCTGCATCTCTGCCAGCCATTCCAGCGCGGGATTGACGAATTCTTCTCGCGCCTCGAATTCTGGGGCCGAGGTCACGGGGGCCTTGCGATTCCAAGGGCAAACGTCTTGACAGATGTCGCATCCGAAAACGTGGCGTCCCATCAGGCCGCGCAGGTCCACTGGAATCCCGCCGCGCTTTTCGATCGTGAGATACGAAATGCACAGGCGAGCATCTAACTCGCCGGGGGCAACAATCGCTTGCGTAGGGCAGGCGGTGATGCAGCGGGTGCAGGTTCCGCAACGGTCGGGCGCTGGGAGGCTGGCGGCCAGTTGATCGCCCGTGAACTCAAGCGAGGTCAGAATTACTCCCAAAAACAGCCATGAGCCTAGCTTCTGGTTAATGACGCAGGTGTTCTTGCCGATCCATCCTAGGCCCGCGTATTTCGCGTACACGCGCTCGATTAGCGGGCCGGTGTCTACATAGGAGTGAAGGTGCAAGCCGCCCGTTGCCAGCGGCCAATTGGCAGTGACGTCGAGCAGTTCGCGCACATTGGTTTCCAGTTGCCGGAGGCGGCGCAGGACGGCATCATGATAATCCTCGCGCGACCAGGCGTAGCGCGAAATCCAGCCCGCCCTGCCATCTTTGGGCGCCTCGGTCGAGTAGGGCTCCGCAGCGTTGTAGTTGATGGCGCAGACGATTACGCTGCGCGCCCAGGGAGCGACTTTCGCCAGCGACGCTCGTTTGAGTTCGCCGCTTTGATCGCGGGCTTCCATGTATTTCATTTCGCCGTGTTTGCCATTGGCGATCCAGGCGGGAAACGCTTGCAATTCCCGGAAGTCGCGGACGGGCGCAATGCCGCAGAGATCGAATCCGGTGTCGCGGCCACACTGCTGGATGCGGGATGGAAGGTCGGAAAGCAAATGGGAAATGAGCCCTCAAGCAGTGACTTTTGCATCCAGCGTCTTCATAAGATCCAGAATCACGTGAACCACGGCCTCGTCGCCGATTCCGGTATTGATCATGGTGTGGTAAATGGCGCGATCGGGCCATTCGACGTGGAAATACTTCTGAATGAAATCGACGCGCTCCCGGTCCACGGTATCCACCAGTTGCTCGGCCTCGTCCTCGCTCTTGCCGCGTGCGAGCAAGCGCCTCACCTTATCTTCTCGCGGAGCGTACAGAAACACCCGCATGGTGTCTTTGCGGCTCCTGAGGAACTGCTGCGATCCCCGTCCCACGATGACCGAGTTTCCGGTTTTGGCCGCGTGCTGCACCACCTGTTCGGTGAACTTCAAAATGCATTCGCTGTCCACCAGTTTGAGCTTGTGCGCATTGAGGCTCCCTTCATAACTTCCGCGCAAGAATGATTTGAAGAGCCGGTAGTAGAGGGGATCGGGTTTTTCCTCTCGTCCTTCGACAACTGCCTTAGGACAATCCGCCAGCCGCGCGATTTCCTCCGTCAGCAACTGATCCCAAAGCTTCCAGCCCAGTTGCCTGGCGAGCAGTTGCGCGATCTCGCCGCCCCCGCATCCGTACTCGCGTTCGATGGTTATGATTTTGATCATGTGGGTCGCCTCAAATGTGGACGGCGAGAACCGGGCACGGGCCTAACTGCAGCACCCGATATGTCGTCGAACCAAATGCCGCCAGATCGAGTGCGCCGCGGCCATGCACTCCCATGGCCACCATGTCAACTTGCGTCTCCTGGGCGAATTGAATGATCTGCTGGTACGGTTTTCCGAAACGCACCGCCGTCTTAATCTTAAGCGACTTGCGGGCCTGCGCCGGAATCAGTTGATCGAGTTGCGCCGCCGCTTTCGCCATGACTTCTTCCGCCCTGGCCGCACTGTGCGTCTCCTCCAAGACATGCAGCAGGGTGAGCTCGGCATCGTATTCCTCGGTAGCCGAGATGGCGTAGCTCAAAGCCCGCTCCGAGTTCTCCGAAAAATCGGTACAGAAAAGAATCCGGACCAAGCGATGGTCGCGCGCTTCACTCGCGCCGATATCCGAGGAGACAGGCTCATGCGGCGTCTGACATACTGTCAGTACCGGGCATGAAGTCCTGCGCATAACCCGGTTGGTCACGGAGCCGAGCACAAAGCGGTCATATCCTCGCCGGCCGTGCGTTCCCATGACGATCAAATCTACTTTCTGCGCTTGTGCGAACGACAGAATACAATCTGGGGCTGATCCCTCATGCACCACCAGCTCCGGCTGAATTTCATTGCGGGCATGATTTTTCAAGAACTCCCGCAACTGCTCTTTGCCGCCCTCGCGCAGCGTCCGACAGAACTCGGCATAGTCTCCCGCCGAGGCCGCATAGTCGGCGTAAGGGTATCGCGAGAGTTCGACGATATGCTGTGCCACCAATTTCGCTCGGTAATGCTCCGCCAGCGAGAGCGCGTGGTGATACGCCCGAACTGAAAACTCCGAGAAATCAACCGGACAAAGAATGACTTTAATTTCCAGCATGACCGCGTCTCTGAGTCTTATCTCCTGCCGCGCTTCAAATGATGGTTACTCCGCTACCCTCACCCCACCGCCGCCAGGATCATTCTTCTTCAAAACAAAAGCCAGACAGAACATTATCGCCGCCCCCACGCAAAGCACCATGAAAGTATCAATGTACGCCAGACTGGCCGCCTGGGCTTGCAGCGATTGATAAATCCGCGCGTAGGCCGTCATTTGCGACTCATGCCGCCCCACTCCGGCGGTAGCCAGCTGATGACTCAAGCCGGTAGCGGCATTCACAAAATTAGGATTGTCGACCCGCGCATTCTGCACCAGGCGCGCCTGATGGAATTGCGAGCGCCGCGCAATCAACGTGGTCACCAAAGACGTGCCCACGCTGCTTCCCATATTGCGCATAAAGTTCACGATTCCCGCAACCGAGTTATTCTTCTCCGGCGCAACTCCGATATAAGCCACTAGCGTAATCGGCACAAACAGGAACCCCAAACCAATCACCTGGGTAATGCGCAGCCACGTAGCGGCGCTGAAGCTGATCAGCAAGTCAATCCGCTTCGTGGAATAAAACATGGCGATCGATAGCGCCAGCCAGCCGAAAGCAATCAAATAGCGCGCCTGGATTTTCGTCGTCAGTTGGCCCATGATCGGCATCTCAAACAGCAAGACGAGCCCGCCAGCCGAAAGAGCCAGCCCAGCCAGTTGCGACGTGTATCCGACGAGCGTCTGCAAAAATTGCGGCATCAGCACCAGGCTGCTGAACAGCATGATGCCCAGCATGAACATCATCAGGCTCGAACTCGCGAAGTTAAAGCTCTTGAACATGCGCACGTCGATGATCGGCGCCTTTTGATAAAACTCCCAGATCACCAGCGAGATCAGGCACACCGTCGACACGACGATTAAAGTTGTGATGAAGTGCGACCCAAACCAGTCATCTTCCTGCCCCTTGTCCAGCAGTACTTGCAACGCGCCGATGCCGAGCACCAGGAGCGCGATGCCGATGTAGTCCAACTTGACCCCAGCCGATTTGAGCCGGCTTAAATAAGGAGGGTCTTCGACAAAGCGCCGCACCAGAAACCACGTGGCCAGGCCGACGGGCAGGTTAATAAAAAAAATCCAGCGCCAGGAATAGTTAAAGGTGATCCAACCGCCCAGGGTGGGCCCGATGGTGGGCGCCATGATGGCCGTGATACCGTAAAGCGCAAATGCCAGCCCGCGTTGTTGGGGGGGAAACGTATCCGCCAGAATGGCCTGCGCCATCGGCTGCAGGCCGCCACCGCCCGCGCCCTGCAACACGCGGAAGAAAAGAAGAAAACCGAGACTTGGCGCGATACCGCACAGCAAAGAACTCACAGTGAAAACAGCCAAGCAGGACATGAAGAAGCGCTTGCGTCCCAGTGTTCCCGCGAGCCAACCGCTGATCGGCAGGATGATGGCATTCGAAACCAGATAAGAAGTCAGCACCCACGTACTCTGGTCGTTGCTCGCCCCCAGATTGCCAGCCATATAGGGTAGGGCCACATTCGCGATGCTGGTGTCGAGCACCTCCATGAACGCCGCCAAAGCCACGACCACGGCGATCAGCCAAGGGTTGTACTTGGGCCGCCAAACGTCCTGGTCGAGAGTGAGCGTAGCAGCACTCATTTGAGATACACGTCCGGCACCACGTTCATGCCCGGTCGCAGCCGCCGATCCTTGTTCTCTCCCTGCTCAAGCACGATCTTTACCGGAATTCTCTGCACAATCTTCACGTAGTTTCCGGTGGCATTTTCCGGCGGAAGCAAGCTGTAAAGCGGGCCGGTTGCTCCCGCAATACTGTCCACGTGTCCTTTTAAGGTCCGCCCACTGGAATCCACATGAATCTCCGCGCGCTGCCCAACCTGCATGTGACGAAGCTGCGTTTCTTTGAAATTGGCGGTCACCCATACTTCATCAAGCGGCACCACGGTAAGCAGTTGCTGCCCGTCCTGCACGTTCATGCCGACGACTACCGTCTTGTTCACTTCCCCGGTGACCGGAGCAACGATTCTTGTGTAAGAGAGATTCAGTTGTGCCTGTTCGAGAGCCGAGCGCTTTTGCTCCACATCGGCGAACGCCGCCCGCACGCGAGCCTGGGTCGACGAAACCTGCTGCGGCCCGGTCTCCGCATATTTATGGTTGGCTTCGGCCTGCGACACGCGGGTGCGGGCCTGTTGCACGAATTGCTGCGCTGCGGACTCACTGGCGCGCGCCGCCGCGACCGTAGCCGTGCTCGATTTGGCCGCGGCCAGTGCTTGATCGTAGATTTGCTGCGATACTTCGCGTTTGTCGACGAGTAACTTATAGCGGTGAAGATCGTCTTGCGCCTTCACGTCGTTGGCCTCGGCCGCCACGAGTTGCTCATGAGCGGCGGTCAGTTGCCTTTCGGCGGCGATGACTCCGGCATTCGCGTCGTCCACTCCCGATGCCGTGAACCTCAGTTGACTGGAACTGTTCACGGAAGTAATCGGCACCGTGAGATTCAGCGATTGCGCGGTCGCTTCCGCGTTGGCGAAATTGGCTTGCGCCTGCGCCACCGCAACCTCATAATCCTTCGGGTCGATCTCGACCAGCACCGTGCCCTTCTCCACCCACTGGTTGTCGTCGACGTTGACCCGCACCACGTAACCCGAAACCCGCGCGCTCACGGGATAAAGATGAACATCCGCCTGCGCATCGTCGGTCGATTCATAACTGTTCAGCCAGCGCCACAAAAAAAATCCCGCGACCAGCACCACGACGACCGCGACCAGAATCACGACATTTCTGCGCCGATTGGGATTTCGCCGCGCCAGCGGCCGATACTCGCGATCCGCCAAAGGCGATACCTCAGCTGACGACGAATCGGCCGGAGATTGCCTGCCTGCATCGGGTACTGAATGGGGTGGGTTTTCTTCCGACATGTTCATTTTCCTTTGAAATATTCCTTGACGCCCTCTTCACCAATGCCGAGAGCGCGAACCAGGGAAATCTTTGAAAAATTATAGTTGTAGAGACTCGAGATGTACTGTTCGTGCGCGCTCGCTACTGCCTCTTGCGATTGCACCACTTCCACTGTATCGGTCACGCCCGCGCTGAACCGATCGCGCGACTGCACCAACGTCTGCTCCGCCAGATCGATGTTGCTGCGCGCCACACTCACCTGCTCCGCCGATGACTGCAGGTTGAGCAACGCCGCGCGCACGTCGGAATCGATCTGCGCGCGCAGATTTTCCAGCCGCTCGCGGCTTTGTTCCAGTCTGGCATCGGCCTGCAAAACATCGCCATGAACGCTGCCGCCCTGAAAGATCGGGATCGTCAAAGTTCCGCGTGCGTCGGCGACGGGCGTTGCCGTGGAGGGATGCGACCCTCCCAACCCATAATCCGCGTTAAACGAAAGCGATGGTAGATAGCCGCCCAGCGCGGCTTTGCGGGAATATTCCGCCGCCCGTACGTCCTTCATCGCCGCCTGGTAATCCGAACGCGAAGCGTAAGCGTGTTTCAGAGCCTCATCGACAGTGATGTCTTCGAACGGCTGGTACGGCGCTTTGTCGGTGAATTCAAATTCCTGTCCGGGAGCCAACCCGATCACGCGCGCCACCGTCAGCTTCTGGATGGCAAAGTTGTTCTTCGCCTGGATCAACTGTTGTTGCCGCGTCTGCAACTCAACCTTGGCGCGCAGCCCATCGATGTCCGGGGACGTGCCGGCATTCACCTGGTCCGCTGCCTGATCGTAGATCGCCTGTGCCGTCTGGACCTGCGCCTCGGCCGTTTCAATGCGAGCTGCGTCGGCGATGGCCTGCAAATACGTATAACCCACGGCCAGCACGACCAGATCGCGAGCATCCTTGAAGGTATAGCTGGCGGACCGCACACTCTGAACAGCCGCACGCGTCGCGTTGATTGACTTCCAATCGAACAAAGTTTGGGACAACGCGGCGCGCGCATCGAAATAAGAAAACGGCCCGATCGCTGGCGAAATATGCAGGAGGGTAGAGAGACCCGAAAAACCTAGCTCGTCGACATTGAGTTTCGTCTCCGCTACGTAAGGCGTCGCCGTCAAATGAGGCAGCAGAGAGCTCAACTGCTGCCAGCGTTGCCCGCGGGCAGAGCGGATATCCGCACCCGAAAGCAGCAGTCCGAGATTTTGTTTCAATCCGCGCCCAATCGCGTCCGGCAACGAAAGCGGCAACACTCCCGGAACCAGCTTGGCCGGCACGCTGCCTGCGAACGTGCTCACTGCACCGGTGCCAGGGATGGCTTGCCCCGGATTGCTCGGGAGCGCGGTCTCGGTTTGCGCCAGGGATGCTGCAGTTCCACAAAGCAAGAATCCGGCCAGCAGGAAATCGCGGCAGCATTTGTAACTGAGTCTCAAGGTTTCCCCCTTCTTTTCCGAACGCTAAAAACCTTCTTGTCATCCGATGAGGCTGCGGCGCTTGCGGTTCCAGACGCCTAACTGTTTGCGATTTCTTAGGCCTTCAGGGCCTACATTTTGTCTCCAATGGCGCCATCACCTTTCCAGTTCCTTGCGATCCCAATTGCCCAGGCTTGCCCCGGCCGCGTATGTGCTTTGGCAAAACTCGAGTAGCGAAGCCGCAGGCGATTCAGCCTGGCGCACGTCTTCATACATTAATAGAAATTCGCCCAACTGCTTGTCGTAATATGCGGCCTTGGGCTGGGCGGGGGCTTCCTTGAATCCGTGCGGCTCGGGAGCCATGTAAGAATAAAAAGCCGCATCTTTTACACCACCGCCGCCTGGCCAGAAGCCTACACTGCTCACTTCGTGGGAATAAGCTTCTCGCGTTATCGCGTCGGCGCCCTGTCGCTCCGGAGCCCGGCGGCCCGAAAACCGCGTCACCGCTAGATCAAAGCTTCCCCAGAAAAAATGCACTGGGCTACATTTGCCGATGAATCCCGCCCTGAATTGACCGAAGAGCGCATCCACCGTCAACAGAATCCGCCAGAATTTCTCCACCGCCACGGGATCGTACGAGCCATGCACGCGATCCTCGTCGAAGGCAATCGGATTGGGAATTTCGACCGGCATGCGCCAGATCTTGACTTCGATTCCTGCCGATCGAAGCATGGCCATGAATTCTGCGTAGAACTCGGCCACCGAGCAAGGGGCCAGCGCGAGTGTCTTCAGTATTCCATCTGCCGTCTCCAGCACAAGCTGGTGGCGCAAGAAGTCAAACCGGAGTTCGAAGGCTCTTTGTCCATACGGGATTCGAGATGTGGTTAGTCCCCGAGCGGTTACGTACAACGGGACATTCCACCAATGGTTCAAGAGCGGCGTAAGACGCAGCCGCACTTTACCGACGATCTGGGTCCACATGTGGAGAGTAGCGCAGGTGTCTTTCCACGAATCCATTGGCAGCGCAGGCCAGCATTCGGGTTGATCGGCGGCAGCGTTCAGCATGGCTCAACCTCACAAGTAATTCCCGTTTCAAGAAACCGCATTCGACAACAAGGCGACCGAATTCATTCAATCAGTACATGGTGCCGCCTTGCCCCTCGCTCAGTGCGGGTGCAAGGGAAGCGGACGCAGCTGCGCACCGACGCGATACCATGGATTCAATGGTAGGCCCGGCAGGAATCGAACCTGCAACCCTCGGATTAGAAATCCGATGCTCTATCCGCTTGAGCTACGGGCCCTCGCAAAAATGGAGCTTCTGACTACCGATTATAGGGCGACTACAGGGCGAAGATAAAACGCTGATTAAAAACGGCGTGAAGGGACGACTTTACGGCCTGCAGAGAATTCGGCCTTGGTTCTGCTTTGACAGGGCGCGGCTTTAGCCCCCGAGGGATGGAACTAATCCTTCAGCGGCACAATCGTCTGGTCGCCACGGCAAAACGTAGCCACTTTCAGCAATCTCCCTGGAGGTTGCGGCATCGTCATCACCGGCCCGTAGCAATACACCGCATGCCCGGTTGCCGCAAAATACCAACGACCGCCCTTTCGCTTCGGAGCTTGCTGGCTGCTGGTGGGAGAAAGCTGGGCTGGCGGTGCCAACCGGGGGACGGGAAGTGACAACACGAGGGCTAGGGCCAGGGCCTTCATTTTGGGTCTCGCTTCGTTACGGCCCCCACATGGGCCGCGTCTTCACAGAACCGTGTCTCTCAACTGCGTGCTATCTAAAAAACCCAGATTCGCTTCTCCGGGTTGCAGGGCGGCTGCCTAGATGACTGAGGTGGCGCGTCGCACGTCTTCCAAATCCGCAGCCGGCTTTTCCGGCGCTTGCTTCATCTCGTGGGCCGATTTTCCCGGCCGTTTGGTTTCTTTGTTCAATCCTTTGGAGTCCGATCCTTTTGCGCCCGATCCCTTGGTCCCCGCCAGCGGGGCGCCCGATTCCGCGTTCTTCTGTTCGGCGCTCACCGACGCCCGCTCGCGCGCCAGCTTATCTTTCAACGCTGACAGCTGCGCACTGTCCTTCAACATCTCGCGGATCAAGTTGCGTTGCGATTCAATGGTCTGTCCCTGCTCGAAAACCAGCATAGTCAATATGCAGTACGAGATGACGAACAGAATCACCAGCAGCGGCATCATTCCCACCGGCCGCGAGGCCGTTTTAGGAGCTGCACACTCAGTGCTGTAAACGACGCTCAAGTTGCCCCCAGGGAGCCCGCTACCTTCCGGGCTTCACAAGAGCCAGTGCACCCATGAAACCATATGCAAGATGAAATGTAAGTAATAGTAGGAAATGGAGTTAGGAAGCAAAAACGAGATCACCCGAGAACCCAGGGTGCAACCATCTGCACTTTATGAGAAACCAGTCCAGCGTATCCAACCTCAACTTGGAAGGACTAATGGTCCCGAAACCATTGCCAGACAAGGCTTTTGGGAGGGCCTTGTTATTGGTTGCAAATTACAAAATCGCCGAATTACAAGTTTCCCGTTACAAATTCTTCTCCTTCCCATACGCCTTCTCCCAAGAGATCACCGGATTGCGCAGCACGCCAATCTTCTCGATCTCGCACTCCATCACGTCGCCGGGTTTCAAATACCAAGCTTTAGGGTCTCCCGAAAATGCCGCCACGCCCGACACCGTTCCCGTCGACACCACGTCGCCCGCGCAGTATCCCATCGGTGAGTAATGCGAAAGTATCTCCGGAATCTTCACCGACATTTTGCTGGAGTGGGACCGCTGCCGCGACTCCCCGTTGACGCGCAGTTCCATCGCCAGGTTGTGCGCGTCAGGAATCTCGTCGGCCGTCACGATCCACGGCCCCAATGGGCAAAACGTATCGATCCCCTTGCAAAAACTGAATACGCCCGATCTCATTTCGCGTCGCTGAATATCGCGCGCCGTAATGTCATTGAAAATGGTGTAGCCGCCGATGTATTCGGCCGCCTCTACCGGCGTAAAGTGCTTGCCTGCTTTCTTCAAAACGACTGCCAGCTCCAGTTCGTAATCCAGTTCCTGGGTAAGGTGTTCGGGATAGATCACCGGTTCGTCCGGCCCAATAATCGCATCGACATTCTGAAAGAAAACGATCCAGGGCATGACCGGATGCGAAAAACCCGCTTTAGTAGCTTCCTCGTGGTGCTCGCGAAAGTTCCCCGCCGTGTGAAAGAACTTCTTAGGAATGATAGGCGCCCGCAGACGTATATCGCCCAGTGAGTAAATCAGCGTCTCGCCACCAGGGCCCGTGACGTGACCAGCACCGTGGGAAGCAAAGTCCGCATCGAGATGCGCAACGTAGTCCAGAGCCTTACGCGCCGCCTCCAAGCTTGTGTCTCCCCCCTGGAACAGCGCCCGCATATCGGGTGGCACCAACGCATCGGCCATGCGGTAGAAAATAGGTTCACCCTCAACATCGCGCAAGTACAACGCGCACGCCAGATTCAAATCGACGATCTGCCGCTCGCCGAGCAGCGCGCCAATCTGCGACTGCCGTGCAGAGTTCTCAAAAGTCACAAGTTTCATAGAAATGGGAAAGGGAGATGCATCCCAGATTCTATTGAGGCAAACAAGCCGTGTCTATTCGGGTTTGCCAAGGGAGCGCCCGGCGCCCCCACCGGCCATTCGTAAATGCAGCCGGGAATTCAGTTTGACCGCAACATTCGGATAGTCCGCGCTGTCCCGGTGCCCTATGTTAGCCGCATGGCCACCAATGCGATACTTTCAGAGGAAACAGCAACGATGAAACGAACACAAACAGCCGCGCCCACGACCCACGAAGTAGCCGCGCTCATGAACGCCCGTCGCTGGCAAGCGATCGCCGATCGCGACCGTTCCCTGGACGGCACCTTCGTCTTCGGAGTCTCGAGCACCGGCATCTTCTGCCGTCCGTCCTGTGCCGCCAAACGCCCGCGCCGTGAGAACGTAACGTTCTTCGACGATGCCCTTCAAGCCGAGCACGCCGGCTATCGCGCCTGCCTGCGCTGCCGTCCCAAGGCGGTCGACGGAAGCCCGCAATCCACGCTGGTTCGCGGCATGTGCCGTTACATCGAGCAGCAAATCGAGAATCCCCTCACGCTGAGCACGTTGGCCAAGGAATTCCGCCGCAGCCCGTTCCACCTGCAGCGGACGTTCAAATCAGTGCTGGGAGTTTCGCCCAAAGCCTACATCGATGCCGTCCGCTTCCGTCAGGTAAAACAAAATCTGCAAGCCGGACACGATGTCACTACGGCCCTCTATGCCGCCGGATACGGCTCCAGCAGCCGTCTCTACGAACGCACCGCCAGCCAGCTCGGCATGACTCCGGAAAAGTACCGCCGAGGGGCGGTCGCAGCCGTAATCCGCTACACGATCGCCGATTCGCCTCTAGGACGCATGCTGATCGCCGCTACCGACAAAGGCATCTGCGCCATCCAGTTCGCCAACTCCGATCATGAACTCCAGCAAGGCCTGATGCGCGAATTCCCCTTCGCCACCCGCCGCCGTGACGATGCCGCCCTAGCCGAATGGAGCGTGAACCTGACCCGCTTGATGCAGGGAAATGAACCCAATCCCTCACTGCCACTGGATATCAGGACAACCGCATTTCAAAGAAAAGTCTGGGAAACCTTGCAAAAAATTCCCCGAGGAGAGACTCGCTCCTACAGCGCCGTTGCGAGAAAGATAGGCATGCCCAAAGCGACCCGGGCCGTAGCCCGAGCCTGCGCCACCAATCCGGTAGCCGTGGCTGTTCCCTGCCACCGCGTAATTCGCGAGGACGGCAACCTAGGCGGCTACCGCTGGGGTCTGGAGCGCAAAGAGCAGTTACTAGCGATGGAGAAAGAAGCCGGGGTGTAGAAGACAGCTGTCCGGTGGCGGGGCAAATCTCCGTCACCACACGATTCCACGTTACTTTTGCGCTCTCAACTTCTTCAGCATGTCGATGCCGTTTTGATTATCAGGTTTCAGCGCAATCGATTTTTCGTAATTTTCGATGGCCAGGTCGTTTCGTTTTGCGTTCATGTAAGCTTCGCCCAGGCTGTCGTAAGCGTTCCAGTAGTTCGGATAATCCTGAACCTCGACTTTGAAAACCTGGATCGCCTCGTCCACCTTGCCTGCAAACAGAGTCCGATATGCAAGTTGAATCAGGGTGTTTTCATCCAGCTCCTTCGGAGAAGACTTCTTCAGCTGCGCATACTTCTGCATAGCAGTCTGCGTGCCCCGGGCACTGGCAACCAGCCACAAAAGATCGCTAGCATTTTCTTCGCTGGTGTAATTCCAGCCATATTCCCGGGCAATGCTTTGCACCAGGTGGCTGGCCAAGGCGAGTCCATTCTCGGAGTTCGCCATCACCGCGACCCCTTTGCCGGAGTCGGCAAACATAAGTAGCTCGGCCTGGAATCCCTCGTCATCGCCGTCATGGCCAAACGCCGCGGGATTGCCGCCCTGCCCAAGAAAAAATGCCAGACCCACGTGCTCAATCTGCGGCGTAAGCATTTTCCGCGTCATCGCCTCCGACAAAATGTGGTTCGCCTTGCCCTGCTTGGAAAGCGCGACTTCAATGGCAAATTTTGCCAGGTCGGTGGGCGTAGTCCACAGCCCGGCGGCGGCCATTTCCGGATAGATGTGCCACTTGCCCGGCACCACTTTGCCATCCACGCGGGTTCCCGAAGCCGCCACTGCTGCGCGTTCCACCGGAAGGGGCTGCTCGTATGTGCTGTCGCTCATGCCGATCTTATCTAACACCGTCGCCCGCATAAACTGCGGAAATTGCTGGCCGCTCACGTCCATCATCAGTTGCTGCTCGATCGTGACTCCGCCACCGGAATACCAGAACCTGCTGCCCGGCACAGAATCGACGCGGATCGGCGCTGTATTAGCAGGCTTTTCGCCGTTGAAAATCTGCACTAGCGTCGGAACCGGATCGCCCACCGCGTACCCCGGAAAACCATGCACCGTGAGTCCCGCACTGTGGCTCATCAGGCGGCGCAGCGTCACTTTCTGATCTTTGGAATTAGTAAATTCGTTCTCCGGCACTTTCCAAGTAACCAGTTTCTGGTTGACGTCTTCATCCAGCGAAAGCTTGCCCCGTTCGACCAGCCAGAGCGCGCCGGTGGCTGCGACCGTTTTGCTGACCGAGCCAGCTTGAAACAGCGTGTGCGTAGTAACCGGCGACGTGCCGCCTGCTTCGGTCACTCCGTACGCCTTAGCCCAAGCGATCTTGAAATTGTCGATCACCGCGACGCTGACCGCGGGCACTTTGTAGATCTCCATCAACCGGGCGATATTCAGCCGCAAAGGCAGCTTCTCTACTCCAAGCGAAATAGAAGGGACCCCGTTTTCAACGCGCTGGATGCGGGCTGCGACCTGCCCATTGTCAGACGATGCCCCCGGAGCATCAGAGGCCGCTCCCGCAAGAACCGTGGAAAAAAGGACGCCGGCAATTAGGCAAGAAGTCGGCAAATTTCTCGAATCTGTCCGCATAAAACCTCGCTCTGATTGAAGTCGCCGTTGTGAGAGGACTAAGTATAGACGCTCCCATGCGGACTAAGTAAGCGGCAATTCCGCGATGAAACTTGATCCACCGTCGTCGCGTAAACTAGGGCATGGCCGAACCAAACATCGGACTCTCCGACCCCGGTCTGGCGCCGCTGCCTCCGCCGAAGCACACCATCGTCCAGAGTCCAAACGGCATCCGCGCCGGATGGCGCGCCTTCCTCTTCATCGCAATCATCGCAGCGGAGTATGTCTTGTTGGCCTTGATCGTCCGTCTGCTTCTGCACGGCAATCGCCCGATGCAGGTATCTATGGTCGGGCCAACCGGGTTGTTCCTCATGGAAGCATCCATATTTCTTTTCACTTCAATCGCCGCCCTGATCATGGCCCGCTTCGAACGCCGACACTACGGAGACTACGGCCTCCCCCTCCACTCGGCATTCGGCAAAAACTTCTGGGTAGGCACAGCCGCCGGCTTTCTCGCCATCAGCAGCGCTCTCTTTTGTATTTTTCTCTTTCACGGATTCCATCTCACCGGCGTAGCCACTCACGGCCGCACCCTCATCTCCGCTACGCTGGTTTGGACCGCTGTGTTCATAGTAGTCGGCCTCTCCGAAGAATTCGCCTTTCGCGGCTACTTGCAGTTCACGCTCACCACCGGGATGGGCTTCTGGCCTTCCGCCTTCCTGCTATCGGCTCTCTTCGGCTTGGCTCACGCCGGCAATCCCGGAGAAAGCAAGTTTGGACTGCTCTCCGTCGTGTTCTTCGGCCTTCTCTTTTGTTTATTTCTTCGCCGCACCGGCAATCTTTGGTGGGCCGTAGGTTTCCACGCCGGATGGGATTGGGGGCAGACCTTTTTCTACGGTGTAGCCGACAGCGGAATTCCACCCTACCACAACCTGTTCAACTCCGAATTTGCCGGTCGCACGTGGATTACCGGAGGCAGTGTAGGTCCCGAGGCCAGTGTCTTCACTCCCATCGTGCTAGCGATCGTCGCCATCCTCTTCAGCCGCGTGTACGGCCAGCACCGGCAAATCGGGAACGCCTAAGAAACCGGATGACGGGTGCCCCGCACGGAAGGCGCGTGCCCCATAACGTCGGCCTTTTCGACGTTAGAGCCTGCCGTGAGCGAAGCCGAAGGGGCGCAACTCCACAACCGCATTAAGCTCGGAATTTTCAAGAGGCGACCAACCCCAGGCGAACCTATTCTGCCTGTTTCGTAATATTCAGCAGCACGCCCACGCACATCAGCGTCACAAACAGCGATGATCCCCCATAGGAAACGAATGGCAGCGGAATCCCTTTCGTAGGCATCATGCCCAGCACCACGCTGATGTTGATGAAGGCCTGGAGCACGATCATGCTGGTGATACCCACGGCCAAAAAGCGCCCAAAATCATCCTGCGTGCGCAGCGCCGCCCGCGTCCCACGCCACAGGAAAATGCCAAACAGAATGATGACCGAAAGAGCTCCCACCAGCCCCAGCTCTTCTGCGGTCACGGCAAAAATAAAATCCGTGTGCGGCTCGGGAAGATAAAATAATTTCTGTCTTCCTTCCATCAGGCCCATTCCGGTGACGCCGCCAGTAGAGACCGCGATCAGCGACTGAATAATGTGAAACCCAAACCCTTTAGGGTCCGCATAAGGATTCAGAAAAGCAAGAATGCGGTCTTTGCGATACGAAACGTGAAAGATCAAAAAGTAAAGCGGCAACAGGGCAGCCGCGAAAGCGTATCCAAAGTAGCGCAGCCGGATTCCTGCGATGAACAGCACGCAACCAGTAATGCCCGCACAAGCGATCGCTGTACCGAGGTCGGGCTGAAAAACAATCAGGCCGAGAAAAACGAGAGTAGGCACAACTGCCGGAATCAACGTATTGCGCCAGTCGTCCATGGCCTGGATTTTATTTTCCAGAAACCACGCCAGAAACAGGATCAGCGCGGGCTTGGCCAGTTCCGAAGGCTGCAATGAAATCGGTCCCACGTGAAACCAGCGATGCGTGCCATGGGCGCGATCCAGAAAAAACACCGAGATCAGCAAGAGCGTAGTAAGTCCAAGAAACGAGAAAACGACCGCCGGATGTTGTAGCCGTCTGTAGTCCACTTTCATGGCTACGACCATGACGATGAGCCCCGCAACCGCCCATACCAGTTGCTTCACGAGAAATTCGTAAGCCGAGCCAAACCGCTCCTTGGCCATCACGGCCGAGGCGCTGAAGATCATGACCAGCCCGATAAAAACCAGGATCGTAGTCACGGTGAACATCCAGCCATCGACGCTGACCCGCTTAGCCATGAGAGTTTCATTTCACCACGGAGCAGCGCAAACAGGCAGGAGTTTGAGCGCGGAATTTTGGACAGGGGATAACTGACTAGGTTCCACGCAGACTTCGTATTCGGAACTTGTATCTGTTTATCGCTTCGAGCAGAACCAGATCCACATCTATCTATCGCTTTATCAATACCAGATTCGTATCAGGGTATCGCTTTAGCGATACCAAGAGGCCCGCAAATTAACTGCCCCTTTAGGGGCTGAGCCGGCGCTAAAGGGACGACCTGATACGATCCCCCTAGGTGGTTCGAGCCATAGCCAACGAATGCACCGTTTCCTTGAACACGCGCCCGCGATGTTCATAGCTCTGAAACTGATCAAAGCTGGCGCAAGCCGGAGCCAGCAGAATCACATCGCCAGCCACCGCCGCTTCGCTCGCCCGTCGAATCGCGTTCTCCAGAGTTTCCGCATGGTCGATTTCCGCCGTACCCTGAATCTGCGATTCGATCTTCTCTGCCGCCGCTCCAATGGTGTAAACGCGTTTCACCCGCGACCGCAACAAATCATTCAGGACGCTATAGTCGCTGCCCTTATCCTTGCCCCCAACAATCAAGTGAAGGTGCGGAGGAATGTCCCCCGGAAACGCTTCCAGCGCCTTGATGGTAGCGTCAACGTTAGTGGCCTTGGAGTCGTTGTAGTAATCCACGCCCGCGACTCTGGCCACAAACTCCAAGCGGTGCTCGACCGCTTTGAAATTCCGCACCGCGGCTCGAACCTGCGCCGGTTTGCACCCCGCGATCATGCCGATGGAAACTCCCGCCAGCACATTCTCCACGTTGTGCGCGCCTTTCAAAGGAACTTCCGCCAGTGCCATGATCTCTTGTTCGCGTTCCCCGTCGCGAAAATAGATCTGCGTTCCGCGCGCGAAAGCTCCCTTTTCAATCTCTTTCTTCCGGCTGAACCAGAATAATTGCGCGTGCGTACGCTCCGCCAACCCCGCGGCAGTGGCATCATCGGCATTCAGCACGGTGAAGTCATCGGCCCGCTGGTTTTCAAAAACGCGTGCCTTCGCATTGACGTAATTGGCAAAAGTCTTATGCCGATCGAGATGGTCGGGGGTGATGTTCAGAATCACCGCGATCCGCGGACGGAATTTCACAATCGTTTCCAGCTGAAAACTCGATACCTCCAGCACGGTCCAGGTCGCTGGCCCAGCCTGATCGACAAGACTGATAGCTGGCGTGCCGATATTGCCGCCCACCAATGTAGAGAATTTCCCAGCAGCAATAATCTCGCCGGCCAAAGAAGTGCAAGTGGTCTTGCCATTAGCGCCGGTAATGGCGACGATTGGCCCCGACAAGAATTGCGCCGCCAGTTCAATCTCGCCGATCACCGACTCCCCCAGGTGGCGAGCCTGCACCAGTTGAGGCGCGTCGACCGGCACACCCGGGCTGACCACAATCAAATCCTGCCCGCGAAAGGTGCGGTCGCCGTGGCCGCCGGTTTCAACCGTGATCCCATGCTCCAGCAAAAGCAGAATCTCATCCCGCAGTTCAGATTCCGGCTTGGAATCCGACACGGTAACACGAGCGCCCCGCGACTTAAGAAAAAGCGCCGAAGCCACGCCCGACTTGCCGAGGCCAACCACCAGAACGCGTTTGTTATTGAGATCCATGAAGTTCAATTGGTAATTTTGCAATTTGTAATTTGTAATCTAAGACCAACAAGATCGCGGGTCTGTGGTTTTTAAATTACCAAATTACCCGATTACAAAATTACAAATTCCTATCATCAAGAGTTTAGTTTTTCTCCGTGTCCCCGTGCCTCCGTGGTGGGTTCTCTCATCTCAGTTTCAAGGTAGTCAGCGCAAACAGCGCGAACACGAGCGATGCAATCCAAAACCGCACAATCACCTTCGACTCCGACCAGCCCAGCAACTCGAAGTGATGATGAATCGGCGCCATCTTGAAAATACGCTTCTTGCGCAGCTTGTACGAACCAACCT
>Ga0074045_10001592_pt1 | contig 21772 bp, 22 predicted proteins | sample BogForMeECP23OM2_FD_94442 | JGI IMG/M metagenome (GOLD analysis project Ga0074045, IMG submission 94442) | Bog forest soil microbial communities from Calvert Island, British Columbia, Canada - Bog Forest MetaG ECP23OM2 | ecosystem: Environmental > Terrestrial > Soil > Wetlands ... | reverse complement strand
GATGAAGTACTGCGGTTGCCGCTCGATCCAGAAATGCGGCGGGTAATCGGCGAGATCGGTGAGGATGGTGACCAACGGCGTGCCGGGCGCGGCGCGGCGCAGGCTTTCGCCGAGGGCGCGGTTGAAGTTGGGCACCAGCGAAACCACCAGGTCGGGGCGGCTCTCGCGCCAGTGCGCTTCGAGCGTCCTTACCTGTTTGCGATGGAACAGGCGGATCACCAGGTGCATTCCCATCGTGAGCTGCGGCGAACCGAGAGTCCACCCCTTCTTGAGCATCAGGTTGTAGAGATCCTGCAAGCGCAGGCCGGTGAGCTTGCGAAATACGTCCATCGAATTCAGCAGCTCCTGCAGGTTCATTGGCTGGATGTCGCAGGGACGGCGCTCGCGCTCCATCACCTCGCGTAAGGCGTTGGCCGCCGCGCGGTGGCCCCCGCCGGCGTCGAAGTAGACCAGCTCCAGCCGTTTCACCATTTCGATTGTGTCACGCTGCGCATCTACGGTCACAGAAAACAAGGCGATTAACGAATGTTTTTTCGCCGTGTCACCGAGTTGTAGCCGATTTAATTCTACATAAGAAGTATGCGGTGCGACCTGCACGTCCACACACGTCACTCCGGCATGTGCACCATCCCGGTTCTGCGCAAGGTCTGCCGGGAGAGCTACAACGATCCGCTGGCCGTTTACGAAAAGCTGAAGCGGCTCGGCATGGACCTGGTGACGGTGACCGACCACGATTCCATCGATGCCGCTGAGACGTTGCGCTCGAAGCCCGATTTCTTCCTGAGCGAAGAAGTGACGTGCAAACTGCCGAGCGGTACCGAACTGCACGTCGGCGTGTACGATATCACGGATCGCGACCACGTGGAACTGCAGCGCCGCCGCCACGACTTCGAATCGCTGGTCCGCTGGCTGGAGGGCCGCAACCTGTTCTTCAGCGCCAATCACGTTTTCTCCAGCTTGACCGGCCGCCGCACGGCGGATGATTTTCTGCTCTTCGAAAGCGCTTTCCCGGCTCTGGAAACCCGCAACGGCCACATGCTGGCGTGCGCCAACCGCAATGCGGCGGTGCTGGCGGACCGGGCGGCGTTGGCGGAAGTGGGGGGCAGCGACGCGCACGCCATGGGATCGGTGGGCTGCACCTACACGGTGGCGCCGCGGGCGCGCTCCAAGCAGGAGTTTCTCCACGCGCTGCGGCTGGGCCAGGGCAGGGTGCGCGGCGAAACCGGCGGAGTTTGGAAACTGATGCGTGACGTGCTAAGCATCGGCCGTTCCATGGTGATCGAGAACCCATGGACCGCGCCGGTGGCGGCGTTGGGGGTTGCCGTGCCGGCGGTGATCCTTGGAAACTACTTTGTCGAGAGCGTGTTTGCGCGCTGGTGGATGGCGCGCCACCTCCAACTGCGGGCGCTGAGGGGAGCCGGGTGCGGGGTCGCACCCGTCGTGGAGGTGGCCGCATGACGTTCTCCGGGGAAGCGATGCGGACTTTCATCACGCTTCGCGATCAAAAAGTGATGCTGCGGGTGAACCGCTGGTACGCGCCGCGATGGATTCGCGTGTGGATGATCTGTGCCACCCGCGGCGGCGATGGCTGGTTGTGGTACGCGCTGGGTCTGGTGCTGCTGCTGTTCGGCGGCGAGCAGCGCTTTCTCGCCGTCAGCTCCGGGGCGCTGGCGGCCGGCACCGGAATCGCGCTCTTCCTGAAGCTGAAGAAGGCCGCCCATCGTAGGCGGCCGAGCGAGCCGCACTGCTGGGCGTCTCTGTTGCCGCCCGACCAGTTCTCTTTCCCCTCTGGCCACACCATCACCGCGTTTGCCGTATCGATATCGCTCGCCGCGTATTACCCCGAGCTGGGGGTGGGGCTGCTCTTCTGCGCCGCCAGCGTGGCGGCTTCGCGCATCCTGCTCGGCATGCATTTCCTGAGCGACGTGCTGGCCGGCGCCGCCATAGGCGCGTTGCTGGCCATCGGCGCTTCGCACCTGGTACGCCTGCTGTAATCGGCGGCGGAACGCGCAAACCGAGGGAGTACGCCGACAGGAGTACGCCGATTCCTTCCGCCACGGCGCGGCCGCGATAGAATAAGTTCCACATGTCCCGCACGCAGACCGCGCTTACCGACGTCGTGCTGGCTTACGTCCGCGATGTCACGCTGCGCGAACCGGAGGCGCTGCGCAAGCTGCGCGAGTCCACCGAAAGCCATCCGCGCGCTTCCTTGCAGGTATCGCCCGAACAGGGCCAGTTTCTGCATCTGCTGGCCCGCGCGACTGCCGCGCGCCGCGCGCTCGAAATCGGCGTCTTCCTGGGCTATAGCTCGAGCTGGATTGCACTGGGCCTGGCGCCGGGTGGGAAGCTGGTTGCGTGCGACGTAAACGAAGAATACGCCCGCATCGCGCAGCGGACGTGGCGTGACGCCGGCGTGGAGGACGCAATCGAGCTGCGCCTCGCGCCGGCGCTCGACTCGCTGGACGCAATGCTGGCGGCGGGCCAAGCCGGCACATTCGATTTCGTGTTCATCGACGCCGACAAGGGCAGCTACATCCAATACTATGAGCGCGCGTTGCGGCTGCTGCGTCACGGCGGGCTGATCGCCGCCGACAACGTGCTATTCCACGGCACGGTGGCCGATCCGGAGAACCGCGATCCCGATACCGTGGCCATCCGCGAATTCAATCGCCACCTCCACGCCGACGCACGCGTCGCCCTCACCATCGCCACCATGGGCGATGGCCTTGCTGTAGCCGTGAAACTCTGACGATTGGGCGCGAGAAAGGCCCGCCAAAGAGGGAACATTCCGTACTGGCACCGGAATGGGCCGTGCGAGAACAGGACCTCATTTTGACTTTCCCCCCACCAGAGGGTATACTATGGAATCCGCGCTGGCCTGCCTTCCCCCGTGAATGTGCAACTTTTGGGTTCGGATGTGCGTCTTATTGTGTATCCGGCCAGCCGGGCGAGTGAATTCGAGATGAATACCAACAACAAGAACGGGCCGAAAGCGAAGCTTTCGACTTACCGCCAGCTCCTGGAGCGGAAAGCCGAAGAGGTTCGCGGCAGCATGTCCGCGCAAAAGGCCGCGCAGGTGGTGGCGCGTCTGGATGTACCGTCCGACGAAGGGGATTTGAGCCAACAACACCACGAAGAGTGGATCTTCCTCAACCGCAATACCATCGACATGAAGTTGTTGCGCGAGATTTCCGACGCTCTGCGCCGCATGGAGCACGGCACCTACGGCGTCTGCCCGGAGTGCGAAGAGCCGATTTCCGCCAAGCGCCTGGATGCGGTGCCCTGGGCGCGCTATTGCGTGACGTGCCAGGAGCGAATTGCGGAGCGCGTCGCCCAGGGCGAAGAGGTCGACGAATACCAGGAAGCCCGATGAAGCTGGCTGATCTGCGCAAGCTTTCCATCAAACAGGAAACGCGGATTTGTTTTGCGGTGGCGGGCGGCTTGGAGTGTGTCGTTACCGAGCGCGGTATCGCCCAGGTGCCCGGATTGCGCGGCACTCCCGACTTCGACCTGGAGCGCGAACTTGCCGCCGCGCGCGAGTTCCGCTTCGAACTGGCTCACCAGCCCGACCGCAAGCACACCGCGCCAGCCCGTGTGCACACGCGTGACGAGGTGGCCCGCCTGCTCGGTCCCGCTTCGGCCACGGCCGCATCGGCGAACGAACACGAAGACGAGTAAGCGCCGTTTCGCAAGCGGTGTTCGGGCCCCGTCGATAACTTGTCCCCGGACGGTTCCCAACTGCTACGATAGCGGTTCATGTCTCCCGTGAGCAGTTCGAGTTTACTGTCCGCGACCGTCCTTGCCTGTTCGCTGGGGCTGGTCTGCGCGCACGCGCAACAGCAGCAGTTGGAAACAGCCGCGCCATTCAGCCTGCCGCCCGACGCGTTGTTAAAGGCGGCGGCTGAGGCCCCGTCGCCCGCGGCGACCGACATCGTGGTGCTGCTTGAGGACACGCGTCTGGAGTTCGACTCCCAGGGGCGCCTGAGCGAGACGTGGCGCCTGGTCTTCAAGGCGCTCAACACCAAGGGCGCGCAGGACTGGGGCATGGTGGAGGGCGATTGGGCTCCCTGGCGGCAACGGCGCCCGGAGCTGCGCGCGCGAGTGGTCTCCGCCGATGGATCGGTTCACGAACTGGATCCGGCCACCATTGCCGACGTCCCGGTGGACGACGGCGACGAGACGCTGACGGATCGGCGGAGCGTTCATGCGCCGCTACCGGCGATGGCGGCGGGCGCGGTTGTGGAGCAGGAAGTAGTCTATCGCGATACGGCGCCGCTGCTCCCGGCGGGTGCTTCCGGGAGTTCGTATTTTGGACGCACCGTGCCGGTCCTGCACATGCGGCTTACACTGTCGGCCCCGGCGGCGTTGGCCTTGCGCTACAAGTCGCGCCTGCTGCCCGCGCTGAAGACCGAGCGTCATGAGCAGGACGGGCTGGTGGTGACGACCTTCGACCAGGGAGCGCTCGCGGCCGACGAAGACCTTCCTCCGCTGCTGCCGCCGGATGAACCGCGCCGTCCGCGCATAGTTTACACGACTGTGCCGGCCTGGAACGACGTCGCGGGGGCCTATGCGGAGATCGTCGATCGCCAGATAGCCGACGCGAAGCTGAAACCTGTCGTTCACGAACTGACGGCGAAGGCTGCTGGCCGCGAGGAGACCATTGCGGCCATCCTTCACGGTCTGAACAAGCGCGTGCGGTATACGGGCCTCGAATTCGGCCAGTCGGCGATTGTGCCGCACCCACCCGCCGAGACGCTGAAACACGGTTACGGCGACTGCAAGGACAAAGCCGCGTTGCTGGTGGCGGCGTTGCGCACGGTCGGCATCGATGCCCACGTCGCGTTGCTGTACGCCGGGGACGGCGAAGATATCGATGCCGAGTACCCCGGCATACGCCAGTTCAACCACGCCATCGTGTACGTTCCCGGCTCGCCTGCACTATGGCTGGATCCGACCGACCCGGATCTGAGGCCGGGCGTCCTTCCGGAATCCGACCAGGGGCGTTGGGCCTTGATCGCCGACGCAGCGACCAAAGAACTGGTGCACACGCCGGAAGCGACCTCAGCGGAGAACCGCATCGTCGAGACGCGCGAGTTCCAGCTTGCGGAGACTGGTCCGGCGCACGTCGTCGAGACCGGGGAGAGTTGGGGCACGCCGGAGGTGTCGTTTCGTTCCGACTTTGGCTACGGGGAGACCAAGGCTACCAAGGAATCGATTCGGAAGTACGTGGAGTGGGCGTATGCATCGAGCGAACCCGCTTCGGTTAGCCACGAACCGGCCGACGACTTTTCGCATCCTTACAAGCTGCGGATCGAGGTGCCGAAGGCGGCGCGAGGCACCACCTGGGAGCGCGGGGCGGACGTCGCGATTCGCGTGAACGGCCTTGAAGGCCGCTTGCCCGGGTGGTTTTCCGAAGCCGAAAAGAAGGACGCGGCGAAGGGAGAAGCGGGCGCACCAGCCGCGAAGCGAACGCAGGACTTCTACATCCGCGAGCCGCTGGCCCATGAGTGGCACTTCCGGATCGTGCCGCCGCCCGGGTTCCGCGTGCGAGAGTTGCCGGAGCCGGAGAATCGGCAGATGGGGCCGGCCACGTTGACGACCGTTTATAGTACCGGCCCGGACGATGTCGTGACGGCGACTTTGCGATTCGAGATTCCAAGGAGGCGGTTCAGCGCCGAACAAGGCCTGGCCCTGCGCGAAGCCGTGCTCAAACTGGATGGCGAGAACATGAAGCTGATCCACTTCGAGCAAACCGGCTTTGCGTTGCTGGCGGATGGCAAAGTTAAGGAAGCGATTGCCGAATTCGAGGCGCTGGAGAGGCTGCATCCTAAAGAGGCGCTGCATCACTCCCAGCTTTCGCTGGCCTTGCTCGAAGCCGGCGCGGGAGAAATGGCGCGGGCCGAAGCGCACCGCGCGACGGAATTGGAGCCGGCTTCGGCGGCTTCCTGGAGCAACCTGGGCTGGGTGCTGCGGCACGACTTGATCGGGCGCCAGGACCGGAAAGGTGCGGACTTCGCGGGCGCTGCGGCGGCGTACCGAAAAGGGAAGGAGCTCGATCCGAAGGATTATGTGGGCCGGGCGAATCTGGCGATCGTACTCGAGTACAATCCCGACGGGGTCCGCTACGGCAAAGGCGCGCCGCTCGATCACGCGATTACCGAATACCAGGAAATGAAAGACAAGCTGGGCGACGTGGGCGTTCCGGATAATTTGGCTTTCGCCTTGATGCGGGCGCACCGATTCTCCGATTTGCGCGCCCATTTGCAGACGCTGGACAATGCGGATACGCGTCGGGCGCTGAACGCGGTGGCGGCTGCGGCGCTGGATGGCACCGCGAAGGCGATCGGCAACGCGCGCAAGACGGGCGACGACGCGCAACGGAACCAGGCCCTGTTGTCGGCGGGACAGGACTTGCTTCAAATGCGAATGTACGATCTCGCCGCGGATCTGTTCGCCGAGGCGGCCATGGCCGCGCCACAGCCGGGAGCCACGCTCGCCTTGGTGGACGGCCTACGGCATACCCGAAAGTTGGAGGACGTCTCGTTCGCGGGCGACAAACCCGAGGATGCTTTCGACCAGTTGATGCAACTCACGGCTGCCAGACCTGACGATCTGCATGCGCTGGAGCCGTTGTTCAGCGAGCGTTGGAGGAATCCGGGTGGAATGAAGGACCTGGCTTCGGTCGGAAGGAAGCTTCGCACTGTGGCGCCGGGTTTGACGTTGGATGTCGCAATGGACATCGGCGTGGCGCTGACGACGGTGACCGCGGACGGCAGCGACGCCAGCGGTTGGCGGTTGCGCATGGAGATCCCCGGCACGACGCAGCAGCCGACTTTTGTGGTTCGTGAGGGTGGCGCATATCGCATTCTCGCCATGAGCGGCGACTATTCCGGAGTCGGCCGGTTGGTGCTGGAACTTGCGGGGCACGATAAGTTCGATGAAGCGCGGGCGTGGTTGGATCGAGTTCGCGAGGAGGTGGTTCCGGCGGGCGGCGACGACCCGCTGGGAGGGTCTGCGTTCGCGCGATTGTGGAAACGTGGGTCCAAAACGCCGAAGGACGGGATACGGGTTGCGGCAGCCGCACTGCTGGTGGACCACGATTCGAGCGCAGCCGAGGCCATTCCGATTCTGCGTGAGTATCGCGACAGGTTGCCGGAAGGAGAGGAACGCAACGTGGTGGACCGCGCGCTGGCGTCGGCTCTGTCGATCACCTACAAGGACGCGGAGTTCCTGGACGTAGTGCGCGGGTTATCCGAACGTGTCCCCGATTCGCTCTCGGCCGCGTCTCTGTACGTCTGGGCGCTCGAGAGAACCAACGGATGGAAAGAGTTGGATGGAGCGGCCGCGCACCGGTTCGATCACTTCCCGGACCCGGCTGCCGGTACCAGGGTTCTTGCCGGGGCGTACGCCATGCAAGGCGATTTCAAGAGATCCAACGAACTCCTGAGCGCGCTGGTAAAGGCCGGCAAGGCGACGGCAAACGATTACAACGGCTTGGCTTGGCACGCCCTGTTCGAGGGCGTTCTTGGCAAGGATGCGTTTGACTGGATCGAGCGTGCCAACCTGCTGACCCAGCAGAAGGCCTCCGCCATCCAGCAAACGGCCGCCGCGATGTACGCCGAAGTGGGGAAGGCCAAGGAAGCGCGCACCACCATCCTGCGGCGGATGGAGATCGCCGGCGAAGACGCACCGGACGACGAAGACTGGTACGTGTTTGGGCGAATCCTGGAACAGGAGGGCCTCAAGGATGCCGCGCGTTCGGCTTACCAAAAGCTGAAGAAGCCGGAGCATGCCTGGATGGAGCCGCTAACTAGTTACGCGCTGGCGCAGCGCCGGCTGGCGGCTCTGTCAGTTCCGTAGCACCATCGGCGATACTGAATTCGGACAGCAATTCGGTGTACAATTACTTACGCTGCGGCAACACTGTTCTTTCCCGATGCAGTCTTTTTTGGGGGTGTGATGGAAAAACCAGCGCAGAACATTCAAGACAGCTTTTTAAACAACGCGCGCAAGGACAAGATTGTCCTGACGATTTACCTGATGAGCGGTGTAAAGCTATCCGGCCGGATCAAGAGTTTCGACAAGTACTCTTTGGTATTGGAGACCAACAACCAGGAGCAACTGATTTTCAAACACGCGGTTTCCACCGTGGTGGTGCAGAAGCCTCTCCACTCCTACACCGGCAACGCGCCAGCCTCGGTTGCGAGCGGGGCTGCCAGCGGCGCACCGGCTACGCCGGCGCACGCCGAATCGGAGGCGTAGCAGACGCTCACAACCAGGCCATCCCCCGAGCGCGCCATTCTGGTGGGACTCGAGTGGAAATCGCGTTCGGCTTCCGCGCGTTGGGGACCGCCTGGAAGCGAAGAATCGCTCGACGAACTGGCGGAATTGGCCGCCAGCGCCGGCGCGGTGGTGGTGGAGCGCGTGATGCAGTCGCGCGATGCGCCGGAGGCCGCTACCCTCATCGGACCTGGCAAGGCCGCTGAATTGGCGGCGGACATCGGTGCCGGGGCGGCGGACGTCGTCATTTTCGATCGCGAACTCACGCCTACCCAGCAGCGCAACCTCGAGAAATCGGTGCGCACCAGGGTCATCGACCGCACTCAGTTGATCCTCGACATTTTCGCCGCGCGTGCCCGCACGCGCGAAGGCCGCCTCCAGGTCGAACTGGCGCAGCTCAATTACCTGCTGCCACGCTTGTCGGGGCGTGGTGTCGAGATGTCGCGGCTGGGCGGCGGCATCGGTACTCGCGGACCCGGCGAGACGCAACTGGAAACCGACCGCCGCCGCATCGCGCATCGCATCCAGAAGATCAAACTCGAACTGGAGAGTGTACGTACAGGCCGCGCCATCAACCGGCGTCGCCGCGGAGCCGTTCCGCTAGCCACGCTAGCGCTCACGGGCTACACCAACGCGGGAAAGTCTACCCTCTTCAACCGGCTCACCCAGGCCGGCGTGCTGGCCGACGCACGCCTTTTCGCCACGTTGGATCCCACCGTCCGCCCGCTGCTGCTGCCCTCGCGACGCCGCGTTTTGGTTAGCGACACGGTCGGCTTCATTCGCAACCTTCCCACCACGCTGGTGAAGGCGTTTCGCGCCACCCTGGAAGAAATTCAGGAAGCCGCGCTGGTTCTCCACGTGGTCGATATGGCCTCGCCGTCCGCCATGGAACAGGCCGCCCATGTGGGCGAAGTGCTGGATGAGATTGGCGCGGCCCACGTCCCGCGTATCCTGGTGATGAACAAGATGGACCGCGCCGGCGGCGCAGCCGCGGCCGTGGAGCGCCGCTTCTTGGCCGCCATTCCAGGGCAAAACGGCGGTGCGGTGGCCATCTCCGCTCTCACCGGCGACGGCATCGGCCGTCTGCTGGAATCGATCGACCTTGCGCTGCCGGTCGATCCGACGCTGTCGGTGACCCTCCGCATCCCCGCCGCCGACGGCGCCACACTCGCCCTGCTCCATAAGTTTGGACGGGTGACCAAAGCCCTCTACTCCGGCAACCACTGCCTGGTGGAAGCGACCATCCCCGAGTCGCTCGAACGCCGCCTGCGCCGCACCGGCCAATTGCCCTGACACCATTGGCGGGCCGTAGATAGCACACTTGCGGGGAAGTACGGTACGGAATCCACAGGGCCTGTGGATAACACTGTGGGAAAGCAGCCTGATCCGACCATTAAACTACCATTAAAAAAGCACTTACGACATTTTGACGCAATGGGCAGCATATTTCACTAAGCGCTTTGGAATAAACTGGTTGAAGCCAAACCACCAGAAACCGAAGTCCCGTTACACTATGGTTAACACAGGTCGGTCTTGGATCGTCGGATTTCCACACGGCGGATCAGGTAAAAACCCTATGCCATGGCCAGCAGCAAAACCCAAAATGGTTTGTTAAACTGGACGTTGTTGGCGGCGTAGCTCAGCTGGCTAGAGCGAGGGTCTCATAATCCCTAGGTCCGCAGTTCGAGTCTGCGCGCCGCCACCATATCCTTCGAATCAAATGGATACGAGCCTCCGCCGCGCTTGGACCGAGATCGTCACCGGAGACGATCTGGACCAGCACCTGGCCGCGATCGGGCAAGCTCAGGCCGGCGCCGAACTTGCCTGCCGGATCCTCCTTCGCGCCGCGCCGCCCACCGGTGGCCGCGTGGTGATCGCCGGCGCCGGAACCGGGCAGATGCTCGACTTGATCGACCCAGCCGTTTTGCGGCCGTTCCGGCTCACCTTCACCGACCTGAACCCGGTGTTTCTGGCGCGCCTTTCCGAGCGCCTGGTGCGGCATGGCCTGAACGCCACCATCCTCGAAGACGACATCGAGCAACCGGCAATCGAAGCCGCGCCGGATCTGCTGATGGCCACGCTGCTGCTCGAGCAAATCGACTGGCGGCGCGGGGTGGAGGCGATGGCTGGCCTGCGCCCGGCCGCCTGCGGCATCGTCATCCAGGAGAACCCCGAGGGCATGAGTTCGGCGATCACGCCCGGCCGGCGGAGACCGCCGTCGCTGGCCAAGGCCTTCGAGAGCGCGCACATCACGCTGGTGCCGCGTGAGGAACTGATCGCGGCGTTCGCCGGTCACGGGTACATGTGCCGGCACACATGGACGCGCGAGGTTGCCGACGGCAAGAGGCTCCTTGGTTTGCTTTTCGTGCAGCGGTAGCGCGGTGTGGCACGCTCAGGGATGGGTGAATTCGTTGGCGCGGGGGATCAGATCGAAGTAGGTGCTGTTGGGGAGATTGGTGTTCCAATGGCCGGTGAGGCGGGCATAGCCGCAGAGGCCGAGAAATAGCGCGGCGATTCCGGCGGCCACGGCCCACGCGGGCACGCGTTTCGCATGAGGCGCGGAGAACCACAGCGCGTCGGCCGCGGGGCAGACGGCGACGCATTCCAGGCAAGCAGTGCACTCGGCGGAACGGATCGTGATCAGCCGATCCACCGGCAGCGCACTGGGGCACGCCTTGGAGCACTTGGCGCAATCGATGCACAAGTTGGGATCGCGGCGGATGCGCAAGGGGCTGGCCAGCGCGGTCAGCCCCATCAGTGCCCCGTATGGGCACAGATAGCGGCACCAGAAGTTTTGAATAAAAACCGCAGCGACTATGAGAATCGCAATCACGACGGCGCCGGTCACACCCAGGAAGCGGAAGAAGTTAAGCATCTTCACGTCGTCCACCACGCCGTAGGGACCACTGAGAAAAGCGCGGATCGCAGGGACCGGCATCGAGCCGACTGCGTAGAGAAACAGTCCCAGCAGGATGTACTTCAGGCTGCGCAGCGCGATATCGAGCGCGCGCGGCAGGCGGAAGTTGCGCCGGAACGCGCGGCGTCCTAGGCGCCACAGGTACTCGGAGACGGTTCCCACAGGGCACAGCCAGCCGCAAAAGCTCTTGCGAAAGATCCACGAAGCCGCGAGAAACGCGATCAGCAGAAACATCCCAGCGGGATGCAGCGCGGGCACGCTGCCGGACAGCAGCAGGACCTTGAGGTTCATCAGGGAGCCGATTGGCAGCCACCCTTCGACGCCGGGAGGACGGACGGCGTACACGGACCGCCCGCCGGTTTCGTAGTATCGGACGAAGAGATAGAACTCGACGCCGATCCAGGCATTGAGCGCCAGGAAGGCAAGTTGAAACGCGCGGCGCAACGCTTGCGAACGGTCCCTGCCGGCGCGCTTCACCAGCTTCTTGCGGATCTCGATCGGCGGTGCGGCGGTGGCGGCCATGAGCGCGCAACTCGCCTCAGTGCGCCTGCTCCATCTCAATCGCGCGCGGGAAGAGCAGATTGTTTTCGAGGTGAATGTGCTGGTGCAGGTCGGCTTCGAAATCGGCCAGCGCCTGGTAGAGCGTTTGAAAGCTGATGCAGGCGTCGGGCGGTGCCGCATAGCCGTTGGCGATTTCGCGCATGCTGCGCAGGGCGTTGCCGGCGCCGTCGTGCTCGTGCATCATCATTGCCACCGGATTCCGCACGGTGCCGAAGGGCGGCGGCAGCACGGGTTCTTTCGCCACCACGGCCTCTTCCATGCGCAGGATGTATGGAAAGAGCGCCATCTCCTCCTTCATCAGGTGGGTAGTCAATTCTTCGGCGAGGCCGCTGAAGACCTCGCGCAGATTCAGCAATTCGGGATGATTCTTGCCATGCACCGAGCACACCTTGTCGGACAGCGGGCCCAGGCGCGCGATTTCCTCGCGCGTATAGACGTGGTGCTTGCTTTGGATGTGCGCGATCAATTCGGACAGCGGCTCGGCCTGCCAGTTGCGGGCTGGCGCGGTCGTCGATGCCGTTTGGCTAGCCGCAGTGAGCGCGTCCGTTACCTGTCCGATGGATATGTGCGCAGCCTGACACGCCTGTTCCAACGTCTGCCCGCCCCCGCAACAGTAGTCGATGCCCAGCTTTTCAAAAACGCGAGTCGCGCCCGGGTTCTCCAGCGCCAGTTCGCCTACCGTCTTTTCAGTTGTTACGCTCATGATCTTTCTCCTCGATGCACCGAGCGTACTCCGGATAGGGGTGGGGCGGATATGACTTTTGTCACAGGCGACGCAGGTGCGGGCGAGGAAGCGATGGCCGAGCTTATTCGACGGGATCCAGCTCGGCTTCGAAAGACTTCAGATCGGGGATCGTGGCGCGGCGGCCATCCAATCTGAGAAGACCTTCGGCCTGCAAACGGGAGAGATTGCGGGAAACCAATTCTCGGACAGTTCCGAGTTGCGCGGCCAGCTCCTGGTTGCTGCCCGGCAATGAGAATTCCACGCCAGCCGCCGACGGCGTTCCCTCGCGTCGAGCCAGGCGCAATAGAAAGGCCGCCAACCGGTGACGGACGGTGGTAAAGGAAAGCTCCTCGATGATCCCCACCAGCTTTCGCAGCCGCGCGCCAACCACGCGGAGTACCTTGAGAGCGACCTCCGGGTGGGCCAGACAGAGAGCCTGGAAGTCCCGCTTCCCGACAAAGAGCAGCGTGGCATTGTCCACGGCCGCCCCCGAGGCCGGGTAGCTGCCACCATCGAAAACCGGAACTTCGGCGACGGAGTTGCCAGGTCCATCGATGCTGAGCACTTGTTCGCGACCGCCCGAGGAGGTCTTGAAGATGCGGATGTTTCCGCGCGATACCACGTACAATCCCGCGCACGCGTCGCCCTCGCTGAAAACCACTTCTCCGGGGGCGAACTGGCGCGGCACGGCGCGTTCGGCAAGGAATTGTAGTTCGGAATCTGTAAGATCGGAGAAGATGGCGACCTTCGCCAGTGTGTCTCGAAAGGCGGCGCGCGTTTCAGCCACGGAGCTTATTGTAGCGGATCGGACGCGCGCACCCGTTCTGATCTACTGAGGAGCCTTTAGGCAATAACAGTGGCAACCGCTCCCTGACGGTCGCGGCTCTAATGCGCACCCAGACCCGCGACCAAGGGGAGCGGTTGCCCGCAAAGCGTGCGTCTAGTACCCTTCCCAGTGGTCGAAGTGCAGATCGCGCACCGCGCGTTTCAGTTGATCGATCGCCGCGTCGATATGCTGGTAGGCGGCGTCGCGCCAGCCAATGGCGCGTGGATTGTCTTCTTCCCGGCCGATGTCGGCGCGGGCTGCCCTGAGTAATTCCAGAGCTTTATGGATTCGGCCCGGACGGTCCAGGCTGCGATCGATCGACGGATGGTCGTACATGTCCTTGTGGTCCATTACCGCGGCGCGGTCGATTTGGCCCACGGCGATATCGATCTCCTCATCCGCGTGTCTCAAGTGCCGCATGACGTTGGGCTCGTCATTCACGCGCAGGAGCCACTGCGCGGTGCGGAGATCGCTCCGCGCGTGTATATAGCGCGGATGGCGTCCCGGCGTTTCCGCGGACGCCACGACCGAAACGGCGAGGGCGGCCGCAGCGGCGAGAACGATGGTCAGCTTCATGATTTAGTGTTTTATCCTCCTGTTATCTTCAACACCGGCCGAGCCGTTCGAGTTATGGCGAAGGACCCGACCTGAAACGAATTTAATGATACTTCTTTTCACCCGCCTCAATCCGTACCGGCAAGCGATTCTCTTGCGGCGGCAACGGACAAGTTGCGTAGGCCGTAAAAGCGCAGGGCGGATTGACGGCCTTGTTGAAATCTAGCACGACTTGGCCGTCTTTGGGCAGGGGTGAGTAGAGGAAGCGTCCGGCCGGGTAGGTTTCCCGGCCACTGGTCTGGTCCCGAAAGATGTAAAACAACTCTTGCGCATCCGGCGATTCCAGAATCGGGTAGAGGTGCAGATCCGTGCCGCCAAGGCGAAACGCAGCATAACCGGGACATTGGGAACGCTCGGTCTGGCCGAGAACGTTGAGAATGGGTATCTCGTGCGGCTCGGCCACCCAGTGCGCCGTCACGCGGAAGGCTTCGCTGGCGGGAAAATAGTCCAGACCGTGAAACGCCTTGCGGGCAGCGCTCTCGGGGTCTTTCAGACGGATGCCAAGGCGGTCGCCGCGCTGGATCGGGAGCAGGCTGAGGCGGCCCACCTTTACGACGTCGGCCGAGTCCGGCTTCAATTCGCGGGAAGTGCGATCGCCCTTCATGGTCATGGACACCGCGCCGGCGTGCAACTCGAAAACGCCAGCTTGCGCCGGTCCATCGGGCAGTACAATTTCGTTGGCCGGGTCTTTGCCAAACGTATTGGCGCCCTCATGCAGCCAAAAGAGCCCTGCCACGGTGAGCCAGCCGCCCTCGGCCTGCAACGCCGCCGCGCGCGCCTGGCGCCACTGCGCGATTTCCTCTTCGAGCGCCGGCCCCGCCGCCACCGCCAGCGCAGCCGCCAGGCCAAGCAAGAGGCGGCGCGTCATCAGGCTTCTCCAGCCGAGCGAATCAACTCCTCGATCATGCCGCGGCATATGTCGGACTTCTGATTCACGCTGCGGCGCAGCGTCTCCATCTCCCGGTCGAGAGCGGTCAGCTTGTCGATCAGATGCATGCAGGCCAGCACCGCGATGTGAGTGGAGTCGGCGTTGGGCGCCTTGGCGGCAATCGCCAGCGTCAGGTCGTCCAACTGCGCCGCCATGCGTTCGATATCCCTGGGATCGCCGGCGGCGCGCAGCGTGTACTGCCGGTTCAGGATGGTAACCCGCACCGTCTGTTTTTCGGGAGGAGGGCTTTCCATGCTTCGCTCCACCAAGCGCTACACGCTATGGGGTACTCAACTGGTCGATCTGTTCGAGCAGCTTTTCGATGCGGCTCCGCACCTGTTTGCGCTCGGCCTGCAGCGCCGCCAGTTCGTCCGCCAGCCGCCCGGATTCGGCTTGCGCATCGGCTGCCAAAGCCAATGCCGCGTCCTTCTCCTGGCGCAGACGGACCACCAGTTGAACCGCGTCCTGGATGCGACCTTCCAGGTTGGTTAACGCATCCGGCTGGTGGTTGGGCGTCATTTCTGCTCGAGCGCCGCGCGGGCGGAATTCTTCACCTCAAGCGCGGTCTTGGCTACGGAAACCAGTTGCTGGAACGCCGCGTCGTCGTGCAGAGCCACGTCTGCCAGCACCTTGCGGTTCAGTTCCAGACGGGCGGCCTTCAGCCCGTTCAAAAACTTGCTGTACGAAATGCCCGCCGCGCGGCAGGCGGCGTTGATGCGCACGATCCACAGCGCGCGAAACTCGCGCTTCTTGTTCTTGCGCCCGACGTAAGCGAACTTGAGGCCGCGCTCGACCGCCTCTTGCGCGGCGCGGTTCAGCTTACTCTTAGTAAGGAAGTATCCCGACGCCTGTTTGAGCGTCTTCTTCCGGGCATCCTTGCGGTGGGTACCACGTTTGACTCTGGGCACGTTTCAATCTCCTTTGATAATGACTTGGCGGAACGGGCACGTGCCACGCGCACCGTCCGCGCTCGCCGCTCGCCCGTTTAGTAGGGGAGCATGCGCTTCAGAGACGGCTGGTTGGCCGGATCGGCCAGCACGCTCTGATGCAGCTTCTTCTTGCGCTTGTGCGGTTTCGAGGTCAGGATATGCCGGCCGAAGGCGTGACTGCGCATCACTTGCCCCGTGCCGGTCTTATGGAACCGTTTGGCCGCACCTTTATGTGTCTTGAGCTTAGGCATAGAATTTCCGAGGGTCCTTACGAACGGGAAACTTCTTGAGTATAGCACAGCGGGCCAGGCATCATTCCTTGTCGCCCTTGGCCAGTTTTTCGACGACGGCGGCGGGAGCGCCCGGCCCGAGGATCTGGCGAATCGCGGCTTCGAGGACTTCATCGCGGCCGGCGCGAATGCCCGCAATTGTCGGCTTGACGACGAGGTCGGGAACAATCCCCACGCGCTGGGTGGGCCGCTTGTCGGGATAGAAAACACCGAGGCCGCTGATCATTGTGCTCTGCCCGCCCGGAAGAGCGATTTGGGATACGTTGCCATCGGCCCCAGCCGTGGTGCTGCCGATGACGACTGCGTTTGGGGCGGCGCCAAACGCCATGCTGGTGTACTCGGCACTGCTCTGCGTGACTTCGTCGACAAGAATCACGATCTTGCCGGTGTATTGCGGCTTGCCGGGCGTGATCGAGAGCGGTGCATCGAAATGGAAAGCGCCCGGGTTCGACAGGTCGCCAACGGTGAAGCGCACAAATGGCGTTTCCTTGTCCACCAAGTGCGAACCCAGCGAGAAGACCATGAATTCGGATGGGTAGTTGCGTATATCGATGATGAGTCCCTTGGTTCCGGCGGCGCCATCGACGTAGTGGGCCGCATCGGCCGTTTTTACGGAAGAGAGCTTCAGATACGCGACATCGTCCGCGAGGCGGCGGAACGTGTCTCCGGGCAGGTCGTGCGTGTCGGCGACATTGCCCGATGCAGGCCCCATCGGCAGGCGTTTGGCGGCAATTTCCAGCGTCCGGTCGTCGCGGCGCACGCTCAGCTTCGCATCGCCGCACTCGCCGCGGCCCAGTGAACCCGCCATATCTCGCAGCATGGCCGCCTCGTTAGAATCCGCGTAATCCGGCTTCCATTTCTCGATCAGCCGAGGGACCGGAACTCCGTCCAGCGCTTCGATGACATCGCCGCGTTGCAAGCCGGTTGCCGGCGCCGCGGCCGCGCCAGCGTAGTGGATAACGACGGCGCTATTCTCGATGAAGCGCACGATCGCGGGAAGGTGGCAAGGCCCCGTGGGTGGCCGCACCTGTATCGCACTCCACAGGTTCGCGTGCGTATCGTGGATCTTGGCGATCAGGGCCATCAGCTCCCGCTCATAGTCTTCGGCGGTCTTGGCCAGCGCGATTCCCGGGATGAATTCCGCGAGCACCCGGTCCCAGTTCTCACCTATCAGATCGCGACTGGGGAACCAGTACTCGACAATGTTCCAGAAGCGGAAAAGCGCGAGCAACTGGAGGCCGGCATCGGGCAGCTTCACCGCCGTGTAGCCCAGCTCATGCTGGAATGCGGGATTGCCGATCCCCGGCACCATCGAAACGTAGAACTGTTTGCCGTTGGCCGGGCGGTTTCGATAGATCGCTTGCAGCATCCGGCTAAGATCGCTTCCTAGCAGATCCTCGGAGTCGATCCACGTGAGATCCGGCCGGAGTTGCAGTTCCTTCTCGTCTAGCTGCGAGCACGGCTGACAGTCGCCGATCTTGCCCAGGGCCGCGACCCACTTCGCCAGCACCGCGTTGGCCGCCGCATGGTCGGGCGCATCGACAATCGCCGGCAGGATCCGAAACAGCTCGTAGTCCCAATGGCGCTGGCCGGAGGTGACTTGCGGATGATGATACTTGAGGAAGCCCCAGACCTTGCCCAGCGTAGCCAGGTTCTCGATCTGAACCGCCGAAAGCCCCACCGGCGCGATTTTGGAACCGGCGTCGAATTCGTGATCGGTATCGAGAACGGTCGTCTCGCGCACCACCTTGGGAGCGTCCCAAATGGGCTTGTCGTTGACCAGCAGGCGCATGTCGTCGACCCAGGCCTTGCCCGTTCCAGCCAGAAGGAAGCCGAAGAAAAGCCGCCGGGCGTCCGGGTTTACAGGCACGGAAACGGAGTACTCGGTCCAATCCGTGGTTCCCTTGACGTGCAACCGTTGTAAGCTGTCGAATGCCAGCGACTGTTTGGACGCGTCGTCCTCGCGCACCCACAGAGCCGCAAAATCGCTGACGCCCTCGGTGCGGATGAATCCGCGCAACTCTATGGCAGTGCCCGCAAAGTCCATCGGGAGGCTCTTGACGATCCCCGAGAACGCGCTCGCCGTGCCGGCCTGCCGTTCGAGGCGAGCCGACCAGTGTCCTCCATGAACGATCTTGTCGTCGAGGAAGACGCTGCCGGGAGGATTTGCGCTCCAACCGGCGGGGACCGAGTTCGAGCTTGGCGCTTCGAAGTTGAGGATCTCCGTAAGCCCGGAGCGATCCTGCGCGTGACAGACGAGTCCCGCTGTTACGCACGCAAACGCTGCAAGAAGACGTGCCATAGCTTGAGTATTGTAACAACGCGCCGGAACCGGCTGGAGCGGATAGCTGCCGACCGCGTGGCGCGCTGTCTCACAGTGACACACATGCTCGGAAGACGCCGTTGATTTCACCTGTGCTTTTCCGGCAATCGACGTGCTCATGCGGGCATCGTGACTGTTCGAGCATTCCTCTGCCTGGCGTTATTGAGCGCGACCGGTGCGATGGCGCAGCCGTCCGGCTTCCTGCTGGGGGTGAGTTTCAGCGAGATGCTGATCGGCTACACCACCAAGATCGCGACGGACAGCTCCGGGGCGGCTATATAATGTCGTTCCTTCCGGGCAGCTGTTGCGGCCTGGTAACAAACTGTCAGCGGATGGGACGACAATTCTGTGGCAGAACCAGCTCGGATTCTCGGTGAACGCAATGGCAGTGGATCCCAACGGAGGCGTATACGTGACACCGGTGAACCAACCGGGGGACACATCCATTTACGTGGCCAGGCTGGGCGTCAGCGGGACCGGTCTCACGTGGAAGACGCCGGTGGGATTCGTGGCGAGTGCAGGATCGCCGTCCTTTCTTGCGGCCGACTCGCAGGGCCGCGCATATGTGACCGCTGCCACGGATGCGTCGAACAATAAGGCGGCGGTGGTTCGACTGAATGCAGCCGGCAGTGCAGTCGATTACACCGCGCAGGTGGCGGGCATACCGGCTGCGATTGCCGTGGATAAATCGGGCGCGGCGTTCGTTGCGGGATACACGTTCGTTCAAAACACATTCACAGGTTTTCTCGCACGGGTGACGCCGGACGGCAGCGCCGGTTTTTACGCAACCCTGCTTCAGAGCCCCGCGGCGGTTGCCATAAATGCGAGCGGGGATGCCCTGGTGCTCGAGGATTATGGCGCTTTGCAGCGAGTGGATTCCACGGGCGCGGTAACGCTTTTGACAACCGTTCCGGGGTTTGCTTACGGGGGCGGGTTTGCGCTGGACGCGGCAGGGAACGCTTACATCGCGGAAACGTCTAACCAAGAGTTCCAGGTCAAGAACAGTCTGGCGACGTGTGGGAATGCGCCTTGGGGTTTCGACTTCCTGACCGTGGTTGCTCCCGACGGTGCAATTCTGCAGACCACCTACATTCCAGGCGCAGCAGGCGCTGCCAACCCTCAAGGAGCGGTTCTTGCCACGGGTCCGAATTCGGCCGTCTATTTGTTGGCGACAGCCGGCCCAAGCTACGCAGCCACGCAGGCCGGTCCGTTCGTCCTGGCGCCAGAGGCGGTACCCACCTTCCTGTTGAGCCTCTCCCCGAATGCCAATGCCCCGATCTCTCCACTGGCCTGTCTGGCCAATGAGGCGAGCTTTCAGGCCGTGCCGATTGCGCCGGGAGGGATTGTAACGTTGTTTGGAACCGGGCTCGGACCCCAGCAAGGAGTTCAGCCGCAGGCCACGCTGCGGAGCCCGTTCCCAACCCAGGCGGCAGGCGTGGAGGTGACCTTTGACGGGAAGTCAGCGCCGCTGCTATGGGTGCAAGACGCGCAGATCAACGCCGTGGCGCCGTGGTCATTGACGCCGGGTGAGAATACGCAAGTCTGTGTCTCTTATAACAAGGCGAAGACGAATTGCCCGACCTGGGCCGTGGTGGAGACGGCTCCGGCCGTCTTCACGGTGGATGGCGAATATGCGGCGGCGTCGAATCAGGACGGAAGCAGGAACATGGCCACTAATCCCGCGCCCGTCGGCTCGATCGTTACCGTGTGGGCGACTGGCCTCGGTTCGACCACGCCGGCCCAGGCCGACGGTACGCTGGTGGGGTTTCCACTGCCCAATAACGATCTGACGATCGGAGTCTACGCCAGTGACACCGTGGGAACCAACTGCCTGCTTTTCTGTGTCTGGCAGCCGTTCGCAGTCGATTATGCAGGACCCGCACCATACCTGGTGGCCGGGGCCAGCCAGATCAACTTTCAGGCCGCCGACTACCCCGGCGAGATTTATGTGACCGTGCAGTCCAGCGGCAACGTGGACGTCTACTGGAACAGCAGCCCGGGCTTTCAGATTTACGTCGCCGGTCAGTGAAGCCGGCTGTGGGGCGCGGCCATCGGATCAACCAATCTCGGCGAGCAGCGTGCGATAGAACTCTTCGCTCGCGTACAACTCCCGCCAAGGGGCGTGGCCGCACTGCGGCAGCACGACCATGTGGAATGTGGAGAGGGCGGCGGTTAGAGGTTTCGCTACGCCTGATGCGGGCGAGGAATCCGAATCGCCGTGGATGGCGATTACCGGACATCTCACCATCCGCGCTCTGCGCAGCAGTTCGCCGGATCGGCGCATCGCAGAGGCTTCGTTCCACACGGCACGGTAGATTTCGCCGCTGATGCGCACGTCGCCGAGCTCGTTCGTTTCGTCGATCGGGGCGTAGGCATCTGCCTTGGCAGCCAGGCGCCCGAGCCGTTCGAGCAGCCGATCGCTATCCGGAGTGGCGGGATCGCCGAGAGCCGCCAGTGCCGCTTCGAATTCGGCATTCTCGGCATCGCCCAGACGATCGAGCCGGCGAGTGCGAAGCTGCGCGGCGGAAGACTCGGCGAACGGCGGACAACTCACCAGAACCAGCTTGCCGCATAACCCCGGACAGCGCGCAGCCAGCAACACGCTGAGCCACGCGCCCCACGAGTGGCCGATCAGAGTGACCGGAGCCTGGGAGTGTCTTGACAAGACATCGCGCAACTCTTCCGTCTGTCCTTCGACGGATCGAGCGGTTTGCAACGGCTCCAGCACGCCATGACTGCGCGCCAGCCGGCGAGCGACCGGCGCCATTTCTCCGGCCGCGCCGGGACCGCCGTGAACCACGGCGACGCGGAACGGCGCGGCTCCGTGGAATCTGATATTGGTGTCCGTCACCGCGCGCTTCGTCCGGCGTGGCGCACGCATGTGAGAGACTTTGGCACTACATCGCGAGGCCGGTCAGCGCGATCGCAATGCCGGCGATGCCTGCGATCAGACCGATCCAGGGGAACATGATTTTGCGCGAGATGAAGTAGATCGAACTCAGAACCAGCGCAATCTCGAGCAACCCTTCGCCCAGGTCGTAGCGCAGGCCGCGGTGTTCGGCCGCATTCGAGTCCGCCTCATGGGCCTTGGCTTCCTTCTGGATGTCTTTGCCCTCTTCTTCGTACTTCTTCAACTTCTTTTCGTTGTCGGCGCGCATTTTTTCGGCGGCGTCGCCCTTGGCGTCCAGCACCACGAGCAGGCTCGACCCGAGTTCGACGTTGTGGGCCTTAATGCGGGTTGCCTGGTATTCCGCCCACGTATCGTTCGCCTCCGACTTGCTGATGATGGCCTCCGTGTGCGTGCGGTGCGACATGATGGAGACGATTGCCAGTGCTACCGCCAGGATCGCTGCCATGATGCCAATCATCTGGCCCTTGG
>Ga0074045_10001591_pt1 | contig 21774 bp, 24 predicted proteins | sample BogForMeECP23OM2_FD_94442 | JGI IMG/M metagenome (GOLD analysis project Ga0074045, IMG submission 94442) | Bog forest soil microbial communities from Calvert Island, British Columbia, Canada - Bog Forest MetaG ECP23OM2 | ecosystem: Environmental > Terrestrial > Soil > Wetlands ... | reverse complement strand
AGATGGAAGACCGGGCGGATCGGCAGGATATCGGCCCGAGCGCGGGCTGAGGTGCCCGCGCATCCACTGGAGAGCGTTGGCGGACCCGACACGATTCGAACGTGCGACCTTCGCCTTCGGAGGGCCGTCCGGCGCGCTTGCCCGTGTTTGGCGAGGCTTGCGCGGACTGCCTAACAGCCTGAGAAAGCTGCATTTCCAGCTTGACGGCCGTTGACGGCATTTGTGGCGACTTGCAAAAAGGTGCTACCCCAGTGCCACCCCGCAAAGGTGACACCATGGGAAAGCGCATCGGCCTTCGAGACATCCGCGACCTCGCCGCTGATCAGGAAATCTTCGACACCGACGTGACCGGCTTCTACGCCCGGCGCAGGAAGGGCGCGGCGATCAGCTACGGCGTGCTGTATCGGACCGCAGCGGGCCGCTCACGGCGCTTCACGATCGGGCGGCACGGTTCCCCTTGGACACCCGACACAGCCCGCCAGCGCGCACGCCTGATCCTCGGCGACGTCGCTCGCGGCGAGGACCCGGCCGGCGACAAGCAGGCGAAGCGGCACGCGATCACCGTCGCCGAGCTCTGCGGCCAGTATCTGGAGGACGCCGAGGCCGGACGACTGCTGACCCGGCGCGGCAAGTCGAAACGGCCGCTTACCCTGCTATCCGACCGCGGCAGGATCGAGCGCCATATCGTCCCGCTGCTCGGCCGGATGAAAGTCGCGGCGGTAACAAGCGCCGACGTCGAGAGCTTCATGCACGCGGTCGCCGAGGGGAAGACCGCGGCCCGCACCAAGACGAGCAAGAAGCGCGGCCTCTCGAACGTGCGCGGCGGTTCGGGCGTAGCAAGCCGCACAGTCGGACTGCTCGGCGGCATCTTCACCTACGCCGTGCGCCGCCGCCTCCGGCCCGACAACCCGGTGCACGGCGTCATCCGTCCTGCAGATGCAGAGCGTCAACGACGTCTATCTGATGATGAGTTCGGCGCCCTGGGTGACGCTCTGCGCCGGGCCGAGGGCGAGCAGATATGGCCACCGGCGGTGGCGTGCGCCCGCTTCCTCGCACTGACCGGCTGGCGCTCGGGCGAGGCGCTGGCGCTGCGCTGGCGCGACGTGGACCTGGTGCGCCGTACCGCGACGCTGCAGGACACGAAGACGGGAGCCAGTATCCGGCCGCTATCACACGCCGCGTGCGACGTCCTCCGCACGCAATCCGGGATTGGCGAGCTGGTATTCCGCGCTGCCCGCGGCGCCGGCCTCATGAGCGGCTTCCCTGGCCATTTCGACCGGATCCTGAAGCTGGCCTCGATCTCGGGCGTCACGCCGCATACGCTCCGGCACTCATACGCGAGCTGCGCGGCCGAGATCGGATTTAGTGAGCCGACGATCGCCGCCCTGATCGGCCACAAGTCGCACAGCATCACCGGCCGCTACATCCACGCCGCGGACACCGCCTTGCTGAAAGCGGCGGACGCGGTCGCGAATCACATCGCCGCCCTCATGGGCGACGTGATCGAGGCGGAAGTCGTCGAACTGCGCCGCGCGTGACGACGGACCGGCGCCTCGAAGAGTCGCTGAGCCGCGAGGCCGTCGATCGGCAGCTCGCGCCGTTGGCGGAGGAGTGGCGAGCGACGGGCGATCCGATCGTGATGTGGCAGGCGATCGGCATGTTGTACGCGAGGGATCACACCGCGCGCGTCAGGAGTGAAGTCGTCCCCGAGTGGCCGGAGTGGGTGACGACCTATCTCGCGGTCTGTTCGCACCGCCTGTTGCGATTGTCGGTCGGCATTGACCCTGAAGACGACCGGACGCAGGGGGGCGGCATGCGACAAGGCGCTGACCGGAACGCCATCCCGGACACCGAAAGACTCCATCCCGGCGACGCCATGACGCGCATTGCCGCGGCGCTTGGCTTCGCCGTTGGTAGAGGCATCAGCGCATTTTCGCTGCGACGAACGCGCATCCGGGACCGCAATGCCGCCGCTTTGTATGATGCCCTCCGGCGACGGGCCGACACGCGCGAGCACGCGCTTGTCATCATGCAGCGATACTTTCCGGACATCGCCGATCCTCGCGCGCTCCGCCGGGCGATCGCACGCGGCAGGGTCGTTCCACCGACGGAAAAGTGACCCGAAATACCCCTATTTCCGGTCACTAGACAGGGCTCGTTATCGTTCGGCACTCCTGCCTGCAGCAATGGCTGACAAAAAGGCGGGGAATGAGCAAAATACCATCTAGTCCGGATGCGCGGCTTTCAAGGCAAGAGCTTTCAGACGCGCTCACGGAATCCGGACTTCCGACAGCAACGGCCACATTGGCGACGTGCGCGACGCGCGGCGGCGGCCCGCCGTTCTCCAAGTACGGGTCAAGGGTGATCTACAGGTGGGGCGACGGACTCGCCTGGGCGTTGTCGAAGATGACGCCGCCGCGACCGACGTCGGCCGAGCACGCTGCGCTGCGCCGCGGCGACCGGGAACGGCAGAAGGCGGCCGATCGCGCCGCGCTCGAAGCGCCAAGGCGAGGCACCCGGCGGCGCGCTGTGCGTGAGGCGAATCCAGAGGTTATGGAAACGGCCTGAAGAACCGGCGCGCTCGCCACAAACGCGCCGGGACGTAGTTTCGGATCTTCAGCAGAGACCGGATACTACGCTGTGCCTGAGCGCGTGGCGAGCACCGTTTCCAAACGATGGAAGCTAGGATGCTCGACGATCCGAAACCTGCCGCGATTGAGCAAGCTGAACCGCCCGACCGAACTGTGACATCCGGCCGGCGCCCCGGCACGCCGGCCGCGGAACGCAAGCGGCAACAGCGCGCGAGGGATCAAGGTGCCCTGCTGTTCGAGCGCGGCGATTTGCAACTCTTTCTCGACGTCTCGACGCTGCCTCAGAAGGCCGGGTGCCAGCCGAGTAACCTTCGGGCCATCGTGCTGCGCGAGCTGGTCGACAACGCGCTGGACGCGGGCGCCAACGTGAGCCTGTCCGCCTATCCAGATGACACATGGATCATCACCGACGACGGGCCAGGCCTGGACCCCGAGGACGTGCCGCGCCTGTTCGCGGTCAACCGGTCGCTGCTGTCGAGCAAGCGCAAGCGGCTGCCCCTGCGAGGCATGCTCGGGAATGGCCTCCGCGTGGTCGTGGGCGCCGTGGCAGCGTCGGGCGGGTCCATAGTCGTCGAGACGCGCGGACACCACTTGTCGCTCGCCATAGACGACGCAACAGGCACTACCAGCGTCCTCTACGACTCGCCCATTCCGGAAGCCGCGGGGCTCCGCGTCTACATCAGGTTCGGGCTGTTGCTGCCGCCAGCCGACGAGGACGACGAGACCGCCGCGCTCGCGATGGAAGCGATACGACTGGCGCGGCACGGGACGGCCTATCGAGGCCCATCGTCGCCCTGGTGGTATTCGCCGCGCGACTTCCACATGCTCATGGCGCAGGTATCGCCGGCCAGCACCACGGTCGCGCGGTTCTGTCGCGAACTGGGCTTCGATCTCGATGACGACCGGATCGCCCGCGAGCTTTCGCGCGAGATGGCACGAAGCCGGTCACGCCTGAACAGCTCGGATCGATCAGCGAGACGGCCCTGCCGGGCTGCCGCTACGCTCGCGCGGTCGGGTTCACGCCCGAGCGCGGGGCGGAAATCCCCTACGTGGTCGAGGCGTGGGTCTCGTGCTCGCCGACGACGAAGCGCGGCGGCACCGCGGCGAAGGTGCGCGTGATCCTGAACCGCACGCCGAGCTTGGCGACGATCTTGGCGGCTTCCTACCCGGATGTGCTGGTGATCGAGGGCTGCGGCTTGGACCGGCAGGTCAAGGCGCCGTCCGGCAACTACAACGTCACAGTCGGCGTGATCTCGCCCTACGTCGAGCTTGCCACCGACGGCAAAGAGCCGGCGCTCTCGCCGTTCAGCGAGGCGATCGCGGAGGCGCTGAGCAAAGCATGCCGCGCGGCGCACCGCGCCATGGAAAAGCCCCCAGGCGGCATGTCATTCAAGGATGCCGCGTGGCTGGCGATGCCAGATGCCTATGACCGCGCGAGCGGCGGCGGCGAATATCCCGCCAACGCGCGCCAGATCATGTACGCCGCCCGCCCGCGGATTCTCGAACTGACCGGCAAAGCAAAGCTCGCGGACCAGTACTTCACGCAGGTATTGCTCCCGGACTACCTCGACCAGCATCCCGAAGAGACCAGCGATTGGGATGTCGTGTTCGACGCGCGCGGCAATTTCGTCGAGCCGCATACAAACAGGGACATCCCGCTCGGGACACTCGAGGTTCGTCAGTATCTCGGCGAGCGTCCGTCGCGCATGGATGCAACCGTCACCGTAGAAGCGGGGACTCTCTCCCCGACCACCGGCCCCGAGCATCGCTATTCGAACATCCTGTTTGTCGAGAAACAGGGTTTCGGCCCGCTACTGGATCAAGCCCGGATCGCCGAGCGGTTCGACGTCTCGATCATGTCCACGAAGGGCGTGAGCGTGACCGCCGCAAGGCTTCTACTCGATCGTTTGGCGCCGCGAATCGACAAGGTGATCGTTATTCACGACTTCGACGTTTCCGGGTTCACCATCTTCGGCACCCTCGGTTCGGACGGCCGGCGCTACAGCTTCGAAAACGAGGTCCCGCTGGTCGACGCAGGCTTGCGGCTCTCTGACGTCGTCGAGATGGACCTGCAATCCGAGCCGGTCGAGATATCGGGAGACTGGGACACGCGCGCCGCCACGCTGTTCGGGCACGGCGCGACGCGCGAGGAAATCAACTTCCTCGAAAACTACCGCGTCGAGCTGAACGAGATGCCTGCCGACGTGTTCGTCGCGTTTGTCGAGCGCAAGCTGACCGAGCATGGCGTCCGCAAGGTGGTGCCCGACGACAGCGTACTCGTCGAGCATGCGCGCAGCGTGATGGCGCGGGATCTGATCAACAAGGAGATCTCGAAGGTCAGGGATAAGGCCGTGGCCGACGCGGCCGCGGTCGTGCTGCCGGCCGACCTGCGCGAACGGCTGAGGGCTGTACTCAAGCGCCAGCCTGACGTTCCGTGGGACGTCGCCGTCGCCGACATCGCGCTCGCTGCCTGCCGGGACGACGGCACCTCATGAACAACCAAAAAACATCCGCGGTCATGAGCGCGCGGCGCGGGAATGGACGGCCGCAACATCGCAAAGGGCACCATGCCGCCGACGATGAATGACACGGGCATGAGCGACATTCTGACCACGCCGCTCGTGTTCACGATCTTCAAGGACGTCCACGCGCTCACGCTCTGGCGCGAGACTGATACGCCGCAAGGAATCGCCGAGCGCATCCGCGACCGGACCGCGCGAACAAAGCAAGCGCTTCCGCTCATCAAGCTGGCGACCTTCGGCGCGAAGATCACCGCGAAAGGCAGCTATCGCACCGACGAGAACATGCTCGGTATCACTGGCGTGGAGGTCGACTACGACGGCGGGCTGATTGCCTTCGACGAGGCGGTGGAACGGCTGACCAAGGCTGGCATCGCCGGCATCGCCTACACCAGCCCGAGCCACACGCCCGAGGCGCCACGCTGGCGCGTCCTGGCACCCTTGTCGCGGCCGGCCGAGCCCAAGGCCCGCCGCGCGCTCGTGGGCCGCATCAACGGCATATTCGATGGCGCGCTGGGCAAGGAAAGCTTCACCGCCAGCCAGGCCTTCTACATTGGCCGACTGGTCGACGCTCCGGACTTCCGGTGCGAGCTGATCGACGAACATCCGCTCGACACGCTCGACGCGCTGGACTGGCGCGCCATCTTCCCGCCCGAGCCGAGCCGGACGGCCGCCGGCGCGGCGATCGATCCCTCCGAGGACATCCCGCTGATCCGCGTGTTGATGACCGGCACCGAGGGCATGCACGACGCTGCGGTGCGCCTCGCCGCCCGCCTGATCGGCGACGGCATGAAGCCCGAGCGCGTGGTGTCGTGGCTTCAAGCCATCCTGCTGACCTGGCCGGATGGCAGCCGGGATCAGCGGTGGCGCGCGCGATACGAGGAGATCCCGCGCATCGTCGACAGTGCGGTCGCCAAATTCCGTGACGATGACGCAGCAGCGTGGAAGACGGTGCTCGACGTCATCCGCACCTTGCATCGCGCGGGCACCGCGTCGGACGCCATCAGGCAAGCCGCAATCGCGGCGGCCGCGCAGGCCGACAGGGACGCCGACTTCGCCGCGAAGGTCTGCTCCTGGTTTGTCCGTAACTGCTGCGCGGGGGGATCCGATGCCTGATTCCTTCGATGAACTCGCCGGCAAGCCGGCAGGGAGGGCGCGACAAAGCAAGCAGAACGCGCACGGCGCGAACGGCCGCGATGTAACGCCGTGGGACGGTCGCCAGCTCCCCAGCGTGCCCTGGCATGTGTCGCGGATGTCAGACGCGGCCAAGATCGAGCCAGCACCGCGCAGATGGATTCTCCCCGACTGGATACCGCGCGAGCAGGTCACGGGACTCTACGGGGCCACCGGCGTGAACAAGACCGACTTTCTCCTTCAATTGCTGATGGCGAACTCGTTTGGCTTGAACTTCCTCGGCTACGAATTGGCGCCGGTGCCGGTTTACGGCCTGTTCTGCGAAGACACGTTCGACGAGATCATCCGCCGCGCCGCACGCATCGCTGACCACTACAACCGCAACCTGCGAGACTTCCGCGATTTTCATTTCGCGTCGCTCGTCGGTGTCGATGAGACGGAATTTGTCACATTCGAGCATGGCAAGCTGACCGCGCTGCCATCACTCCTCCGCTTCGATTATGAGGTCGAGCAGTGCAACGCCAAGCTCGCCGTGCTCGACACCGGGCCGGACTTCTTCGGCGGCAATGAGGTCGTCCGACGCGAGGCCACGCAGTTTGTCCGCAAGCTCGAAAGCGTCAGCATGGTCCGCGACTGCGCAATCGTGTTGTCATGGCATCCTTCGGTGCGCGGTGCGAAGGAAGGCACGCTCGACAGCGGCTCGACGGGCTGGGGCGCGAAACTCCGCGCGCGGGTGTCGCTGGAAGACCCTGGCCCGGAAGACCAGCAGGATGACGACAAGAGGAGGCGCGGGCCGGTCCAACGCACGGATCGGCGCATCCTGACCCGGCAGGAGAGCAACTACGCCAAGCCGGGCGAGACGCTCGACCTCGTCTGCATCAACGGCGTGTTCACGCTGCCGACAGTCGACGGTCAGCGGCAGGCCGGGCCAGCGGTGTCGAAAGCGGCGCAGGACGCCGCGTGCGATGCGCGGTTCCTGGAGCTGCTGCGAAAGGTGAAGGCGCAGGGCGATCGCGTCCACAATAGCAGCAACAACCCGTCGCGGTATGCGCCGGCCGTGTTTGCGAAGCGGCCGGATGGAAGGGGCTTCAGCAAGCTCGAATACGGCCGCGCGATGCAGCGACTTTTCGTTGCGGGCCGCATTCGACTTGAGACATTCGGGCCGCCGAGCAAGCCATCGGACCGTCTCGCGGAGGTTGAACTGTGATCGGCACAACTCAACCGCTAGTCCTGTGCTCGGCGCGCTTTTCCGCGCCTCCCCCGCGGTCCGATAACCCATTGAAAAACCTTACATCCTGGGGGTGTGCTCGGTGCGCCCCCCTATACCCCTGTAGCTGGCGCTCGCTAGAGAGCGCGCCAGCGGGGTACTTCCCAAGGAAGAACGCCGCGCCGGTCGATTGGCGTCACCGAAACGATTTTGCCGACCCGCCCGAGGCGCCGCGCGACGCCCGGACGGCAGCACCATGCGCGCAAGGAACACGGACCATGAGCATCGTCCCCGACACCCGCGGCACCATCGCGGTTGTGGTGCAATCGCGGCGGACCCGCGCCCGGCCGACCGCGGCGGATGTGTACGTCGAGCGCGTTCCTGTCATCGCCTGGAGCATCGAGAACGGCCTGGCAGATCCGATCCTGGCCATGCTCATCGGCATTGACGCGGTGGTGATGCTTGAGCTGCCCGACGGCGGCTTTTACGAGCCGGGAATATGTCGTTACGACGACATCGAGGATGTCAAGACCCAGGCGATCGAGCGGGCGCAGGACGCATGGGACCGCAGGCCCGCGCCCAAGCCGGCAGCCGAGACGCAGGCGGCCGAGTGACTGACGCCGCCACGCCCGCCGACATGTTCCATCAACCGGCCGGGCGGAACCCGGTTCTGCAACATGGAGAACACTGACAATGACCACCATCGGCTACAGGCCATCGAACGACGCAGGCGGGTGCCGGCGCTGCGGCAGCTTTTCCATTTGGGCGCACCGCTGCGGAGCACCCGGCGATTGCCACGTCGATTTCTACTGCGCCCAACTGCGATCCGCCGGCCGATTTCTACGCCGGTCGGGCTATTGCTGTAGCTCAGACGCATGGTGCGATCGCGCGGCCACTACGCGTGTGTCGCTCAAGTGGCTGTCAACTGAATTCTCGGCCACTCACGAGGAATCGAGTTGACTTATTGTCAACATCTAGCCAAATACCCATTGGAGGGATTGGGATGGCAAAGGGGGACATCGCTGATCGCCTCCGCGCGCTTCGAAAGCAGCCGGGCTTCTGTCCGGTTTGGACTTACCACGCGGAAGTCGAGCGTCTGCCAGAATACGACCTAGACAAACTCTCGTGCGAGCGCGTGGTCAAAAACGGCTTCATGCATTCCCCTGAAATAAACATGGATGGCCAAGAGACCATCCACGTAGGAGGGAACGTTGATGGTCAGATGGTCGATATCGTGGTGTGTGTCAGAGAATGCCAAGGAGAGGACATCGCTGTAATCGTCACCGTTAAGCCGAAGTAGTAGAATCTAGAACCGGAGACTGCGCCATGTTCAGAAAGATCGAGAGATATGAGGAGAGGGCGCTTGGCCTCCCCTATCCTGTAATTCTCGAAAACGCTGCCGAGGAGCTTCTTGATGAAGTGACTGGCGAGCGCATTGGCGTGCGCATCCCAAATCTGGAAGGACTTGCTGCGGCTGTCGCTGTCGTTCGCTGCCTCTGCCCTCTCCAGCTTTGCGGTGCGGAAGTGCGCTTTATCCGTCGTGTTCTCGATATGACGCAGGAAGAGCTTGCTAATGCTCTCGAACTGGACGCCAAAGAGACTATTAGCCGATGGGAGAACGACGCACGCCCCTGCGGTGGCTATGTGGAAAAGCTTCTGCGCTACACGGCCATTAACAAGCTTGGGAAGCGGGCAACGGGCCTGAGTGCTGACAAAGATGCCATCGGCGATCTCAAGATCGTGCGCCGAGAGCACATGACTCTCCACGGCATCACCGCATCCCTTAGTGATGCCAGCTCAGCAAGCACCAAAGAGCCGGTTCCAGAGTGGGACCCGGAGATACCCGACTGCTGGGATATGGCCGCTTAATCTCTGGGGCCCCGCTGGGCGGGGCTTCTTCTTTTGGACCCCTACGCATCGCTGCGTGCATTGCTGCGTGCATTACCGCCTGCATCGCACATGCGCCACCGCCTGCACTTTCGCTCTCGCGTGCGAATCAGCGGCTCGACCGGCTGGGGGGCATACCCCTGCCGCCCCCCGCCGCGGACCGCCTCCAGCCTCGCCTGCGGGGCAGCGCGGGGCCGCAGATCAATACGAGGGGGGAATGGGGGTCCATCGCTCCAACGCAACGATCTGCGTACCGCCCCCCCGTCAAACATGTCCGGTTGCAATATGGTCGGAGGGTGTAAGCTGGCGGTTGAGGAGACCCATTCATGGCTGGCCGCCCCCCGATCCCGACTGAAGTGCACAAGCAGCGCGGCACATACAACCCGACGCGCCACGGCCGCGATCGCGCGGGGGAGCCGAGGCCGAGCGAGGACCTGCGCGAGAAGGCGCCGGCCGGACTGACCGCGAAGGAGCGGCAGGAGTGGCAGCGCCAGGTCCGCCAGCTGCCGAGGGGGGTGGTCAAACAGCTCGATCAGCGGTGGCTGTTGATCTGGGTCAAGGCGGCCGTTCGGCACGACATGGCGACCGCGGCGCTGATGCGATCGGCTGAGGCGGACCCGGCACACCCGTTCCAGGTTGCCGGCGCTCGGGGCGGCTGGCAGCCGTCGCCGTTGCTCACCGTCATCGCGCAGGCCGAGGCGGCCATGAAGGCGGCGAGCACGGAGCTGGGGTTCTCGCCGGTGTCGCGGACGCGGATCAGGTCGACGGGCGCAGCGGCGACGACAGAGGCGCCTCGTAAGTGGGGCGCTGTGCGGCTAGCTGCCGCCGAAGGTCGGCTGATCCAGGAGGACAAGGCGTGAGCCAGTACGTTGAGCGCGCGCTGCGCTACTGCCGGGCTGTTTGTTCCGGAGAGCAACCCGCCTGCCGCTACATCAAGCTCACCAGCGAGGGTTTCTTGCGGGACCATGCGGCGGCTGTTGCCGGCACCGGACCTTGGGGGTTCTCTAGCGGCCTGGTGGACGACGCCTGCGGGTTCGCCGAGACGTTGCCGCACATAAAGGGACCGTGCACCGGGCGGTTGATCGCGCTACTGGACTGGCAGTGCCTGCTGTTCGCGGCGATCTTCGGCTTTGTGGAGCGTGGCAGCAACGTCAGGCGCTATCGACAAGCGGTGGTCTTCGTGCCTCGCGGCAATGGCAAAACCACGATCGCGGCGACGATCGCGCTTTACGCAACGTTTGCCTCGGGCGAGGGCGGCGCGGAGGGTTACGCTGCCGCGACGACGCGCGACCAAGCCAGAATTCTGTTCGACGCGGCCAGGCACATGCTGCGCGATGCCCCGCAGGTTGCGCGCGATCTCGATGTGGAAGTCGGCATCAACGCGATCTCGTCTCGGACAACGGCCAGCCGCCTTAAGCCGGTATCATCAGATGCGAAAACGTTGGACGGACTGTCCGTGCAGGTTGCTGTCCTGGACGAAATAGCCAGCCACAAGACCCGCGAGGTTTACGACGCGTTGCTCACCGCGATGGGCAAAAGGCGGCAGCCGCTGTTGATCTCGATCAGCACGGCGACCGGCAACACAAGCGGCGTCGGCAAATTGTTGTTCGACTACTCGGTGGCCATCCTGGAGGGCACGAAGGAAGATGACCGAGTGTTCGCCCTGCTCTACGGTGTCGATCCCGAGGATGACCTGTGGGATGAGGCGACATGGCGGAAGGCAAGTCCGTCATGGGGAACGTCGGTGATCCCGGATGCGGTGCGGTCCATCATGAAACAGGCTCGCAACGATGCGTCGCAAGAAAGCTCGGCACGCACCAGGTTGCTGAATATGTGGATCGGCAGCGACGACGCGTTGTTCTCGATGCGCGACTGGAACGCCTGCGCTGACACGAGCCTCGAGCTGTCGCAGTTTGAGGGGCAGCCCTGCCACATTGGTGTCGATCTCGCCAGCAGGATCGACCTTACCTCGATGGTGATCGTGTTCATGAAAGAGGTGATCGAGGGGGAGGATCGCAAACTTCACTACACGGTTTTCGCGCGCTGTTACCTTAACGAGGCGGCGGTCATGGAGGCCAGGAACGCATCGTATCCAGGATGGGCGGCGAGCGGCGATCTCAGGATAACCGAGGGCAACGAAACCGATTTCAACGTGATCGAGCACGACATTCTCGACATATGCCGTAGCCACCAGGTGTTGTCCGTGGCGACCGACCGGTGGCAGGCGGTGATGTTGAGTCAGCGGGTGAAGGCGCAGAACGTCAACGTGATCGATTTCCCGATGACCGCGCAAGCCATGTCGGACCCGACGAAGGAGCTTGGCGCGGCGATCCGAGCTGGTCGGCTCCGGCACGACGGCAACGGCCCGCTTGGTTGGTGCATCAGTAATGTCGTCGGCCACGAGGACACGAAGGGCAACGTGTATCCGAGAAAGGCGCGACCGGATAACAAGATCGACGCCGCGGTTGCGTTGATCGTGGGGATCGCCCGGGCGATGGTGCAGCCGTCCGAGTACACGTCGATCTATGATGACAAGAAGCAACGCCCCGACGGGTTCTTGTTCGTCTAGGCTCGACTGCGCGCGCGTGTGATATGTCGCGCGTGTGGATGACTTTCTCTCGCGCGTTCTCATTGCGGGCCGACCGTTAAGCCAGGCCGACGTCGAGCGGCTCGAACAGCTGTTGCTTCCGCCATGGCGAGTTCGCCAGCTCAGGCTTGCGCGTCGCAATGCCGCGCTGTTCGAGGTCGCCCTCGCGATGCAGCCGAACATGCCGACGCTGGTCGCAAAACAGATCGCTGCCGTGTTGCGCCGCTACCTCGAAGCCGGCTGGAAACGCGAGTGCGACATGCCCAGCCTGCCGGCGGGCGAGGGTGCGTTGCGCGTCGCGCTTCACCAACTCGCCAAGGAAAACGGCGGTCGCCCGTTGTCATGGCAGCACATTTATTCGCTGTTGATCGTTTCGGAAATCAGCAATGGCGATCCGAACGGTGATGCCGGAGAAGGCGAACATGGCGACGTTGATCGAAACCCTAATGGGCTTGGCCCGCGGCCGGCCGCCGACGAAACGGGGCGAGCCTGTCGCGGAACCGACACCGATTGAATTGCAGGCCGGCCTTGCCGCGTTGGACGCTGAACGCGGCCGTATCGTCAGCGAGCTGACCGGCGCTGGCGCAGCACGCAAGACGTTGCTGATGAAGATGAACGGCGACAGCGAGATTGAAGCGCACGACCGGCGGGTTTCCAGTCTGGAGCGCGACGCCGAGCGTTTGGATATTTTGGAAGCCGAATTGACTTCGCGGCTTGCCGCTCTGGCGCAGGCCGAACGCGCTGTCGCGTGGGATCGTTTCTTACAGCAATACTCCGAGGCATTGGAGACGTTTATCCAGTCGGTCACGGTCACCGCAAATTGTCGACAGGCCCTGACGCATTTGCGCGAGACGGCGACCTCTATGGGATGCGAGAGCCTGTTGCCGCTTTTGGCTATCCCCCGTCCGCAGATTCCAGTCGACCCGCAGGGGATCGCTCAGTTTGCCGCCGGCGCGCGGGCCGACATCGCACAGGCGCGGCTGCCATCTCCCGCACCGGCGCTTGTGCCGATCAGGTTCGTCCGGGCGACCAGCATCTGGCGCACAGGCGAGGTCGCTGGTTTCGACGCGGCGACTGCCAGGGAGCTAATCGCATCAGGCGCAGCGAAACCGCATTCCGTGCCGGTTGAGACGTCGCCAGAGCCACCAAAGGAACCAACGCCGTGAGCGCACTCCCTGTCGACGCAACCGCGACAGTCGTCGAGTTTCTTGTGCAACTACCGCCATGGCGGACACACGAGCGCGCCGCGTTCGAGCCGGAGAAGGCGGAGCTGATGGCGGCGCGGGGAATTGTCCGCATCATCAGCCGTAACACGCCGGTCATCGACCCCGTGTTGCAGCCGATCGAACGTGCGCGCCGTGCACTCGGTGTGACCGAATGACCTTGCTTGGGAAATACAAGGACGGCGGCGGACTGTGGCACGACTTGTGGGTGACGAGTGCTGCGCTGTCGGCATGGCAATCGGCAGGCCGGCCGGTTACCAGCGTCAAGAACGTCACGGGCTACACACCACACGCGAACCGCGACCCGCTGCCAGAACAGCACGAGCCGCGCTTCGATGATGTCGTTGCGCTGGCATCGTGTGAAGCCGATGCGCTGGTTGCTGCCGGTGTCGGTGTCTATGCGTAGCGTTAGGAGTTCGTCCGCGGGCGAGACGCGGGCGGAGCGGCGGCGGTGTGGTTATGGGTCCGGCAGACGCCCGCCACACCGCCGCATGCGCTGAAAGGTAACAGATGCAACGCAGGGCAGCATTCAGGACGCAGACCACCGCCTTGGCCGCGAAGAGGCAGATCAAGGCCGTCATCTCGACCGAGGCGCTGGGCCGCGATGACCTGATCGTCGTCACGGCGGGCGTCGACCTCACGCATTTTCGTACTAACCCCGTCGTGCTCTGGCAACATTCAGCCGATGCGCCATGTGCGCGCGCACTGACGATCGAGGCTATCGGCGACCGGCTCGAAAGTCTGATTCAGTTTCCGGAGGCCGGCAAAATCGCCCGCTCGGACGAGGTGTGGGAATACCTGCAGGCGAAAATAATTTCCGCGTGCTCGATTGGGTTCGAGGTCATCGAAGGGGAGCCGGTTGACCCGAAAGAACCGTTCGGCGCGTATCGCGTGCTGCGGTCGGAACTCGCCGAATTTTCTTTTGTCAGCATTGGCGCCGAAAGGAATTCGCTCGTCAGCGAACGTAGCGGCCGCGGCAGGTTCGACCCCGGCCGCGAGGAGCGGCGCCGCACAGCAGCGCGGTTCCAGGCCGAGATCGACCGCGAGCGTGCAGAACATCGTCGGCACGCCGAACAGCTTCAACGCGAGATCAGCGACGAGCGGCTTTTACAGTCCATGAAGCCGGCGACCAGGTCCGAGCGTCATCGCCTGGCCGAGCTGCTGCAGCGCGCGATGGCGGCCGGGCGATGACCATCATCGCGATGCACTGCCAGGCCGATCGCGCGCTACTGGCGACCGACAGCGAGTATTTCAGCCCCGACGGCACGCCCGCCGGCGACACCTGCAAACTCGTAACCAACGGCATTGCCATGATCGCGATGGCCGCCGCCGGTGCTGCGTGCGTCGCGCGAACCGCCGCGCTCGAGGTCCTGCACGCTGACAACCTCGACCTGCTGTTGAAGGCGCTTCCGCCGAAGCTGCAGAAGGCGAGGGCGACGTTGTCGGCCGTCGACCATCCGGGGGTCAGTGTCGTGGCGCTTACCGGTTTCTCGCCGCGCCTCGGTCGCATGATCGCTGCCACATTGGAGGCGCCGGATTTCGTGCCCGAGATGACGAGCACGTTCTCTCAGCCGTGGAGCGACGAGCTGGTGACACTGCACCCGGAAGGCCTCTGCGACCTGTTCGGGGTCTGTCAGGCCCAGCTGCACGCGTTGCAGTCGGAATACCCGGCCGCGCGAGGCGGGGTGGTGGTCGGCGCGCTGGTGACCCGCGACGGGATCGTCTGCCGACAGCTTGGTGATCTTCGCCTGAACCTCGCCCGGCAGCTGCGGCGGCTGGCGGCGTGACCGCGGCCCAGCATGCGCCTTGCCACCGGCCAGGACGCCCGCCTTCGCCTGGCCTTTGACCGGCTGGCCGGGATCGCGACCGGCCGCGTGCTGGCCGAGTTCACCGACGCGATCGTCCGCGAGATCGAGCAGGGCGCCGAGCCGGGCGACGCGGTGCGGCTGGTGATCGCCGACTTCGGCCAGATCAACCGGCTGGCCTTGCACATCAGCGGCGGAGACAGATGGCCGCCGGCCGTCTTCGTCGCGTCTGACCAGGCCGGCCGCTAGAGCGTCGGCCGCCCCTGCCCGCAGCCAGCCCGCGGCTACGGCCCTCTGTGCATGAGATGACGAAGATGAAAGGTATCATCGAAAAAGCGCGCTGCAGTTCGCACCTGCGTGCCTAGCAGGAACGTGACAATCACGAGTACCGAAATCAAAGGATGTGCGTAGACGGCCACGCCGACACCGAATAGTACCGCTCCCGCCACTCCTACCGTGATGTACGCGGCAAAGAGATATGGCATCGATGAACGGGGCTCCCTGTCGCCGTCATCGTCCACTCCGCAGTCGGTTTCCGGAAAGGGGCCCATCGCACTCACTCTCCAAAGCATCTCACCGCCGCGATGACTGCTGCGATGCCGAAGGCCACAAAAATGGCGACATCCATTGCATCAAAAAAGTATCTGATCGGTAAATAATCGAACAGCTTCGGGTCACCAGCGTACTTCAACACCAGGGCGATTCCGCGAGTAGAGACAATCAGACTCACCGCCACGAACGTATGACGCAGGACGTAGATCGCGGCTCGGAGGGCAGGGTCGCGATCCCGCCGACGGTTTCCAAGGAGCATCCAAGGCCTATTTGCACGTAGGAGCAAGTGAATCCAGGAGAATCTGTAACGTCAGCGCACTGGGTTACAAGTTTGTTCACAAGGGTGCGATAGTCGCATCACCCCCAGAACCGGCCACGCAGCGCCGCCCATTGTCCCGCTGAAGTCGAAGGCCCAGCACGACTCGCTTAGTCATCAGCCGGAGTAGCTTCCGCTCGGCCGAGGTGATCGCATGGATGGCGGCGCGCGCGCTACCCCGTTGCTACCCGCGGTTTTTTCGCCCGAGCCGAGGCGGCCGTAACCAGCTGATTTGATTGGCGGACCCGACACGATTCGAACGTGCGGCCTTCGCCTTCGGAGGGCGACGCTCTATCCAACTGAGCTACGGGTCCGTCACCGCGACGCATACCCGGAAACCACGCGGGACGGAAGCGCGCGCTCGCGCTCCTGCTCGGCCAGCCACTGCGCCGCCGCTGCCTCGGCGCCCGACGGCAGCGCAAGCCCCGGGTCGCGCATCCACGACTCCACGTCGGCCAGCCGCACCGACCGCGCCTTGTCGCGCAGCAGCATGTGGTAACCGTCCGGGTAGTAGCCCAGCTCCGGCCCGTGCAGCGGCAAGGTCTGCCACGCGGCGACCATCGCCCGCTTCGGCACCAGCTCGTCCTTGCCGCCATACAGGAACAGCGAGTGCTCCCGCACGCGAGGCGCGGACGCCAGCGCCACGTCCATCAGGTCCACCAGCCCCGCCACCGCGTCCATGCGCGTCTGGTGCAGGGTCAGCGGATCCAGCCAGAGCTGCTCCAGCGCCGCGTTGTTGTCGCTCGCCCGTATCTTCACCCCGGGCGCGCCGGCCAGCACCAGGGTGGGGGTCGCGTGCGAGACGACCCACAGGGCGACACGCTCGATCACCGTCTCCTCCTTCCGCCCCCAGACGGCGGGAGCCAGGAAGATCCAGCCGGCGGCCTTCGGCGGATCGGGCGAGGCGGCCAGCGCCATCAGCACCGCGCCGCCCATGCTCTCCCCCATCAGGAATAGCTTGGCGTTGGGGTAGCGGGCGGCGGTCCCCCGCGCCATGGCGCGGGCGTCGGCCACCAGCGCGGCCACGCCCGGCCAGATGCCGCGGTCCGTGGCGTCGCCGAACCCCCGCTGGTCGGGGGCGATCGTCGCGATCCCCGCCTGCGCCATCTCCGGCGCCGGCATCTCCCAGGCGTCGCGGCTGTCGTTCATCCCGTGCAACGCCAGCACCACCGCCCACGGCGCCGACCCGCCCGGCGGCAGCCACGCGCGATAGGGCAGGCGCGCGCCGTCCGGCATGACGAAGGCGCCGTCGGTCTGTCCGGCCCCGGGGTGGAACACCGCCTGCGGCGGCAGATCGCCCACCCCCGCCGCGCAGGCTCCGAGCAGCAGGCAAGCGGCCAGGAACGCCGCGCGTGCAGCCTGACGGCAGGTCAGTGTAAGTAGCATCGGTTGAAGACCACCCCAGTCGCTGTATTCTCACGACCGTCACCCGACACACAAGTCCGTTACCGTACACTCAAGCGAGGATCGCCGATGTCGCAAGGCGCCGCACCCGCCGATGCGCCGAGCCGCATGCCTACCGAGACCATCCATGTCGACGACCCGGTCGTCGCCTGCGACGGCGGGGTGGGCGCGCTCGGCCATCCGCGCGTTTTCCTCCGCATCGTCGACAGGCAGGTCATGTGCCCGTACTGCTCGCGCCTGTACGTGCTGACCGACGGAGCGCATCACGGACACGATCACTGAAGCCGCAGCGCCGCCGGCATCGACGCAGGCGGCCAAGCCGGGCCCGCATCTGGCGCTGATCGACGGCTCCGGCTTCATCTTCCGCGCCTTCCACGCGCTGCCGCCGATGAACCGATCGGACGGCGTGCCGACCAACGCGGTATTCGGATACTGCAACATGCTGGCCAAGCTGCTGCGCGAGCAGGCCGGGCCCGACCGCCCGAGCCATGTCGCGGCGATCTTCGACGCCGGGCGGACCACGTTCCGCAACCGCCTGTTCGACAACTACAAGGCGCACCGGCCCGAGCCGCCGCCCGAGCTGGTTCCGCAGTTCGGCCTGATCCGCGAGGCGACCGAGGCCTTCGGCCTGCCCGCCATCGAGCTGGCCGACTGGGAGGCCGACGACCTGATCGCGACCTACGCGAAGGTGGCGACCGAGGCGGGCGCGCGGGTGACGATCGTCAGCTCCGACAAGGACCTGATGCAGCTCATCCGACCCGGCGTGGGGATGCTCGATCCGATCAAGCAGAAGCCGATCGGCGAGCCGGAGGTGATCGAGAAGTTCGGCGTCACGCCCGACAAGCTGGTCGAGGTGCAGGCGCTGATGGGCGACAGTGTCGACAACGTGCCGGGCGTGCCGGGCATCGGGCCGAAGAACGCGGCCCAGCTCGTGCAGGAATACGGCGACGTCGAGCACATCCTCGCGGCAGCGCCGCAGATGAAGCCGTCCAAGCGGCGCGACGCGCTGATCGCGCACGCCGAGGCAGCGCGCATCTCGCGCAAGCTGGTCGAGCTGTGCTGCGAGGTGCCGCTGCCGGTGCCGCTTGAGGGCCTGGTCGCGAAAGAGCCGGACGCCGAGCATCTGCGCGACTGGCTGATGCGCATGGAGTTCCGCAGCATCGCGACACGGCTTGGGCTGGTCGAAGGCTCGGCGCCGGTGCGTCCGAAGCAGGCGGTCGCCCTGTCGCAGGCGCGCGCGATGCCGGAGGAGCAGCGCCGCCAGATCGCGTCGGAGCACGCCGACCTGCCGTTCGGCGGCTATGAGACCGTCACGAGCCTCGCCGCGCTCGCGCCCTGGATCGCCGAGGCGGAGTCCGCCGGTGTCGTTGCGATTGATACCGAAACGGACAGCACGTCGCCTCTGCGGGCGCATCTGATCGGGGTTTCGCTCGCGGTTGCGCCGGGCCGGGCGTGCTACGTGCCGCTCGCGCACGAAACCGAGACGGCGCAGATGCCGCTCGCCGATGCGATGGCGGCGCAGACGCCTCCGGCCGAGGCGATAGCAGCGCAGATGCCGCTGGCGGATGCGATCGCCGCACTCGGGCCGCTGCTCGCCGACCGCAGCGTGCTGAAGGTGTTCCACAACGCCAAGTTCGACATCGCCGTGCTGCGGCGCGCCGGCTTTCCCGTCGCAGCACCCGTCGACGACACCATGCTGATCTCCTACAGCATGGACGCCGGTCAGCATCCGCACGGGCTGGACGAGCTGTGCGCGCTGCACCTGGGCCACACAGCGATCAGCTACGACGACGTGACCGGCACCGGCCGCAACCGGCTGCCCTTCGCGCAAGTGCCGCTCGATCGCGCGACCGCGTATGCGGCAGAGGATTCCGACATCGCGTTGCGGCTGTGGCACACGCTGCGGCCGCGCCTGCGCGACGCGCGCGCGCTGGCGCTGTACGAGCGCATCGAGCGCCGCCTCAGCCCGGTGCTGCTGGACATGGAGTCCGCCGGCATCTGCGTCGACGCCGACGACCTGCGGCGCATGTCGGCCGACTTCGAGCAGCGCATGGCGGCGATGGAAGCCGAGATCCACCGCATGGCGGGGCATCCGTTCAACCTCGGCAGCCCGAAGGCGCTCGGCGAGGTGCTGTTCGACGAGATGGGCCTGCAGGGCGGTCGTCGGATGAAGACCGGGGCCTGGGGCACCGACGCGGCGGTGCTGCAGGCGCTCGCCGACCAGGGCCACGACCTGCCCGCGCGCGTGCTGGACTGGCGGCAGCTTCAGAAGCTCAAGACGACGTATGCCGACGCGCTGGTCAACGAGATCAATCCAGAAACCGGCCGCGTTCACACCAATTACGCGATGGCGATCGCGGCGACCGGGCGGCTGTCGTCGAACGATCCCAACCTGCAGAACATCCCGATCCGCACCGAAGAGGGCAGCCGCATCCGCCACGCCTTCATCGCCGCACCCGGATGCGTGCTGGTCAGCTGCGACTACTCGCAGATCGAGTTGCGGCTGCTCGCGCATGTCGCCGACCTGCCGGCGCTGCGCGAGGCCTTCGCGCGCGGCGAGGACATCCACGCCCGCACCGCGAGCGAGGTGTTCGGCGTGCCGATGGCGGGCATGGACCCGATGACGCGCAGGCGGGCCAAGGCGATCAACTTCGGCATCATCTACGGCATCAGCGCGTTCGGTCTGGCGCGGCAGCTCGGCATCGCGCCGGGCGAGGCGCGCTTCTACATCGACGCCTATTTCGCCCGCTACCCCGGCATCCGCGCCTACATGGAAAGCACCAAGGAGCAGGCGCGCATCGACGGCTACGTGACGACGCCGTTCGGCCGTCGCTGCTGGATCACCGGCCTGGCCGACAAGAACCCGGCGCGGCGGGCCTACGCCGAACGTCAGGCGATCAACGCGCCGCTGCAAGGCGGCGGGGCCGACGTCATCAAGCGCGCCATGGTGCGCCTGCCGGCGGCGTTGCACGATGCCGGGCTGCACGGTCGGATGCTGCTGAGCGTGCACGACGAGCTGCTGTTCGAATCGCCCGAGGACGAGGCCGACGCGCTCGCCCGCGTGGCGCAACAGGTCATGGAAGGGGCGGCGCAGCTGGCCGTCCCTCTCGTGGTGGAAACAGGGAAGGGACGCACATGGGCCGACGCGCACTGAATCGTTTCAGCGAGAGCCCGTCATTGCGACCGCGAGCCGAACGCGTGGAGGGAAGCAACCCAGGGCAGCCGCTCCGGCGCCTGACGCGCGCGGCCCTGGGTTGCTTCGTCGCTTCGCTCCTCGCAATGACGGCGATCCCGTTGGTTGCGCACGCACAGACCACGAAACTCGACGAGATCATCCAGCGCGGCACGCTGCGCGTCGGCCTGACCGGGGACTACCGGCCGTTCTCGATCAAGGCGGAGGACGGCAGCTTCTCCGGCCTGGACGTGGACCAGGCGCAGTCGCTCGCGGCGGGACTCGGCGTGAAGCTGGAGATCGTGCCGACGACGTGGCCGACGCTGATGAGCGACCTTCAGGCGGGCAAGTTCGACGTCGGGATGGGCGGCATCACCGAGACGCTGGAACGCGCGAAGACCGCGTTCTTCTCCACGCCGGTGATGCGGTCCGGCAAGACGCCGATCGCGCGCTGCGCCGACAAGGGCCGCTACGAGACGCTGGCCGATATCGACAAGCCGGACGTGAAGGTGATCACCAACCCGGGCGGCACCAACGAGAAATTCGACCGCGCGCACCTGCATGCGGCGCAGATCATCGTGTTTCCCAGCAACGCGCAGATCTTCGACGAACTCGCCGCCGGGCACGCCGACGTGATGATCACCGACGGGGTGGAGACTCGGCTGCAGCAGAAGCTGCATCCCGGCGTGCTGTGCGCCATCCATCCGGACGCGCCGTTCGATACGTCAGAACTGGGCTACCTGCTGCCGCGCGACATCGCGCTGAAGCTGTTCGTCGACCTGTGGATCTCGCAGTCGCAGGAGACCGGCCGCTGGCAGGCCGAGCTCACGAAGTGGCTGGAGTAGACGACGACGCGACGCCCTGAACCGTAGAGAGCGCGCAACCGCAGCGGCTCAGGACACCGCGCGCAGCCTCGCGCGCCACGCGACCTCGACCCGCCGCACGCCGACGATCTGGCGCAGGTTGCCCTCGACGCCGTCGACCAGTTCGGCCGGCATCGCGTCCAGGGCGACCTGAACGCGGATACTGTCGCCGTGCCGCGACGCGCGCAGCCGGTCGGGGGTCAGGTCGCGGCGGGCGAACGGCACCACCACGCGGGCGAGCAGGCCCGGCTCGGCATCGGCAAGCAGTTCGAAGGTCACGGCGCGGCTGGGCAGCGGTTCGGGAAGGTCTGACATGGGATCGGGTCCGGATCGGGGTTGCGCTGGCAGGCGGAGCCCGGCCGCCTGGCCGCGCACCACCGCGCGGCCGGGTCAGGGTATCTGCTTGTATGGGGCTTTCGCTTGTCAAGCGTTATTCAATGCTCGGGTCCTTTCAACATTAAACGAGCCGAGGGGGAGCCCGCCTTGGTGCGCGGTAACGTCGCGCTACGACCTT
>Ga0074045_10001589_pt1 | contig 21786 bp, 29 predicted proteins | sample BogForMeECP23OM2_FD_94442 | JGI IMG/M metagenome (GOLD analysis project Ga0074045, IMG submission 94442) | Bog forest soil microbial communities from Calvert Island, British Columbia, Canada - Bog Forest MetaG ECP23OM2 | ecosystem: Environmental > Terrestrial > Soil > Wetlands ... | reverse complement strand
TTCACGAATGATTCACAGAAATTTTATTAGGCAATCCACAGCCGGACATGGTACGAATGGATGAATGGATGAGTGTATACAATCAATGACCAGCAACAGTAGCCCTCGCCCCTGTATCATCTGGGCCACCGCCCGCACCGGCAGCACAACCCTGTCCCGTGCGCTGGGCGCGATCAGCGAACCGTTCAAGGATCACGCCAACTGGACGGTGAAGTTCGCTGGTCCTGTCCAGATCATCCGTTTCTGCGCAACCCGCCGCTCACTCAAACACCTGTACGGAGAAGGACCGGAAGAGGTTGACTTGGCCTTGGCCCATGCCTCCAACCGTCACGGTTATCGCCACATTCATCTTGTCCGCCGCAATGAACTTGCCCGGCTCGTCAGCTACGACATTGCCGTCCAGAAAGTGGCGTGGCGCCCGGACACGTCCGCCGCCAAATACTCCGACCTGAAATCCGGCAAGTCCACGCTCCGTCCGCTCGATATACCGAATCTCCTGCATATGCACCGGCAGGCGATGGACCGGTGGCGGAAGCTGGGACCGGAGATCGGCGCGTTCCTGACAGTCAGGTTCGAGGACATTACGAACGCCAACTGCCGCATCCGCCGCACGGCACTGCATCGCATCGCCGCGTATCTCGGGATTCGGTCGATAGCGGGACTGGATCGCCGAATGTTCGCGGGCGGGCAGCGTACACAGGAGGTTTGGGAATTCGTCCCGAATCCCGCGGAACTGCGACAGGCACTGGTCGAGGAAGGAATACTATAAATGAGATATCCCGATTTTTCGAACGAGCAACCGTCCGCCCGCCGCCCCCACCCGGTCGCGCCCTCTCTCGCCACCGTCCACGCCATCCTCGTCTATCACCTCTGGCAGCCTACTCTCCCCGGCAGTGACGCTGGCCTGTCCAACATCATCCTCGATACCACGAAAGTCCTGCGCAGGGAAGGCGTCCACTGCGAAGCCTGGTCGGTCAAGAATGCCGAGCATCTGATGTCCAGGCTCGAATCTCAGGATTGGACTAACCCGCGGCCGATCACGCACGTCATCATCAATCCGCCGCTCGGCTATCACCATCCCAAGATGTTTGCCCAGCTTTCCCAGTGCTGGCCGGACGTGGAGTTTGTACTGCTCAATCACAGCGGCATGTCCTACGTCAGCATCAATCCGGGGGCGTTTACGGTCATCCGCGACCTGCTGGATCTGGAAATGGCCACGCACAATGTTCTCGTCGCCGGCAACAATTCCCGGTACACGAGCTGGATCGCAAGCGCGTTCGGGCACGACGCACTCCTGTTGCCCAACCTGTATGACACCGACAGTTACGTGAACCCGGTCCCGAAGCGGTCCGATTACGATCCGGTCAGGATTGGCAGCTTTGGCGAGGCCCGCCCGTGGAAGAACCAGTTGATCGCGGCCGAGGCCGCACTGGCCATGGGCAAACAGTTGGGCGTCCGGCTTGAACTGTACGTGTTACAGGAACGGTGGCCGGACACGCCATCCGGTCAGCAGGCGGATGCGCGGTCCCAACTGTTCGCCAACCTGCCCGGCGCCAGACTGATCACGTTACCTTGGGAAGCATGGCCCAAGTTCCGCAGAACGATTGCGGCCATGGACGTGATGTTCTCGCCGAGTTTCGATGAGACGTTCTGTTGCGTGTGCGCGGATGGGATCGCCGAGGGGGTACCGAGCGTCGTGTCCGGGGCCATGGAATGGTGCCCGGCAAACTGGATGGCGGACCCGTGGCAGTGGTCCGATATTGTTTCGAGAGGTGTGGCGCTGCTGCATGATAAGGTAGCGGCTGTGCACGCGGGCAGGCAGGCGCTTGATGCGTATGTGAAGAACGGGATACGGTGCTGGACGGAATATTTGATCCGATAGCAGTAGAGACTAATTATGAAATGTGCTGTGTTGCTCTGGATCGTATGCTTCGAGACCGTGATCCTGTTCTGGGCATTGCGGCGGACGGCATTCTACTACAAGGCGTACCATTCTGCCTTAAAGGTGGGCCGCCAGATTCAGGACCGAGCCGATTACTGGCGGGCGGAAGCAACGAATCAGTATAAGGAGAATCGAATATGAAAAATGTGACAATGATTTTACGAATCTTAGCCGTGGCATTGCTTACGGTTGCGGCACTTGCTCAAAATTCAGGCACACTCAGTTCAGGCACAGGCACAATCACTTTCAACGGTACTACCATCGGCACTGGCCTGTCCTCGGCTCCGCCTCCGTCGAACGAGCCCGTTCACAACTATCAAGGCGAATACATTCTCATCACCCGCGCTTGGGAAGACAGCAGCGGATGGTGTTGGATGTCGGCAACCGCACAGTGGTCAGGGGGAACTACTGGTGGCGGTTGCGGCACGGCCCAGTGGAAGTATGAACTGCATCCGTATGCCAGCCTTGCTGACGCCAAGATTGCGCTCACCAAAGAATGCACGTCATGGGGCGGAAGCCGTTATCCGTGCATCTATCCGGCAAACGGTAAAAGTTCCAGTCTCAACAACTGGTCTGCGGAATTCGTCGGTATCTTCAAATTGGAGCGGGTACTAGGTTCGGACGATGTGAAGTTCGCGGACGGCGACACGATCAAGAGCCATGTAGTCGAAGAAAAGGAGCACTGGTTCCAGTGGACGATCAATGGAGATCGGGCGGACCAGGCGGACCGGGCGAAGAAATAGGCATCCCCGCGTCCGTAGGCTGGTCGTTTACATATCCGGACGATAACGGAATCATCCATGTCCTGCCCAACTTCGGGCGCGGGCATGACACGACCGCGAACGTGGGACTGGCGTGCATGTGCTGGTGCGGGCCGGGATACGAACAGTTGGAGGACGGCAGAGTGCTGGTGATCCATGAACTGGATAACTGATAGGATTGTATACGACCGTGTCTGTCTTGAGCATAATTTGAAGCTAGACAAATCCGGCCATTGCCCGGAATGCCGGGACAGCAGGGGGCAGCCGTTTACGCTCGATATGCAAAGCTACTATCTGGTGCCGATTAAGGAGTCTGTTCATGAACCGTCGTGATCTGATCAAAAAGATAGCTTTCGGTGCTCCCATGCTGGCCTTGGCGATACCTGGACCGATGCCAACGATTGACCATCGCCCCGACCAATTCGTATTCCACGACTGGAACATTGAGTGGACTGGATGGAAGAGTCTTCCCAACACTGATGTGCAAGTCTGTCAGTGGATTGCCTATGCCAGCCCCACCAGAGGACATTGGCACTTGTACAGTTCGTGGCCGGGGGAGTGCGGCCCATTTGCTCCCAACAGTGTATTCAACATCGGCCTGCGTGAAGATCAGATGCTGACCACACGTCGATCCTCGGCAGAGATGCTGGATTGGTGCAAGTCGGAATGTCTGGAGCGATTGAAGCGCTTAATTGTCAAGGTAGGGCCTCCGCCGTTCAAATCAGGATGGGACGAACTTGATCCCGTCTTCAACACTTGGACCAAGGACAAAGAAGACAACTTCTGGCGGTTTGAGAAGAAACTGGGATTTTTAAGTGGCTCGAAGGCGGGAATTTGAGCACCCTATCGGTCGTTGTCATCAGTGTTCTGGCCGCGCTCTTCTCCATCCTCCTGATCGCCGCCATTGCCGCTCTCGTCTACACCCACATCCTCGTCCGCCGCCAGATCGCGCAATTTTCCTTGACCATCGGCGGCGTTGGAGTAAAATTGGACTCGCAGATAGCCGAACTGAAATCGCTCATCGGCACAATCCATGGCGACCGCATCGAAAAAGCAGCAGCGACAATCCTCGAAGCCATCCCCAGACTCACCCAGTTCGCAATCCGGGCGGAAAAAACCGTCACGGCGTTCGAGAACTCGCTCAGGATCATCCTCGGACAGCAGGGTGGCCAGCAGGAAATCTCCGAGGACGCAATCCGCCGCGCCCGCCAGTCCGGTCTCGGACCCGACTCCTACGCCCCCGCCGCCCCCGACGAACACTTCGTCAGCCGGTCCAAAGCCGCAGCCGAATCCGCGCTCGCGCTCGAACGCGAGGCCAGATCGAATACAGCCGGTACAGCCGACGGAGCCATCGACGGAGCCATTGACGACTTCGACCCCGACTCCCTCAACACGTTCAACGATCTCGACAACGACCGATGACCGAGTCGATGACCGGATCGCGGACCAGTCTCATAACGAGTCATCTTCGGTCTCAGCCACACTTCGCCGCCTCTCCACCCGCCGGGAACAGACAGTGTGGGCGCTCGCCCGCGCCGGCGAACAGCCCGAGCGGATCGCGGCCAAATTCAAGATCGATGTCGAGGAAGTCGAGTCGCTCATCAAACGCTTCGAGGCCGCCCGTGTCATGGTCTCGGCAGACATTGTAGATATGGCGGTCAATAGCGAAGTGATGATTGCCGCGGATGGGGTCGGCGCCGATATCCGGGACGCACGCCGGGCCATGCGGTTCACGGGCGCGTACGATAGCGACGGCAATCCTGTGTATGATCGGGACTGGGCGACTACACTGGATGCGGTCGATGCCCTGGGCGGTCTCATCGGTCAGGTACGGCCGAAGAGCGGCGGCCCGGCAATCAATATCGGTATCAACAATCAGCCCGGCAACGGGAATGGTGCCGCGACCGTCAAGACTTTTGAGCAGCGAGTGCGCGAAAAGCGCGGGGTGCTGGCGGATGGGGATGTTAAATTCCTCAGTGACGGCCAGAATAACGAGATTAACGAGATTATGGACGGGGATGTGATCGACGATGAGGATGAACTGGAAGATGATGAACTCGGTGATGGCACGTCCGATGCCGAGATCGAAGAGATGGAATCCAAATAAACCGTTGACACCCGCTGACGATTACACTATCATCTTTGTACTATGTTGAAAGTGGACATGAAGGGCAAGCGTTACGGCAGGCTGCTGGTCGTCAGGGAAGCGGGCAGGGATAGCAGAGGGAACGTATCGTGGCTGTGCGAGTGCAATCACGGTGGCGTTGGTAAACCGAAACGGCTTGTTCTTCCCGGTATCAGGCTGCGTCAAGGGCAGACACAAAGTTGCGGTTGCCTGATTCACGAAACTTCCCGCCTTAACGGAAAGAAATTTCTCCGGCACGGACTATCGAACTCGCCCCTGTACCTTGTATGGCGCAACATGAAGGCCCGATGCCTGAATCCGAAAAACAAGGATTACGCCAGATACGGCGGGCGCGGCATCACCGTCTGCGATGACTGGCTGGTCTCGGATGATTTTTTCGCATGGGCTGAGTCCACCGGGTACCAACCTAATCTCACCATAGAAAGAACAGACAACGATCTGGGGTACAGTCCGGAAAATTGTTACTGGGCTACGAAAAGGATTCAGCAGAGAAATCGTCACGACACTGTCATGGTTGCTATTTGCGGGGAGACCAAGAGCCTAATTGATTGGGTTGAGGAGTACGGAGTGGTTTCGTACAGGGTGGCGAGAGAAAGATACGGGCGTGGCTGGAACCCGGAAGAAGCCGTATCGTTTCCCGTGGATCAACACAACAGGCGTTACAAGACAGTCGGTGGAGAACTGACTCGCAATGAGAGTACCGCGTAAGGACGACACCCTTAACGATTACCTCGAAGTCTTGGACGAGAAGTTCATTCTCGCCCAATCCAAATCCAAGACCGACGTGGAAGCCCTTCCACGCGCCCTTGAACTCCTCTCTTCCGAAGAGAACGCCTTTATCGACCGCGAGATCGAGCGCTGCATGGCCGACACCCGCTACTTCATGGAGAACTACTACGTAATCCGTGATGAGCGCGGCAAGCTCCGCACTCTCTATCAGTTCTGGTCGCATCAGGAAATACTTCACGAAGTGATCGAAGAGGAGTGGCGCAACAAGGGATGTTGCCGCTTGATCGTGCTCAAACCCCGGCAGGCCGGGTCTACAACCTGGAATGCGGCCCGCATCTTCCACTCCACGATCTTTGTGCCGAACACGTTCTCCTTGGTGATGGCGCAGGACGATACGGTCTCGGGCGAGATTTACCAGCGCATCATCGACGCCTATCACAACCTCCCATTCTGGCTCCGTCCCGAGTACCTGTCCAAGCAGCAAGGTCGGCAGGTTATCTTCCAGCGCACCGATGAATACCAGCGATCCGTCGATCCCGGTCTGGGTTCAACCCTGCTGGTGTCGAATGCACAGAAATCCACAGGCGTAGCCATCGGACGCACAATCAAGAACATCTTGGCTTCGGAGGCCAGCCGTTGGCCCGATCCTCAAGTCTGGACTGCTGACATCAAACCGTCCCTCAACGCTCCGGATATGTTGGGTGTGATCGAATCCACCGCTTACGGTCGATCCGGCCTGTTCTATAACCTGTGGCGGGCAGCGGAAGCGGGCAAATCAATCTGGCGGGCACTGTTCATCCCTGTATACAAGGTGAAGAAATACTTCCTGCCCGTATACAAGTCCGACAACTTTGTCCTCACTGAGGATGAGAAAGCCCTGCGCCGGAACGTGCGCGCTAAGGATTCGTATACGATCCCGCTCGGTTTTTTCAAGTGGCGCCGGGAGCAGATCATCGAAACCATTGCAGCCACCCGCAGCGACGAGACATTTCTGGAATCGTACCCCATAACGGCGGGTGAAGCCTTTATCAGTTCCGGTTTTTGTGCCTTTCCCCGTAAATGCCTCAATGAGCAGGAGCAAAAGAACTGCCGTCCACCGATAATGATTGGCGAGATCGAATACAGTGACAGCCCGGAACATCACGTCATCCTTGACTTGCACGCGCCGAAGCCCGAGGAAACTCTTGATCGTCCCGAGCAGTTCAACCATCTGTGGGTCTGGGAAGAACCCGATGATAACGATCAAGTTGAATATTATTTGGGTGCGGATGTCGCCTCGGGTACGGCTTCCGACTACAGTGATGCCTCTGTCTACAGGATCGGGTATGGTAACGAGCCCAATGTGCAGGTGGCTGAATGGCACGGTTGGACGAACGCAGCTTACTTCGCCCGCATCATCGCCGCTCTCGGTTACTGGTACCACACCTGCGAGGTGGCTGTTGAGTATGCCCGCGATGGCATCACTACGGGCAACGAGTTGCGCGTCACCTTGGATTATCCGGCAATCTATCGCTGGCGCAAAATGGATCGCCTGCATACCCAGACGCAGATCATGCACTGGTTGACCAATCATCAGACCCGTGACGATGCCATCAACCGCATGAGTCAACACCTGCTCGATCACACGGTCGTCATCCGCAATCGTCATCTGATCGAGGAGATGCGGGACTTTGGCCGGTTCGAGGGCGAAACCAAAGCCGAGGGCATGGACTCGACCGACGATATGGTCATGGCCAATATCATCGCACTCGCGGCCCTATACCAGACCGGCAAACGGCAGGAGTATGCTGAGAGTGTTGGAGATTCAGTCGGGTCAGGGGCCAAGCACGCCTACCTTCTCCCCAAAACCCCGCAGATATTCTCCATCTACGATCACCTTGGCCGCGCCATCGACCGATCCCAGATCGACGGCAGGCCCGATCCCATCTCGACAGCCGAGGCCGGGAATCAACTCATCGCACAGTTGAGCAAGAAGCACGGCATCGACCTGGTCAAGCACGGCTGGAAAGTGGTGCCCGTTCAGGTCAGCCGCGCCAATACATGCTATAGCCCCGCATGGGATGGAACCGGAGCCGAGTCGGAACTGGCCCGACTTCACGGATTCGGCGCTCGCGAGCAAATGGAAAACCCGGATACAGTTTCAGCAATGCGTGCTCGCTTGCACTTAGAGGCAAAATTCGGTAAAATGGATGGCATACCCAGTGAAATACCGGATGAGGTAAGCCTCTATGAGTCGCAGGAAGATTGATCTGGTCGGCAAGCGGTTTGGGTTGTTGAAAGTTATAAGGGAAAAGGGCAAGCGGGGGGATCACAGAGCTTGGCTTTGCCTATGCGACTGCGGCAAAACTCGAATCGTGACTACCGGGAACCTGAGGAGAGGCCGTACTAGAAGCTGTGGATGTGACTATAAAACCAGAATTATAGACATTCAAGGTAAGAGATTCGGTAGGCTGTTGGTCATCGGTCGGGCACGTAACCTGAAGGTAAACGGCCATACGTATGCTAGATGGGAATGCCAATGCGACTGCGGGGAGGTCGTCACTGTCAGGGCCGCTTCGTTGCGTTATGGGAACACACAAAGTTGTGGCTGTTACCAAAGCGCTCGCGCTTCCGAGGCTAGACGCACTCATGGTATGTCAAGAACTAGATTGTATGGAATCTGGCGGGCAATGATAAGCCGATGCAGTAATCCGAACGTCGTCAATTATCACAACTACGGAGGCAGGGGCATCGCTGTCTGTAGACAGTGGCAGAACAGCGGTAATTTTATTCGATGGGCCTTGTCGCATGGCTATCAAAGCGGACTGATGATCGAGCGTAGAAACAACGACAGAGGATACAAGCCGTCAAATTGCTATTGGGCAACTCGAAAGCAGCAGGCCAGAAACAAGAGGAGCAATACGTTTCTCAAGATGGGCGGGAAGAGACTGACCATCGTGGAGTGGTCCGAGTTGCTGGGTATACCACCGGGAACGATCACCGCTCGTCTAGCCAAAGGATGGGACACAAAGCGAATATTGACGAACAAAGATTTCGGTCGGGGACGAGTTTTTGAATGGAATGGAAGATAAAGAACCCTGCGGGAGTGGGCGCAGATCGCAGGCATTTCGGTCAACACTTTGAAAACTCGTGCCCGTAAGGGTTGGAGTGTTCAGGACATGTTGACTATGTCTTGTAAGAAAAACGGATGGAAAACCGGAGTACGAATGTATTACAGGAAGGCAGCCTGACGCCTCCCGATCTGTCGGATATTCTGGAGCAGGATTCGGCAACCGTATACAATAGTGATGGCGGCGATGAAGGAGACGAATACGGATGACGCTCACTTATGCCGATATTAGGAATTATCATGGAGGATGCTGCTGCACAGATCCCTGGTCCAGCTTGTGGGAAGAGGATGAATTTTCCGGGTTCACGCTGGCCGGCGGAGACACGCACATGCGTGCCACGATCACCGCCAGGTTGCGCGACGGCTCCACATTGACCGAACCGATAGCGATCCCGTGTGCGGAGATACCGGTTCCCGGCTGCGATCAATATGCTGGTACGATGATGAATCTGGTGAAAAAATATACGACTGAAGCCGTCAGCAGGCTGGAGGATAGAGTCCGGTCTGGCAGTGATAGCGGTAAAGATAAAAAGGAGGAACACTGATCATGCCCAGAGGCATGCGACGTAGATGGCGACGTAAATGGAATAAATATCCAGACGTGGGGGATGAGGATAAGGAAAATCTGTTATCAAGCGCGGGGAACCTCAGGGGTCCCGATACCGGTCGTCCTCCACTGACTGATGGGACTGATGCCGAGTCTCCTGTTTGCGGCGATGAGCGCGTCAGGGTCTTATCCGAAAGATTCCGGGTTCGCAGTACACAGTACATGAATACCGATTGACGGCCTGTGGCGGGCCAATCCAGCGACGAGGAGACGGACGATGAGCAAACAACCGATTGACAAATCGAAGATTGACAAATCGAAGCGGGAAATTATTGCGTGGCGGAAGCCACGCACGGGATGGTTTCACTTTAAGGATCAATACGGTCACGACGCGGAGAATTACGAATATGTTCACTTCGATGTCTGGTGGAACCGGATCAATAGTGCCGGCGATTTCGCAGGCATTCTTACCAGGTATGACAGGGAAATCCTGTATCCGATTTTTGAGCTCTATGCCATGGATCGCAGAGTGCTCGGAGAAACCGCGCAGTTGTGGTCTATGATCCGTATGTTGCAATCGGGCGGGACGGAGCATGTTCAATTTTACAAAGTATGGCTTGTGTACCTTGCCGTGCTGTGGGGTCATCTTCTTGGACACAGATTTACGGGTCATCGGTTGGAGTATGCCCGTAACCTGGCCTTGATCCAAAGGCGTCCACTGATGGTGCTCATTCGGACAGCGAAATCCAGGCTAAAGTATTTCCGTGATCGGCTGAATCGATGGCGCGAATACAGACGCCTGTGCGCGATTTACACTCGTCACAATGAGATCAGAAAGAGAGGCCGATGATGCCAACGCTTGTCAAAGAAATGGATCCCAATCTCGCCTATATGTTCTGCATCGTGTGCCGCTCTCAGGGGAATTCCAAATCTCCGCTTACGCGTGATGGTACTGGGGCAATCCGGTGCGGTTTTGGCCACGGTCCTTTCACGCTGGATCAGCTGATGAATTCGGACATGGTACCCGCCACCGAACTGTTCGTCGAACAGCCAACAATCACAGATGTGAAGAAACAGGTGTGGGTGAACCCCGAAGTATGGGCGAGGCTAGAACGCAAGTTCGCGAATCGCTTCATGATCACGATCGCGACCTATCTGGCGGCGATTGCCGACGACTCCATCGTGATGATTACCGGCGAGCAGGCGGGCAAGTTGCGCGCGCTCGGGATCACGAACGGTCAGCAGATATTGTCTACGGTCGAGATGGCGAAGCAGACGGAGCGCGAACTCGACGAGTCCAATAAAACGATTCAGAAGTTCATGGGCCTGATCGCGGCGGCGCAGGCACCGGAAGCCTAATCGGCATCGGCATCAGTATCGACTGTTGTATGAAAGGAGAAAGCAGAAATGGAACAAACCGCAGTACTTCGCCTGAAGATGATGGTGAACACGGTCAAAACCGTTCACGGTCAGGAGGGCGAGCCCTACCAGCAAGAGCTTGCATTGAGTGCCGTATACAGCAGCAAAGAAGGTTCGGCCAATGCCCAATGGTCCAAATGGACACCATGTGCCAGCTTATCAATGACGGTTAGCAACACAGCCGCATTCGACAAGCTGCGTCCCGGTCAGTTCATGTACGTCGATCTGATACCGACTGACAAAGACAGTATCTAAGTTTGCGGCGGGGGTGCCTCAGCGGTTGGCGTTCCCGCCGCACTTGCATTGTGTGGTATCTTGTTCCTGAATGGCATCCTCGTCCCTATCTCTTCCCGACTACAGTCAGTCCTCTGCCGTCGGTGAACTGCCTCCGTCCCCCGCTGGCCTGTCCGAAGAGAAAGCTCATCAGCTGGAATCCGAAATTTGCCAATGGACCGACAAGCTGTTCGACATCGCGACCCAGGACAAATCCTTCACCGACCAGACTAAATCCACATTCCGGGCACTGGACGCGCTCGACGGGCGCATGTGGGGACCGGGCGCACGCCGCGGCCGCAACCGTCCGATTCTGCCGAAATCCGAGCGCCTGTTCTGGGACGGCGTCGGACTCCTGACCGATCTGGCGATTGATTTTCAAGTCAAGATGTGGGACCACCTGAACGAATTCAGCGATTACGAAAAAATGCTGAACTCGCTGATCACGCATTGGGTCCAGAAACACGATTACGAAACCAAACAGTACGACGTGATCCTGTACGGTATCCTTACGACCGGGCCTGCCAAGATCCAGTGGAACTCGAAACTGAATGGCGGCATGGGCGACTGCGACATGGTGCCGATCGCGCCGTGGCAGTGGGCGACGATCGGAGCCGGGACCAATCCCCAGGACGCCGAGTGCATCATCTATTTCCCTGTCGTGTCCAAAGCATCGCTTATTCGAGATTTTGGCCCGACCGCGAACCGTGTCGAGTGCGATGCCGACTTTAACGGCGGAGCGTTACAGGGCCAATTCAACCGCCCATCAGGGTTCGGGCAGGCGCAGTGGGCGAACCTGCCTGAAACGTTACGCCGCTCGCTCGGCATCAAGCGGAACACGTCCGCGGACGACAACCCCTACCCATTGGCGCTCAAGCGCGAATTCTGGCTGAACGACGCGGCTAAGAACGACACCAGCCGGACAGTGACCGTCGGCCCCGCAGACCCGAGCGGTCAGCCTCGCGTCAATTGGGCGTATCGCGTTGAGCCCGGCGAACCGTTATATCCCCGCGGCCGCCTGATCGTTACCGCTGGCGGATGCGTGCTCGAAGACCAGCCGAATCCGTACTGGCACGCGAAAAAACCGTTCCCTGTATACAGACCGTTGCGCGTGCCCTGGAAAATGGCCGGAAACAGCAGCGTTCGCCCGTGGATGCAGATGAACATGATCATCAACCGCGTGCTGGGCGGAATGCAGGACTACCTTGATGCGGTCATTGAACCGACACTGGTCGGTCCGAAGGGCGCGATGCCCGCCGCGGACTGGGACGCGCTCGACGCCGGGGCCGCGGGCGGAAAGATCAAGTACAACAATAACGCGCCCAAGCCCCCCGAGTACATGAAAAAGGCCGAGTTTCCGATTGCCGCGGCCCAGCAGTTCGTGGATCGGGTTGACCGCGAACTGGACATGAACAGCGGCTCGTCCGCGATCCAGCAGGCGATGAGCAAAAAGCAGGTGCCGGGATCGGATTCGCTCGATACGATCCTCAACAGCCGCTCGCTGCCGATCCGCGTCAAGAGCCGCGCACTGGCATCGTTTGCCGAAGAAGGCGGGTCGATGGTGATCGCGAACATGCTTCAGTTTTATTCCGTCGCGCACAGAGTTAATATCCTCGGCACTGCGGGATTCTCAAGTTCGGATTTCACTCCCATCTACGCTTCCGGAATTCCCACGGGGATCGCGCCGGAACAGTTCGTGCGCAAATTCGCGGGTACTTGCAGTCGCGGGACGATACTGGAATCGCAACGTGAGCAGGAGAAGCAGGTCGCGCTCGCGCTCAGCAAACTTGGAAAATTGTCCGACCGGAATCTGTTCCGCATATTGAAGCCTAACTTCAACTTTGACGAGAACCAGAAAGAGTTGCTCGCCGAAGCCCGGATCAAGATCATCGTTGCTGCCGCTGCGGCTGCGGCACAGGGCAAGGGCGCGGCTAAGAGCAAAAAGTGATCGGTCTCGTTCGTCTAAAAGTCAATTCCTAAAAATCTCCAGTAGTTACTCCTAAGGCACCTTATGGGGCCACTCGTTTGAACTAATGTCGAATGTGTGTTTCTCTGTCGTCAGGAAGACATCAGCACGACAGACAATTTGCCGCGCTGGGGTTAACCGAGTAAGTAGCGATCAAACACCATTCGACTGAAAGGAGACCTGCTCATGGCACGCAAGCGTGGACGCGGCAAGAAACGTCACGGCGGACGCAAGGGAAAGCGGTAATAGACGCTTTCCAAGTCACCGCACGAAATTCCACAGACCGGGATGCGATCACATCAAGTCCCGGTTCATTGAGTCCAAAACAGTAAAGCGGTAGTGATGGTAGTGATCCTGAATAGGAGTTCGCTGTGGCGAAAAACAAAGAGGTCGCAACTGGCGGCATGAAAAAGAGCCGTGAAGAATCGTTTGGGGGTGCGCCGGGTAGCGTAGCCGTGGCTGGCGGCAAGTATCACAAGTTCGGTCACACGGTTCACGATTCGGTATGGCCACCGGCCCCGGTCAGTGTCGATTCGAAGACCGGGTATCCGAAGGGCTTCCAGAACGAGAAAGGCAAGATCAAGCCGTAACCGGGATCGCAGCCGGAATCGTGATCAGTCATGCCCGCAGACAAGCCCAAATCCGGATCGCCTCCCGCGCCCAGTTTCTACTCGGCAGCGGCTGGCATGGACGGGAAGAAACCAGAACCGGGTTCGTCTACGCCTGCCGGTCAGCAGGGCGAGAAAGTCAAGCAGATCGAAACCCTGCTCGAAGTCTTCGCGAAGCTCGACAAGCAGGAGACCGATCCCGACGGCAAGGCCATGATTCAGTCCATGGTCGATCAGGCCAAGAAGTATCTGGACAAGATCAAGGGAGTGAGCACGAAACCTGGACCGGCAGCGGCACCGGCAACGGGCGAGGCAGGCAGTGGCGGGATGGCAACAGAGCCGCCAATGGCTGGTGGAGCAGGAGCGGGTGTTGGCGCACCCGGAGCAATGGCGTAAAAATTGGCGTGACGAGGAGACGATAACTTTATGGCAAAGTCGGCGTACGAACTATTACTCGACCTGTTGAACGACAAGCCGGAGATCAAGACGGCGGTTCAGGCGACACTGACCGCGAATCCGAGACTGATCGCCGAGGACAAGTTCATGACGGACTTGTTCGGGATTTATAAAGGCGTCGAGACTGGAGAGCCAGTATCTGTGATCGAGCCCGTTCCGGTTGTGGCTCCCGTTGTGGCAGCAGTTCATACTCCGGCAGTTCCTAGCACGGCATCAGCGGCACCTGCTCCAGTGGTTGCGGCACCTGCTCCGGCATCCGACAGCAAGGCTATTCTTGACGCGCTCAACGGCCTGAAATCGACCATGGAGACGAATTTCAAGAACGTCGTGACTCTCGACAAGCTACCTGAACTCGGGCGCCAGCTCCGTACGCAGGCAATTCAGGACGCGCACCTGACCATGAAGATCGAGAACCTGCACAGGGCCACATTCGGCGAGGACCTCGATCTTGAAAAAGTAGGCAAGTTCATCGACGATCAGAAGAAACTCGGGACCACCTATCCGGATGTCGAGAAGGCGTATCTGGCCATGCCGGACGTGTCGGCCAAGATGCAGGACGCGATCGTGAACAAGAAAGTTGATGAGCAGGTCAAACAGAAACTGTCTGCGGCCACGGTTCCCGGTCAGACGACATCGGTCGCGTTATCGCCAGCCATGCAGGTTCTGGCCAAGCAGCGGGCCGCGCAGAAGACTCAGGAAGGATCGAGTCTGGAGCGGGCGATTGCGGAATTGGCGAAGCGGGATCAGGGCCGGGACGGAGCCACAGTTCAGTAACAGTGCAGTAACGTTCAGTAACACGGTTTGAGTTGTAGACAGCACCAAGTTTTGCGGTAAGGAGAAACGCTCATGGCATTAACGATCAATGACATTACTGCCGTAACCACGCAGTACATTTCGCAAGACTTTATCGACAATTATTTTCGTGTCAGCCCCACCTTCGTCAAGGTCTGGAAAGGCGGCTCGATGGCCAAGCCCTTCCCTGGCGGCACGCAAATCCAGGTGCCGTTTTCGTACGCGCCGCTGAAAGCCGGTCCGTTCCCTCCGGGCGGAGTGTTCGACATCTCCTACATCCAGACCCAGACGGCCATGACGTTCAACGTGAAATTTTCCTACGCCAACGTCACCGTTCGCGGCACCGACTTTGTCCTCAACCGCGGTTACGCTGCGATCATGAATTATCTGGAGCCAAAAGTAGTGAATGCCGAGCAGGCGCTCGCGCAAACCCTGATCACTCAGTTCTTCGCGGACGGGCAAGGGACCGTGACTCCGCTCATCGCGCTGGACGGCATCCTGGCCGGATACGACGACGGCAGCAACTATCCGTCGTACGGCGGCATCACCCGGTCCGCAGTCGGAGTCGGGGCGTCAACCGGAATCAACGGCTACTGGTTCAACAACGGTACCGCCGGATCGCCGGTGAACTGGCCGTTCAGTTTGCAACAGCTTCAAGTCGCCTATGGCCAGGCGACCTTTGGTCCCGACCAGCCGAACTTCATCGCCACCACCCAGTCGATCTACAACAGTTTCTGGGCGAAGATGCTGCCGATGCAGCGCACGACCGCGACCGATCCTGAACTTCAGAGCGCCGGATTCACCAGTTTCAAGTTCAACGGCATGTCGGTCGTTGTCGATCAGTACTGCCCATCGGGAACGATCTTCGGCATGAACACGGATTTCATCGATGCCTATGTGTCCGAGGACCCGAAATTCGCCTTTGGCTTCACGGGCTTCAAAGAGTTGCCGAACTCGGTCGATATGGCGGGACAGAGTCTGTTCGGCGGCAACATTGTCGTGACCGCGCCCCGGCTGGGATTCATCCTGCAAGCGGCACAGTAAAGATCGATGTACGGCTGTGTGGTTGTATGGTTGCTGTAAACGGTTAACGGTTACGATTAACGATTTTTGGTTTTGCGGTAACGGAGAAACGCACACGGAGAAACGCACATGGCACTGACACTTGAGTTCCCGTCTATTACCTCGAATCTGAAGGCCGGTTACGGTCCTTATGGCACTGCCGATCCCTACGGCACCACGATACAGACGCCATTCCCGAACGGAGCTTACAACCCGCTGGGCGCTCTCTATTTCACGAACGCTCCGGCGAACGGCGGTAACCTGGCCATATCCTCGGCGACTCCTCCGGGCGGGTACGCGGCTGGGACATGGCTCAAGTACGTACTCTTGAAGGGCAGCCAGTCGGTAACCATGGTCGCCGGTCCGGCTCCGGTCGTGTACGTGGACGATTCGTTCACGACCGTCAGTCCACACTTCGCGGACGCCTATGTGGGATCGAACGCCGTCTACACCGCCGGCTGGCTGTTGCCAAACACGGGTTCAGTCGCCGGTGTTGGCGTGGGCTCGGCAGTATCCGGCACCATTCTGTATAACGGTGGCGCTGGCAGCTATGTCTGGATTGCCGTACAGGGTTTCGTACCGCAAGCCTATTGCAACACGGGCTCGGGCGCAGCCGCTCAGGGGAACTTCCTGTATCAGACGGGCGACTATGAAGTCACGGGCATCGCGGACGGTACCGCTCAGCCTCATCGCGGATGCGGATACGTCTGGTCCACGGCGACCTCGACCAGCTATTTTGACGTGATCGCCACGCTGCCATTGTTCTAAGACGAGCGCGACGACGCTTAGCAGTACAACGCTTAAAGGAGACTGAACATGGCGCTAGCAAATCCGATTCCCGGCGTACAGGGCGCGCGTATCGCGCTCGGTCCCGGCGTCTGGCAGGACACCTTTGTCATTGCGCCCGGAACCAACGACTATGTTACCGGCGGATATTCGATTTCCAGTTTAGCGTTACGTCTGAACCCGACGTACGGTATCCAGTCGGCTTGGATCAGCGGCTGCAACGCGACCGCGCAGGCGTACATCGTGTACCCGACACTGGCAATTGCGCAGATTGGCGGGGTCACGACCGGTGCCGGATTCGAGGGGTACTCGACGATACTGTTTTATGTCGTGGTGCTGTCAACGCAGGCGCAGGTCGCGAGCGGCGGGAACCTTTCCGGAACTTCTTGGTTACTAACTGTGCAGGGACAATAGGCTTCTAGAGACTTTACTCGTCGCCAACGCCATCATAGGGGCCAGACTTTAATCGGTCTGGCCTTTATGGTTAAGGGGTACTTGGATTCCGACTGCTGAAGGGATGGCTTGCTAGTGTCGTCAATACCACAACAAGTCGGACAGAACACGGCGATCCAGCCGATCACCTCCCAAATGAATTTTGGGCAGCTAGTGGGCCGTGTGAATGGCTGGAATCCGAGCGTGTCCGCGTCTGTTGTGCAGAACGTCTGTAACGATATTGTCCGACGCGTATACGATAGGCGCTCGGGGCGCTGGTATGGCTTGATGGTCAAAGGCAATATTATTGCGCCGGGAATCTACAACACGGGCACTGTGTCGCTCACCTATGGATCGAACGTGGTGGTGGGAACCGGCACCGCATTCACGCCGTCGCTCGTTAATCAGCAATTGCGGCTGGGCTTCACTTCGCCGATCTATACGATTACGGCTTTCATCGACGCCACCCATCTCCAGCTTGAACTTCCTTGGGGGATGCCGACGCAACTGTCTACGGGCTACTATATCACTCAGTATCTATATCAGTTCAGTAATCTTCGCGGTTTTTATTCCGTCAAGAACATCCAAATGATGTTCAGGATGGCCCACGTAACCCAGTCGCTATTGGAGAACTGGGATCCGTCTCGTTTACAAATGCTGTTTCCTTATTGCGTGGCCGGTTCCGTGCCATCGGCATCAGGCCAGTTTTCCTGTGAGTTGTGGCCTGTGCCAAGCAATCAGCAAGCGTACCCCTACATCGGATGGGCACAACCGAGTAACTTGGTCAATGATCTCGACAACCTTCCGGCATTCATTCGTGGGGACATAATCGAGCTTGGCGCGATTGCGGAAGTTTTGCTTTATAAACCGAAAGGAAATCCTAATTACTCGGAGAACTTGGCGCTGGAGATGTCAAAGCGGTTCACGGGTATGTTTGAATCCGAATTGCAGCATACGATGGAGGTGGATGAGGGATTGTTTAGGCAGAACATCGAAACGTGGGCTGAGATGATGCCCACTGCGATGGTGGATTGGAATTCTGGCGCCTATCTAGGATCGGGCGGCGGTGGATTTCTTGCTGCAATGAGCCCCGTCGGAGCGTGGAACAGCAATTGGGATTACTAAGGGAAATTGAGATGCGCGAATTCACCACGATACTTTTTGGCAGCAGCATCGAAAGCCTTTGCCGCCTTTATTTTGTCATGGTATGTTCCGAGCCATCTCGATTTGCCATTCACCACTATAGACGAGGTCCAGTAGTGTCTTGCTGCACACCACGATACGCCAATATACCCGGAAGTATTGCGCTTCGAACGTCTCCTGTTCCAGATACTTTGCGTTGGACTAGCGCGGCGAAGGTTGTATCTCATGTTGTTCAGGGTATCGTGATCAATGTGATCTACAAAATTCTTGCTCTCACCCACGACTTGCTGGTGCATAGAGATAAGAGTTTTCTTCCCGTTTCGCCGTTCCCAGCGCACGGCGTATACAAGCCTTCTGTTGGTGAGCAGCGTAAACCAGTTGAAGCTGGACAACTCTTTATAGCGATGAGCGTCAACAGCAACCTTGTAGTTTCGGGTGAGCCCGATCCATCGCAACGGTCTTCCCTTACGGTAAAAGACTCTGGTCGAGACCTTGACATGAGTTCGGACGAACGCACACTTTTGGCAGTGCTGGCAGCCGAAAGTTTTTATCGTTCCACAAGTAGGACACCAATCGTACTTTCTACCCGTTCGGTCATAAAAATATTCAGTCGGGTGGCGCGACTTGTTGTAACACTTCCAACACAATTTGGCCTTTTGGCCTTTTGGCTCGCCACATGTAGGACACTTCAAACGGTTGTTGATAGAATGGGACAGCAGCTTGGCACTTCGTTTCTTCGAAGGCATAGTCTCTCCGCAACAGAGATTGTGCAGTCAGGCTGCACGCAATCATTGTACCAGATGGAGGCGTGCTTTGCCGTGCTATGACGAGCGTTGCCGGGATTGCGGAACGACATTCGAGATTGTCGTGCTGTCGTTTACCGCGCCTCGACCCTGTCCCGAATGCGGTTCCGAAGATACCGAGCAACTGATATCCGTGCCTCATTTCCAGATGGCAGCGAGACGGTTCGAGATCAAGCATGGGCAGGCGCAGAATCCGTTTGCTGGTCTGACTCTCCAACATATTCGCGGAGACGATGGTAAGCCAATTACGGTAAACTCAGAACGTGAACTGCGTGCGGCTGAGAAACGATATGGGTTCGTACACGCGGCCAGTTGGGGTCTGGAGAAGGAACCGCCTCAGCACGAAAAAGATGCGGGAAATATAGCACGCGATTATAAGTGGAAGTTCAACCGCGATCCGAACGCGCGCAAGCGGCCCGAGTCGCACAGGGATGTGTCAGCGGGAGCGGTCATGAGCGCAAACGAGACACTGGCGAATCACCCGAACGCAAGCCGAACACTGAAAGGATAAAGGATAAAGGATAAAGGATAACCGATCATGGGCAAAGTCAGATCAACGATAACGGGCGGAGTCAATCACGAACAGGTTTACAAGCACACGCACAGGCGCGATGGCTGCGCGGGTACGATCCGCGATGGCGAGTCGGTCCACCCGCAGGTGAATTCCCTCGCGCTGAACGATTTTGTCGAGTCTGCCTCGCTCCGTACCACGAAAGTGTATGACTGGAAAAAGGGCACGGTCGAAGACAGGAAACTGGACGTGGTCAAGAACGGCCACGAGAACATGAACTATCTCAAGGTTCGCCCAGTCACGAACGCCCGTGTCCAGAAGACCGAGCAGGCGGATCGCGACGGATACGCAAACGCGCCATGCCCGACCGTTGCTGGCGGGCGCTGGAGCAGGGGGTAATCGACTATGGCATTCCGCACTTCCGGTTTATTTGAGATCGCATCCTCAACCGTTCCCCAGCCCATGTTCGGTTCCTGGGTGACCGCGGTATCGCCGGTTAATGGTTTCGCCAATCCATCCGGTGCTCCGCTGACACTTACCCTTGGCACCGCACAATCGTCCGGTGACGACGCCTTGCAAATCTTCGCGCCCGGTGAAGAGGCTTGGCTTGTCGATCCGTCGAACACAAACGCGGGCGGGGTTCATGGCGAGGCCGTCAGGATCGCAACCATATCCGGCAACACGGTCACGCTCGGCCCGAAGACGACTACGACATCGAACGGGATCGCGTATCCGTTTACCGAATATCCTCATGTCGCGGGCGCGATCGGCACCGGATCGTACATCATCCCGAAGCAGATGCTGAACAACTATCTGATCGACCTGGAGGATGGGGCGACGGGGCCGTTCCTGTATCTGGGCAATAAGCAGGGCATGACCGCGACACTCTGGCGATATTACAAACTGGGGATCGTTGCCAGTGATGTGCAGCCATACTTTTACGACACATCCATGACCTCAGCTGGAAATCCGTTCGACCTCTCGGAATTGTATGTGCTGGGTACCGCTGAGGACCTTTATTGCGTTTCGATTAACGTAGCGTGAGGCTCGAACATGAAGCTCGACAAACTGGCAATCGCGATCCTCACCTTGGTATTGTGCCCGGTCCCGCTCACGATCCCGTCCGCGTTCGCCCAGCAGGGTGGCGGCGGTGGAGGCGGCGGCATCCCCGGTCCTACGGGCACGGGCCAATGTTTCATATCGACCGGCTCCGGTGTTGGCAAGTGGACTTGGGGATCGTGCTCGGGATCGGGCGCGATCAATATTACGGTCAACGGCGGCAGCAACCTCGCGAGCCCGGTAAACTTTCGCAGTGGATCGGCAGTGGACGGGATTACCATTGTCGCGTCCAACCCGTCAGGCTCGAACGTCCAGTACGCGATCAGCGGCGCGCTCACGAACGCCGGTCTCGCCAACTCGGCGATTACGATCGCCGGTACGTCCGTATCTCTTGGCTCGTCCACAACCGCGTTACCGTCTCCGGGGCCGATCGGCGGCACAACCCCATCCACGGGCGCGTTCACAACCCTGTCTGCATCCAGCACGGTCACTCTATCGTCGATCACGGGATCAACCCAGTGCCTGACCGTCAACACGTCTGGCGTCGTCAGCGGTACCGGCTCGGCCTGCGGGTCAGGGGGCAGCGGTGACACGATCACGTCCCCGAACAGTTCCCTGAGCGTGGGCGGCAGCTCGACCAATACCACGCTTGACATCAATCTCGGTAACGCGAATACGTATACGGCTACGCAAACGTTCCCATCCGGCTCCCTCACGAATGCGGAGCTTGCGAACTCGTCGATTACGATTGCGGGCGCATCGGTAGCGCTCGGCAACTCGACATCCTCGCTGCCCAGTCCGGGTGCAATCGGAGGCACGACCCCGGCGGCGATCACAGGCACGGTCATCACGGCCAACACCAGCCTGACCGATGCTGGACTGACCGCGACGTATGTCCCGGTAGCGAGCACGGGCGGTCTACTCGCCAATTCCCTGTTGACCGATAGCGGTTCGCAGCTTCTGTATTCAGGCACAAGCGGGATTGGTGTTACCAGTTCGCTGGCTGGGCTGATCAATTTAGGATTCGGGACCGCGCAATCGGTTGGTTCAGGTGTTGGCTTTACCACGGGAACATCCGGGACCGCATATCTGATGGTGCTGCCTACGACGATTGGGACCGCGAACGCGGTACTTCAAATTGCCAGCGTCTCCGGCACTACGGCGGTGATGCAATGGGGAACGGCAGGAGCCAGCCTAGCTTTTCCAGAGACGGTTTCCGGCACGACTTTTTCTGGAGGAATC
>Ga0074045_10001588_pt1 | contig 21788 bp, 19 predicted proteins | sample BogForMeECP23OM2_FD_94442 | JGI IMG/M metagenome (GOLD analysis project Ga0074045, IMG submission 94442) | Bog forest soil microbial communities from Calvert Island, British Columbia, Canada - Bog Forest MetaG ECP23OM2 | ecosystem: Environmental > Terrestrial > Soil > Wetlands ... | reverse complement strand
GCGCGCTTCCGCTGACCGTCGCGGATTGGGAAACCTACGAGCTGTTTCCGCGCTACTTTGAGGCCATTGAGTATTGGCAAGACAGGGATAGCGGGGCGTGGGAAGAAGGACGAGCGGTTCGCAATTCGAGCGTCGGCGCGGTGGTGACGGGCCTCGAAGAAATGCGCGAGTACCTGCGCTCGCCTGAAAAGCGTGAGCACAGGGGCGATGTTTACGCGCCTCCAAACACGCTGGCGAAGCTGGACGAATTGATCGCGAAGGGGCGGGCGCGGCTGGATGCCACGCTGCCATTTGAGGCGCCGCCGGAGCGGCTTGCGGATTCCGCCTTGCTCTCCTTGATTTACCCGTTGCGCGTGGTTCGGGAGCTTGCGGCGCAAGACGCCATCCTCAGCCTGGCGCAGGCGCGGCTCAAGGGCGAGATCGGCATCAAGCGTTATGCCGGCGATTCCTATTTTTGCCAGGACTACGATCAATGGTTTGCGCCCGGGCAGATGAGCAGCGACTTCAGCGAACGCATGGCCTACCGGGACGCGCTGCTGCAGCCGGGTTGCGAGGCGCAGTGGTGCATCTTCGATCCGCAGCTTTCCATTATTTACGGCGAGCGCTTTTTGGCGAGCCCCTCGGACGCAGAGAGTTTTCGCAAGCAGGTGCACTATTTCAACCGCTCCTTGCGGCAACTGACGCCGGAGGGAGGCTGCCCTGAACTCTACTTCCTGAAAAATGGAGGGTATGTTCCCAACGATCACACGCCGCTCTTGTGGACGCAGGCCAACCAGGCGCTGGCCCTGCACTTGATGGAACGATCGGTGGAAGTGAAACTGAGGACAGGAGGTCAGGCGTAGCGCGGGAAACTCTACGAGGGGTACTTCAGCCGAGTGGCTGAGGTGCTTCTTTCTCCGAAACACGGAAACAGTCCATGGGGGTACTGGGCCGGACTTATCCGGTTCGGCGGGTACAACTACTAAAGTGCTAAGATTCTACCCATGAAGGCGATTCTCAAAGTTGCGTTGTTTTTCGTGGTCAGCGCGACTGTTATCGAGTCGTATTCTCAAACTCCCAGCCCAACTAAAAATGAAGAGGTCGCTAATTTTGAGAAGCGGTACAGCACGTCAGTCCAGCAGTTCAAAGAAATCCGCCTGAGCGAAATTGCAACAGATTCGCAGGCGGAGGTCTACCGCATGATGATTTTCCCAGTTTGGGGTGACCCAATTTCTATAAGAGTTCAAAAACACAATGGAATCTATGCGCTGTCGGCTCGGCGGCTTGACGCACATGGCGGGTTCAAGGTCGGAAAGCTGGTCGAACAAAAAGATTGCGATTTGACTCCAACTGATTCAAAAGTGCTCGACGATTTGATAGAGAAAGCGAATCTGTTTGGAATGCCCTCTGATGACGGAGTAATGGGGTTGGACGGCGACGAATGGGTCATGGAAGGCGTTTCGCAGGGAAAGTATCACTTTGTCGAACGTTGGTGTGCAACGGACTATGGCCCCGAGAAGCGCGGCTTACTGAATTTCGACGCCTTGTGCAAGTTTCTGGTAGACAAGTCGAAACTCTCTGCACGACCAACTAACAAGGGACACGCACTAATCTGACCGAACGCTCAGAGAACCCTTGGGCTAGTGCCCGATTAGTCGTTACCGGAAACTGACCCGCATCTCACTTTACTTCGCACAAGATGGGCGTTATGTTGCGTGTGGCCACATGCTGCTGGCGTGGAGCAAGCTAACCGGGCCCTCGCTCATCATCTGGTTGAAAAATCATGGGAGGTATGGCGATGAAGCACGTTGCTGGATGTCGCGGTCTGGTTCTGCTCGGTGTGTTGATCTGCGTGGCGTTGCCCGCGCTTTCGTTGGCGCAAATGCGCGATGAATCGCTGGCGCCGACCCCGCCAATGGGCTGGAACAGCTGGAACAAGTTTCAATGCAATGTCAGCGAGGATTTGATCAAGTCCGTTGCGGATGCGATGGCCACCAACGGGATGAAAGATGCGGGCTACCAGTACGTGGTGATCGACGATTGCTGGCAAGTCGACCGCGATGCGGACGGCAATATTGTCGTTGATGCGAAGCGCTTCCCTTCCGGGATGAAGGCGCTGGCGGATTACATTCACGCGAAGGGGCTGAAATTTGGAATTTACTCGGATGCAGGCACTAAGACCTGCGCGGGACGCCCGGGGAGCCAGGGTCACGAATATCAGGATGCGCTGCAATATGCGCGCTGGGGTGTGGATTACCTCAAATATGATTGGTGCAGCACTGAAACGCGCAACGCGCAAGAAGCGTATTCGACGATGAGCCATGCCCTGATGGCCACGGGCCGGCCGATTGTTTTTAGCATGTGCGAATGGGGCACGGCGAAACCGTGGCTGTGGGGCAAGGGGATCGGAAATTTGTGGCGCACCACGGGCGACATCGGCGACAAGTGGTCCGCGCATAACAAGTGGCCCGACGGGAGTTGCTGCCAGAGCGGCATGATCGAAATTCTGGACCAGCAAGTGGGAATTGAAAGCTATGCCGGGCCGGGACATTGGAACGATCCGGACATGCTGGAAGTGGGCAACGGCGGGATGACCACCACCGAATACCGCGCGCATTTCAGTTTTTGGGCCTTGCTGGCCGCGCCGCTGATTTCCGGGAACGATGTGCGCTCGATGACGCCGGAGATTAAGGAGATCTTGACGAATGCGGAAGTGATCGCCGTGAATCAGGACAAGCTGGGCCGCGAGGGGCATCGCGTCCGGAAGAATGGCGACCTGGAGGTCTGGATAAAACCATTGAGCGACGGCAGCCGCGCGGTGATTCTGTTCAATCGCGGAACGTCGGACAGCGATGTGAGCATTTCGTGGGAAGAGCTTGCTTACCCGGGGCACCTCTCGGCCAAAGTGCGCGATCTGTGGGCGCACAAGGACCTGGGCTCGTTCACCGGCAGCTTCAAGGCGAGTGTGGGGCCGCATTCCGTGGTCATGGTAAAAATTGCGCCATAGCAGCGTACTGATATAAATTATGCCGTCATTCCGAGCGAAGCGCGGTACGGTTCTCCATCGCACGGCTTTTGTGCGATGAATCCCTCTTTGAATGAAAAACCGAGAAAGAGAGATTCCTCACTTCGCAGACTCCGTTCGGAATGACGAACGTGCAGTTTTTTCCTTTGCTCAGTCCATAGCTGCGCGTCTTGGAGCGAGCCTGCCAAGAAGGAGATCCCATGGAGATGCGGGAAGAATTGCAAGCCAGCCCACGGGATTTTCTGGCGGCGGAGCGCACGTTTCTGGCATGGATACGGACGGGACTGGCGCTGATGGCGCTGGGATTTGTCCTGGCGCGATTTGGATTGTTTCTCCAGCAAATCAATCTGCTGCGCCCCGACCTGCACACCGCTTCCTTCGGCCTTTCGCTGTGGTTTGGAACGGTGCTGATCCTGGTGGGCGTGGTGGTGTCCTTGTTGTCTCTGGTCCGATACTTGCGGCTGCTGGCGATGATGAGGAAGGGCGATCGAGCGTACGGCAATGCCTCCACGCTGGCCGTGAGCGTCGCCATCTTCCTGGCGGTGCTGGGGCTGGCTATGAGTTATTATCTGGTCTCCGCGCGCCATGTTTCGGCGCTGAATTCTTCCCAACCGCAGGAGGCCTCTATGACCGCAAATCCAGGAAACGGGGTGGTGCGAATCGCCAGCCAACATTCGGTGGCGGAAAGCGTCGCGAAGCTGGAAGCGATTCTTCAGGCGAAAAACGTGAAGCTGTTTGCCATCGTGGATCACAGCGGCGAGGCGGAGAAAGCCGGGCTGAAAATGCCCAATACCAAATTGCTGATCTTTGGGAATCCCAAGGGAGGAACGCCGCTAATGCTGGCCTCGCCGAGCGTGGCGCTGGACCTGCCGCTGAAAATTCTCGTCGCGGAGGACAGCGAAGGGAAGGTGTGGATTTCCTATAATGCGCCTGCGTACCTGCAGCAGCGCCACAATTTGCCCGCGGAGTTGTTGCCGAACATTGCGGTGATTGATGGCTTGGCGGCGAACGCGGGGCAATAGCGAACACCCAACGGGCAGGATCTCTTGGACACGCCGACAGGAGAATTCCAGGGCAGCACCGGGGGCCGCAGCGATTCGTGCTGGCTCCAGGGTCCGCTCGTTTCGGTGTGTCCACGGCCGCTTATTGAAAAAGGAGGTTCGATGTTGAAGAGCCTGGCGAAGCGGATCCTGCCGTCTTCCACCTGGAAGCGGCTGGGAGGCCTGAAAGAAAAACAAATCCGGCGCTTGATAAGATATCTGGAGTCAAAGGGTTATGTGGTTGCGCGGGCGGACGACTATTATTCACCCTTGTTCTCAGTGCCGCGGCTTCGGTCTAGTTTCGCACGGTGGAATCGGCCTAGCGCGCTCCATGGGATTGAGTACGACGTTGAGGAAATGAAGTCGGAGTTTTCCGATCTACTCTCGCGTTACCTGGATGAATTCTCGCAGATCCCACCTTACGCAACTTTGCAAAAGGCGGGCTTTGGTCTGGGATATACCGCCATCGATGCACTCACACTTTACATGATGGTGAGGCATCTGAAGCCGAGACGCTATATCGAAGTTGGCTCCGGACTCTCCACCTACTACTGCAGCCTGGCCGCCGAGAGGAACGCCGGGGAGTGTCACCCTCTCGAAATCACTTGCATAGAGCCACGTCCCTTCGAAAAGCTACGCACCATTCCCGGAATCAAGCTGCTGGAGAAGGAAGTACAGGATGTCGAAACCTCCCTCTTTCAACAACTCCAGGAAAACGACATTCTGTTTATCGATTCGAGCCATGTCCTGAAGATCGATGGGGATGTGCCATTTCTCTATCTGGAGGTGCTTCCGAACCTGCACAACGGAGTGGCGATGCACATTCACGATGTTCCTTTCCCCTACAACATTCCTTATCCACCTGAATTGTGGGTACTCGGGCAAGAGTGGCCGATGCACTGGAATGAAGCGATGGTGTTGCAGGCCCTGCTCTGCTTCAATGACAAATTCAAAATAAGGATGTCAACTCCACTGATCCGTTATTATGACGAGAGCTTCCTTAAATCAAGAATACCGTTCTACGAGACCTTGGAGCAGAATCCCAACACGTTTAGTTCCATTTGGTTGCAGAGAGCATAAGAGGCTGCTGAAAAATGTGTTTCGCCGTCATTCCGAGCGAAGCGAAGAATCTCTCTTCGGCGGAAACTCAAGAAAAGAGGGATTCCTCACCCCGGCGAAGCGCACGGGGCGCAAAAACCGCGCTCCGAAGACTCCCTTCGGAATGACGGAATCATTCTTTTTCCGCACGCTGCTAGAAAGTAGCGGGGTGCTTGGCAGCGTTGGCCATAAAAGCTTCGATCGCTTCTACGGGCTGGATGCCGCCGCGGGCTCCGACAGCGGTGCAATTGAGCGCGGCGGCGGCGCAGGCGAACTCCAATTGGCGCTGCAATAGCCAGCCCTGCAGAAACGCATAGATGAAGCCCGCATGAAAGATGTCGCCCGCGCCGGTGGTGTCCACCGCGTCAACGCGGTAGGCGGGCGCATAGTGAAAGCTCTCTCCATCCCACGCAAGCACTCCTTCGTGGCCTAAGGTGGCAGCCGTAAGGCGACAGGCGTAGCGGCGATGCACCTGTGGGAGTGAAAGCCGAAGATCGGGTTCGCCGGTGAGGCGAGCGGGGATGTCGCGGCTGGTAATCAGGAAATCGATGTTGGGTAAGAGGACCTCGTGGCCGAGGTAGAGATCGTCGAGATCGGCAACGACTGGGATTCCCGAGGCGCGCGCCCACCGAGCGGCAAGCGCAGCCGCAGAGGTATCGCGCCCGTCGAGGTGCAGGACGCGCGCATTCACAAACCATTCGCGGTCGAGTTCTTCCGGCAGTAGCGCCAGGCGGGGGTCGCGCTTCCAGAGGACGGTGCGTTCGCCGAATGGATCAACCAGGATGAAGGACTGCAGGCTGGGGGACGCAGGCGCGGTGATGAGGTGCGCTTCCACACCGAGCCGCGCAAATTCCGCACGGTGGAGCGCGGCGGCATGGTCCTCGCCGAGTTTGCCGACATAGCGCGCGCGCAAGCCCCAGTGCTGGCATGCGGCCATTGCCGTGGCTACTTGCCCGCCAAGCAGAACATTTGCGGAATCGACTTCCACCTTGGAGCCACGCTCTGGGTAGTGCGGAACGGGAATGAGCGTATCGGTGGCGTTGAGTCCAACGCCGACCACATCCACTTTCGGAAGATTCGTCATTGTATAGAGGCTATCCGGCTCTGCTGAGATCCCTGTGAAAAAGGAGTTTGTGTCGCACCTCCGGCGCTGCGTTTTCAGGGCGACCACAACCCAGCCCTTGCGGGCTGGGCTAACTTGTGACGCGCCTCCGGCGCTGAATCGCCTTTTCAATTTGATCCATAGAGCTATTTGCCCTTTCTTGGAGTATGTCAACAGCGCCAGACGGCTTTTAGAGGAAAGTCTATCAGTGAAAGCGCGTGGTGCGCCAAAGCTTCCGGCCGCAAAGGAAAAGGAGCAAGAGGAGCGCGGCGGCGAGGGCGAGCGCGGGTCCCCAACGAAATGAAAATTGCGGGACGCGGGCAATCGCGGCGAAGGCGATGAGAACGGCGGAGGCGGCGGCTACCAGCAGCCAGTCCAGAGCGCTGCGGCTGGGCACGCTTTCGCCGGCGGCCTGGCGGCCTTCAAAACGGGCGGCCACATAATCGGCGGCGACGCCGTAGCGTTCGCCTTCGCGTTGCGCTGCTTCTTTCCAGTGCACCTGTTCCTTGCCGGTGGCCGAAGAAAGAGCGATGGCGCCGACGCCTAGCATCATCAGCAGGGAGCCGCCGATGACTTCCAGATAGGTGACGTGGCTCTTGCCGTGCAATTCGCCGAAGACAAGAATGCCCCACAACAGGCCCCAGAGTTGGTTGGTGTTCGAGAGAGGAATCCCGCGACTGATACCCACATACTTCGCGGCGTATTGTTGAAAGAGATCGCCAATCACCCAGATGAAGCCGCCGAGCATCAGCCAAAAGATGACGCTGCGCGCCTGCACGAGAACGTGCCAAAGCGGCGCAACGCCAATGTAACCGAGAGCAAGCGCGGACATCATGCCGAGTTCGCCAAAGGTGAAAAAGGTGACGAACGAGAGCGGGTTCATGCCCGTCAGATAGGCCTTGCGGTAGGGGATGTACATTGTGCCCCAGAGAACGCCCGCGCCGAGTGCGGCCCACACACCGTTCAAGGAATGCGCCGAAGGCCCTTGCGATGCCGAAGCGATGGCGAGAACCGTGGCGCCCACGCACATGACCAGCGCTCCGCCAAGAACGCCGGCCCAGCGGCGCCAGCCGGCTTGCCGCAGTTCGTTGAAAAGGAGGAAGCCCCAGAAAATGCCGAGGAGGCTGTTGGAATTCCAGAGGGGGAAAGCGATGCTGAGGCCGATATCGCGAATCGCAAAAATGGTGAGGGTGTTGGCCACGGCCCACAGGCAGCCCGCCAGCAGCGCCCAGAGGATGAGATGCGGCGCGCGGCGCACGTCGGCCCGAACCGAGGAGGTGCCCAGGACCAGGGCGGGCAGGCTCCAGCGCGCAAGAAATACGCCGATGACCATGATGAGCGAAATCACGATCGGGGAAACGCCAATGGAGACGAGCTTCGTAGGCGCTTCCGCCGCGCCCAGCCACGCTCCGGCGGTGAAGCCGCAGAGAATGCCGAGGAGTTGCAGGCTGCGGTGCCGCGCCGGGTCTTGGACTTGTGTGGGGGATGTGGACGCCGGTTCGGCTGGCATGAATCTCCGTGAGAAGAATCAGTGAATGAACCTCAGGAGCAAGAGCCCGGCGAGAAGAACCGCCGCGGGCACCCAGAAGTGAACGTCGGTGAAGATGCTCGCCGCGCGGCTGCGCGCTGGTTTGCCCGTGTTGCTGCGTTCCATGGGGCTCCGGTGAAAGGAACTTGTTGGCCGGCATTATACACCGGTGACAAGCACCGAAATGGGCGCGGACTCACTGGTGGCCACGGGCTGGCCGGGTTGAGGCTGCGAGTGCGGCGGCAGGCCGCATTCCAAAGGACGCTTTCCACACCGGGTGAAAAATGAGGGTTGCGGGGGCAGGAGCGGCGTGCTAGCCTGAGCGAACAAAAGGCGAAATACTGGAGATGCGCCTCATGTCTGACTCTCTCGCCGTGCGTTTGGTCAAAAACTCGCAACTGGAACCCACGCCCTTGCCCGGAGCGGGTTCCACTTCCCTGGCGCGTGTGTCGCAGGTGCTGGATACCTTTGCCGCGCGCGATTTCAACGGTGAGGTGTTGACCGCCGTGCGGCATTATCCCGCGCGTGAAGCGCAGTGGGCGGAGTTCCCGGAGTGGATTCACGAGGATCTGCGCGCGGCGTACATCGCCAAGGGGATACGGCGGCTTTACACGCACCAGGCAGCGGCGGTGGAAGCGGTGCACGCGGGCAAAAATGTGGTGATTGTTACGCCAACGGCTTCCGGCAAGACGCTGTGCTACAACCTGCCGATAATCAACGCGATCCTGGGCGACGCGGACACGCGGGCGCTGTACCTTTTCCCGACCAAGGCGCTGGCGCAGGACCAGTTGGCGGAATTGTATGATTTGAATCAGAGGTTGGATGCATGCCTGGACGAGAGAAGCGAAAAGAACCGGTCTAAAGACCGGCCACTACACACCCAAGAAATACAAACCCAAGAATTACAAAACCAAGAAATACAAACCCAAGAACCACAAACCCAAGAGCGGCCCGCCTCCCCGACCGGGTCGGGGCAGGCGCCAGGACGGGCCACGCAAGGAACCAGCCGGTTCGGGGTGTTCACTTATGACGGGGACACGCCGACGGACGCGCGCAAGTCCATACGCGAGAAGAGCCACATCGTCCTGACGAATCCGGACATGCTGCACACGGGAATCCTGCCGCACCACACGCGCTGGACGCGGCTGTTTGAGAACCTGCGCTACATCGTTGTGGATGAACTGCACAATTATCGCGGCGTGTTCGGGAGTCATCTGTGCAATGTGCTGCGGCGGCTGCGGCGGATTGCGAAATTCTACGGGCGGGAACTACAGTTCATCTGCTGTTCGGCGACCATCGCGAATCCGGGCGAGTTGGCTTCCCGCTTGATCGAAGACGATGTGGAAGTGCTGGCGGAGAATGGCGCGCCCGCCGCGGAAAAGACGTTCGTCTTCTACAATCCGCCGGTGGTGAACCGCGCGCTGGGCATTCGGCGGAGCTATATCAACGAAGCTTCGCGCGTTTCGCAGGAGTTCCTGAAGCACGATTTGCAGACCATGGTGTTCGCGAATTCGCGGCTGCACACGGAGATTATTCTCACGTACTTGCAGCAGGCGAACCCGCAATTGCCGGGCAAGCCGGAAACGATTCGGGGCTACCGCGGCGGCTATCTGCCGAATGAACGGCGGGAGATTGAGCGCGGTTTGCGCGAAGGGCGGATTCGCGGCGTGGTGACCACTTCCGCGATGGAACTGGGAATCGATGTGGGCTCTCTGGATTCGGTGGTGATGGCGGGCTATCCGGGAACGATTGCGGCGACATGGCAGCGCGCCGGGCGTGCGGGAAGGCGCAGCGGGAGCAGTTGCGCCGTGCTGGTGGCTTCGTCCTCGCCGCTGGACCAATTCATCGTGCGGCATCCGGACTATTTTTTCGGAAACACGCCGGAGCACGCGTTTATACAGCCGGACAACCTGGAAATCCTGATCAACCACCTGAAATGCGCGGCGTTTGAGCTGCCCATCGGGCCACAGGAAAAGTTTGGCGGCGTGGATTTGCGGGATTTGTGCACGCGGCTGGCGGAAGCGGGCTACCTGCACCTGGCCGGCGAAAACTATCACTGGACAAACGAAGCGTATCCCGCGGATACCATCAGCCTGCGTTCGGTGACCAGCGACAATTTCGTGATCATTGATATCACCGGACAGCCGCTGGTGATCGGCGAAGTGGATTTCCCGAGCGCGTTGACCACGGTGCACGAGAAGGCCATCTACCTTCATGGCGGGCAGCAATACCACGTGGAGCATCTGGATTTTAAGGAGCGCAAGGCTTACGTGAAGCAGGTGGAGGTGGATTACTACACGGATGCGATCCGGTATACGCAGGTGCGGGTGCTGGAAGTGGCGGACACGCAGAGGCAGACGCCGTCCGGATCGAGCGAAGAGCACAGGCCCTTCGAGGCTCCCCTCAAAGATCGGGACAAGCAGGGTAAACAAGGGTGCCTGTGCCACTGGCGGTCGCATGGAGATGTGCTGGTGCGGTCGCAGGTGGTGGGCTTCAAAAAAATTAAGTTTTTCACCAACGAAAATGTGGGCGCGGGGCAGCTCGAATTGCCCGAAAACGAGATGCATACCACGTCCTACTGGATCACGCTGGAGCGGCCACTGCTGGAATCGCTGCCCTACACGATCAGCGAGCGGCAATCGGGGATGTTCGGATTGCTGCACGCGCTGGAAACGGTGGCTACGCTACTGCTGATGTGCGATGCGCGGGACCTCGGCACGGCCATTGGCGAACGCCCGCCTGCGCCGGATGCGGACGAGACCGCTATTGCTAGCGAAACCACAGATCTGCGGGCCAGCGCCAGGAATCCCTGGATGTCTGGGGAGAAGGAATTCTTCGAGCCGAATTTGTATCTCTTCGACGCGTATCCCGGCGGAATCGGCTTCTCGGAACCGCTATTTCGCGCGCACGAATTGCTGGTTCAAAAGACGCGGGAATTGATCCGTGCGTGCCCTTGCGAACAAGGCTGCCCTGCGTGCGTGGGGCCGGCGGGAGATCTGGCGCCGCGAGCGAAGGAAGCGGCGCTGGCGATCCTGGACCGGCTGTGCGCGTAAGCTTTGGAGTGCGGCGGTAAGAAGTTGTCTGCCTCCGTTGAGATCCTTGCGAAGGGATGGAGATTGGGGGTGGCGTGCGCGTGGGAGTGCCGCACCTACGGCGCTGGGGTTCGTGCTGGTTGCGCACCCAGCCCTTACCCTTCGGCTTCGCTCAGGGCAGGCGGGCTGGGCTAACTTGTGGCGCGCCTCCGGCGCTTGCTCGCAGGGGAGCCAAGGATTTTTCGTTCGGTCGCGTGATTCTCGGGGGGATGTCAAGAAAGCCAGATAGCTTTTAGCCGGCGATTTGGAGCAGTGCTCAAGGAGCTTCAACACATCCGATGCCTCTCTCGGTTGACAGGTTTTCACGGTTGGCGGCGCTGAAGCCGGCGCGTGGGGTTGCGCAGAAGCCGGCGGCTTTGCGCGCGCCTGACGAGACGGACGCGCTCAGCCGCTTGTTGGGCGCGGGCATCGCCCGGAATCATTACGGCGAGCACCTGGCCATCCGGAATTGGTTTTCGACACCGGAGTTCACGCCGCCATCACACGTTTCTTTGGACCTGCTGACAAAGGCGCCCACCTCAGAAGGTGGCCGCTACAAGAACCGTTCGCGCGACGACACCATGTCGCGGCGAACGCGGGCCGCCGTGCTCGACCCCGAAAAGTGGCTGTTCTTGGATACGGAAACGACCGGGCTGGCCGGGGGCACGGGCACGTACGCGTTTCTAGTGGGACTCGCGTGGTGGGACGGCGGCGGCTTGCAGGTGGAGCAACTTTTCCTGCGCGATTTTTCGGAGGAACATTCGCTGCTGCACGAATTGTCGGCGCGATTGGGAGCGCCCGGTGCTGGTCACTTTCAATGGGAAGTCGTTTGATTGGCCGCTGCTGGAGAATCGCTTCACGATGACGCGGGCGATTCGCGTGCCCATGCTGGCCGCGCATCTGGACTTGCTGCATCCGGCGCGAGCGTTGTGGAAACTGCGGCTGGGTTCGGTGCGCCTGGTGGAACTTGAACGGCACGTGCTGGACGCGGCGAGGCTCGGGTGGCATCGCGAAGACGACGTTTCTTCGGCGCTTATCCCGCAGTATTACTTCGACTATTTGCGCGGCGGCTCGGCAAAGCCGCTGGCGGGCGTGGTGAAACACAATCAGATGGACCTGCGCGGGCTCGCGGCGCTTTTTGGCAAGATCAATTCCCTGCTGGACGAGCGAGAAGCCTCTGAGCAATCCGCCGATTCGCTGGATTTGTTCGGGCTTTCGCGCTATCTGAACCGCCGCGGGGAGAAGGAACGCGCTCATGCGATGTGCGCCCAGGCGCTGGGCGCGGGACTGCCCGCCGAATTCCGCCCCTTGGCAACTCGGGAGCTGGCGATCATGGCCAGGCGCCGCGGGGATGTGGAGAGAGCGGCGACTCTTTGGCTGGAACTGGTGCACGACCCGCAGGATGGCGTGGCCGCGTGCGAGCATCTGGCGATTCATTACGAAAGGAACGCCCGCGATCTTCCGCGCGCAATGGAGTTCGCGGAATTGGCCTTGGCCAAATTGCAGCGCCAATACACCAATCCGCGCGATCCCTATGCGACGGCGCGAGCGGCACGAAGCGAGGAAAAATTGTTATGCCGGGTGGAGCGCCTGCGGCATCGGATAGAAAGGAGCGCCGGGCGCGCTCACGCTCCGCTGCCAGAGCATTCGGCAGCCGCTGGAGCAGGTTCGCGCGCTCGTTGATTATTGGTTCCCTCTGGCCACACTCTCGAATTTGGAGGCATAATCCGGATGGAAACTTCAGCAACAAAACGCCAAAGTATTGCCGAGGACAAAATGGCTACGACGGAACATTCCTTTTTCCTCCGCGAACTTGAACTGCGCCGGGAGCATCTGCTCTCTGCCTCCCGTACCAACATCGCGGATCAATCGCTGAGCAGCCTGCTGGCCAGCGTGGATGCGGCCCTTTCCAAGCTTCAAGAAGGCAGTTTCGGCATTTGCGAGAGCTGCCACGAGAGCATCGAAGCGGACCGTTTGCTGTGCAACCCGCTGCTGCGTTTTTGCCTGGATCACCTTTCCGGCGACGAGCAGCGCGCCCTGGAAAACGATCTGACGCTCGCGGCGCGGATACAACGCGGGCTCTTGCCGCCCACAGAGTGGTCGAGCGCCGGGTGGCAAGCGCGCTACCACTATCAGCCCGCGGGACTGGTCAGCGGCGATTACTGCGACTTGATCGAATCCGATGGGACATTCCTGTTTTTGCTCGGGGATGTCGCGGGAAAAGGGGTAGCGGCGTCCATGTTGATGAGCCATCTGCACGCAACGTTTCGCAGCCTGGCGGGCCAGCAACTCTCTTTGCAGCGATTGGTGGAACTCGCCAACCGGCTCTTTTGCGACAGCACGACCGCGGGGCAGTACGCCACGCTGGTGGTGGGGCGCGCGTGGCCGGATGGCAGGGTGGAATACGTGAGCGCGGGACACCTTCCACTGCTGCATGTTTCGCCGGCGGGAGTTTCCGCGCGAGAAGCGACCGGCGTGCCGCTGGGGATGTTCTGCGGCACGAGTTTTCTGGTCTGCGAGCTGACCCTGGCCCCCAACGACACGCTGTTTCTCTATACGGATGGGCTGACGGAGATCTTCAATCCTGCCGGGGATGAATACGGGATGCGGCGCGTGGAGTCGCTTGCCAAGCGTCATGCCGCATCTACCCCCGAGGAATTGCTTGCAGCGTGCCTGGCGGACGTGAATCGATTTTCCGGGGGAGTGAAGCAGAAGGACGACTTGACGCTGCTGGCGCTCCGCCGGGTGGATTAGGGCGAGTTTGCCGCCAGGGAGCGACGGCGAGAAAACCCGCGGGGCTCGCAGACTCGCCTTGCGCTACATGGACGGTTAAGGCGCCCGCATCCCTGCTGCGGCGGGCACGCAGATGGCGGCCGCTACCTCACGTGAATTAGGGTCTGCAGAAAGGCACTCTGGGGGAGTTGCTAACGGCGTAAAAGCGGCGGCAAGCCGCCGCACTCCAAAAAGTTCGGCGGCGTATACATGGGGGCACCCCTGAGGAAACTCTGCCGACGCCTCTCACGGAACAAAAGTCAGCGTGCATCGGAAGAGAGATTCCACCGGAGCAGGTGGGTAAATAGCTGAGTGATCTTCACTTCGGAGGGATTCAGCTTTTTGGGCTCTTCGGGGATGGCTTCCCAGCCGAGCTTCTTGTTCCACTGAAGAATAAGTGCGCGATCGCCGCCCTCCACGGTGATGCACTCGTTTTGGAAACAGCGCAGAAGAACAGCGCCTTCCGGCGTATCGAAAGAGAAGAAATCCGGGCGACGGAAGAGGTTGCTGCGCAGGGCGTATTTTTTCTCCAGAGCTTCGGAATACTGGCCGAAGAAGCGCGCGGCAGATTCATTGGAGTCCAGGCGGACGCGGACGAAGAGAAGAAGGCGCTTGGCGTCTTTGCTCTCAAAGGTCGCGTAGAGGTCGCCATTCCATGCAGCCGCCAATTTGCCGGCGCGGTCGGCATCAAGGAACTGTTTTAAGACTTCTTTCAACCCGAATTCGCCCAGGGAGTTTTCTTCCAGCAACTTCCAGCTATCGTTGGGAACACCACTGGGAAGGTCGAGCTTGATTGGCGACAAGGATTTTCCGGAGCGGTAAAGTTCGGGGTGCATGATTTGTTGCGTGTTGGCGGGCGGGCGCGCAAATACGCCCGCAAAACCCTGCCAACCATCGTTCTTCAAGACCATCATGGAAAAGGTGAGCCCCGTGAAGTATGGAAACATCAGCGAATCCTTGATGAAAGGAGGGGCCTTCTTAAGCATGGGTGTCTCGCTGAGGTCGCCCACAAAAGCCGAAAGGTCCATATCGGGGAGGTCGCGGAGTTTCAGCCCCTTGTCCTGGAGCATGTATTCGAGCATGCCGGCCATGGCACTGCCTTCCAGGACCGATTCGCGCGCCATTTCCGCGTCATCATTGGGGCGCGCCGCCTTCACCCACGCTTCGATTTGGAAATGCTGGTCCTGGAGCGCATGCGTCAGCTCGTGCGACATCACGGTGCGCTGGTCTTCCGGAGCAATCCAGTCGGCGATGTAAAACTCGTGGCCCTTTGGGTCGTAAAGGCCGGCGATCTGCTCCGTCAGGAGATCCACCATGAAGCCATCCAGATCAAACCCTTTCGGGATTAGTCCAAAGGCCTCGGCACTTCGTTCGGAGGCGTAGCGCTCCTTGGCATCCTTTTCGTCGTCCATCTCGCGGAGGACGTACGCGCGGATTTCTTCGCGGGAGCGTATGGACTTCTTCAAAGGAGTTTTCAACTCCCAGCCGGTGATGGCGCTCATCTCCTGCAAGACCTCGTCCGCCATGGCCAGGAATTCCGGGTTGCTCTTTGTGGACGGAGCTGGGGATGGAGCTGTCGCCGCCTGTTGCGCGTGAGCCGGGCGGGGAAGCAGCAGAAAAAGTGCGGCCAGGAGCAGGACCCCGGCAGCTCGGTTAGGGAGTCGTCTGAACGAAGCCATGGTTTTTCAGGATAACAGATTCCCGGGCAAGCCTGGTTTTGGCTACGGGAGCGTGTTCAATCAGGAGAGTTCCACATTTCGGCAGGCGCTCTTCCCGGAGAGGAGGCGTTGCAGGGCCTCGACCAAGTCGCCGCGGGTCAGGATGCCGATTACAAGCTGATTTTCGACCACCGCCAGGCAGCCAAAGCGCGATTGCTGCATCATGCCGATGGCGGCGGCCAGGGGCATATCCGGAGAAACGGAGAGTGGCTCGCGCGTCATCACGCGATCTACGGTCGTGCCCTCGAAAACGGCGTTGTAGCCTTCCTCACTGATGGGAACGAGTCGAGAAGGGGCGCATCGTTGAATATCGCGGTCAGTCAACAGACCCACGAGGCGGCCATCTTTGACGACCAGGAGATGGCGTATGGAGCCGGCCCGGAGCATGAGTGCCGCATCCAGCAGGAACATGGAAGAGTCCACGGTGATGGCCGGCTGGCTCATAACATCCCTGACAAAATAGTCGACTGGCGGCACAAAACCTCACAAAGGGAAAGGGTTAGTGGACCACTCGCCAACCTGGAACAGGTTTTCACGGGAATGGATTTGAAACAAGGCTTGAGGTTAGGCGAGGTGTCCGAATGGGAACGTGGCCATCCCGGATGGAACATTCGCAGAGTTTTCCACAGCTCCTGTTGTGTTCCGTATTCGTAACAACTTAATAAGTTGCTATAATGACAAATCATCGGGACCTTATCCGAACTCCGCAAGAGGAGCCAATGTTCCCACCGGGCCTAAGGATGCGCCAAACTCGAGAGAGACTGGGTTTAACATACCGCGATGTGGAATCGGCAAGCTTTCAAATCGCCGCGAAGCGCGGCCGGCCGGACTTCATCCTGCACATCAGCAGGCTGGCGGATATCGAAAACCGCAATGTTGTACCCAGCTTGCATAAGCTGTATTCCCTGGCGGTCATTTATCACCTTGATCCGCTGGAGATCACCTGTTGGTACGACGCACCCCTGCAACAAACGTTTGACGATGGGGCGGCGTTTCCTCCTCCACGGACGCACCTTAGCAATTCGCTGCCACCACCGCCAACGACCATAGTTCGCGACGACAACTTGAACACGCTGGCCACAGGGCTGCTCAATCGGCTGCCTCCCGCGGTGGGGCCATTCGCGCGACTCGAGCCATACGCCGAGGGACCTTATCGCTACGGATACATCGGACTCTCCGACCGGCGCATGGCGCCGATTTTACGGCCCGGGAGCCTGGTGTTGGTGGATACCTCGGTGCGCAAAATCGAGGTGAACGACTGGTCCAGCGAATATGACCGGCCGCTGTATTTCGTGGAGTTGCGGGAGGGATATCGGTGCGGGTGGTTCAACAAGGAGAAGGCGCGGTTGATCATGCAACCGCACACACTTTCGCGTTGCATGCCGGAGTCGTGGCGCACACCGGAAGAGGCTGAAGTTGTGGGACAGGTGGTGGGCCTGGTTACGTACTTGAACGAACCCTGGGCTTCTTCTCCTGCAACAATTCGCACAATACACCCAGATTCGAACAGAAGAGCTTCTTGAGGTAATCGGGGGCCTGGGGAGGAATCCAGGCCTTGGCTTTTTCGGAAAACTCCCAGAGTTGCTTTTCCCTTCCGCCGGGCAGAACCTCGAGATAGCCGAGCAAGTCTTCTTCCTGCAGCGCCAACGGCGATTCCAACAAGCGCTCAAAAAGTTCCTCGTGGCAATCCGCGAGCGCTTGATTGACACTTTCCTCGCCGAAGACAGCACTCAATCGCTCATGTGAATAAACTCCGGTCGAAGGATGGCGGAGATCGGCGACGTACGCCAAGCGCTCGTACATGCCCCCCATGGGTTCCAGGGAGTGCACCGAAAGGTCGTAGAGGATCTGGCGGTGAATTTGAAGCCGATCGAGCATGAAGGGATTCCAGTGTGACGCGGTGTTCCGCGGACGGAACTTTTCTTCAAGCGCAGAGCAAGCGACCCTGTGAGCTGGCACCCTCCCTGACAAGGAGAGTGCCCGATGAAAAAAAGTCTACTCGTTCTTCTAGCTGCGCTTTCGGTAAGCCTAATCCTACTGTCCACGGGAGTACCGGTCAACAACTCTTCCAAGCTGCCAACTTGGAATAACGGCGCAATTCAGGCGGACGGAGTGCCTCTGCCGCCACCGTGGATTCCCCACATGATCAATTCCAATCTCGTCGCGGAGGGCCTGCCCCTGCCTCCTCCCACTATGCCCCACGTGATTAATCCCATTCTCGTCTAACGCAATTGGCAGTCGGACCGTCTAAGCGCTTTCTAATATTGGGAAGGCTAGCATAATAGTCTAGTAATGCTGCTCTATTTACTTTCGAGTTATGTTATGCTAGCCTTTCTGCAATGTCCGAGACGCTCAACCTGCGCAATCTGGCGTGGGCTCTGACCACGATAACGGAGCTGATTCTTCTTGTTTACCTGCTGCGGCGTAAGCTCTTCCGCTCGCACCCTGTTTTTTCGGCGTACATTCTGATTGTCATCCTGCAGAACGTCCTCGGGGCGGTGGCGTACGGGATCTGGGGCTTCCAAAGCTACAGGGCTTGGCTCTTCGGCTGGCTCAGTCAAATCGTGGTGGAAACTGCGCGATTTGCAGCTGTGGTGGAGGTGGCGCGGCGGGTTCTCTCTCCGTTCTCCGGGATCTGGGCGCTGGGCCGGCGCGTTTTGCTAGTGGCCGCCGGAAGTGTCTTGGTTTACGCAGCGCTGCTGTCGAGAGAGTACTGGTATAAATTGCCTTTGAATGTGGACCGCGGAGTGGGACTTGCAGTCGCGGCCGTGATTGTAACGCTGTTGCTCTTTGCCCGCTACTACGGGCTACCGATGGACAACCTGGATCGTTCGCTGTGCATGGGTTTCTGCCTGTATTCGTGTTTCTGTGTCATCAATGACTCCCTCTTCGACAAATGGCTCCTTGACTATTTGAATCTCTGGAGTTTTCTTGGTGCTTTCACGTTCCTGGCCAGTCTGCTCCTCTGGCTGGGAGCGGCTCGCGCTTATTCCGAGACGGCTCCGGCCCGGCATCCCGTTGTCGTACCCAAGGAACTTTACGGAAAGTTTTCCTCCGAACTTAACGCCCGCCTTCGCCTGCTGAACGAACACCTGAATCAACTTCTTAATCCTGGGGACCCGCGCTGATGAACATCACCATCATTCTGTTCATCTTGTTAGCCGTACTGCTAATTGGCGCTCTCGTTTGGGCCATCCGGCCGCCAAAACGCAAGCTGGTTTCGATCAATGACGTTTTGACGGCATTCTCCGTGGAGCACCACTACTCCCGCCTCCCGCAAATCCTGCAGGCCCTGCAGCCCGAAGACACCGCGTTTCTCCGCGCTCGCGGGTTCGCCCCGCTTCGAAGAAGGATTCGCTCCGAACGCGGGCGCATCGCCCTGCTCTATCTGGATTGCCTGCAGGAAGAATACGAGAAGCTCTTGGAAGCGTCCCGCGTGGTAGCGGCAATGGCGCCCGAACTGGTGGCACTGGACGAAGCCGAGCGCTTCAAGTTGACTCTGCGTTTTGCGGTGGGTTGCCGCTATTTGCGCTTGAGGCTGCGACTGGGGCTGGAACCTTGGCGCGGATTTGGGATTCTCTCCGAGATGGCCAGCGGCATGGCGCTGCGTCTGGAAGGGGCCACTTCGCAGATCGGGGAGCGCGCCGCCTGGGGTCTGGAATTGCCTTCAATGCCGAAGGATCGTGAGGGCGGAACGCGATAGTTCCGCCTCCACTGCGGCAAGCAAGTCCGGCGGCTGAAAGGGTTTCTGCAGGATGCCGGCACCGGGCGCCGCAGAGGGTGGCTTGCCCTCCTTGCCGGCAACAACCGAACATATCCAGAGAATCCGCGGCCCCAGGCCTGACGTTCCGCTGTCAGGAGCATCCGGAGCGATCCGTCCATCCTCCTGGGTTGCCAATTGCCAGTCGGCAATGACCAGGTCAAATCCATTGCGAGCGAACAACCTTCTGGCATCGGGCAACGATTTCGCGGTCTCCACCCGATATTCACTGGAGCGCAGTACGCGGGCCACACTCTCCAGAACGGACTCATTGGCATCAACAACAAGAATGCGCCCGCTGGGGGCGGTGGCGGCTTTATCCGCCTCCGCAGGCGGGGGTTCGGCGCCCGTGCGGTGCAGCGGGAGTTCGACGCGGAAAGAGGCGCCGCGCGGGGGACTATTCTGCACACTCACAGTTCCGCCATGTTCGGTGATGATGCCATAGCAGATGCTGAGTCCCAGTCCGGTGCCCTTCCCGACAGGCTTGGTAGTGTAGAAGGGGTCGAAAACGCGTGAAGAGTCTTTTACGCCGAGCCCGCTATCCGTGAATTCGATGAAGAGTTGCCGGCCTTCCACTCCTGTCCTCACCCACAGGTCACCCTCTTCGCCTTTTTCCAGGATGGCGTCCACGGCGTTATTGATGAGGTTCAAAAAGACCTGTTGCAACTGGTGTGGATCAGCCGGAGCCTCGGGGAGATCGGGAGCGAGGTCGAGATGGACGCGGATCTGGCTCATGCGCAGGTCATAGTCGCGCAGGGCAAGGGTGTCTTCGAGGATGGCATTGACGCGGACGGGCACGCGTTCGGGTTTGTGCTGGCGCGCGAAGCTCAGCAGGTTCTGCACGATGCGGTGGGTACGCTGCGCCTGTTTGTAAAGCTTCTCTGTGTAGCCCAGAGCCAGCGGCCCCATCTGCCCACTGGAAGTGAGCAGCTGACTGTAGCCCAGGATGGCGGTGAGGGGGTTGTTCAACTCGTGCGCCACGCCGGAAATCAATTGCCCGACGGCGGCCAGCTTTTCACTGTGCAAGAGCTGTTCCTGGGTGCGGCGAAGATTCTCGTAGGCCTGGCGGGTTTCGTCATACAAGACGCTGCGCTCGACAGCGCTGGCAACCTGGCTGCCCACGGCGATCAGCAGGCTGATATCGGCTGGGGTGAAATCGCGGACCGTGCGGCAGCCAATTGCCAGCCCTCCGATGATCTTTTCCTTGGACCAAAGCGGGACAATGTAGCCGGATACAATTCCCTCTTTCTTTTCCAATTCCCGAACAATGGGCGGAAGCGGCAGCCCCCGAGAGGAAAGAAATGTCGCGCGCACCGCGCGAACTTGCTGGATGAGCTCTGCGGGAATCTCCATAACCGGGAAACTTCGCGCGAACTCCGAGCGCTGGCCCACGGCAGCGACCCGGCGGAGGGTGGTGCCGTCGCGTTCAAAGAGGTAGAGCGACGCGGCGTCCAGCGTGAACAATTCCAGAAGCTGCCGCAGGATGCGGTGGATGGAACCGTTTAAGTCCAGGGAAGCCACCAGCGTTTCCGCGATGGAGTTCAGGACGACGAGTTCGCGGTTGCGCCGGCGGATTTCCTGTTCGGCGCGGCGGCGTTCGGTAATATCCAGGATAAAGCCTTGATGTGCGGTCACGTCGCCTTTGGCATCGCGCACGGCCGTGGAGGATTCGCTTACAGTGCGGAGTTCTCCATCCTTGCGGTGGATTTCAAATTCAAAGTCTTTGACCGCGCCGTGCTCCTGCAAGATCCTTTTGAGGCGCTCGCGTTCCGCCGGATTCACGTAGAGGTTCAGCCCAATGTCCAACTGCGCAAGCTCATCGCGGTCGTCGTAGCCGGTAATGCGCATCAGAGCGTCGTTGAAATCGAGGAATCTTCCCTGCACGGTGGAAATGAACACGCCCTCCTGGACACTGGCCACCAGCATGCGGTACTTTTCCTCGGCCTTCTTGCGCTCGGTGATGTCTTTCAGGACATGAATGGTTCCCAATTTGTGGCCGAAAGGATCGGTAAACGTCGAATTGGAGGCCAGAAAGAATCCCTGCAGCCAGGGATCCGGCGAGTCCGCGTCACCGGAAACGCCTTCGCAGTAGGGACACAGGTCGAAGTCGCGCGCCCTGGGGTTGAAAAGGTCGCCGACCGCACGACCGATCATGGCCTGACTTTCCCTGCCCAGGAGATGCGCGAGGCGCGCATTCCCGCGAACCATGCGAGCGTCCTGGTCGTGCACAAGAATGGGGTCGCCGATGGAATCGAAGGTATACGCCCATTGCTGCTGGACGGTTTTGATGCGCTCGAAAAGGTCCACATTTTCGACGGTGGTTCCGAGGAAATTGGCAACGTTGACGAGAAAAGCGAGCTCATCCTCGTGGAAACGCTTGCCGGGCATCGCGCCGATGCTCAGCATGCCGACCGGCCCCTCCTTGCCGCGAAGCGGCACGGTAATCAGCCGGGTGATCCCGGCCTCCGCCATGTTCCGGCGGACTTTGGTGTCTCCCTCTTCCTCGAAGCGCGCGATATGGTAGTTCTCCCGCAGGACTTCCTGGATCCAGGGGCTGTGCGAATCGAGCCGTTCATGCTGCTTCAGGTAGCTTTCGGTGTATCCCACCGAAGCGCGGGCCACGAATTCGGCGGCATCGCCCTTGCCTTCGAGCAATCGGAGTATGCCGTGACTGGTATTAAGGCTGGTGGCGATC
>Ga0074045_10001587_pt1 | contig 21803 bp, 20 predicted proteins | sample BogForMeECP23OM2_FD_94442 | JGI IMG/M metagenome (GOLD analysis project Ga0074045, IMG submission 94442) | Bog forest soil microbial communities from Calvert Island, British Columbia, Canada - Bog Forest MetaG ECP23OM2 | ecosystem: Environmental > Terrestrial > Soil > Wetlands ... | reverse complement strand
CCCGGGCGCTCGCACCTACTTCGTGCGGCAAGCGAGAGCGGTACGTGAGAGGCTCTCGTGCAATGGCGGTGCTACCAGCTTGGGCGGCGGTGCCGGCCGGGGCTGCTTCCAGAGCGACAGATCCCGGTTGAGCAACTCCTCCAGCTCGTCGATTTCGCGCCGGAAGGTCTGCCGCAAATGCCGCTCAACCTCGGCCGGAACCGGATCGTGTGCTCGCCCGGAGTCCCTGATGGCTCGCCATAACCGTATCTCCTTGCACCAATCGAGGACGGTGTAGATCCGCCGCGCCTGCAGTTGCGCGATAATCCGCTGACTGAGCTCGCCGAGGAGGCGGCTGCGTGGAACCGAAAATGACGGGTTGATCTTTTCCCTGGCCGCGGAGGCGGACAACTCGACGCGCCCGATTGCAAGGAAATCGCAGACCGTATCAAAGTAGTTCTGTGGCGCCTCGAGGAGATCCTGATTGAAAAGCACGATCACCCGGTCTCTGCCGAACAAGGCGAACCATTGCCGGAGATGGGTCGCGTAGCGCGAGGCGCTGAGGGTATTATCGGCGTGAGCGATGAAATCCGCGAAGCTTTTCCCGCCCTGCAGACCGCGCGCCTGCCGATAACTCGAATAGAGGCGTTCCAGCGGGTCGCGCAGCGTGCAAATTATCTTGCAGCCGGGCAATACCTTCGCGACCCGTTCCTTCACCTTGGGCAGATGAAAGTATGACGGCGAAAATTCGCCGACCGGCACATCCGCGGGACATTCGGCGAAATGCCACGCATACCAGTTCAGTCCCCGGTCATAGTAGTGGCTGAAAAAGCGGGTCTCCTTGATACCGCGTGGAAGCCCGACATGGCCCCTGAGCATCCGGTCGAGCCACGTGGTTTTGGTTCGAGGCGGACCGATGCCGAGAAAGTCAGGCAATCGCAAAGGACGCGACCTGAGGTCAGGCATTTGATCGACCCAAGGCAGGCAACGCACCGGCAAGCGAGTGGACCGTGCGTTAGCTGCTATAAACATCATACTACATGTTACGTCCTATTTAAACCTTCTATAATACTAATGGCTCGGATATCAGATGGACGAAGACGGGGCGAATCTTTATCAGTAAGACTTACTTGCCGATGCAGAATTCGCGGAAAATCGCGTCGAGAATCTCCTCGGAGCTGATCGCGCCGGTGATCGCGCCGAGGGCCTCGGTCGCGAGTTCGATATCGACCGCGACGATCTCGGGGGGCATCGCGGAGTTGAGTGCGGCGTAGGCGGAGCTGGTCGCCTCGATCGCGTGGGCGAGCGCCACCCGATGGCGTTCGCGGGAGATGGTGACTTCGCCGGCAGGACCGTCGCCCGCCAACCCCTCGACCGCAGTGCCGAGCTGATCGCGGAGCCTGTCGATACCGGCCGCGGTCACCGCCGAGAGCTCGATGATCGGGATCGCGAGGCCATGCCCGCGAAGCTCGTTGCTATAGAGATATTGCGGCAGGTCGCGTTTGTTGAGTATCGCCACGCCCGCGCGGCCGGCGGCGGCCGCGATAACCCGGGCGTCGTCCGGGTCGAAGGGTCGCGCGGAATCGAAGACCGCGATCAGCAAATCGGCCTCGGCGGCGCTGCGCCTGGTGCGCTCGATCCCGAGCCGTTCGACCGCGTCGTCACTGTCGCGCAGGCCCGCCGTGTCGGCAATCACGAGCGGCGCGCCGCCGAGGCTGAGCGTGTCCTCGATCACGTCTCGGGTGGTGCCGGGAATCGGCGTGACGATCGCGCGGTCGGCGCCGAGCAGCAGATTCAGGATGCTCGACTTGCCGGCGTTGGTTTTGCCGATGATCGCGGCGCGGGCGCCCTCGCGGGTCAGACGGCCACGGGCGAAACTGTCGTGCAGGAGCCGGATATCCGCAGCAAGGTCCGCGACCGCGTCGGCAATCGCCGCGCGTGAGGGCAGGCTCAAGTCCTCGTCGGCAAAATCGATTTCGGCTTCCAGATGGGCGCGGATCGCGACGAGCTTGCGGCGGAGTCCGTCGACCCGCTCGGCCAGCGCGCCGCCGAGTTGCGCAATTGCCTGGGCCAGCGCCTTTTCGCCCCGCGCCTCGATCAGATCCGCGATCGCTTCGGCTGCCGTCAGGTCGATACGGCCGTTGAGATAGGCGCGGCGGCTGAATTCGCCGGGCTCGGCGATCCGTGCGCCGGCGGTCGCGGCGAGGCTCACGAGCCGCCGGACGAGATAGGCTCCGCCATGGCAGTGGAGCTCGGCCACGTCCTCGCCGGTGAAGCTCCGTGGGCCGGGGAAGACGACGCATAGCGCGCGGTCGAGGATCGCACCGTTAAGCGGGTCGCGCATTTCGCCGAGGCGCAAAGCGCGGGGTGGCGCGGGGGTAGCGCTCAAGGGATGCCATATGGCGTGGGCGATCGTGATTGCGGCGGGGCCGGAGAGCCGGATGATCGCGACGGCGCCGCGGCCGGCGGGCGTCGCGGGCGCGACGATAGTATCTGACGCGTACATCAGAGGAAAAAGGTAGCATACGCCAGCGGAGCGCGGTTGCGGCGCGGAGCGGGCGAGTCTTCACTTTGGCCGCGCCTCGCGGACTCGGCCGCCCCCCGGAGCTGCGTCAAGGATAAGAAGAACCACACCTTGCTACGGAGGCGGCGGTGTGGTTCGATGGTGCGTTCGGGTGCCCGAGCGCCAAGACCCTTTTGTTGGCCTGACCGCCGGTCTTGGCCGGAAGGGGTAAAGCATCAAAAAAATTGCACGAGTTTCAGGCTCGTTGAAGTTGGCCGCGAGAGATGAAAAGGACCTATCAACCCCACAATCGACGACGCGTACGCACGCACGGCTTCCTCGCACGGATGGCGACGCCGGGCGGGCGCAATATCCTGAAGCGCCGGCGGGCCAAGGGCCGCGCTCGGCTCGCGGTCTCGATTCCGCCGAAGCAGCCCCGCTAGACCCGCAGGCTCGCGATTTTGCCTTCCGCGCGACTGACCGGTTACATCGGCGGAGCGAATTTCTGCGCGCGCAGCGCGCGGGGATCCGGCTGCAGACCACGCATTTCGTGATCTACGCCCTCGCCACATCGCCTGAGCAAGCTGTCCGCCTTGGTGTCACCGTCGCGCGCCGAATCGGTGGAGCGGTCGTGCGGAATCGCGTCAAACGGCGGGTGCGCGAATGTTTCCGCTTGGTCCTTCGCGAACTCCTGCCGGCCGGAACCAATCTTGTGGTGATCGCCCGAAGCGGTGCCGGTGAATTGCCGTCGACCGCGCTGCGCGAAGAGCTGGCGGAAGCGGTCCGGGTCGTTGGACGGCGTCTGGCAACCGCATGATAACCCATCTAATCAGCGCCATCCCGCGCGCCGCCATCGCCATTTATCGCAAGGTGTTTTCGCCTTTGATCGTGATGCTGCTCGGACCGGCGTGCCGCTTCGAGCCCTCGTGCTCGAACTACGCGGACGAGGCGATCGCCCGCTTCGGGATCGCGCGGGGCGGATGGCTGACGCTTAAACGGCTGATGCGCTGTCGCCCGCTTGGTGGCTGGGGTTACGACCCGGTGGTGGCGCGTCGTCCGCCGTCGACGAGCGGATCTCTGAGGGTTGAGCGGGGAGCGCAGGGTGGAGAATAATCGGCTTATAATCGCGGTCCTGGTCGCGATGGGGGTGCTGTTTGCCTACCAGGAATTCCTGCAGTGGCGCTATCCCGACCTGTACGGTCCCAAGGCCAAGCATGCGGCGACGGTCATGGCGACGCCCGCGGCAAGTGGGGCCGGCGCGCCATCGGCCGGCGAGGTATCCGGCGCCCAGGCGACCCCAGCGCTCGCGACCGCCGGAGGCGGCACGGCAGCGGCTGGCGCCGGCGCAATCACGCCTTTTTCCGAGCATCTTACCGTCATCGATACCGACCTATACGAGGCAACGCTCACCAGTCATGGCGCGCGGCTCGAAAGCTTCAAACTCAAGAAATATCGTGCAACGGCGGCTCCGCAGAGTCCTGATTACGAGCTGATCCGGCGAGGCGAGCGGATGCCGATCGGGATGGTCGTCGTGCAGAATGGCGTGAATCGCGACGACGCCGACGTCGACTACGCGACAACTGCGCCGGCTCGGATCGAAACGACCGGGGAAGCTCCGGTGAAGGTAATCTTCACGGCAACGTCGCACGACGGAATCAAGCTGGAAAAGACCTTCAGCTTCCGTGGGTCGAGCTACGTCTTTGATGTGGCGGCGCAGGCCGCGCTCGCCAGTGGGGCGGTACCGGATGGCCTGGGGCTCACGATGAGCCAACCGCTTACGCCCCTGGCCGGCTATCGTGACAATCCGGAGATTCAGGCCGACGTCCAGGGCAAAATCGAAACCGGGGTCGAAAAGACCGTGCAAAAGGGGATGGCGCCGGTCAGCGGTCAGATCAGCTTTGCGGGTTTCGGCGACCGCTATTTCCTCGCGGCTTTTCTGCCCGAAACCCCGCAAATCGGGACGTTCGCCGTGACCTATCGGAACAGCGAAGCCGACGCGCAGATGCTCTTCACCGGCGTCGGCCATCTTGCCAGCCGGGTCTTCATGGGGCCGAAGGATCTCAATCTGCTGGAGTCGGTCGACCCGGCGCTGAGCAAGGCGATCGATCTCGGTTTCTGGGGGGTAATCGCGCTGCCCCTCCTGCGGCTTTTAAAGCTGTTGTATCGCGTTTTTCCGAACTATGGCGTCGCGATTATCCTGCTGACTATCGTGGTGAAGCTGGCCACCCTGCCGATCGCGATCCGCGGTCAGCGTTCCATGATGAAGATGCAACGCCTGCAGCCCCAGGTCACGAAGATCCGCGAGAAGTTCAAGGACGACTCCGAGCGGCTCAACCGTGAGATGGTCGACCTGTATAAGCGTAATCACGTTAACCCGCTCGGTGGATGCCTGCCGATGCTGATCCAGTTTCCGGTCATGATCGCGCTCTACCAGACTTTGCTCAACGCGGTGGATTTGCGTCACGCCGCTTTCATCGGCTGGATTCGCGATCTGTCTGCGCCCGACTGCTTGCATATCGCGTGGATACCGGAGATACCATTTATCGCCTGCCACGGGATTCCGGCTTTGGTGGTCTTGATGACCATCTCCACCTTTCTGCAGCAATGGCTGATGCCGCGGCAGGCCGACCCGAGTCAGCAAAAGATGATGATGATCATGCCGCTGGCCTTCAGCTTTATCTTCCTGCAGTTTCCGTCGGGACTCACCCTCTACTATTTCGTGTCAAATCTGCTGGGTATTGTGCAGCAGGTCATTCTGAATAAAGAATTCCAACAGGCTCCTGAAACGGCGAAATGAGCAGTTCGACAGCAGATTCTATCGAAGTTACCGCTACCTCCGTTGACGAAGCGATCAGCCAGGCACTTGAGCGTCTTGGCGCCCAGGAGGACAGCGTCACGATCGAAGTTCTGAGTACGCCACGCTCGGGCGTGCTCGGTATCGGCGCCCGGCCCGCGCGGGTCCGGGTGACGCGTCGTGCGCGGGAAGTAGCGCACAGCGGCGTGATGTCGCCGCCACCGGCCCCGCCGCCCAAGCCGCGCCCCAGCAGTCCGCCGCCCCCAAGGCCGGCTGCACCCAGAGCGGTCGCGCCGCCACCGCCGAAGCCCCCGGTTGTCGCAGCGCGCCCCGCCGCTCCGCCAGCGCCACCCGTCTCTCCGGCGCCGATGCGGCCGCCGGTCCAGCGCTTTGACGAGGATGAGGGTCAGGCCGAGGAAGCCGCGCCGCCCGAGGATCTCCGCGCGACGGTCGACGTCAAGGCGCAGATGGCCGAGGCGACGACCCTGCTGGCGAAGATTCTCGAGTTGATGGGCGAGCAGGCGGTGATCGAGAACGTGCGCGACGACGATCCCGAGCTGCTCGAACTCAATATCAAGGGCGACGGTTCAGGGCTCTTGATCGGCCGCCATGGGCAGACCCTCGACGCGCTCGAATATATGGTGAATCGGGTGATCGCGCGCCGCTTCAAAGACGCTGCGCCGATCTCGATCGATACGGAATCCTATCGGGCGCGGCGTCGCGGCCAACTCCATCGGATGGCGCTGGCGAAGGGCGAAGAGGCGAAGCGCGAGCATATCGCGGTGACGCTCGAACCGATGCCGCCCCGCGATCGGCGAATCATCCATCTGGCGCTGAAGGACGATCCGCTTATCACCACGCGCTCGGAAGGCGACGGTTTCATCCGCTCGATCCAGATTGTGCCGGTGGATGAACGGCGCGAGAGCCCCGGTCCGCCGGATCGCGGTGGACGCGATCGGCGGCGGGGCCGCGGCCCAGGTCCGCGCGACGATCAGCCGCCCCCGGTCGGGCAGCAGGGCGGCTTCCGCCACGGCCAGAAACGTATCGTCTGACGACTATCTGGCTGACGGCGTGAATAATCGGCCGCGCAGACCCGTGCGGGCGCGCGCGGCCGGTTCTAGATGATCGGAAGACGGTTCAGGCTAGCCGTCGGTCCAGCCCCATTTGGCCTTGTTGGCCGCGATCTGATCGGGCGTGGGATGCTCCGTCTGGACGAAGGTCTTGACCTTGAACTGGTCGGCCATGTCGACGGTCTTGTGATTCAGCTCGATATCGTCTTTGAAGACGTCCGGGACCGCCGGCTCTTCAAAGATCGCCTGCCACGGGCATTCGGGCTCGCAGGCGCCGCAATCGATACATTCGTCGGGATGGATATAGAGCATGTTGGGGAAGTGCTCGCGGTCGTCGCCAACATATTCGTAAATGCAATCGACCGGGCATACGCTGACGCATCCGGTGTCGATGCAATCAATACAGAGCCGGGTTATCGTCCATGGCATAGCGGCACAATCTCTCCTGCGCGTTGTGAGAACCAAACTATCCTGCCCGAGCCGTTCGGCCAAGCGATATCCGCCGACGGTGCTAATCCGAGCCAAGTCACCCGCAGTTTTTGCCATACCGGCGCGGAGGTTTCAACACACTAGCGGAGCGCAGTTGCTGCGCTCCGCTAGTGTGATAGCGGCAATCCGCTTACGATGCGCTAGAATTCGAGCGCAACAATCTTTGCAGGAGCGGTTACAGGGCGATGGCGAACGACGGCAAACGGATTCGAGTCGAAAGCGACAGCATGGGCAAAATCGAGGTTCCGGCGGACCATTATTGGGGTGCGCAGACCGAGCGATCACTGATTCATTTCGCGATCGGGCATGACATCATGCCGCGTTCGTTGATCCGGGCCCTGGGTATCCTCAAAAAAGCGGCAGCCGAAGTGAACCGCGACCTCAAGAAGCTGCCCCCCGATCTGGCCGGCCTGATCGTGCGTGCCGCCGACGAGGTTATCGCGGGCAAGCTCGACGCCGAGTTCCCCCTGCGCATCTGGCAGACCGGCAGCGGTACCCAGACCAACATGAACGCCAACGAGGTGATCTCGAATCGCGCGATCGAGCTGGCCGGCGGCGAGCTCGGCAGCAAGAAGCCGGTTCATCCCAACGATCACGTCAACATGTCGCAATCCTCGAACGACACGTTCCCGACCGCGATGCATATCGCGGCGGCCGAGGAGCTGACTCATCGCTTGCTGCCGGCGCTCGCGGGGCTGATCGAGGCGCTCAAGAGGAAGCAAGCGGAAATTGCGGATATCGTCAAGATTGGCCGCACCCATCTGATGGACGCTGTGCCGCTGACCTTCGGGCAGGAGTTCTCGGGCTATGTCGCCCAGCTCGAGCACGGCGTCGCGCGCGTCACGGCGACCCTGCCCGAGGTGATGGAGCTGGCGATCGGCGGCACCGCCGTCGGCACCGGCCTCAACACCCATCCGGAGTTCGCCGACCGCTGTGCGGCGCGGATCGCGCAACTGACCGGGCTCAAGTTCACGTCCGCGCCCAACAAGTTTGCGGCGCTCGCTGGCCATGACGCGCTGGTGGCGGCGAGCGGCACGCTCAAGGCGCTCGCCTGCTCGTTGATGAAGATCGCGAACGATATCCGCTGGATGGGCTCGGGACCCCGCTGCGGACTCGGCGAGCTATCGTTGCCGGAAAACGAGCCCGGCTCGTCGATCATGCCCGGCAAGGTGAATCCGACGCAGTCCGAAGCGATGACGATGGTCTGCGTGCAGGTGATGGGCAATGACGCCGCGATCGGCTTCGCGGGGTCGCAGGGCAATTTCGAGCTGAACGTCTTCAAGCCGGTGATCATCCATAACCTGCTGCATTCGATCACTTTAATCTCGGACTCCTGCGGACTGTTCGCGGAGCATTGCGTCGACGGTATCCAGGTGAACCGCGAGAAGATCCACGGCTACGTCGAGAGCTCCCTGATGCTGGTGACGGCGTTGAGCCCGCATATCGGCTACGACAATGCGGCGAAGGTCGCGAAAAAGGCTCATCACGAGGGCACGACCCTGAAGGCGGCCTGTCTTGCGCTCGGATTGCTCAAGGCGGAGGAGTTCGATCGTTACGTCGTGGCGGAAAAGATGATCGGCCCCGAGGCGTAAGCTGGGTGCGGGCTGTCTTGCCGTAGGCACTTGTATACAGGACAATACACATCATGTCCGAAGTAATGACGATACGGGTAGATCGCAAAACCAAAACGCGTCTGGAAAAGCTCGCGAAGACCATGGAGCGCAGCAAATCGTTTGTGGCGGCCGAAGCGATCCGCGCGTACGTCGAACTCAATGAGTGGCAGATCGAAGGGATCAAGACGGCGCTGAAGGAGGCGGACGCGGGCGACTTCGCGACCGAGGACGAGGTTGAGGCGGTCATGAAGAAGTGGCGGCGTGGTGCGCGTTAGATGGCTGCGGCGCGCACTCAGTGACCTGAACGAAGCGGCGCTCCAAATCGTCGGTGACGATCCACAAGCTGCGGCACGTTTGGTCGAACGGATCGCAACGAGTGCCAGACAGCTCGCGGATTACCCGGCCATGGGACGGATCGGACGGGTTCCCGGCACTCGCGAACTCGTGGTAACGGGTACGCCCTATATAGTTCCCTACCGCGTGCGTGGTGAAACGATCGAGCTTCTGCGAGTCTATCACGCGGCGCGCCAATGGCCGAGTCGATTATGAAGATGAGGTGGTGTTGAAGATAACCGAGGCCGCTACGGCGGTGGTGGTGATGATGATGTTGATTGCGGCGCCGGCGCTGGCTGGTCCACTCGAGACCGCGCGGGCCCACGAACAGAGCTTCGATAACGCGATCCTGGCGTGCGATCCCGCCGCCGCGGATGAGCTTTACGAAAACGGCGCGATGGCGATCTATCCGGGCGCGGACGATATCGGGCCAGGCAAGGCTGCGATAACGAAGCTGCTGCAGAACTTTACCGTCGCGTTCTGTCCCAATGACGAGAAGAAGTCCGCACTGAAGGATGTGAAATTTGCGGCGAGCCCGCTCCGCCCTGACTATATCCTGATCATTCGCATTATCGACGCAACCGACAAGACCGGTAATCACGCGGTGATGCGCGCCACCAAGGTGATTCATCGCGTGGGCGGAACATGGCGTTATCTCGTCGATCACACCTCGGTCGGCCTCGCCTCGACCCCCACAGGCGGCCAATAAAAGACGACCGTGCCTCCGGCACGGTCGTCTTTACTTTTGGCCGCGCGTCGCAGACTCCGCCGCCCCCTGGAGCCGCGGCCAAAATAAAATTTACGACCTTCACCCAGGTAGCGGATCGCCCTTTTCGTTAATCAGCTTCGCCACCACGTCGATGAAGGTCCGCAAAACCGTCGATGGATTATCGCGGTCGTAAGCGAGCGCCATCTCCGTGGTCGCGCCCCCCGGTGCCAGGGGACGGTAGACCACGCGTGCGCGCTGGAGATTGCGAAGCGAGGTGGGCACGATCGCGACGCCCAGACCGGCGGAGACCAGACTCACAATCGTCTGGATTTGCACGGCCTCCTGCCCAATCGTCAGGGAGAAGCCGGCAGCGCGACAAAGCTGGTCGATGGTATCGAACAGCCCGGGTGCAACGTGGCGTGGAAACATGATGAATGGTTCGTGGGCCAGCGCGCCGACCGCCACGCTACGCTGGCGTGCGAGGCGATGGCCTCGCGACAGGGCGACCATCAGCGGCTCGCGCACAATTGACCGCACGATGAGCGAGGGCGGTAAATTCGCGACCGGCAGGCGAATCAAGCCGGCGTCGATCACGCTACTCGCCAACAGCTCAATCTGTTCCTCGGAACTGCGCTCGAAAAGGCTCAACGCGATATCCGGGAACTGCAGCCGGAAGGCGCGCAGCAGTGCGGGCAGCGTGGTGTAGGGCGCGGCACCCGAAAAACCCAGCCGCAACACCCCGGCTTCGCCTTGGGCCGCCCGCCGTGCGTCGAGCACGATCTTCGCCGCTTGGGCGAGCGTGCGGCGCGCGTCTGCGAGAATGACGCGGCCGGCGTCGGTCAGGTGCACGCTGCGGCGGGTCCGGGTAAACAGGGCGACGCCGAGTTCGTCCTCGAACTGACGGATTTGCTGGCTAAGCGGCGGTTGCGAAATGTGCAAACGCTCGGCCGCGCGGCTGAAGTGCAGCTCCTCGGCGACCGCGACAAAGTAGCGCAAATGACGCAGCTCCATAGATATAGTCTACATATATCAAAAGATACAAAAATCATATTGGACAAGTATCAGACCCGCCATCTAGGATTCGGCGAGCGTGGGGAGCCGGGTCGAGGTCGAACGCTTCGGGCTTCGCGTCCTTGCCGGCGCGACCGGCTCAACCGCGCTTTACGGCAGAGGCGGGAGTCGGATAATTCTCAAGTTCACCAGGATTTTTCGGGAGGCATTGCCCTGACATGGCGGCGCGCACACTTTTTGACAAGATCTGGCAGAACCATATCGTTCACGAGGCGGCCGGGCAGCCGGCGCTGATCTATATCGATCTCCATCTGGTGCACGAGGTGACCTCGCCGCAAGCCTTCGAGGGGCTGGCGACGGCCGGCCGCAAGGTGCGCCGGCCCGATCGCACCTTTGCCACCCAGGACCACAACGTCCCGACCACCGATCGCTCGAAGCCGATTACCGATCCGGAGTCGAAGGCGCAGATCGAGATGATGCGCAAGAATTGCCGCGACTTTGGCGTGAAGCTTTATGACCTCGGTGATCGCGAGCAGGGTATCGTGCACGTGATCGGTCCGGAGCTGGGACTCTCGCAGCCCGGCACGACGATCGTCTGCGGCGACAGCCATACGGCGACGCACGGCGCGATGGGGGCGCTGGCCTTCGGGATCGGCACCAGCGAGGTCGAGCACGTGCTCGCGACGCAATGCCTGTGGCAGGCGCGGCCCAAGACGATGGAAGTGCGGGTCGACGGTCAACTTGGGCTGGGGGTCGGCGCGAAAGATATTATCCTGGGAATTATCGGCAAGATCACGACCGACGGCGGCACCGGGCACGTAATCGAGTATCGCGGATCGACCATCGCGGGGCTCTCGATGGAAGAGCGGATGACGGTTTGTAATATGTCGATCGAGGGCGGTGCGCGGGCCGGGATGGTCGCGCCGGATCAAAAGACGGTCGATTATCTGCGTGGCCGCCGTTACACGCCGGCGGGCAAGGAGTTCGATCAGGCGGCGGCGCGCTGGCTCGAGTTCCGCACCGACGACGGCGCACAGTTTGATCGCAGTATCAGCTTCGACGCGGCGGCCTTCGCCCCGCAGGTGACGTGGGGCACCAACCCCGGGATGGTCACCGCGGTGACGGCCAAGGTGCCGGACCCGGCGAGCTTTCCCGATCCGAACCAGCGGCGCGCGACGGAACTGGCCCTCGAATACATGGGACTCCAGCCGGGCACGCGAATCGAGGATATCGCGCTCGACCGCGTTTTTATCGGTTCGTGTACCAACGGCCGGATTACCGACCTGAAGGCGGCGGCGGAGATCGTCCGGGGCCGGAAAGTGGCGTCGACGGTGCATGCGCTGGTCGTGCCGGGCTCACAGCAGGTCAAAGCCGAGGCCGAGAGTCTCGGGCTGGATCGGATTTTCATCGCGGCGGGTTTTGAGTGGCGGGAATCGGGATGCAGTATGTGTCTCGGCATGAATCCGGATATTCTGCAGCCGGGTGAGCGCTGCGCGAGCACCTCGAACCGGAACTTCGAAGGACGCCAGGGCAAGGGCGGCCGCACTCATCTGGTGAGCCCGGTGATGGCTGCAGCGGCCGCGGTCGCCGGCCATTTCGTCGACGTCAGAGGGTGGCGGTGACACCTGGGGGCGTTCAAGTCATTCTGAGCGCGCTGCGCGCGAAGAATCTCGACTCATTCGCTGTGCCCAATTCGAGATTCTTCACTGCGCAGACTCCGTTCAGAATGACTTGAGCGCGAGGCGAGCTGCATCAAGATTCAGAAGTAGGGCCGAAGCCAAGGGCTAGAGCATATGGAAAAATTCAAGAATTTCACCGGGACCGTGGCGCCGCTCGATCGCGCCAACGTCGATACGGATCAGATCATTCCCAAGCAGTTCCTCAAGTCGGTGGTGCGCAGCGGGCTTGGCGCCGGACTCTTTTACGACTGGCGCAATCAGCCGGATAGCCAGTTCGTCCTGCAGGAGCCGCGTTTCAGGCAGGCCAATATCCTGGTTGCGCGCGCCAACTTCGGGTGCGGCTCGTCGCGTGAGCATGCGGTATGGGCACTGGCGGACTATGGCTTTCGCGCGGTGATTGCGCCGTCCTTCGCCGATATTTTCCGCAATAACTGTCTCAAGAATGGCGTACTGACGATTATCCTCAAGCCAGCGGAGGTCGATGCGATTTTCGCCGCGATCAAGAATCATCAGGACTACGCATTGACGATCGACCTGGCCGGGCAGAAGGTCAGCGACGACGCCGGCTGGTCGGCGCACTTCGATATCGACGCGTTTCCCAAGCAATGCCTGCTCGAAGGGCTCGACGATATCGCGCTCACCCTTACGCACGATAAGGAAATCGGAGCGTACGAAGCGGCGCATCCCTCGCCGTACCGGGGATAGGGAGCGAAGTCTGCTTCAAGTCCTGACGGTGCCGGCGGCGCAGGAGCGGACGCGGCTCGACCAGTTTGTCACGGCGGCGCTCACGCCCGAGTATTCGCGCGCCCGGGTTGCGCGGATGATCAAGGCGGGGCTGGTGAAGGTCAACGGAGTTGCGGCCCGGGCCGCCGCAACACTTCATCAGGGCGATCGGATCGAGCTTGACGAACCGCCGGTGCCGCCGCCGCTTCCGCCGTCGAAAGGGGCCCCGGCGATCGAGGTGCTGTTTGCCGACGACGAGCTGATCGTGGTCAACAAGCCGGCAGGTATGACGGTCCATCACGCGCCCGGTCATTCCGATTCGACGCTCGTTGACGGACTTCTGGCGCGCTTTCCGGAACTGGCCGCGATGGCCGAGCCGGACGGCGTGATGCGTCCGGGAATCGTCCATCGGCTCGACAAGGATACCTCGGGCGTGATGGTCGTCGCGCGGACGCCGTTTGCCCGGGCTGCGCTGGCCAAGCAGTTCAAAGAGCGGACGGTGCGGAAGTTCTATCTCGCGCTCGTGCACGGGGTGGTCGCCCGCGAACGGATCACGATCGACCGGGCGGTCGGGCGGCATCCGACGGAGCGCAAGCGGATGTCGGTCCGCTCGCGCAGCCCGCGCGCCGCCGTCAGCCATCTCACGGTGCTGCGACGCCTGGCCGATCTCACCCTCGTCGGAGTAAGGCCCGAGACCGGCCGGACCCATCAGATTCGCGTCCATCTCGCCTCGATCGGTCATCCGTGCGTCGGCGACCCGCTCTACGGCCGCCGCGAAGCTGATGATTCGCTCAAGCGGCAGGCGCTGCATGCGTTCACGCTGGAAATCGACCATCCCCGCACGGGTCATCGCCACGCCTTCCGGGCGCCACTGGCCGGTGATTTGCGGGAGTATCTGGCGATACGCGGGATCGAATCGATTGAAGGGGTTACGGCTACCTGGCTCAAGGCGGAAGGGTCGACCGGCGCGGTCCTGCGTGATGTCCGTTGACAGAGGCGTGCGGCTCCGATAGGCTTGCTCGTGAACTCCCGCACTCAATACGCCGAGGCAGTTTGATTCCGCCCGTCTCTCGACGCCAACCGATCTCCGCCAGAAACAGGCGTCGTCTCTAATATTCGGACCGGTCAGTAAAAGAGCCGAACGGCGGGTGTACGAGGAAATCGGTTTGCAGGGCCGCGCGCTTCAGCAACGCGCGGCGTTTGATAGCAGCAGTCGCGGATCGCGCCGCGCCAAGCAGATAGGCGTCAAAGCAAAGTTGCGGGGGAGGTAATATGGGTAAGGGTCGAGGACCAGCCAGAAGCGAAACCGACGAGCAGGGCGAAGCATCTTCGCCCCACCAGGCACCCGCGCCCCATCAGCCGACGGCGCCACATCCGACAGCGATTGTCCGTAGCCGCGGCGGGCATCATCCGTCGCACGCCCATCATCCGGTGCGTCCGCCCGATAACGGATCCAGCGAAACGACGGTTGAGGCGGGAGCCAATGGCGCCACGCGCACCGAAGCGGCGCCCGCGGTGCCGATCGCTCCACCCCTTTCACCCCAGGCCGACCGCCGTGCCCCGGCCAGTATTATCAGCGAGAGCGGCACGCTCAACCTGAAGGCTCTCAAGGGGGCCAAGATTACGGAACTGGCGGGAATCGCGCGCGACTACAATATTGACGGCGCGACCAATATGCGCAAGCAGGAGATGATTTTCTCCATCCTGCAGGCGCAAGCCCAGCGTAACGGCTCGATTCTGGGCGAAGGCGTGCTTGAGATTCTGCCGGACGGTTTCGGCTTCCTGCGCGCGCCCGACTACAACTATCTGCCGGGTCCCGACGACATCTATATATCGCCGAGCCAGATTCGCAAGTTCAATCTGCGCACTGGCGACGTGGTTTCCGGACTGATTCGTCCACCTAAAGAGGGTGAACGTTACTTCGCGCTGCTCAAAGTCGAATCGATCAATTACGAAGAGCCGGAGAAAGCGCGCGACAAGATCCTGTTCGACAACTTGACGCCACTCTATCCGGAAGAGCGCATCAAGCTCGAATACGACCACGAGGATTACACGACCCGGATCATCGATCTGGTCGCGCCGATCGGCAAAGGCCAGCGCGGATTGATCGTGGCGGCGCCGTTTACCGGTAAGACCATGATGCTGCAAGCGATCGCGAAGGCGATCGCGCGCAACCATCCGGAGATCGTGCTGATCGTGTTGCTGGTCGACGAGCGTCCCGAGGAAGTGACCGACATGCTGCGCTCGGTCCAGGGCGAAGTGGTCAGCTCCACCTTCGACGAGCCGCCGACCCGCCACGTGCAGGTGGCCGAGATGGTGATCGAAAAGGCGCGGCGGCTGGTCGAGCACGGGCGCGACGTCGTGATCCTGCTCGATTCAATCACCCGTCTGGCGCGGGCTTACAACACCGTCGTTCCGCCGTCGGGCAAGATTCTCTCGGGCGGCGTCGACTCCAACGCGTTGCACAAGCCCAAGAAGTTTTTTGGCGCGGCGCGCAATACCGAAGACGGCGGCAGCCTGACGATTATCGCGACGGCGCTGGTCGATACCGGCAGCCGGATGGACGAAGTGATTTTCGAGGAGTTCAAGGGCACGGGCAATCAGCAGATTGCGCTCGATCGCCGCCTGCTCGAAAAGCGTATCTTTCCCACCATCGATATCCAGCGCTCGTCGACCCGTAAGGAAGAGCTGCTGCTGCCGCGCAGCACGCTCAACCGCATCTGGATCCTGCGCAAGCTCCTGTCGCAACTCAACGCGGTCGAGGCGATGGAATTCCTGATCGACAAGATGCAGGGAACCAAGACCAATGAAGAGTTCCTGGAATCGATGAACGCGTAGATATCTGGTAATCAGTCGATAAGCAAAGCTAGATCAGCTAACGCACGCGGTGACGCCGGCCGTTTGATGATCGCGCAGGGTTGGGTAAGAATCCTGACGACTGCAAGTTTCCCGCGCAAGCGGGCCGAGAGGTTTCGAGAGCGCCTATGACCGAGATCAGCATGAAGCAGCTGCTGGAGGCTGGAGTTCACTTCGGCCATCAGACCAGCCGCTGGAATCCGAAGATGAAGCCCTACATCTTCGGGGCCCGCAATGGCATTTACATCATCGACCTGCAACAGACCGTTAAAATGTTCCGCGGCGTGTTCGATTTCGTGCGCGATCTCGCGGCGGACGGCGGAACCATCCTGATGGTCGGGACCAAGAAGCAGGCCCAGGATATCGTCCGTGAAGAGGCCGAGCGCTGCGGGATGTTCCACGTGAACAATCGCTGGCTGGGCGGGATGTTGACCAACTTTCAGACGATTCGCGCCTCGATCGATCGGCTCAAGAAGCTGGAAGAGATCATGGTCGATCCCGAGATGATTCAAGCGCTCTCCAAGAAAGAGATGAGTGACAACAGCAAAGCGCACGCGAAATTGATGGCGAATCTCGCCGGAATCAAAAACATGCGCAAGCTGCCCGACGCGCTCTGGGTAATCGACACCAAGAAGGAAGAGATCGCGGTGGCCGAGGCCAACCGGCTCGGGATTCCGGTGGTCGCGGTGGTCGACACCAACTGTGATCCTGACCTGATCGCCTATCGCATTCCCGGCAACGATGACGCGATTCGCGCGATCAAGCTGTTTACGGCGGCGGTCGCCGACGCGGTGATCGAAGGCAAACAGATCGCCGAGGAGCGGGCCAAGGGACGCGGCGATGAAACGATGGTGATGAACAACGGGAGCGCACCGGCCGAGGCGCCGTCGCCACAGGCCTGAGGGGAACTTCCGCAGGGTGGGGCGAGCGGCTGCGTCAGACGCGGTCCGCAATCCGCTTGATGGCGATGCCCGGCGGTCCACGCAAGATCGCGCGAGGGCTGCCACGCGCGCCGCACAGCAACAACTGATCAGGAACACCAATGGACGTAAACGCGAATTCCGTCAGGGAGTTACGAGACAAGACCGGCGCCGGGGTCATGGACTGTAAGAAGGCGCTGGCCGAGAGCAAGGGCGACCTGGAAAAGGCCGCCGTCTGGCTGCGCGAGAAGGGGATCGCGGCCGCCGCCAAGCGCGCCGGCCGGGTCGCCACCGAGGGTTCGGTCGGCGCGTACATCCATGCCGGCGGCAAGCTCGGCGTGCTGGTCGAGGTCAATTGCGAGAGCGACTTCGTCGCCAAGACGCCGGAGTTCCAGAATCTGGTCAAGGACATCGCGATGCAGATCGCGGCGCAGAATCCACGCTGCGTGCGGCGCGAGGAGCTTGACGCGGCGGTTATCGAGCAGGAGCGGCAAATCTACGCCTCGCAATCGGCGGGTAAGCCCGAGCAGGTAGTGGGCAAAATCGTCGAGGGCAAGCTCGAGAAGTTCTACAAGGACGTCGTGCTCAATGAACAGTCCTGGGTGCGCGATCCCAACCGGACGATCAGCGATCTGGTCGGGGAATTCGTGGGCAAGCTTGGCGAGAAGATCGAAATTCGGCGCTTCACCCGCTTCCAGCTTGGCGAAAATCTCGACGGCAAAACTGCCTGACCGAGTCGCGATTACGAGTCAGGCAGGCCTCAACGGCGGCGATTCGAACGATTTATGCTCAGCAGGACCCGGCGCGGCTTGAGGGGGGCGTGGCGATGACGTTGGCGGACGGTCAGCCGCGGTATCGCCGGGTACTGCTCAAGTTGTCGGGCGAGGCGCTCGCTCCGGCGCAAGGCACGGGTATCGACCTCGACGCGCTGGCTTTGATCGCGCATGACATCAAGGAGGCCGCGGCGCTGGGCGTCGAACTCGCGATGGTGATCGGGGCGGGCAATATCCTGCGCGGCAGCGAGTACGAGGCGCGCGGGATGGACCGTTCGACGGCCGATCAGATGGGGATGCTGGCGACCGTGATCAACGCGCTCGCGCTGCAACACGCGCTCGAGCAATGCGGCGTCGCGACCCGGGTGCTCTCGGCGATCGGCATGCAGGCGGTCTGCGAGCCCTATATCCGCCGCCGCGCCGTGCGCCATCTGGAAAAGGGCCGCGCGATAATCTTCGCAGCCGGTACCGGTAATCCCTATTTTACCACCGATACCGCAGCGAGTTTGCGGGCCATGGAAATCGGCGCCGAGGTAATTCTCAAGGCCAGCCACCATGTTGACGGCGTGTATGATCGCGATCCGATGCGCGAGGCGGGCGCGGTACGCTTCGAGCGGCTGACCTATCTCGAAGTCCTGCGGCGCAACCTCAAGGTGATGGATTCGACCGCGATTTCCATGTGCATGGAAAATGACCTGCCAATTATTGTCTTTAATTTGCTTCATCCGGGGAATATAAAGAAGGCCATAACCGGCGAGCCGATTGGTACCTGGGTCGGACCGGACAAGGCTGAGAGCGTCACGCCCCAACGGGACTGACCGTAGCGCGCGTAACCTCGCGGAGGCGGGCAACCGCACGAAGCAATGACTGACGAAGTTGTCGAACTAGCGGGTTCCGAGATGGACCAGACGGTCACCGCCTTCCGTCACGAGCTGAGCCGGGTGCGCACCGGACGCGCCTCGACGGCACTGCTCGATGGACTCTACGTCAACTACTACGGCGTCAAAACTCCGCTGCGGCAATTGGCCGGTCTCGCGGCGCCGGAAGCCCGCCTGCTGGTGATCACGCCCTACGACCGCGTTGCGATGGGCGAGATCGAAAAAGCGATCCAGACCTCCGATCTCGGTCTCAATCCGATGAATGACGGCAAGCTGATCCGTATCCCGATTCCGGAGCTGAACGAGGAGCGGCGCAAGGAGCTGGTACGCCACGTGCGGAAGGTGGCCGAAGAGTTCCGGGTGGGTGTCCGCAACCATCGGCGGGACGCCAATGAGATGCTCAAGCAGATGAACAAGGACAAGCAGATCGGCGACGACGATCTGCGCGTGGCGGAAACCAAGGTTCAGGGGTTGACGACCGAACATATTGAGAAAATCGACAAAGCTCTGGCGGCCAAGGAAGCGGAGATAATGGAGGTCTGAGCCGCCACACGGCGCGGACCGACGGGAAAATTACAAGCAGAAGTGGCTTCCGTACTTCCTCTCAACGAGTTCCCAGAGCTGTCGCTCGACCCTGCCCGGCTGCCGCGCCACGTCGCGGTGGTCATGGACGGCAACGGCCGCTGGGCTACGCGCCGGGGGCTTAATCGTTGTGAAGGGCATCGGCGAGGCAAGGATTCAGTGCGCGCGGTGGTCGAGGCCGCACGCGAACTCGGCATCCCGTATTTGACGCTGTTCGTCTTCTCGAACGAGAACTGGCAGCGGCCGACCACCGAAGTCCGATTCCTGATGCAGCTCTTCCATCGCTACCTGATCACCGAGAGCAAGCGCCTGATGAAGCGCGGTATCCGGCTGATCACGATAGGCGAGATGGACCGTTTGCCGGCCGGGGTGCGGCGGGCACTGACGCAGATGGTCGAGCTGACGGCCAACAATTGCGCGATGACCGTGGTGCTCGCGCTCTCGTATGGGGGGCGGCAGGATATCGCGGCGGCCGCCCGCCGGATCGCCGCGGCGGTCGCGGCGGGCACGATCCGTCCGGACGACGTGAATGAGGAGTTGCTCGGCCGCGAATTGATGACGGCGGGGGTGCCCGATCCCGACCTGCTGATTCGGACTTCGGGTGAATTGCGCATCTCTAATTTTTTTCTCTATCAGCTCGCCTATACTGAACTCTACTTCACCGACACGCTCTGGCCGGACTTTCGGGAGCGCGATCTCCTCAAAGCGATCGCCGCCTATCAGTCACGCGAGCGCCGCTTCGGCACCGTCGAGAACGCCGTTAACGGCCTGCGTGCTGCGCACCAGGCTTAAGACCGCCGCGATCCTGCTGCCGGCGCTGCTCGCGATCGTCGTCTTCGCGCCCCCCGCCGTCTTCAGCGGCTTTATCGCGATTGTGACCTGGTGGGGGCTTTACGAGATCGGCGCCATGCGGGAAGGTCGGCCGTCGCGCTGGATCGTGTTCGCCCTCTGCGGCGCCCTGTCGTTACTCCTCTTGCGGGGGTCGTGGGTCCCTGACGGGGGACCGCCGTTCGCGATGTACCTGGCGGTTATCGTTAGCTTGGCTCCGCTGTGGCAGGTCGTGCAGGTCGGTATCCGCGGACCGGAGAGCTTCAGGCGCACCGACATCTATGCGCAGGGACTCCTCGTGGCGATTCTCTACCCTTATTTTGCTTATTTGCGTAACGGTCCCAACGGCGTTGCTAACATCATCCTGATTGTTTTGCTGGTGGTGGCGAGTGACAGCGGGGCCTATTTCGTCGGCAAATCGCTGGGGCGGGTCAAATTACTGCCGAAGGTGAGTCCCAGGAAGACCGTCGAGGGCGCGATCGGCGGCCTGGTTACCTGTATCGCCGCAGGCTTGATTTTACGGCCGTGGCTAACCTCGACCCTGCGCCCAAGCCGGATGGTGGTGCTGGCGAGCGCGGCGGCAGTGCTGGCGCAGTTGGGCGATCTCGACAATTCGGCCCTGAAACGCATCGCCGGAGTCAAAGACTCCGGATGGATTTTTCCGGGTCATGGCGGCCTGCTCGATCGTACCTGCAGCCTAGTCTTTCCGGCGGTGTTCGCTTACTATTATTTGCGGTAGTCTGCCGTTGTATAGCTGAGCTGGTCACTCCCCGAATGATTACATCTATCGTCGCCGCCGTCCTGATCTTTGCGATTCTGATCATCGTGCACGAAGCCGGGCATTTTTTTGTGGCCAAGCGCCTGGGTGTGCGAGTGTTACGCTTTTCCATCGGGTATCCGCCGCGCCTCTTTGGTATCCGCCGCGGCGAAACCGACTACGCGCTCGGCGCGACTCCGCTGGGCGGCTACGTGCGGATGCTGGGTGACGAGGTCGCGGATGAGCCCAGTCCGGAGACCATCACCGGCTACCTCGAGGAGCTCAAACTCGACCTGCTCCAGGCCGCGCAGGCGACCGGATGGCTTGAGCGGAGCGGCAAGAGCGGTGACGACGCGGTGATCGCGATCGCCAACGAGTTTGCCGGGCACGTCGGGATCACGAATGAATTCGCCGGACAAACCGCGGTTGCGTGTCAGCCCGCCGGCGCGACGACGCTGGTGCCCATTATCGGGCGCGAGCCCAAGCCGGACGAGGCCGTTCTGCTGCGTGAAGTCGCCCGCACCAGCCCGCTCAAGCTGGCGCTGGAAAGGGTTGCGGCGTCGCGACCAGCGGCGCTGGTGCAGGAGTTTAACCTGCGCGCTTTTCCCAGCCAATCCCTGGGCCGGCGTTTCGCGATCGTCCTGGCAGGGCCGGCCGCGAATATCCTCTTCGCACCGCTCCTGATGATAGTGGTTTTCATGATCGGATTGCCGACCGTGTTGCCCGTCCTCGGAACCGTGGACGCGGGCATGCCCGGCTATGCGGCGGGCCTGCGGCCGGCCGATCGTATCATCGCGGTTAATGGCCAGGCGATCGACTCGTGGGAGGACTTTTCCCGCCTGGTCAAGGGCGGGCACGGCGGCCCGCTAACGTTGGCGATTAAGCGAAGCGTGAAGGGTGAGCTGCAGACCGTGCAGATCACCGTACGGCCCAAGCTGGAGACCATCGCCACGATTTATGGCGATAAAGAGCCCAACTGGATAATCGGCGTGACGCCGAGCGGTCTCGAGGAGCCGAAGAAGCTTCCACCCTTGCAAGCTGTCGGTGAGGGAGTGGTCGAGACCGGGCGGATGGCGGCCACCCTCTTTATCGGAATCGCCAAGATTATCGAGGGCGCCACGCCGGCCCGTGAGGCGCTGGGCGGACCAATCATGATCGCGCAAATCGCCGGCAAGGAAGTCCATCAGGGCTTCGCCGAGGTTGCCCTGTTCATGGTGACCATCAGCCTCGAACTGGGTGTGATCAATCTGTTGCCGGTGCCGCTGCTCGACGGCGGACATCTGCTGTTCTTCGTCATCGAAGCGGT
>Ga0074045_10001586_pt1 | contig 21810 bp, 16 predicted proteins | sample BogForMeECP23OM2_FD_94442 | JGI IMG/M metagenome (GOLD analysis project Ga0074045, IMG submission 94442) | Bog forest soil microbial communities from Calvert Island, British Columbia, Canada - Bog Forest MetaG ECP23OM2 | ecosystem: Environmental > Terrestrial > Soil > Wetlands ... | reverse complement strand
GGCACCATGCGCTCGATCTTGACGCCGGGAGTCTTAATCGGCACCAGAACCATCGAATGGCGCCGGTACTTCGAGGCGGAGCGATCGGTGATGCCCATGAAGATGAGCAGCCGGCAGTGGGGATGTCCAACTCCGGAACTCCACCATTTCCGCCCATTGAGGACGACGTGATCCCCCTCGATGAGGGCCGTGGCTTGCATGTTCGTGGCATCCGAAGAGGCCACGTCGGGCTCCGTCATGCAGAACGCGGAACGAATCTCGCCAGCCAGTAACGGCCCGAGCCACTGTAGTTTCTGCTCTGCCGAACCATAGTTCACCAGCACTTCCATGTTGCCGGTGTCGGGGGCGTTGCAGTTGAAGACCTCGGGAGCAATCGAGCACCGGCCCGTGATTTCCGCCAGAGGCGCGTATTCCACATTGGAGAGACCAGCGCCATACTCCCGGTCGGGGAGGAACAGGTTCCACAGGCCAGCCGCCCGCGCCTTGGCCTTCAAAGCTTCCATAACTGGTGGCTGCTTCCAGCCGCGCCAGTCGGGAAGGTTTTGCACTTGCGCGAAATAATCAGGCTCCGCCGGCAAGACGTGCTCTTGCATGAACGCCGAAAGGCGCTGGACGTAGCCCTGAGCTCTCGGTGACAGAGAAAAGTCCATTGATAGGCGATAAGCGCTTAGCGCAGACCCCGCAGGATCTATAGGCTAGCGATTTCAGCAGAATTCTCCTAATGAATCCTATGAATCCTGTAATATATGCGGCGTGCATTTAAGTCAGGTCGATCTGAACCTGTTTGTGGTGCTGGAAGCCATCTATCGCGAGGGCAACATCACTCGTGCAGGCCAGCAACTGAACCTTACCCAACCCGCGATCAGCCACGCGTTGAAGAGACTGCGCGACCTCCTGCAGGACCCGCTGTTCGTCCGCCAGGGGCCGCACATGGTACCGACGCCGTTCACGCGGAACATGATTGAGCAAGTGCGGCAAGCGTTGCAAATCCTGGAAGTGAACCTCAGCCAAAGTCGTAATTTCGTTCCCGAACACACGCGGCGGAATTTTCACTTGTCGTTGTGGGAGTATGCCGAGGCCTTGATTCTTCCATCCCTGCTGCGACGCCTGACGCATGCTGCCCCGGGAATGTCGATCACAACCTCGCGGGTCAAGCGCAGAGACCTGGAGACCGAATTGGCAAGTGGTTCGGTCGATCTGGCCATCGACATCCCCATGACGATGAGCGACCGCATTCGGCATAAGTGGCTCCTGAATGAACCATTCGTGGTTATCGCCCGGCACGGTCACCCGGCGATCACGGATAAACTCGACCTGGATACTTATCTGGCGCAGCGCCATGTGCAGGTCTCTTCGCGGCGCCACGGTCCCAGCCTGGTTGACATTGAACTTAGTCGACGCGGGCTTCGCCGGCAGGTGTTTCTGCGCAGCCAACACAACCACACGGCCTGCATGGTGGTGAGTGAAACGGACATGCTGCTCACCTTGCCGGAGCGCCATGCGCAACTGCTGAACCCAGGCTTGGTGAACACGGGTCTGATGAATCGGGTGTATCCCTTCCCGCTCCCAGCGCCCCGTCTCGAAGCGCACTTGTACTGGCATGAGAGTGCGGAGAATGATCCGGCAAACCGCTGGCTGCGCGAAGAAATCGAAAAAGTATTGGCCGCGGAACCCCGGGCGCCGGGTGCGCCGCGCAAAGCAGCAAGGGAGCGGCGCCGGGGCCGGCTCGAAGGTGGAATCCCGCGGGACTCGGTCCGGCTGCGTGGGTGAGGGCACCCGCCCGAAGCGGGCCTGTCTGATCTAATCCACCACAAACTCCGCCACGCGCACTGCTGAGTCGTTCCCTGCAGAGTCCAGGGCTCTGAGTTCGAGCCGGTAAGAACCTGGGTCAAGCTTGTCCACCGGAACCTTCAGCCCGATTGGAACCACCGGATTCCCTGCCTGGATCGAGCCCTCGGTGTTGGTAATGTTGACATTCATCTTCGCCTGCCCGGTCTTGGTGTCGACAACTTTCAATTCGAGCCCAACCTTCGGTGGATTGGGACCGGTCAGCAGGGGTTCGTAGATCTGCAGGTAAACAATGGCTGGGTCCGTTTTTCTAAAGTGATAGTCGGCTGCGGGTATAACTTCCAATCCGTGAGTAACAAGCGGAACATGCCCCTCCATAAGATCTGCATCCATGTCCGCCGCCATTTGGGAGACCGGATGGACTTCTTTGCTCATCGCCAGATCGCTCAGGCCGAGGTGCTTGCCATCGTATGACTCCACTGCGAGGGGACCTTCGAGTTTGCCGAAAGTCGCCCCACCCGAACTGAAAACCACGGTCAGCCGGTACAGTCCGGAAGCTACGTCGAACTGGTTTTCATACAAGAACGGCCTCTTATTGAATTCTTCGAGCTGCGCCTTTTCGAACTCCAGATGCACCGTATCGCTGAACCGGGCGGCTTCCGAGCCATCTGCTTTCGTTGCGATTCCGAGCACGTTCACGTCCGAGCGAAATTTTCCTTTCTCCTTCTCAAACTTGATTGCATTCGACGGAACCTCCATGGCCAAATTCACGCGAGCCACGTTGGCAGATGTGAAGAAGAACGGCGCTTTCAGCGAACCGGACACGCTACCGGCTTGGCCGTTGGTCGCATGGTTCTCTAACTCGCGCTCAATCGGCTTACCGGCCAGCAAGTCCACCGGTTTTACGTTGCAATATCCACTGCGCGAACGCACGGTCGTTCCGCTCCGCCCGACCTTCACCTGTAACACGTGACAGCTGCGGTCCGGTGAATCGGGAGGAGTGTAGCCGAGAATGTAATACTCGCCTTGCTCTTTGCCGATGCGCTCCATGCCGCCGAGCAGATCATTCGTGTTCACAATGACAAAACCGCCGGTTCCATCGGCCAGTTCATACAGCATCTGCTGGTTAGTCGAGGCACTCTCCGGGAACTTGGGAACAATGACGCTCGGCTGAGGCTGAGGCTGAGGGTTAGGATTGTTATTACGCGGTGGAGTTGGCGCTGGCGTATGGGGTGGCGACGGAGGCGGCGATGGGGGATGAGGTGGTGATGGAGGCGTCGGGGGACCATGCACAAGGAGAAGGCGCGGGGCGGGCTCAGCGCTTCCGGAACGGAAGATCGCTGCTCTCAAATGTCCCGACTGGGAAGTGGTCGGGCTCCTCATGCGCCCGTGCGGCCCGGAGGCCGGCCCAGCTCCAGGAGCTACCAGTCCGCGCACATCGATCGGGTACACCGCGACATTCGCCTTATTGCACGCATCGATGGTCGCGCTCAGCTCCGATTGCATCTCGCGCGTCAGCGGGAATCCCGAAGTCAGCAGCACCAGGCTCTTGCGTCCGGGGACTGTTGCCAGACCTTTTGCCAGATCGCGCACCGCCAGCAACATGCTGCGCCTACCGAATTCTGCCTCGGCATTCATCAGTGACGGCATGCCTGAAGATGCAACTTCCACCGGAGCCTGCGCGTTGGGGGAAACTGAGGAAAACTTGATACCCGCCACCACCTTTTTCAGGCGATCCGCGTCGGCGGTGAAGTTCTGGGTGATTCGGAGCGTGCCGCCAAAGTCCGCTAAGGCAATCAGGTGGTTCGGCCCAGCATTGGCATCGACGAAGCTTGCAGCGGCCTGGCGGGCTCTGCCCTGTTCGGAACCATCCATCGTCGAGTTGTCGAAAAGCAACACCAGGTAATGTTTAGTCGGGTTGTTGGGCGACGCATTGTCGGATTCATAGGAAAAGCTCTTGATCGTTTGTTCCTTGTTGTCCTCCCATACCCGGAAGTCGTTTTTCGTGAGGTCGCGAATGTAGTTGCCCTTCTTGTCGGTGACAATGGAATCCACCAGAACCAGCTTCGCTTGAGCTTTAAATACAGTGGCGTCCGATCCCGACGACGCTTGAGAGCCGGCCGCGCTAGCCGGCTGCGTTTGCGTGGCTGGCTGTTGGGCGTGGGCCGTAACCATCGATTGGTTCATTTCCCAGACTGTTACGGCACCCGCCACGCAAAGCGTTGCGATCCCAAGCCAGAAGCCACGTTGGTTCACAGAGCACCTCGATCAATTCGAACTCACGGAATCCGTACGGCGCCGTTGTCGGCTGCGATTTGACCCTCTTCGTCGCGTACGACCAGGCGCACCAGATAGTTGCCGGGCTTCACATCGAAGCTGCTTCGAACATCCAGTCCTGAGCCCAGCTTTTTGGCCAATGTGTCATCCTTTAAATGCAGTTCTAAAGTCTTTTCCGTGCCCATTACAAAACTTCCATTGTTGTCGAAAACGGCCGAGACGATCGTTAAATTGCTATTGTTGCGCCCGTCCGCTTTTCGAAAATGGAGCGGCCTCACGTCAATGTGCGCGAGCACGGTGAGTTTCGCTTCAGTTTCACTGGGCTTGAAAAACTGGGTGTGCAGGTCGACCGGCAAGTCATGCATTTCTTCCTGCGAGTAGAGAGCATCCTGAATTTCCTGTTTCGCTTCCTGGTCGCGATCCGGAGCTTGTTTCGGCGCAAAATACCCTTGCCGTGCCTGAACCGAAAACTTCTCCGCTGGATTTAGAGCCACCTTCAAATGGTGAAAGCTCCCGTTCAGTTTAAGGTTCTGGGGAGAGAAGGCCAACACATAGTAGTACTCGGGCATCGATGCGACGATCCGGAAGCCTTCCTCAAAATCGTTACTGCGTTGAAAGAAAGAGCCGCCAGTGCCATCCGCAAGCTCAGCCATCACATTGGCGTCGACGGAAGCGCTTTCGCTCTGATATTGGGCTTCCAACGGGCTGAGCGCACTAATACCTTGTGATGCATCGCCGAAAGGCATCACCACGTACACACCACGCGCATCGATAGCGCTGATCGCGATATTGGCACGCAACGCGCGCTCAATAATCTCGTCCACGTCGAAATGCTGCTCCAGAGTGAGGAACCCGGGCGAAACCAGGACTATGGAGTGTTGCCCGGGTGTTGCCGATACTCGTCGAACCACATCCTTGAGGGAAGTCAAGGCAAGTCGAGTTTCCTGGTCTCCGGTGGCTAGTCCCTGTGCTGCAGCCGCCTGTGCCGTTGCTTGCGCGGCGGTCCAAAACCTTCGATCGTTATTGAAGGCGCAAGCCAGCGCGTCGGCGGTCACTGCGGCCAGAGCTTGCTGAATCTTCTTGTTGACGATCTGATCTGCGAGGTAATACGTCATCTTTGGACACGGGTTCATTCCACGGTCTGTGATCGGATGCAGTGTGATGCGCCGCAGAGCCTCACGTAGCTTATTTCGATCGTCAGTAAAGTCGAAGTTGTTCTGACCGGAGATCGTGAAGATGCCGGCTCGATCTGTCGGTTGTAGGGTTGCCAGATTTGTTTCCGCCGCATCTCGCACGTGAGCCAAGTCGCCAAACTCAAGGTGAACATCGTCGAAAACGTAAGCGATGTAACGCTCGGGTAAAGCGGGCAGCGGCGTGGAAGTAACTCCAGTTTCGGTGGCGGACCGGGAGGCTTCTTGCCCGGTGGCTTCGCGCAGGCCAGTCTTTTCGAGATCGAACTTGGTGATGACCTGCGGCTTGCCATCGTCGAACAGCCGAAAGTCCTCCTTGTGGAGAGTGCCAATCGCCTTGCCGTGTAAGTCGCGCACAACGACACGCAACTGCACCAGCCTGACGTTGACCTTGAACGTGGCTGTCGTCTCGTGCGAAGTTATTTCAGGCGGGTTCTGGGACGTGGGCGCACTCGCGGATGTAGCAGGGACGGCAGGCGGTTGCTGTGCTGTTGCCTGTGGCGAAAGGGCTGCAAGCAACAGCTTGCCCAGAAATAGACAAATGATTACAGTCAGGCTGGCGGTAAGCCTCGCGGATACCGTTACTTTGCGCCCATTCCCGCTAGTTGGCGCCATGGTTGCGAGCCCTCAGCAGACATCTAACCTATCACCAGAGTCTACTCTGAAAGTTGGGCGAGGGTTACTGCAAGCCTAAATGCGTGTAACTCGAACGCAATGCCTGACGCGCAAGCATCTAGTTGCCGCGGTGCTCTTCATTCGGTGTTCAACGCGCTTGCGTCAGGGTATCCTTCCAGAGTTCAGGAAATGCCAAGAATGGTCAGAGAAGGGAAGGACTCCATGCATCCTTTAACACGTCGCAATTTCATGCGAGTCGGTGCGGGCTCCGTGGTTGCGGGAGCTGCGGCGAAAGTCACTTTGCTGGAGCCGGCCGCACTGTGGGGCGGAAGAAGTGCGGTGGCGGCGAGCGATCGGGTCCGCTTTGCCGCGATTGGCACGGGCACGCGCGGATGCCAACTGCTCGAAGCGTCGCTTCTGGTGCCGGGAGTCGAGTGTGTCGCGGTGTGCGATCTCTATGACAGCCGGCACGAGGCGGCGCAGGAAGCCCTGCAGAAGCAGGTTCCCGCGACGCGCAGTTATCGGCAGATCCTCGCACGGAATGATGTGGACGCGGTGATTGTGGCGGTCGCCGATCACCAGCATCGCAGGATTGTGGTGGATGCTTGCGCAGCGGGCAAGGACGTTTACTGCGAGAAACCAATGTCGCATACCGTGGAAGACGGTTTCGCGATGGTCGACGCGGTGCGGAAGGGAAACCGCATCATGCAAGTGGGCAGCCAGCGCGTGAGTTCTGTCGTCTATGAAAAGGCGCGCGAGATTTACGCATCGGGAGCGCTTGGCGATGTGTTCTTCATCGAAGGCTCGTCGGACCGCAACTCGCCGGGCGGCGCGTGGGTCTATCCCATTCCGCCGGACGCGAGCGAGCAGACGATCGACTGGAATGCGTTTCTGGAAGGCGCGCCCAAGCGGCCGTTTGACGCGGCGCGTTTTTTCCGCTGGCGCTGCTTCTCCGACTACGGCGAGGGGCTGGCTGGCGATCTGTTCGTACATCTGCTTTCGGGGATTCATTTCATCTCGGGGACGAATGAAGCGGCGAAGCGGGCGCAGTCGAGCGGCGGACTGTTTCGCTGGAAGGATGGCCGAGAATTTCCGGATTTAATCGGGACGCTTTATGACTATCCGAAATTTCGCGTCGCACTGCGCTGCAATCTGAACAACGCCGGCGGCGAACCGATCAAGTTCCATGGCACAAAGGGCACAATGGAAATCATTGGGCAGACGCTGACCTTCGCGCCGCAGGACGTAAGCCCCAAGCCGGAGAAATATTCGACAATTGGCTGGCCGGCGCGGCTGCGCAAGGAGTATCTGGCGCAGTGGTTGGCGGAATATCCGGAGCCCGGGCCGCTCGACTACCAACTGGTCGAGGCGGAGACTTTTAGGGCGCCGGACGGATACAGCGATGTGGCGGCCCATGAGACGAATTTTTTCAACGCGGTTCGAACCCGCAAGCCGACCGTGGAGAACGAGGAGTTTGGCAACCATGCGGCGATCGGCTGCCACCTGGCCAACTACGCTTATTTCAATAACAAGATTGCAACCTGGGATGCGGCGGCGAAAACGATTCGGGGATAAGCGCGGGGTCCCGCTGATTTGTGATAGAAGATGATTCAGAATTGAGGACACGATGTCTCGAATTTCAAGAAGGACATTCTTAAAAACCGCTTCCGCCTCGGCCGTCGGCGCGGTGGTATGGAGCAGCGCACCGCGGCTATTGGCCAATCCGCTGGCTTTGCCCATCGGGTTGCAGTTGTACTCGGTGCGAGATCTGCTGCCCAAGGACTATGAAGGAACGCTGCGGCAAATTGGGGCACTCGGCTATCGCGAAGTGGAAGCAGCGGGCTTTTTCGGCCACAGTCCGAGCGAAGTGAAGGGGGCTATGGATCGCGCGGGACTGGACTGTGTGAGCGCGCACTATCCGCTGCGGGATCTGTTGCCGAAGGCGGATGAGACGATTCAGTTTGGCAAAGATCTGGGGCTTAAGTACATCGTCTGTGCGTCGCCGTGGCTGAAGGATCCGTCGCGGGTGAAGGACCCTGGGTCGCGCGCGGCCAGAGATGCGATGACGCTCGACGACTGGCGGTGGAATGCGGAACAGTTGAATCGCATTGGAGAGCGCGTGAATGCGGCGGGAATCCGGCTCGCTTACCACAATCACACGGCGGAGTTCCGCGCAGAAAATGGCGTGGTGTTTTACGACGAAATATTGCGCGCGACCGATCCGGTGAAAGTAACGTTCGAGATGGATTGCGGCTGGGTCGTGGTCGGCGGCGTGAAGCCCGTGGACTACCTTTCGCGTTACCCTTCGCGATTTTCGATGCTGCACGTGAAAGAGTTCAAGATGGACGGCTGGACTCCGGGCTCTACGCCTCCGCCGTCGACGGAGATGGGTCGTGGGTCGATTGACTATCGTCCGATTTTCGAAGCGGCAAAGAAAACCCATATCGAGCATGCGTTTGTGGAGCAGGAAGAATTTGACATGCCGCCGATGGAGGCGTTGAAGATCGACGCGCAGTATATGCGCGCTTTGACGGTGTAATGGCGCCACGCACCGTCGCCTCCATAGCAAATCCGGAATTGCTGTTGTGACGGGCAGTCTGCCGAGCTTTGTTCGGCTCGGACGGACGAATGCGTCCGTCCCTACGCGAACTAGCGCAACGCGTTCTTGATCGCCAGGTCTAATCCAACCATCAGGACGGCAGAGGCGGGGATTACTAGCAGCGCTTTTTTCAGGCGCGTTGGGTCACCGCCGGCGATGAGGCCGATGATGCGCGAACTGACGGCCAGGCCGGTCCATCCGCAGGTGATCACGAAGCCGATGGCGGTGCCGGTCATCCGCGGAAAGGCGTCACCCACTATTGCCAGCGTGGTGGGAAAGACCGGTGCCATCGAGAGTCCGGCGAGAAAGACTAGCGCGGCTGCGGCTGCAGGCCGGTTCGTCCGCAGCATTACAAAGGTGGTTACCGCCATCGCGATCGATCCGGCCATGGTGACGGTAATGGCGGGCGCGTGGATGAGAATCGGCAAGACGGCGGCGCGGCCGATCAGCATGCCGAGCGCGAACCCTAACGACAGAATATTCAGCGCACTCGATTCGGGAATGCCCTGCGCGATGAGGTGACGGGGTAACCAGTTCCAGATTCCGACTTCACAACTGATGTAGAGGAAAAGAAAGAGTCCGATCAGAAAGAGCAGCGGGCGTCCGAGCACGGGGGCCGCATCCGCGAGAATAAAACGCCCGACGCCGGTGGGTCCGGGCATTTTGGTGAGGGCCTGAATTGCCAGCGTGACCACGGTGAGTGAGGCGATGGTATAGCAGAGTCGAACCCAATTGCGCTTAAAGAGATTGGCGGAGATGAACGGTGTGGCGAGAGCGCCGAGTCCGAAGAAAAGGTTGGTAAGGATCAGGGCAGTAGCGCGATGGGTCTCACCTACATCGCTGACTAGAGCATTCGCGGCGGTCACCACGGTGCCGCCGCCGAGTCCGAGCAGGAACAACAGAACGAGGATGCTGCGAAAGCCCGGTGAGCGGGGCAGGGCGTAGAGCGCGAGGGAAATCAGGGCAAGGCCGAGGATGAGGCCGACCTTCTTGCCTTCGTTGTCAAGCAGCGGCCCGACGCCAAGCGAGGCGATGATCAGTCCGAGCGCTTGCACGAAGGCGATGGTGCCGTTCTGGCTGGGCGACAGATGGAAACGATCGGAGAGGTCGGGCAGAATGGTGCCCAGCATGGCGGCGATCAATCCATAGATGAAAAAGGCGAGACTGGCGGCGAATATTAACACGCGTTCCTTTCAATTGCCGGTAGTACGAGGAACATCGACCCAGCCTCGCGTCCGATGGCTCTGGAGAGCAGCGTTGAGAATTCTCAGCTGCCGCAGTCCGTCGACGAACTGCGGATACTCGGGTGTCGTACCTTCGGCGCTGATTGCGGCGTAGAAGCGCCGGAAGAGTTGCTTGAATGTGTCGTCGTATCCCTCGCTGTGGCCGCCGGGAAGATCGGCGTAGCTGCGCGCTGCGGGCTTGAGCAAAGATGGATCTTTGACGAAGATCTGGTTGCCGGTGTCGCGGTGCCCTGCCCAGAGTTCGTCGGGGCGCTCCTGGTCCCACGCGACGGAAGATTTTGTGCCGTAGAACTCAATGCTGAGGCGGTTCTTGCGTCCGGCGGAGACCTGGCTGGCGGTGACGCTGCCGCGCGTGCGCGCGCCCATGCGAAAAATCACAGCGCCGAAGTCTTCTGTATCGACGGCGGTTTCAATATAGTCTTCGGGGCCAAGCAGGTTATTGGCAAACGTCTCGACCGAGTGTTTCGGCTGTTTGCGCGTGGGGTGAAACGTTTGGAGATCGGCCGAGAGAGAGGTCAAACGCAGTCCGGTGACATGCTCGGCCATATCAAACCAGTGCGAGCCGATATCGGCCATGGCGCGCGAAGGGCCGCCGGCTTTCGAATCGACTCGCCAGTTCCAGTCGGTGTCATAGAGCAGCCAGTCCTGGGAATACGTGCCTTGGACGACGAGAATTTCACCAAGGTCTCCGGCTTCGCATAGGCTGCGCATCTGCTGCACCAAGGGGTAGTAGCGCAGATTGTGACAGACGCAGTTGCGCAATCGCTGCCGGGCGGCGAGCGCGACAAGTTCTTCGGCCTCGTCGATGGTCGTGGTCAGCGGCTTTTCGCAAAGCACATGCTTGCCGGCTTGGAGCGCTTCCCTGGCCATGAGGAAGTGCTGCGCGTTGGGCGTGCAAATGTGGACGGCATCGATCGCTGGATCGCGCAAGACGGCGTGATAATCGGTCGCGGTCGTGGGGATGGAAAAACCCGCACCGAGGCGTTGCGCGGCGTCGGCGGTTTTGCCCACGATGGCAACTGCCTCGACGAGCTCCAACCGCCGAATCGCCTCCAGATGCACGCGACCCATAAAGCCGGTGCCGACAATTGCGGTTCTGATTGGTTTCATCGTTCCCATCCGCAAGACGCCCGTCTGCAAGATGTTATACCCACCACGCAGCGCCAGGCTGCTCGCGGATCACTATGCTGTTGAGGAAGTTCGCGGCCTTCGTCAGGCCTTCTTCCGGAGAGAGCAGGCTGTCTTCGTGCTCGATGGAAAGCGCGGAACCGTAACCAAACATACGCAGGGTGGAGACAAACTCGGCCCACCACTCGGCACCGTGACCGTAACCGCAGGTGCGGAAGATCCAGCCACGGTTGCGCTCGTCGGTGTACGGCTTGGTATCGAGTACGCCGGTGCGCGGCAGATTCGCAGGGTAAAGCTGCGTGTCTTTGGCGTGGACATGGAAGATGGCGTCCGCGAGTACGCGGACGGCGGCGATGGGATCAATGCTCTGCCAGAAAAGATGGCTTGGATCGAAGTTGCAACCCACGGTGGGTCCCGCTATGGAGCGCAGCCTCAGCATCGTCTCCGGGCTATAGACTACGAACCCCGGGTGCATTTCGATGGCGACCTTCACGCCGTGATCGGCGGCGAACTCCGCGTGCTCGATCCAATACGGCGCGACTACTTCGCTCCACTGCCAGTCGAGGACTTTGAGGTAGTCGGGAGGCCAAGGGCAGGTAACCCAGTTGGGCGCGGTGGCAGAGGGAGAATCGCCGGGGCATCCCGAGAAGTCGACAACAACGGGAATGCCGAGTTTTTCGGCGAGCAGGATGGTCTTGCGGCTGACTGCCCGGTCCTGCTGCGCGCGGGTTTTATCAGGATGCAGCGCGTTGCCGTGACAACTCAAGGCGCTGATGGTGGCGCCGTGATCGGCCAGAACCTTCTGAAATTCGGCAAAGGCGGAGGCATCTTCCAGCATCGAGAGCTTGCAGTGCGCATCGCCCGGATAGTTTCCCGTTCCGAGCTCGACAGTATCGATATGCAACGCCGCAAGTTTCTTGAGAACCGCAGCCAGCGGAAGCTGCGACAGCAGGGGCGTAAAGACTCCAACGCGCATAGCGATTTCTATCTCCTGGTTCTGTCTATATTTGCTCTATCGATTGGCGATCAAGCGGCTGCGCCAGATGTTCCCGACGAATGACAACGCACATCTTACTTCAGTTTCGTCGGCGCTAACGCGCCCGCCGTTTCGCGTTGATCAGCACGTCCACCGGGTCCGGCCGTCCATTCCAGAAATCCAGCCGGATGCGACCGTCCGCCATCTGTGTGACGGTTGCCGGAATTGAGCTGGCGGTCACGTACCACCCCTCGGGCAACACCACGGCGTTGCGGGGACGTCCAAGGCTCCGGTCAAACACCAGGGTGTCTCCTTCCAAGCGGTAGCTCGCCGGCGCCGTGTAGGTCTCCGAAATTCGCACGCGGATGTTCTGCCCTGCCTTCACCGGAGAGAAGGGAATCACCACCACCTGAGCGGCTGGGTCAACCGGCTCCCCCGCATCTATTCTTGCGGCCGCGAGTTCCGCTCCGGTCATCATCTTAGTGGTCAGCTTTTCGCCTGTATCCAGCACGTAGGCTGCTGGATCCGCTACCTTGCTGCCAGTGCGGACGACATTGAAATATTTGTCGACTCCCGGCCGCGACTCCGTGTAGTCGTGATAAAGACGGAATGCGTGCGTTTCCGGCTGCTGCAGGAGGTAAACAATTTCGCGGTCCTGGTGCGCGCGTTCTGAAAGACGCTCCTGCTCGGTTTCTCCTTCGAACGGCGCTTCCCAGCTCTTTGCCGAACCCGGCGCCCGGGGGGCGGCCAGAGTACCGGCCTGCGCGCCTAGTTTGCCTTTGATGATCAGCGGAGCCTCCGCGCCGCTACCATTCATGAAGCTGATGGCGACGCGTCCATCCGGCTCCGCCAGAACCTGCGACGGCATGTTGCACGCCACCAGTTCATATCCCGCGGGCAGCACCACGCTGTTCCGCGGGATGCTCAGCGACCGGTTGAAGATTATCGTGTCACCCTCCCGGTAGTAGCTCTTGGGATCCTTGTACGTTTTGAGAATCAGCAGGCGCGCCTGCCCTTGGGGCGGTACGGCACGCCCCAGGTGCACCTTGATGTAATCCACCGATGTGTCTTCGCCCGTCATCAGCGGATCCTTCACTGCCTCTTCACCGCTAACGACTTCAAATCGCAAGGGCTGTCCGGTCATCACGTCAACGACCGACTCGCCGCTGGCCACGCTGCCTCGACGGATCGGATTGAAGAAATACTTCGCCCCGGCGGTGGTGGCCGTCACCTCGTAGCGGATCGCGAAACTTGAGGTCTCCGGCGACAGCAGCTCGTAGCGCGTGTACTCGTCCGTCTCCGTTTGCACGAGTGCCGCTGCCGACTCCTGTCCGCACACCATCCGCGCTGCACACAATACGACGAGCGTCCACGCTACCACCCTGGACATGCATAGCCTCCGTTTTTTTGTCGCAAGCACTCTATCATCATCATCGTTATCGGAATCGGTATCCGCGGGAAGGTCGGTTATTTCCCCGACGTGGCATTTGTCAACAAATTGTCAAATTGATGTCACTTTCTTCCCCGAAATGCGTCATTAACTCAATAGCAGGCTACAGTTTAGGGATATGATTCATGGCAATTATGGGGCGGGGGTAGTCGTGACCAAGAACCTATCTTCAGCGACGACGACGATAGCGACGACAATGGACGCGGTTCCGGCTGGTTCGGAGCGGATCCTGGTGATCGAGGACGATCGCGCTGTGCAAAAAGCTCTAAAGCGATTGTTTGAGGCCGAAGGCTTTGCGGTGGATATTGCGGGGAACGGCGCTGCGGGTCTGGAGATGTTTCGGGCAGCGACGCCGTCCGTTCTGGTGCTGGACTTGAGTTTGCCGGGGACGCCGGGACAGGACGTGTGCCGGGAAATCAGCCAGGCGGCTCCTTCGTTGCCGATCATCATTCTGAGTGCGAAAACCGAAGTGATGGATAAAGTGCTGCTGCTGGAGTTGGGCGCGCACGACTACGTGACGAAACCGTTTAGTCCGCGGGAACTACTGGCGCGGGTGAGGACGGCGATGCGGCGGTCGCCACCGCTGCGGACTCCGCTGACCGAGACTTTTACGTTTGGCGATGTGAAAGTTGATTTTACGAAAATGGAATTGTGGCGCGAAGGGAACCTGGTGGCGCTGACTTCGCAAGAATTCAAAGTGCTGAAGTTCATGATCCAAAATGCGGAGCGCGTGCTATCGCGGGAGGAGTTACTGAATTTCGTTTGGGGCTACCGGAATTATCCGAGTACGCGGACGGTGGATAATCACATCCTGCGGCTGCGGCAGAAGCTGGAGAAAGCTCCCGCGAACCCGTTACACTTCCGGACAGTACATAGTGCGGGCTACAAGTTTGTGCCGTAGTGGAGCGAGGTCAGAGGCAAGAGGTCAGATTGCAAAGGTGAAAATCACGACGACTTTGCCTCTGCAATCTGACCTCTCACCTCTGACCTTTTATAATCCATCCCATAACCCCTTCGAGGATTGACCATGGGCGGAATTCGGTTGCGGACCAAGTTCCTGCTTTCCATGGTGGTGGTATCAGCGGCATTGACATTGACGACGCTGCTGGTGGTGCGGCACACCGTGCAGCAAGAGGTGCGCGTCGGAATCCAGCGCGACCTGGAGAATTCGGTTTCCGCATTCCACAGTTTTCAGCAGCAAAGAGAAGTTACTCTCGAGCGCTCGGCAGCGCTCTTGGCCGACCTGCCGGATGTGCGGGCACTGATGACCACGCACGACCCGGCCACCATCCAGGATGCATCGCGTAATCTGTGGCAACTGGCCGGCAGCGACTTGCTTCTGCTCGCCGATTCGTCCGGGAAGGTGATGGCTCTGCAAGCTACTCCGCCGGAGATCACGGTTCGCGAGGCGCAGGATTTCTTCCCGGCGGGCTTTCCAAACGATGGGTCGCGCGACGAGACGCGACACTGGTGGTACGTCGAAGGGCACCTTTACGAAGTTTTCCTCCAGGACATTTACTTTGGTCCCGCAAGCGGGCGTCATGTTCTGGGATACCTGCTGCTGGGTTACGAGATTGACGACCACGTGGCTCGGGACCTGAGCCGCGTGGCCGCGAGCGAAGTGGCGTTTCGTTATGGCGATGTGATTGTCCGGAGCACTCTGCAGCCTGCCCAAGAATCCGCACTGCTACGGGTCGCGCCGAAAACGCCCGCGGGCGGCCCACCGCAAGGGGATCAGATCTGGCTGGGCGGGGAACGGTTTCTGGCGACGGCGGTGGATTTGCCCACGCCGGGCGAACCGGCGCTGAATCTCTGGGTGTTGAAGTCGTTCGATCAGGCCACGGCATTCTTGCGCAGCCTGAACGAATTGCTGCTGGGGCTCGGCCTGACGGCGGTGCTGGCCGGGAGTCTGCTGGTTTTTCTGATCTCGCATACTTTCACGCGTCCGCTGGAGAATCTGGTGGCGGGGGTGCGCGCGCTGGAGCAGGGCGATTATGCCTATCCGCTGGATGCGCGTGGCGGAGACGAAGTCGCTGAGGTCACGGGAACCTTCGACCGGATGAGAAAAAGCCTGCAAACAACTCACCGAGAGTTGCTGGATGCGGAACGACTGGCGACGATTGGACGGATGGCGAGTTCGATCTCGCATGATTTGCGGCATTCGCTGGCCGCGGTCATTGCGAATGCGGAATTTCTTTGCGAGAGCAACCTGACGCCGGGGCAGCGCGAAGATCTTTACTCTGAGATACGGATTGCGGTGAACCAGATGACGGAGTTGATCGAGTCGCTGCTGGAATTCTCGCGCACACGAGAGTCACTGCGTCCCACGTACGGCGATGTTCGTTCGGCGGTGGATCGAGCGGTACAGGGAGTGAAGGCGCATCCGGAATTCCAGCGCATACGAATCCGGATTTCCGCAGAAGGGTCAACCGAGGGCTGGTTCGATTTCAGAAAGCTGGAACGCGCGTTGCTCAACTTGCTGCTGAATGCGTGCGAGGTGGTGCCGGCGGAATCCGGAAAGATCGATATCGGGCTGCGACGCACGGGCGAGAGTTTGGAAATTCGCATTGAAGATAACGGGCCCGGAATCGCGGAGGCGGTGCGGGACCGCCTGTTCGAACCGTTCGTGAGCCACGGCAAGGAAAATGGCACCGGGATGGGGTTGACGGTAGTGCAGAAGATTCTGCAGGACCACGGGGGTGACGTCACGGTGGAGCAGACTTCGGCTTCGGGAACGATATTCCGCGCAAAGATTCCGCTGAACCCCTCGCCGGAAAATGCTCTGGCAGCCCGGCATGCCAACTAGACGGCATGGTTCGGTTGCGAACTCCTTGAATGCAGATCCGGAATGCAAACTGGAAGTACACACCCGAAATTCAGAATGAAATGCGGAGAGTGGCAGGAGGCGATATGAGGATGACCAAGACATGCTGGGTCGAATGCTTGCGGTGGGGCATGCTGCTAGGTGTGACGGCGTGGAGCGCGATCGGCGCTGCGCAGGAACCTGCAAATCGGACGCAGCCACCTTCTCCCGAGTCGATGCATGAGCCGGTCAGTGACTCGGTTCGCGAGTTGCGGGAGCAGGTTGGCGAGTTGCAGGCGGCGGTTGCCAAGATGCACTCCGACTGGCAGCGAGCTCGCGCGGAAACGGCGGAACTGCGGCGGGAGCTCGACGAGATTCGCATAGGAGAAGTCCGCGGCGGAGCGGGACTGCGGAATGTGGTGCTAAGCAATGCGGTGGCGAAAGTTGAGACGGGCAACTCTGGGGCGGCTGCGGGAAGCTTGCAGAGCGGCATTCCGCAAGGTCAAAGAACGGAAAGTCAGAAGGAAGCTCAGAAAAAAGCCGAGCGTACCGCCAGCTTGGACGAGGAATACCAATTACTGAGCGGAAAAGTGGACGACCAGTATCAGACAAAAGTGGAAAGCGCATCGAAGTACCGGGTGCGGCTGTCGGGCATTGTCTTGATGAATCTGGTGAGCAATCAGGGTGTGGTGGACAGCGTTGATCTTCCCACGCTCGCGAATGTGCAGCCGCCAGGCAGCTCAGGAGGAAGTTTTGGTGCGACGCTGCGACAATCGGAGATCGGGTTGGAGGCATTTGGGCCGACGGTGGCGGGTGCGAAGACGACGGCGGACCTGCAACTCGATCTGGCGGGCGGGTTCCCGTCGATTCCGAACGGGATCAACTCCGCACTCGTGCGCTTGCGGACAGCCACGATGCGAATGGATTGGACAAACACCTCGGTTGTGGTTGGGCAAGATACGATTTTCTTTTCACCGAACTCACCCACATCATTTGCCACGCTGGCGATTCCGGCGCTGACCTATGCGGGCAATTTGTGGAGCTGGGTGCCGCAGATAAGAGTCGAACATAAAGTGGCGCTCGGAGAAGAGTCGAGCCTGATCCTGCAGGCAGGAATTCTCGATCCGGTGAGCGGGGAGGCGCCGGGCACGGTGGCGGGAGTGGAGGCAGGTGCAAGTTATTACCGGCAGGCGGGTCCTGGGGAAGCATCGCGTCAACCGGCATACGGTGCGCGGATCGCATGGACGCGGAATGTTTTCGGACAGCCGTTGCGCGTCGGAGCCGGAGGGTACTACGCGCGGCAGGATTATGGCTTCAATCGGAACGTCGATGGCTGGGCCGGAATGACGGACATTGAGCTGCCGCTCAGCCGCCAGCTTTCGTTGAGCGGAAAGTTTTATCGGGGAAGGGCCGTTGGCGGACTGTACGGCGCATTCGGACAAAGCGTGTTGTTCAGTGGCGATCCGACATTGGCCACCACGGAAGTGCAGGCGTTGAACTCGATCGGTGGCTGGGCACAATTGAAGTACCGGCCCGCGAATAAATGGGAGTTCAACGCGGCGTTTGGGATGGATAATCCATATGCCAGCGACCTGAAATATTTCCCCTATCCGGTGTCATACGGGGATGCGACGCTGGCCAGAAATCAGGCGGGCTTCGTGAACATGATTTACCGTCCGCGATCAGACCTGTTGTTTTCCGCTGAGTATCGGCACCTGACGACGTATTCGCTCACCGACGGCGGGAACAACGCAGGACATGTCAATTTGATGATGGGAGTTCTTTTCTAAACGGATCGATGGAAATGGAGCGGCGAGAAGCCGCTGTAAAGAACTAAGGACTAAGAACACAGAACTAAGACAGGCCATCAACGATGAACCATAGAGGACTCTTGATCTGGGTCGCGATGTTGTGGACCGGTGCGGCCGGATTGCTCGCGCAGGAAACGACGAAGACAACGACAACGACGGTGCGCGGGCGCGTCGAAATCATGGATGCGGCGGGCAAGAGCAAGAGGCGGCATGGAACGATTCCGGGGACGGTGGTGTGGCTGACGCCAATAACAATAACGGCGACGGGAACCGGAGGCGAAGCGCCTACGACAGCGCCAAATTCCTCCGCCGGCCCGCCGGCAAGTGCGGCGCAAAACCCGCGGCTGGTACAGAAGAACAAGAGTTTCGAACCGCACATCCTGGTGGTTCCGGCGGGATCGATGGTGGAGTTTCCCAATCGCGATCCTTTCTTCCATAACGTCTTTTCACTTTTCGAAGGAAAGCGGTTTGATCTCGGTCTGTATGAAGCCGGTACCTCGCGGATGGTGCGATTTGACCGGCCCGGAATCAGCTACATTTTCTGCAATATTCATCCCGAGATGAACGCGGTCGTCATTACCATGGCGACTCCGCTGTACGCCATTTCAAATGCGGACGGACAAATCAACCTGGCGGACGTTCCCTATGGGCGATACATGTTGCATATCTGGAGCGAGGGCATGGGCCCGGAAAATGCGCAGCCGCTGGTGCGGGAGATCACGATCGCGGAGAATGCTTCATCTTTAGGAGTAATTCGAGTGCCGGAAGCTACTGGACAGAGCATGGCGCATAAGAACAAGTATGGACGCGAGTACGACGAGCCTACCCCCAACAACTCTGTATACGAAAAGCAACGCTAGGGTGCTCATAAAAAAGCGAAAAAGAAGAGCGAAAAAGGCCGCCCGGTCTGAGGCGGCCTTTTGCGATATGTCCTTTCTCGTGCTTGTATCTTGTATGTTCGTTATCGAGCGTCTTTCGGCTACTTCAACGCGATCACCCCGAACGTCCCCGCCAGATTATTGTATGGACCTGCGGTGAAGAAAAGTTGGTCCGTGCGGCCGTTGCTTGCCTCGCCTCCGCCAAACTCAATCCCCCAGAGCTGGTTAATGACGATCTCCTTGCCGTTCGTGTCTTTCACCCTGCCCACAAACTGACCGGTCCCGGGATTAAAGCCGTTGATCGTGCCGCTGTTCGTGTTGTTCGAGACCAGCAGCGTGTTGCTGAGTGGCCCAAAATTCTTGGGCGCGACGGCGATGCCCCAGGGCTGGTTCAAGGGCGGGCCCGACGCGAGTGTTTTTACGAACGTTCCGTCTTCCCGGAAGATGTCGATGTAGCCGCCTGGGGCTTCGTCTGCCTGGGCAAACGCTACGTAAACCAAGCCATTGATGTCCTGAATGCCGAACGGCGCATAGCCGGCGGGCAGCGCGGTGTCGGTAAACGTATTGACCAGGTTGAAGTTTGCGTCGTAGACATCGACTACGTTGTTAGCCAGATCGGCGGCATAAAGCAGGTTCCCCGAAGGCCGGTTGGTAATGGCGAGGCCCGTGAACATCGAGTGGGACGCCGAGTTATTCACCGCGATTATCGCAGCGTTGGGATTCGACTGCGGAGCCCATCCGCTGATGGTCCCGTCCAAAGTTGCGAAGATGAAGAAGGCGGACCATCCCTGCACCGGAAATTCTCCGGTTCCGTTGAAAACAATTCCCGTGGGTTGACCAGCGCCTGCGCCGGAGTCCGATGGAATCAGGACCTCCAAGCCCTGCTTGACGCCCTGGCCATTGTAGATTGTCGACCAGCCGGAGCCTTGATCGCTGACCCAGAAGGGGCTGCCCGAGCTGCGAGCAAGTCCCCAACCGTTCACCTGCATCGGGTCCATGAACTTAGCCATTTTTGCCTGATTCGAATCCAGGTTTGTGAGTTGATATTGTGCCAGGGCTGCGCTCGAAACGAGCATCACCGCCAGCCCAAGGCAAATTGTAAAAGCACTCCTACGACGCGGCATAACAGAATCCTCCTTGAATTGTGCGAGCCGGAATGGAAAGCGAGGTAGTCGCCGAGCGCACAACGCTTGAACGATATTTTCTCGACCCGGCTTGCACTCGAATGCTAGTTCCGCAGCGCCAGGCGGGTTGTCACCAAAATGTCTCCTGTTTGCACAATTCTTGTCGGGGAAGATCATGCTTTTGCAAGAATGGCGTTGGGTACTGCGATTACTCCGGCCGCGTTCATGGTTGCAACTTATGAAAATAATTGAGGGCACGGAGTCGAAAGAGACATGGTAGACAGTGCGGTAACATCGAGACGGCGTGCGAGACAAAAGTTAGCCGTCTTGTTGAATAGAATTTATGATTTCCTCTTGACGCAAGATAGAAAGTCATGGCATATTCTTACATCTTCACATGAAAGGACGCCCAGAAATGGCGGATAAAAGCACAACCCATAACGTGCTGCGTATGCCACGGCGACTCGAACCGGGTCGCATTTGGTTAAGGGCGTCGTTCGACTTCGTCAGTTACTAAGTCTACGACGACCTTAAAGCAGCCCTAAAACCAAACTCTTGCTGGGTGGCGCAGGCCGCGGTTCCTTCGACTGTGGATCGACCAAGTCCCCTGCCGCTTGCCTTCTGCTTCGGCTCGTGCCGCGGGCAGTTGGCTGTTTCCCCCAGCCCTAACTTCACAGGGTCGGTGGCGAAGGCCACGGATACTTCGGGTGCAGGCGCCCTTCGGGACGCCGGGGTTCGAAACCCCCTCGTGCAGCAGCACTTCCGTGCCCACATGTACCCCGACCGGATTTATACGTACCTTAGCACTTGACTCCGGCTTAGCGTCGGTTAGAAGAAGTACTTATGCAAACGATAATTATGAAGAAGGCGGCGCTGCGAGACGAAGAGTCTCTTTGCCGTGCTTGCTACTGGGCGCACATCCAAAAGGGATTTCGCGAAAGCGAGGAGGCCGTTTTTTGCTGCTTCAGCAAGTTTCGCCCCGTCCCGTTCAAAGTCGCGGATTGCACCGACTTTAGCAACAAGAACGTGCCCACGCGCGAGCAGATGGAGAAGCTTGCGCTGATCATTCCGGCCCGGCCCGCCCGCAAGCGCACAGGCTTCGCTGGTGTCGGGTTCGCGGGCGAACCGCAAACGGACGAGGTCGAAGACGAGGAATTGATCCTAGCAACGGAATATCTATGATTCACTTTCGCCGGTGGCGAAGACTACGGTTCCTTCGATGAATCCGAAAGTCGCGGGTTCAAATCCCGCCATGGCCACAAGCCGTGTAGCTCAGCCTGGATAGAGCATCGGAAACCAAATACCGTCGTCAACTCATTCCCCGGCGATGTTGAAAAAGGTGGAGGAACGCGCGTCTCGCTCGGATCCCTGCTAGTAACTCACAACTGAAAGGAGAGCCACCATGGCTCGTCTTAACTTACTCAATCTCGCTTACCGTCCCGTTACGCATGAGGGGGCCCCAGCACGCAACCTGGCACCGGAGCTTCAGCTCCGTCGCTCGGTGCTGGCCTGCCTGCTCTGGGAATCGCAGTTCTACGAAGACGGAGTGGAGATCGCAGGGCGGATCGCTGAACTTGTCCCCAAGGTTGAAGGCGAGAAGGTGGCTGCACTCGCGGTCGAGGCCCGCGAGCAGATGAAGCTTCGCCACGCTCCGTTGCTCCTGGTCCGCGAGATGGCGCGTCACGCGACGCATCGCCGTCTGGTGGCGGAGACGCTCGGGCGTGTCATCCAGCGTGCCGACGAGCTTGCGGAGTTCGTTGCCATCTACTGGAAGGACGGTCGTGTGCCGCTTTCCGCGCAGGTCAAGAAGGGTTTGGCTGCGGCTTTTCCGAAGTTCGACGAGTACCAGCTCGCGAAATACGACCGCGGCGGACCGCTCAAGCTGCGCGACCTGCTCTTTCTTTCGCACGCCAAGCCGCGCGACGCG
>Ga0074045_10001584_pt1 | contig 21811 bp, 18 predicted proteins | sample BogForMeECP23OM2_FD_94442 | JGI IMG/M metagenome (GOLD analysis project Ga0074045, IMG submission 94442) | Bog forest soil microbial communities from Calvert Island, British Columbia, Canada - Bog Forest MetaG ECP23OM2 | ecosystem: Environmental > Terrestrial > Soil > Wetlands ... | reverse complement strand
CTTCTCGTTTGCATGGGGCTCTTGACACTCTACCTGATCTGGGAGTCTGCCTTCAGTCAGCTGGGCTACGTGGCACAGCATGCCCTCACAAGCCCCGAAATGGTCGTTCCTCGGATTGCACTGACGATCATTGTTCTGACGGGATTCGTGGCGGGGGCAACCGCCTATGGCCGCCGGGAAGACATCCGGGATGCCGAGGCCTTGTGTACCCATCCTTCCTTAGTGGAGGAGCCTCCTGCCCTTGTGGATCGATTGCGGAACAGGTCTCACTCTCGCGCCTGGCTCGGAACCATCGCTGCGGTTCCCCTCGGTCTTCTCCTCGTCACGAGCCAAAGCTCCTGGAAGCCGTACTTGCTGACACGTGAACCTTGGAACCATGACTCTGTGTGGGCTCTCGCGTCCAATGTCCTCCTGTTCGCGATTCTGGGACGCCGTGTGGTCGAGGCCTTGGAGACGAACTCCATCTTCGCGCAGCTGGAAGACGCGCTGCGCCACGTGGACCTCCTCCAGCCTGAGCGCCTCGTTCGCTTTGGTCGTCGCGGGCTGCGCGCCGCTTTCTTGTGGATCGGCGGGAGCTCGATCGCCTCGATCATCTTCGTGGACCAGCGTTTCTCGTGGCTGACTGGCCTTGTCCTTGGCGCAACCGCTTCTCTGGGAACAATCGCGTTTTTACGCCCGCTTCGGGGGCTTCATCGTCGAATCCGCGCCGAGAAAGAGGCAGAACTCGAACGTGTGCGCGAAGCGATCAACCGCAGTCGTGAGACTTTGCTGAGCGCAGACCCCGAGGTCGCCGCAGCCGCCGTGCGGATGCCGGGTCTGCTCGCCTACGAACACCGCATCATGTCTGTCAGCGAATGGCCCATAAACACACCCGAGATCGTACGCTTCGGGCTCCTGATGGTGGTGGGGCTCGGCTCTTGGCTCGGCGGAGCTCTGGTTGGACACGTCGTCGATTCCCTGCTGCGCTGACAGACGAACGCTCTCCTGGATGCAGGCGACGGGGTCGCCGTCCTGGCGGTGGCGTCCCTGGGTCGCGTGGTCACCTCCCCACCGAAACCACACAGGACTGCCAAGTACGCCTCACGAAGCGTGGAGTGGTGACGCTCCGCACAGAATCTTCACCCGCCGGATCTATCGGGGGTAGGATGACGCTTACGGGGGCGGGGTTTGGACTGGAGGAAACCGTGCGAGAGCGCCGGGCGAGCCATTCCCTTCCACGAGCAGCGTTGATCTTGGCTGCAATCGCAGTGATTGGTGTTTTCGTCAACTTCTATCGCGATGCGGCGCGCGAGCAAGAAGCGCGGGAAGCGCGAATCGCCGAGCTGCTGGACGACGCATCCGATCTCCTGAATTCCGGCGCAGGAGGAGCAACCACTCCGAGATACGAGGGTCGCATCATCATTGGTGCGCGGTCCCCTGCGGGTACAGCGGACCGCGAGGCTCTGCGCCAGGCCAAGCGCAAGGTCGACCGCGCCCTTCAGATCGACCCTAGCAATGTCATCGCTCAGAGTTTTGACAGCCTGATGAATCAGGACGCAAAGAGCACCCCAGCGAAGATCGCATCGCCCATACCCGGCACGCTTCCGCGCAGATTCGGTTCGCTCTACTACAGCCTTGGGAATGCGTTTCTTGCCCAAGAGCGAGCCGATGAGGCGATTGAGAGCTATCGGCGAGCGATCGAGATCAGTCCTCCCCACCCTCAAGCCCTGATCGGAATTGGCAATGCGCTGCTGCTCCAGGGGAAGCTCGAGGACGCTGTCGCGATGTACGGGCAGGCTCTGCGCAGCGATCCGGGGCTGGCGGAGGCCCACCACGCGCTTGCAGTCGCGTTGCACCGCGAGGGGAAATTTGACGAAGCGCTCATGCAATATGAAAAGGCGATAGACCTCAAACCCGACTTCGCTGTCGCATACGAAGACCTTGGGGATCTTCTCTTTGGCATCGGCCGTATGGACGATGCAGTCGTTCAGTACCGCAAAGCGATTGATCTGGCCCCCGGGATGGCGACCGCGTACAACGGGATGGGGGCCGCACTTGCAGCACGCGGCGATCTCGATGGAGCGGTGGCAAGCTACCGACAAGCGCTTGATCTTGATCCCGGATGGAGTCTCGCGAAGACCAACCTCGATACCGTGCTGCACAAGAACCAGGGCAAGCGCTAAGTCACACCTCGGATGCGCGCCGCGCAATGACGAGACCGGAGTCTGACCTGGTGGAATAGCCAAGCAGTCCACCTTTCCCGACGAGCTCGCGTGGATGCGCTTCGTGTCGCGTACTTGATGCCTTCGCTGACCCCCCTGGGCCGAAGCGGCCTCGGCCGATGGTCCCCGTTCGGCGCATCACGCTCCAAGTCAGTGATAGGAGACGGCCGTCGTTCGTGGTACACATCCGCGGACAAGAGGGACAACGCCGTGCTTCGATTCCTCCAACGACTGATCGCGAGCGAGAGATGGATGCGCATGCTAGGCGCGTTCTCTCCGTCTCTCCGATTCTGGCACCCGGACGTGCGACGGGACCCCTATCCCAACTACCGCCGCTTTCGCGAACGAGGCTTAGTACGCCTCCGACTCTTGGGGGGATGGGCCGCTGCACGCTACGGGGACGTCGAGCGCATCCTGCAAGAGCCCGCCTTCTCGACCAACCGCGACGAGGTGGCCCTGATGAAGATGATGCGCCGTGCGACGCGCGGGGCGCAGGACTTCGAGGACCTGGTCGACAACAACCTCTTGATGATCGACGGACCACGCCACCGCCGGCTCCGTGGTCTTGTCTCCAAGGCCTTTACACCTCGACGTGTGGAGGCGCTACGGCCACGTGTGGAGGCGCTCGCGGAGACTCTCCTCGAACGCATGGCGGCCCAACGCGAGGTCGATCTGATCCGCGACTTCGCGCAGCCGCTTCCCACGATCGTGATCGCCGAGCTCCTCGGCGCTCCGTCTGCCGAGCATGTACGCTTTCGTGCCTGGTCAGACGCCTTGGTCGAGCTCCTCGACCCCCTGTCGGGCCATGAAGGCCTCGATCCGCCGAAGCGCGCCAACCGAGAGCTCTCCGCATATCTCCGCGGACTCTTGGCGGAGCGGCGTCACGCGCCACAGGACGATTTGCTCTCCGCCATGAGCGAAGCCAGGGAGGACGGCGAGTCGCTCGCGGAGGGCGAGCTCATCGCTCTGGCGTCGCTGCTGCTTGCCGCGGGAAATGAGACGACGACGAGCCTGATCGGAAACGCCGTCCTGCTCCTCCTCCGGTACCCGGGCGAACGCAAACGGCTCCAGGACGATCTCGCTCTCATCCCGAGCGCCGTAGAGGAGTGCCTGCGCTTTGAGCCGCCGGTCCAGCTCACCGACCGCGCTGTCGTGGAGCCCGTGGAGCTCGCCGGTGTCCGGCTCAAACCCGGTGTGATCGTCGCTGCGCTCATCGCGGCGGCCAATCGCGACCCCGAGCAGTTTGCCGATGCCGAGCGCTTCGACGTGGGGCGCGCCGACAACCGCCATCTCGCATTCGGCCTGGGGAACCACTACTGCCTTGGCGCAGCGCTGGCGCGATTGGAAGCACAGGTGGCGCTACGCGCGCTCCTGCGCCGCTTCCCAGACTTCGACGGACCAGCGGCGCCGCCCGGCTGGAAGGCCTCGATCGTGCTCCGCGGCCCGACCGCACTTCCGGTTCGTTTGCGCTAGCTCCCCTGCGCGTCCCCTCCTGGTTCCTCCAAAGGCCTGTCGAGGGGCAAAAGGGGACGCACTCTCGGAGGTCGCTTTCCACGATCCCCGGGCCAAGCACTTCGAGGCGCAAGTGCCCGCCCCTCCGAAGAAGAGAGGGCGCGCCAGGACTGTCAAACCGGGGGCTCAAGCAGGAGAGACGGGTGATCGATGGATCGATTTGGTCCTTAGGGGGCATCACCATGAGCGCTCTGGAATCCAAGGGAATTCTACTGATCTCCATCGTTGCAGATGTGTTGCGCCTCGAGAAGGAGGGGCGGATCTCGCGAGAAGATCTCGAGGAGGAGCTATGCCCCGACGCCCTAAAGGTGCTCGACACCGGGGTGTCCCCGGTCTCGTGGTACAACCCGCTCGTCTATCGCGATCTCGCCCGAATCCTCATGAGGCTCGAGGGAAAAGGCTCCCGCGACATGGAATATCTGCGCAAGCGCGGAGAGCGCGCGGGACAGCGGCTCCTGGAATCGGGTGTCTACCAACAGCTCGACTACCTGAAGCGACAGGTTGGCTCTCGGGAGAAGCCTGAAAGCAGAGAGAGCTTCGAGCAAAGCCTCCGCTTGATCGTGAGCATGCCGGCCGGTTTCATGAAGGGCGGGAAGTGGGCGGTCGAGCAGGATCCCGACTACCCCGATCGCGTGCAGATCGCCCTCACCGGCATTGATGGCCTACCCGAGGAGAATGCCCAGGCCACCTGTAGCCACATCGCGTGGCGCTACGAACGCGAGGGACCGAATAAGATCACCTACCGAATGGACAAGGACATCAGCGCTCTCCGGTTCGGGAGCGCCGACGACGGGGACTAGACCTGTGCGAGAGCATGAGCCCATCCCGAGCATACCTTCGATCAAGGGCGCGGCCTTCGCCTTCGTCGTCGAGAAGATCGCGAAGCTCGTCTCGGCGGGGGAGATCTCGCGAAGCGAGCTCGCTCAACGTCTTCCGCCGGGGGGACTCGAGGCCCTCGACCTGCCGGTCCGATTCGTCGGGTGGTACGACATCCGCATCTATGCCTGTCTCATGGAGCTCCTGAGGGAGGTCGCCGGCCAAGGGAAGAACGACTACCTGATACGCCATGGCGGGGAAGCCGCAGAGCGCCTGCTGCAAAAGGGGCTCTACCAGCAGATGGAGTATCTGAAACGCATGAAGCTCGGGAAAGAGATCGATCCGCATGCCCGTTACCAGGCCTTCGGCCGTGACCTGCGGCTCCTCGTTTCGATCGGACCGTCGATCTTGAACTTCGGGCACCAGCGGGTGAAGGACGATCCCGAGCATGCGGACCGCTACATGCTTGAGATTTCGGAGGCGAACGCTTACCCCGAAGTCCTGTGCTGGACCACGCAGGGCTTCAACAATCGGATGGCGGCAGCACACGACTCCCCGGACCTTTGGCGTTGGGAGCGACCACGCCTCGACCTCATTCGCTACCGGATGACTCGCTCTGTCTGAGAGCTCGCGAAGAGGAGCTCATCCGACAAGCTCTCCGCGCGTGTGACCGCACAATCCTCGCTCGGACCCCCGCCTCACAGGTCGATCACGACATCGCCTCGAGGTTCGGAGCAACAGATCAAGAGGTTCCCTTCGGCGGGCATCTCGATTGGGTCGGGTTGGTAGGCCACGCTGCCCGTAATGAGACCGCTCTCGCAGCGGTGGCAGACTCCCGTCCTACACGACCATCTCACGGGAATGTCGCACGCCTCGGCGAGCTCGAGCAGGCTCTGAAATGCGGCATCCCAACGGACGTTGAGGCCGCTCCGCGCGAAGGACACGAGCGGCCCGGATCCTTGAGGACCAGCCGGTGGGTGGACGGGACGACGCGTCGCCGCAACCACGCCAGGCATACTCGCCTCGATCGAACCGAAGATCTCTGAGTGGATGCGCTCAGGCGCGACATCAGAGGCGCGGAGACCGGCGGCCAGGTCCTGCATGAAGGACGATGGCCCACAGAGATAGAAGTCCGCATCGCGCGGTACGCCGATCTCGTGGAGGACAGGCATGGACAGCCTCCCGGGGGCGTCGAAGTCCTGGCCTAGGCGATCCTCGGGACGAGGCTTGCTGTAGCGGACGTGGCTGCGGCAGCGTTGCAGCGCTTGGAGGAGGTCGCGTGCCTCTTGAGCGAAGGGGTGTTCGGAGCGGTTGCGGGCTCCATAGAGCCACCAGACTTCTCGTGGCGACGCTTCAGCAGCCAGAGCGTGTAGCATCGCAAGCACGGGCGTTGCTCCCACACCGCTACTCAGGAGAACAACCGGGCCATCACCCGGTCGCAGCGTGAAGGCTCCCCTCGGCGCGCTCACGTCCAACACGTCCCCTACTCCGACCTGGCTGTGCAGGTACGCGCTGGCAGCGCCGTTCACCTCCCGCTTGATACTCACGCGGTAGTGATCGGTCGCGGGTGGGCCGGAAAGCGAGTAGCTGCGCAGCAGCGCTGGCGTCTCGGGATTCGGGCACAGGCGAAACACGAGAAACTGCCCCGGAAGTGCGGCTGTGAGCGCCAGCCCGCGTTCCGGCTGGAGGGTCAGAGAGCGCACGCTATCGCTCTCCCGATCAATCCGGGAAACACGCAAAGGGCGGAACCCCGTCCATGCCGGGGGCGTGCCGAGATCCGGGGTGAGTCCGGGATTGCCGGTCGTACCCCCTCCGCTCCCCTTCCGCTCGAGCAGGGTCTCGAATGAAGCGCGCCATCCCGGACTGAGCGCCGGAATTCGCAAGGCCCGCTCGAGCTCGTCGGGGGCGTGGCCGGGCGTGTACAAGAGCGCGTTCGCCTGGGCCACGCTCATGGCTTCGGAACCCGCCGCAACCTGGACGATCTCGTCGCCGGCTCCGACCTCCCCTTCCTGGAGGACCCGAAAATAGAAGCCCGGTCTCGCGTGCGAAACGAGCAGCGCTGCCATGCGCGGCTCGTTCATTCGGATCCCAACCCGATAGCATGTCACGCGAGGCTGGGTCACTTCGAATACAGTGTCCCCGATCTTGTACCGGTCGCCGATGCACACCTTGTCGTCGGGCAGGCCCTCGATGGTGAAGTTCTCACCAAACTGCCCAAAGACGAAGTCGTTTCGGTGGAGCTCCGCCTCCCAATGGCGATAGGAGTCGATCTGGTAGACAAAGACTGCCCGCTGCTCACCGCCGTGGCCCGCCGTATCTCCTTGCCCGTCGCCGTCGATGTTGAGCCGCCGCACCATCCTGCGGTCCTGAACCGGCTCCTTCCAGATGGCCGTCTTCACCGTCTGACCACGCCACGCGACGTCGCGTGGAAGACCTACATTCACCGAGAGCAACCGGGCCACGACTCTCTCCTCTCGGGTGGCGAGCGGGCAGGAACCCTTACGCCCACCCGCATTCCCGCAAGTCGCCTAAGACCTGAACGTTTCATCTGTTGCTTCGCGACGCCCACTCGCTAGTCAACAGGCTTCACGGCATCCATCAAGAACCACAATCCTTCCACCAGAGTGGGATGGATATAGACGGCTCCCTTGAGGAGCGTGTAGGGCAGATTGCCGAGCATGAGGGTATAGAGCGTGTGGACGACCTCGCCGCCTTCCACTCCGAGAATCGTCGCGCCCAGCACTTGGTCGTTGGTTGCGTCCACGACAATCTTCATGAGCCCTGCAGTCTCGTCGCGCTCGAACGCTCGAGCGACCCACGCCATCGGGGCCTTGCCCACCTTCAGTTTGTACCCCTTGGCTCTGGCCTCCTTCTCCGTCATCCCGACTGCGCCGAGCTGCGGATCGGTGAAGACGCAGTACGGCACGAGGCGGTGATCGGTCGAGAGATCCTTCTGTTCGATCAGGTTGGCATAGACAATCTGGTAGTCGTTGTAGGAGATGTGGGTAAACATCGGTCCACCCTTCACATCGCCCAGCGCCCAAATGCCCTGCGCACTCGTTTCGAGGCGGCCGTTGACCTGTACAAAGCCGAACTTGTCGGTTTCCACCCCAGCCTTCTCAAGGCAAAGATCGTCTGTATTGGGAGAGCGCCCTGTGGCGACAAGAAGGTGCGATCCGGCCACGGTGGACACGTCCCCGGCACCTTCGACCGTCAGCACGATCGAGCCGTCCTTTCTTTCTACGCGGGTCGTCTGGGCGTTCAGCAGGAACCTGATTTTCTCCGCCTCAAGCGCCCTCTGCAGCTCCGCAGCGATCTCTGGATCCTCTCGGGGAACGATCTGTCCGGCGCTCTGGATCACCGTGACTTGGCTGCCAAAGCGTACGAACATCTGCCCGAACTCGAGTCCGATGTAACCGCCGCCGAGAACGATCAGGTGCTTGGGGAGGGTCTTTAGATCAAGGAGGGTCTCGTTCGTCAGATAGTCGACGCTCTCCAGGCCGGAAATTCGGGGAATCTTTGGGCGCGCCCCGGCATTGATGAAGATCCGATCGCTTTCGAGCATCTCGCCTGCGACGCTGAGCTGCCGGGGACCCACAAAGCGCGCCTCCCCGCGGTAGAGACGCAGCTTTGGATGATCCGCAATCCGCTGCTGATGGCCGTCACGCCGGCCTTGTATCAGCGCGTCTTTCTGAGCCACGATCTTCGGCAAATCGACACTGACATCATGAGCCACGACACCCCAGCGTGCGGCATTTCGTGCGTAGTGAGCGACCTGTGCGCGATGAACCATCGTCTTCGTGGGGGTGCATCCGGTGTTGATACAGGTGCCGCCGAGCTTGCCCTTTTCTACCAGAGCCACGCTCCATCCGTGGTCCGCCAGGCGATAGGACAAAGGAACTCCGGCTTGTCCCGACCCGATGATCACTGCGTCGTATTTCATGGGTGACTTGCTCCTTTCCTCTTGGAGGTACCCACCGAAGCCACACGAGGCTTGTGTCCTCGGCGACGACGCCCTCACTCACCACCAAACCGGCGCGCGTCGCTAGCGCCGTCTCCCAGTCGCCTTGGATGGTCTTACGGCTACCAACGGCCGGCGTGGGCACCACCATCCACGTGGAGTACCTCTCCGTTTACTTGACCTGCTTCTGCCAGGTAGAGAACAGCGTCGACAACATCCTCCACCTCCGCGATTTTCCCCATTGGCTGCAAGGTCTTCAGAAAGTCCTTCGGATCCTCCTTGTGCATGGGTGTCTCCACGACGCCCGGGGCTACGGCGTTGAAGCGGATGCCTTCCTTTGCATACTCGATTGCGAGACTCCGGGTCACTGCGTTCAGGCCTCCCTTCGTAATCATCGAGACCGAAGCATTGATCCCGGCGATCGGCTGATCGACCAGCGCCGCCGAGATGCTCACAACACTCCCTGATTTTTGTTTCAGCATTTGTCTCACTGTGAGCTGAGTGATGTAGAGGAATCCCAGCAGGTTGGTCGAGACCAAGGCATTGAAGTCCTCGGTGGTAAAGTCCGTGAACGGCTTCACGTAGAAGATTCCGGCGTTATTCACAAGGACATCGATCCTTCCGAAGTGCTTGATCGCTGCCTCGACAGCTCTGGCAGCGGTTTCCTGTTTACCGATATCGCTATCGATGAGAACGAGCCTCGGCGAGGCCGTCAACGCTTGACTGACATGACGAGACGTCGCGACGACATGATAATCCCGCTTCAGGAAGCCCTCGACCAAACCCGCACCAATGGCCTGCTGTGCTCCCGTGACGATTGCTGCCTTCTTTTCTGACATACATGCTCCTGTGCTTTACCGTTTCTACCTCGCTGCCCTCCGGACCAGAAGCCTTGGATGTTGTCTTGTAAAAGGTTCTCCATTGGCCACATCCAGTTCCCGCCGGGAGCTGGCTCGTCCTGTCCCTCGATCCGCAAGGAGCGATCCTTACCCTTGTCGGACCGCACCGCTGATCAGGCGCCTTGCAGGGCCGACGGGTTCTTGCTCTGGGACAGGCTGCGCGCCCTGAACCTCAGTCGAATACCTTCAAGCGCCGGGGCGGGTCCATGATTTCGAGGAGGCGGCCCTTCTCGGCGATCGAATCGTTCTCCGGGATCCAGCGTTTGCGACGAACTCGAGCGAAATCCGCACGTCCCACATCTGATCTGCGCCGGTCTCAGATCTTCAATACCGATCTGAAGCGTACCTTGCCGGAGATCATGCGGTCGTAAGCGTCCGCCGCTCGCTCCAGCGGAAAGATCTCCGTCATCGGCCGCACGCCGTTGGCCACGGCAAACTTGAGCGCATCCTCGGAATCGATGGCCGTTCCCGCCGGCCAACCCCCGATCGACTTGTGAGCCATGATCAATTGCAGCGACGTGACTCCGAATGGCTCCGGACTGACGCCCACAATGACCAGTCTGCCGCCAACCCCGAGGCCGTCGATCAGGCTCCCCATGGCTTTGCCGTCCGGGGCTGTCGCAAGAATAACGTTAGCGCCTCCCAAACCGAGCAGTTCCTTCGCAACATCTTGTGAGGCGCTGTCGATGTAGGTTCGCGCACCCAGCCTTAGCGCGAGACTCTTCTTATCGCCTCCCCTACCGATCGCAACGGTCTCAAACCCGAACTTGCTCGCGAATTGAACGCCCAAGTGCCCGAGCCCGCCGATTCCCTGGATCGCGACGATGGCGCCCGGCCGGGCACCGCTGTTGCGCAACGCATTGAACGTTGTAACGCCCGCGCACATGAGAGGTGCAGCGTCTTCCGGAGTCAGTTCGGCGGGAAGTCTTGCGAGCGAGGCGATTGGCACAATGACGAACTCGGAGTAGCCGCCGTCGTAGCTGATGCCGGGTACTTGCAGCTTCACGCACGTCATGAAGTCGCCGCGGCGGCACGATTCGCATACCCCATCGTGTCCGCCAAACCAGCCGATTCCTACCCGATCGCCAACCTTCCACGGGTCGGCGCCTTCTCCGACGGCATCGATCACGCCTGCGATCTCGTGCCCGGGCACGCGCGGATAAACCATTCCCGGCCAGCCGCCCTCTTTCGTCAGAGAATCGCTGTGGCAAATCCCGCATGCCTGAACTCGAACCCTGGCGCATCGAGCGCCGGGCTCGCGCATTCCCTCCTCGATCAGCTCGAAGCTCCCGCCTGCGCTGTTGACTCGTATCTTCTTCATAAGTGGACCTCTCCGCCTTTCTTCGATCAACACCCGCGCTCCCCGACGAAGCCCCTAGGACCTCTAGGTCTCGCGCATGATAACCGTGCGTTTCGCGGGCGTTGCTTGTTTCTACTTTGTGAATACGGCGCCGCGTACAATCTTAGGTCGCATGAGCTCTCGCCCTCCTTTCCGCCACACGCTGCCCGCGGTGTGATCGTGCCCGTCGACGCCGGCGAGCCGCACCCCGCAACCGGAGCGATGTCGTGGCGAGGTCGCCTGTTTGGCCGTCTACTTGCAGTGATCGTGCCAGCGCGAGGGCGCAGGAATGAATCTGCGGCGTCGAGATCGTGCCGGAAAAGGCGCGACCCTTCCGGCGGTACCTCCGCAGGGAGGGCTGGCGAGCTGGAATGGCGCCAGCCACGCGATGGGTTCGTCATGTTCCCGGGCGTCGAGTTCTCGGTATTCACCGAGATTGCGCTGCGAGGAAGCCCGGCTTTATCCCGAGGGTCCACGGACAGAAACGACGTAGGAAGGAGACCGTCCAGGCTCTACCCTCGTGGTCGTGGACCCGAACGCGAAGAACCGGTGAGCTCCGCAGCCAAGAAGGGAGAGGTGAGCGATGGGCTTCTTGCGACCGTGGGAAGGAACGATCTACGCCGTGATGCGGGTCCTGGTCGGGCTCCTTGTTCGGCGGTCCTCCGCCGGGCATGCCCGGTCCCCTGCTCTACCTCTCTGGCGCCATCGAGCTCGTAGGGGGTCCGCTGATTGCGATAGGCTTCCACGCAGCGCTCGCCGCCTTCATCTGTAGCGGTACGATGGCGGTGGCCTACTTCATGGCACACGCCCCGAGAGGCTTCTTCCCGATCGAGAATCACGGAGAGCTCGCGATCCTCTACTGCTGGATCTTCCTCCTGATCGCCGGACGGGGAGCGGGGAGGTTCAGCATCGATCGGGAGCGGCGCTGAACGCAGCCGCTCGCCAAGCGCGTAGCTCGATTTGGGATGATCACTGAGGCCACGCAGGGCGCCCTCGAAAAAGGCGCGGAGAAGAGCCAGGGGCAAGGGAGGCTCTTCGACCCGCCTTGGCTCGTGCAGACCCCGCCCGGCAGTTGTTTGGATGGCGTCCCTCGACAGTGGGGCTTGGGGCACACATCCGGAGATCCGCGAGGCGGTACCTTCCTTGCCTCCAGATTCGAGTGGCCCTACAAGCATTTTCGCGAAATGCCGATGTGGGTGGCATGGCCCTGTCCAGCGCCGAGCCGGCCCTCCCCGCACGGGACCTAGCCCGCGTCATCCTGCCCGACCTCGAATCGCTGCGGGGTATTGCGATCGGGCTCGTCCTGATCGGACACGTGATCGCCGCCGTGAACCTCGGCGAAGTACGAGGCTGGGTTTCTGTTCCCGCGGCGCTCTTTATCGCCGGCCATACGGGTGTAACGCTATTTTTTGTATTAAGCGGATACCTTGTATCGAGACCTTTTCTCACCGCAGGCCGAGCGGCATCCATCGGCCAATATTTCGCGAAGCGTGCAATGCGGATCTTGCCGTTGCACGTCCCCACCGTGCTCCTGACCACTGTCTTCGTCGCGCAGCGCTGGTCCGATCTCTGGCGCGCAGTGCCCCATCTCCTGTTTCTGCCGCCGGGGTGCCCTCTGGCACCACCCCTTCTTACGAATACGCAGCCTCCACTGGGTCTTAGCGGGCAATGGTGGAGCCTTTCCACGGAGGTGCAGTTCTACCTGGTGCTTCCAGTCATTGCGTGGCTCCTGTCCTCACGTCGCTCTCGTTTGGCGAGCGCGGCGCTCGCCATCGGCTGGCTCGTGGCCTACGTGGCGCTGTTGCGCGGCGATTTTCAGCTTGGCATCGCTGCACAGTTCGGTGCTTTGCTCTCCCTTCTGACGCGTGCGCCCGCGTTCGCGGCGGGGGCCGCACTCGCGTGGGTAGAGTTGCGGTACGGGGGGCCTCTGCGCGATGCCCTGGCGAAGCGTCCCTGGCTCCGGGCAGGCGGGAGTGACCTCGCTCTCATCGCCATCGTATTGGGACTCGGCCTCTTGCTGCGTGCCGTTGTACACGACGGGTACGCGTACTGGGAGCTGCGGTGCAATCCCTGGCACGTGGCAGAGGCGACCCTCTGGTGCAGCTTGATGGCACTGCTGCGCTTCGCGCCACTTCGCCTGCGTCCGCTCCTGGTGAACGCTCCACTGGGCAAGCTCGGCCGCATTTCCTACTCGCTGTACCTGATCCACCTTCCCGTCATCTGGGCGCTCCTCACGAGGGGCACAAGTTCCTATCTCCTAGGACGCGGGCCTACCGGGCAGCTCACCCTCGCGGTCGTGATGGTGATCGTAAGCCTCGGCATCGCGCTGGTGACCTATCGACTCGTGGAATCCCCTGCGCAGAACTGGAAGCGGCGACTCGCCGTCCCGGACCAGCGGGTTCAAGATGGGAGAACTCGGCTGCCGTTCGCCTCGCTGGATCGATCGGCCCGCTTCCCGTTCAGTGCGCTCGCGAAACCGCGGCGTTCGCTCAGGGGCTAGCCAACCCGAAGACCGTCTTTACACAGGAAGAAGCGTCCACCTGCCCCGTCAGTCTTACTCGGAGCCGGGGGGATGTCGGACAAGGCCCCGGTAGGCCTCGAGTGCGCTTGAGCCTTCGTAGATCACGCGGTGGATCTCCTCGGAGATCGGCATCGGTACCTCATAGCGCCGTGCGAGTTGTAGGATGACCCCGCAGGTGTGCACGCCTTCGGCGACCATGTGCATCTCGGCCACGATTTCATCGAGCTTTCGACCCTTTCCGAGCTGCTCGCCCACGTAGCGGTTCCGGCTCAGCGGGCTGACGCAGGTGGCGAGGAGATCGCCGAGACCCGCGAGCCCCGCAAAAGTGCGCGGCTCCCCCCCCATGGCGACCCCAAGGCGCGTCAGCTCCGCGAGACCCCGGGTGATGACGAGGGAGCGGGTGTTATCGCCCACCCCCACGCCGTCGGCCATGCCAGCGGCGATTGCGATGACATTCTTCAGGGCGGCTGCAGCCTCCACACCGACGACGTCGTGGGTTGTGTACACGCGGTATAGACCGCGATTGAAGACACCCTGGAGTTGCTTCCCGACGTTGGCGTCACTTGAGGCGACGACCGCACCGGCCGCATAGCCGGCCATGATCTCGCGCGCCAAGTTGGGCCCGGACAGGACCGCCCTTGGGTGGTCTGGGAGAATCTCGGCCATGACCTCCGTCATGCGTAGAAGCGTGGACGGCTCAAAGCCCTTCGCAACGCTCACGATCGGCACTTTCCCCTTCACAAACGGGGCCGCCTGATCCAAGACCGCCCGAAAGTGCGGCGACGGCACGGCCATCACGACGACTTCGGCGCTCTCTACCGCTTCCTGCAGCGACCGCGTCGCTCGTAACGCGAGCGGAAGCTTAAAACCGATCAGGTAGAGGCTGTTCGCATGCTGGGTGTTGATCTCCTCGGCCACATCGTCCTCATGGGCCCAGATCGTGGTCCGTCCGTGTCGGGCGCACATGGACGCTAGTGTGGTTCCCCAGGAGCCAGCGCCGATCACGGTGATCTGCGGTTTCATGTACCGGGCCTCGCATCGAGCGTGGCAGGCTCCGCTCGGCGGAAACCGTCCAACCCCTCGATGAAGTCGAGACGCTTTAGCGTCTGCTGGATCTCCTCGGCGAAAGCCGCGCGTCGCCCCGGGAGATCGGCGATCTCGGGGCCTAGGAGCTCGCGCCCTTGGGCAAGCAGGAGCGCTGCCTGGAACAACGCGGTCGAGACCGAAGCCCCGCTCCGAATGCGACGCTCGAGCTGGTACTCGCGGCCAAGCGCAAGGCAGGCGTCGAGGAATCGCTGCCCGTCGAACGCGGCATGCGGTTCCAGGCGGGTGAGGGCCTCGCTCACGATGAGATCGCTCTCGAGGAACGCGCGCAGGATGCGAGGCGCAAGGCGCGGCCGAATGCGCCTTAGAAGCGATTCGACGGCCTCCCCTCCCTCGGCAAGCTGCTTCTCCCACGCAGGATCGTGGAACGCCAGCTCCCTGCGCAACTCGCTCCGGAAGCTTTCCGGGTCCGCGAAGAAGAATTCGAATTTCAAGAGATCCCGCAGGCGTAGGGCTTCGTCCCATAGGACCGCGATTGCGTCCCCATGCGATTCCCTTGCGCGTGCCAGCGCAAGCTCCGCGATGGCACCATTCACAAAGAAGTGGATCACGGTATTGCGGTAGTAGGCCGCCGTGAGCTCTTGCTCGGGAGCGATCCTGTAGACCACTCCGCCGGGCTCGTCCTGGCGCAAGACCACCCGATTCTCGGCCAGCGCGTCGAGGGTATTGCCGACGGCTTCGGCCGTCCCCAGTTGGTCACACTCCAGCGTGGTCGGTAGCTTCCGTTCTCTTATGTACGCGAGAAGATCGTTTACGGCGCTGTGGATCTCTTCGCGTGTCAGAGGCCGGCGCTCTTCGCCGAGGTGAGCGAGGGTCACGAGGGACGTGGGTGTGACGGGCGTGACCTGATTGATGCGGACGGCGACCGCGAGGGCGAGCGCCTCCACGGCTTGGTCGCGTTCGTCGGGGTCTCGCTTCGCAAGAGCCCCCGGTGGGCCGAGCTCACGGCGCAGCGATAGCGGTTCACCAAATCGAAGATGGACGTTCCCAAACTGCTGATGGAGACCGTGGCCTCGCAGGAGTCGGAAGAAGAGGCGCATCCCTTCCTTCGGCTTGGCACCCCCTCTTTGCTCTGCGACATAGGAGTGGATGCCTTGAATCTGATCGTAAGCGATCGATACGGGAAGCAGGAACACGTCCTCGCTTCGACCCTGCTCGTACGCATCGACGACATAGGTCAGTAAGCCAAGGCGCGGAGGAAGGAGTTTGCCTGATCGGGAGCGCGTCCCTTCGATGTACCACTCGAGGGAGAATCGCTTCTCGATCAGGTAGTGGATGTAGCTTCGCAGAACGTGCTTGTAGACGGGGTTGTCGCGGAAGCTGCGCCGGATGAAGAAGACGCCACTTCGGCGAAAAAAGGAAGAAAGGGGTGGAATGTTGAGATTGGCACCTCCCGCCGTGTGGTTCGGGGGGAGGCCGTTCTCGTGCAAGGCATGCGCCAGCACCATGTGGTCGAGGTACGACTTGTGTGTGGGTAGGAACACGACCGGGTGCCGCTGCGCCAAGGAATAGATACGCGCCAGTCCCTCCCGATCGTAGTGCAGCGCCTCTCCGTAGCCTCGGGTGTAGAACCGTCGATTGAGGTGTGCGACGAGATCGATCATGTACGTGGTGTGTGTCGCGGAGATCTCGCGCAGGTAGCGGTTGGCCTGCCGGACAAGGTCCGCCTCGGGACGACCGAGCTCATGGGCGAGGGCTGCGAGATCGCCCCGAAAGTCCGGCCGCGCAAGGATCTCTTCGCGCACGAAGCGCGGGACCTTGTAACGGGCGCCGCGCAGGTGTCGCTCCGCCCGCTCGAGGGCGAGGCCTGCCTGGCGGCAAACGAACTCCGGGAGTCCGGAAATAAGATGAACGTCCGTGGCTCCGGCTTCGCGCCAACGGCGGCGCAGCTCAGAAACCGGAGCGACCTCCGCCGCCAGGATGCGACAGCGGTCCGGATGACGATGGAGTATCCACGCTTGGCGGAGGGAGCCGGGGTCTCGAGGGTCTCCCAAGGTCAGAAGATCGGAGAGCCGGACGGTGCGCGCACCCTCTCTCAAGGCTGGGAGCCAGGCCACGCGCAAGGGAGCCAGCAGCGGATCATCGGATGCAGCCAGTTCCGACTGGAGATACGGGTCTAGACCCTGGCGGCGACGACGCCGGCGGGAGGGGGGCAAGGCGATCACGCTGTAATCGCCGGCGGAGGCGCTACCCGGGCGCTTGCGCCGAAGCCAGCCGTCGAGCAAGCGCCGCTCGAGGGTACTCGAGGTATCGAGCAGAAAGACCACCCGCCGACCCCCGGCCTCCGGCCAGGCCGGTTCGTCGGCGAGTTCGGCGGATGTCGCAGGCCCTAGACGCATGCTTCAACCGGAATACGCGTCACGCCTACATGCGGCATATGCGCTCCATCCCCTACTCCCTACTCTTGCACTCTCTGAGATCTCGCCGAACTCACTGACCACCCGGTAGAAAACCGTCCACTACCCGCGAACTAAGCATGTCCCGTGCCGGCTCTAGAGCGAGACCCGCGTGGCGGTTTCAGCCAGTCGCCGACATACGAACGTGGCGAACTGTCGCATTCGCGCCCAGCGCACGGCCCTTCAGGCCTCACTCGCTGTCGGAAAAGCGGGCGAAAGCCTCGCTTCCCGTCCGTGGGTTGCAGAGAGCGGTGGCACGCCGGGTGCAAACCAGTCATTCCAACTGCATATGCCACCAAGCAGTGGAGGGAAGAACGATGACACAAGCCAAGAGGACAAAGGGCAACGGCCGGGCCGAGGCAAAGAGGCTCGTGGAGCTCGTGCAAAGAGAAGTCGACGACGGAGCGACCAGCGTGGAGCAAATCCACAAGGCGATTGCGAACCTGCCGCTTGAAGTCCTCGATCGACTCGACATCTTCGAGGAGACGTCGAAGGGCGCACGCAAGGTCCAGGAGGCCACCATCGGCGCGATGTACGACGTGATCCGCAAAGTCAATGACGAGGTCGGCAGGCTCGCGAAGGAACTCCTGACGGGCCGCCCCCCGCACAAACCGCACGCGGGGTGAGCCGCTCCGGCGGTGAACCGGACTTCCTCCAGCCCTCCGAGTCGATCGTCGGCTTTGCGCAGCACAATCTTGGGGACCCGTCGTCTTAGGCGGCGGGCCCCCAGCGGGGGCGGCGCCAGGCAGGATTGGGCTGGCCAAACGCTTGCAAAACGAGCGCAAGCCGGAGGGAAAGAGTTCCTTCCAATCGATCGCAAGACCGCACTGGCGGCCTGCGTGGTGGCGCGCCTTTCGAATCACCCCTGCACTCTTTGGAACCGGATATGCTTCGGCGAACGATGCAGGGAGCTCGAACCATGGATGCGTCCAACCACTTCCGAGCGATGGCACGCAACAACGCATGGTCCAACCACCGTCTTCTGGGGGCTTGTGGGGAGCTCAGTCAGGAGGAGTTCGAGGCAAAGCGCATCGGTTTCTTTCCCTCTCTCCAGCTCACCTTGAATCACATTCTTGTCGTCGACCAGTACTACCTCGACGCGCTCGAGGAGGGTGGCCGCGGGCTCAAAGTCGTCGAGAGTGAGGTTCCGTTTCCCAGATTCGCGGACCTCGCCGCAGCGCAAAGGGCCACGGATCTGCGCCTCATCCAATACTGCGATGCGCTGAACGAGCTTGCTCTCGAACGAGTCATCGCAATCGATCGTGGAGAGCACGGCGTGACTCAGGAAGCCATACACGCGGTGCTCTCTCACCTATTCGTGCATCAGATTCATCACAGGGGTCAAGCGCACGCCATGCTGTCGGGGACCCGCATCGAGCCACCGCAGCTCGACGAGTTCTTCCTGGCGTGGGACGCTCCGCTTAGGAAACAGGAGATTCAGCAGCTCGGTCTTTAAGCCTAAAGCGGGGCGCGGTCTTGCCCCCTCCCGCGGCGCTTCGGCGCACTAGTACCTAGACACAGAGGTTTTGACAGGTTGGGTCTTCAGGATTGGCAGGGCTTGCGGGTCGACGAGCAGCTGGATGCTGCGTGCGACGCCGGGCTGGCGCTGGATCAGTCCGGCCCGTTCGAGCGTGAGCACCATCTGGTGGACTGAGGGGGGTGTCACTCGGAAGAAGCGTTGCAGGTCGGCTTCCGCCGGCGGTCGGCCGAGGACCTGTGTGTAGGCGTAGATGAAGGCCAAATATTGCCCCTGCTTGGGGGTGAAGTTGGGTGCGCAAGGAGGAAGACAAACGCCCGGGATCGGATTCATCTGTTATGCCCTGAACCCTGGGGGGGTGCAGCGATGAATGTACGTTACCGGGTCGAACTGAACCAGAGCGAGCGCGACGAAGTTACCGCCTTGCTGAGCGGCGGGAAGCAGGCCGCGCGCAAGCTCAAGCGGGCGCAGATCCTGTTGGCCGCCGACGCGGGGGCGAGCGATGAGGACATCGCGATCAGTGTTGCCGTCGGCGGGTCAACGGTGTACCGGACCAAGCGGCGCTTCGTCGAAGGTAACCTGGAGGCCGCGCTCAATGAAGAACCGCGTCCCGGTGCCGAACGCAAGCTGTCGGGCAAGGAGGAGGCCCTTCTGGTGGCGACGGCGTGCTCCAGCCCGCCCAAGGGCCGCGTGCGCTGGACCTTGGAGTTGCTGGCCGGCGCGATGGTCAAGCTCACCGAGCATGAGGCCTTGTCACGTGAGACGGTGCGTCGGCGTCTGGCCGAGAACGACCTCAAGCCATGGCGCAAGGACATGTGGTGCATTCCGCAGGTCGATGGCACCTACGTCGCCCGCATGGAGGACGTGCTCGACCTCTACGCCGAAGCGCCCGATCCGAAGCGGCCGGTGGTGTGCTTCGACGAGAGCCCGACCCAGCTGATCGGCGAGGTGCGACAGCCGATCCCGGCCGAGCCCGGGCAGCTCGAGCGCTACGACTGCGAGTATCGCCGCAACGGCACGGTCAACCTCTTCGTCTTTCTCGACGCCCACCGACCCTGGCGCAAGGTCAAGGTCACCGATCACCGCACGGCGCAGGACTTCGCTCAGTGCATGCGCGAGCTGGTCGATGTCCACTATCCCCAGGCCCAGCAGATCCGCGTGGTGATGGACAACCTGTCGACCCATTCCCCCGGCGCCCTTTACGAAGCCTTCCCGGCAGCCGAAGCGCACCGCGTGTTGCGCCGGCTGGAGTTCCACTACACCCCAAAGCACGCCAGCTGGCTGAATATGGTCGAGATCGAAATCGGTGTGTTGCGCGGCCAGTGCCTCGACCGCCGCATTGGCAAGCGCGAGCGCCTTGTCTCCGAGATTGCCGCTTGGGAGCAGCAACGCAACGCGCTCGGCGCTCGCGTCCAATGGATGTTCACGACCGAACGCGCCCGCACCAAACTCGCTCGCGCTTACCCGGATCCGGTCAAAGAGTCATAATCCCTGTGCAACGGTACTAGCGCCATTTCCTACGCGGGCGGTTTCATGTCCTCGGGCGCCACGTCGCGCACATGCTGCGCGAAATACCACTGGTGTCCCTCGATATCCTCAGCTCCGTAGCGGCGGTCGCCGTAGAACTGGTCCGTGGGCTCTGCGAGGATCTTCGCCCCGGCCTGCTTCGCGTGAAGAAAATGCTTGTCAACGTCATCCACGTAGATGTACAGACTCTGAGTCACCTGGCTCAGGTGTTTGGGATTCTTGTAGTCCGGGCCGGGGCGCCCCATCATGATGACCCCGTCCGCCAGCTCCATCTCCGCGTGCATGATCGCTCCGCCCGGACCAGGCATTCTGAGCCGCTCGCGGAAGCCAAAAGCCTCGGCCAGCCAGCTCAAGGCACTGGCGACATCTTCGTAGTAGAGGTAGGGCGTGATCCGGGGCATGTTCTCCGGGGGGTTCGCGGGCATCGAAAGCTCCTCCTCGTTGCGCTCAGGTGGCGCTTCGTCCAGCGTACCATCACCCAAGCGGGTGCCGGTACGAAGATGCTTGGGAGGTCGCGTCCTAGCTCCGAGCCTCGTGAGACCCCCCCGCCCTTTCCCGGCGGCCGCTAGGCCCATCAGGTTCCAGACTTCAGCCGGTATTTTGTGGAGATCCACAACGACGGAGAAGGTGCGATGACGAAGCATCGGATCGGAACCCGCGAGGAGTGGCTTGCCGCCCGCATTGAACTCCTCGAGCGCGAAAAGGAGCTCACCCGCCGTAGCGACGAGCTGGCACGCCAGCGCCAAGAATTGCCCTGGGTGCCCGTCGAGAAGCGCTACTCCTTCGACACCAACGCCGGCGCAAAAATGCTCGGGGAACTGTTCGACGGACGCTCGCAACTCCTCGTCTACCACTTCATGCTCGGCCCGAACACTCCGGAGGGTTGCCCGGGGTGCACCTTCGCGGCAGACCACTTCGACGGCGCTCTGGTCCATCTGAACCACCACGACGTGACTTTCATCTGCGCATCCCGCGCGCCACTCGAGAAGCTAAACGCCTACAAGCACCGCATGGGCTGGGCCTTCCCATGGGTGTCGTCGTCTTCGAGTGACTTCAACCTTGACTTTGGCCTCTTCACCGAGGAACAGCGACGAAGCGGCACCGGCTACAACTTCGGCTCGGCGCGCAGAGCCGAGCTCGACCTCCGGCAGGGCGAGGAAATGATGGCCCTCAGCGCCTTCGCTCTCGAGGAGGGCGTCGTGTACCACACATACTCGTGCTTCGACCGTGGCACGGATGTGCTGATCAGTACCTGGCAGTTGCTCGATCGGACGCCGAAAGGGCGCAACGAGGGCGCAAGGGCCAGAGACTGGCCGCGCCGGCATGACGAGTACGAAGGCGCCGACTCTACAATCGAATAGCGGCCTGCCCAGGGAATCGTGCGCTGCTCCAGCCGCGCTTGTGTGTCGAGCCGCTAGATCGTGTAGTCCTCGACGAAGACACGCGGCGAACGGGGCCGCACGAACACTTCCTGGCCGCGTTCGAGCTCTAGCCTCTTGTATCGCTCCTGCGAGAGCTCGGCCTGAAGAAGCTCGCCACCTTGGGTCACGAGTTCGACCTTGACGCTCGGACCCGCCGCGTGCACGCGCTGCACCGTCGCGCGGAGCGCCCCGTCGCCACCCGAGCGCTCGATTTCCAGGAGGTGCGGACGAACGTAGAGCGTCGCCTGCTTGCCGCTTTCGGGATGCACCTCCTTCAATTCGAAAGAGGCGTCGTGGACCTGGGCGCGGCCACCGTCGAGCCGAGCGCGAAACACATTCACGTCCCCGAGAAACTCGTAGACGAAGGAGGTCGCGGGATCGTGATACACCTCCTCCGGGCTGCCAATCTGCTCGACACGTCCCTGGCTCATCACGACCACGCGGTCCGCGAGCTCGAGCGCCTCGTCCTGGTCGTGCGTCACGAATACGCTCGTCAGGCCGAGGTCATCGTGCAGCCGCCGCAGCCAGCGACGGAGTTCCTTGCGGACGCGCGAATCGAGGGCCCCGAAGGGCTCGTCCAGCAAGAGAACGCGCGGCTCCACGGCAAGCGCCCGAGCGAGCGCCACGCGCTGCCGCT
>Ga0074045_10001583_pt1 | contig 21820 bp, 20 predicted proteins | sample BogForMeECP23OM2_FD_94442 | JGI IMG/M metagenome (GOLD analysis project Ga0074045, IMG submission 94442) | Bog forest soil microbial communities from Calvert Island, British Columbia, Canada - Bog Forest MetaG ECP23OM2 | ecosystem: Environmental > Terrestrial > Soil > Wetlands ... | reverse complement strand
TCCTCTTTGGACCGCATCGAGCGCGTCTCGCCGCGCGCCGGATCGAACAGGCGCGTCTCCTGCTCGATCGTTCCGCCGTCCTCGACGATCTCGATCTGGCGGCGCGCCTCGGTCTCGATCGCCTGCCCGATGAAACGGATGGAGTTGACGTTCTTGATCTCGCAGCGCGTGCCGAGCGGCTCGCCGGGACGACGGACCGAGACGTTGACGTCGGCGCGCAGGTTGCCCTTCTCCATGTCGCCGTCGCACGAGCCGATGTAGCGCAAAATGGTGCGCAGCTTGCCGACGTAGGCCTTGGCCTCGTCGGCCGAGCGAAGGTCGGGCTTGGAGACGATCTCCATCAGCGCGACGCCCGAGCGGTTGAGGTCGACGAAGCTCATGGTCGGCGACTGGTCGTGCAGCGACTTGGCGGCGTCCTGTTCGAGAAGCAGGCGCTCGATGCCGACCCGGATCGAATAGTCGGGCGTGAGGTCGACCTGGATTTCGCCCTCGCCGACGATCGGGCTCTTGTACTGCGAGATCTGATAGCCCTGCGGCAGGTCGGGGTAGAAGTAGTTCTTGCGGTCGAAGGTCGAGCGCTTGTTGATTTTCGCCTTGAGCGCGAGGCCGGTGCGCACCGCCTGCGCCACGCATTCGCGGTTGATCACCGGCAGCATGCCCGGCATCGCCGCGTCGACCATCGACACATGGGCGTTGGGCTCGCCGCCGAACTCGGTCGAGGCGCCGGAAAAGAGTTTTGCCCGCGATGTAACCTGGGCGTGGACCTCGAGCCCGATCACCACTTCCCAATCGCCTGTCGCGCCCTTGAGGAGCTTGGCGCTGGCCGGTGCTGTCGTCATGTCGATGACCTCGTCATCTTTCCAAGGGGTCTTGCGTCGGGGGCGGGCGCTTCAGGCCCACCACGGCTCCGGCGGCGTCAGGCGTCCCGCCGCCTGCTCGATTGTCTCGCCGAGGGCGAACAAAGTCTCTTCGTCGAACGGCCGGCCGATGAGCTGCAGGCCGAGCGGAAGGCCGTCGGCGGAGAGCCCGGCCGGGGTGACGAGCCCGGGAAGCCCGGCCATGTTGACCGTCACGGTGAAAACGTCGTTGAGGTACATCTCGACCGGATCGGCCGAGACCTTCTCGCCGATGGCGAAGGCGGCCGAGGGCGTCGCGGGCGTCAGGATCGCGTCGACGCCGTTCTGGAAGGCGACCTCGAAGTCGCGCTTGATCAGGGTGCGGATCTTCTGCGCCCGCAGGTAATACGCGTCGTAATAGCCGGCGGAGAGCACGTAGGTGCCGATCATCAGCCGCCGCCGCACCTCGGCGCCGAAACCGCGGGCGCGCGTCTTCTCGTACAGGTCGACGATGTCGGCCGACGGCTCGCGCAGGCCGTACCGGACGCCGTCGTAGCGCGCGAGATTGCTCGACGCCTCGGCGGGCGCGACGATGTAATAGGCGGGCAGCGCGTGGCGCGTGTGGGGCAGGCTAACCTCGACGATGTTGGCGCCCGCGGCGCGCAGCCACTCGGCGCCCTTGGCCCACAGCGTTTCGATTTCGGGGTTCATGCCGTCGAGGCGGTATTCCTTCGGGACGCCGATCGTCAGACCCTTCACCGAGCGCCCGACGGCGGCCTCGTAGTCGGGAACGGGCTCGGTCGAACAGGTCGAGTCCTTCGGGTCCGGGCCGGCCATCGAACGCAGCATGATCGCCGCGTCGCGCACGGTACGGGCAAGCGGCCCCGCCTGGTCGAGCGAGGAGGCGAAGGCCACCATGCCCCAGCGCGAGCAGCGTCCATAGGTCGGCTTGATGCCGACGATGCCCGTAAAGGCGGCGGGCTGGCGGATCGAGCCGCCGGTGTCGCTCGCGGTTGCGGCGAGGCAGAGATGCGCGGCCACCGCGGCCGAGGAGCCGCCCGACGAACCGCCCGGCGCAAGCAGGCCGCGCTTGCCCGCGTCGGCGAGTGCAGCGCGGGCCTGCTCGCGGCTCCAGTTCGGCGGCAGCCAGGGCGAAGCGACCGGGCCGTAAAAGGAGGTCTCGTTGGACGAGCCCATGGCGAACTCGTCCATGTTTAGCTTGCCCAGCATCACCGCGCCGTCGCGCCACAGATTGGCGGTCACGGTCGACTCGTAGGTCGGCTTGAACCCGTCGAGGATGTGGCTGCAGGCCTGAGTGTGCACGCCCTCTGTGGCGTAGAGATCCTTGATTCCGATCGGTAGGCCCTGGAGCGGGCCGCCTTCGCCCTTGGCGAGGCGCGCGTCGCTCGCCTCGGCCATCGAGAGCGCCTTTTCGGCTGTGACCGTGACGTAGGCATTGAGACCCTTGCCGCGCTCGATCGCGTCGAGGTGCGCCGTCGTCAGGTCGCGACTGGAGATCGCTCGGGACTTGAGCTGATCGCGCGCCTCGGCGAGCGTCAGGGAAGTAAGGTCGGTCAAAGGGAAGTCCTAACAAGAGGGCCGCGCGACGGGGCAGGACGATCGCGGCGAGTCACTCGATCACTTTGGGGACGAGAAAGAAGCCGTCCTCGGTCAGAGGCGCGTTGGCCAGCACTTTCCCGGCGATTTCGCCGTCGGTGACGACATCGTCGCGCATCGGCAGCCGCATCGGTGTGACCGAGGTCATCGGCTCGACGCCTTCGACGTCGACCTCGTTCAGCGCCTCGACGAATTTCAGGATGGCGTTGATCTCGTCTTGCAGATGCGGCGTCTCCGCTTCGCTCACGCCGATGCGCGCAAGATGCGCGATGCGGCGAACAGCAGCGAGATCGACGGACATCGAAGGCTCCTCGAGATGGCCATTCTTGCGGGAAGTGGCCCCTATACATCGTGCATATATCGCTGGCAAACCCCACGCGGACTGGCCCACCACCATTTGGGCAGCCGGACGAGCCGGCCGGGAAGACAGGTGGGGAGCCGCGCCTACCCCGTGCGGCTTTGCGGCGCCGACTCCCTGGCCCGTCTGTGATGCAGGAGTTGGAGGCCGAACTCGCGGGATCGACCGCCGACCGCTCGAAGCGAGGTGCGCGTGCCGGCGAGGGCAGATGGCGCGGAAGGTGGGGACTTTGGCGAACCTGCATCGCAAAACGCAGCTAAACAGCCGTCGTCGAACGCACCGGTTCGAGACCGCTTTCTGCGCCGCGCCCGGCTTGGCTGGCTATCGAGAAGGACGGCATGCGGAGGTCTTTGGCCTCTCACTTGCGAAAGGGAATTCCGATGGAACGCTTCCCCGTTCATACGATCGAGTCGGCCCCTGAAGCGTCCAAGACTGCGCTCGGAGACGTGCAGGCAAGGTTCGGGACGATCCCCAACCTTGCCGGGGCGATGGCGACATCGCCGCTTCTCATACAGAGCTTCGTCGGCATCTTCGATAAGGTTCACGGCGGCCCGTTCACAGAGCCGGAGATTCAGACCGTGCTCCTCACCGACGCGGTAACCAACGCCAGCGCGTGGGCGGTGGCGCTCCATACGGCGCTCGGGCTGCAGGCCGGTCTGGAACAGGCTGAGGTCCAGGCGATACGCTCTGGGCGCTCGCCCTCGGGCGCCAAGCTCGGAGCGCTCTCGACGTTGGCCCGGACTCTGATTGAGAAACGCGGGCGGCTCGATGAGCAAGACATTGAGCAGTTTCTCGCGGCCGGGTTCGGCAAGGATCTCCTGCTTGGGGTGATCACGATCGTAGCCGCCTCGACGATCACGAACTACACCGGCAGCGTTGCGAACCCACCCTTGGAGGAACGCCTGAAGCCATACGCCTGGAACGGCTGAGACGCCGCCTCATGCTTGACGGGACGCACGGCGGCAAGGCCGCCGCAGCCGCCACGCGCCGAGGGCGACAGTCGAGCCGAGGGTCGGGACGGCGCCGAAGTCGCCGGCGGGACGTGCGCGCCTCGTTTCAGGTGCTGAAGCGAGCCCGGTAGTCTTGCGGCGTGGCGGCAAGCAGCCGCACAAAGCTCCGACGCATCGTCTCTTCTGATCCAAAGCCGCAACGCTGAGAGATGCGTTTGACTGGCAAGCGCGTTTCGGAGAGTAGACGCCGCGCTTCTTCGACTCTCAGGCGCTCAATAGATCTTGCAGGCGTTAGGCCGGTTGCCTCCGCATAGCGCCGGCTGAAGCTGCGCTCGCTCATACACGCTTGTTCGGCAAGAACGGGAAGCGAGAGGTCTCCGGCCAGATGTTTACGGATCCACTCATGAAGCGCGCCAAATCTGTCCTCAGCCGCCTGCAGCGAAAGAACCTCGCTGAACTGCGCCTGTCCGCCGGGACGCTTGAGGAAAACGACCAGATAACGCGCGACGGCGAGCGCCACGTTGCGGCCCAGATCCTCTTCGACCAGCGCCAGGGCGAGATCGATGCCGGCCGTCACGCCCGCGGAGGTCCAAACCGAACCTTCCCGCACGAAGATGGGATCAGACTCGACGCGGACCGCGGGGAAGCGCCGTGCAAGCTCCGCACAGAAGGCCCAGTGCGTGGCCGCTCGTCGCCCATCAAGCACGCCTGATGCGGCCAGCAGAAAGGATCCGGTGCAGACGGACGCGGTGCGACGGGCCAGTTTGGCGCGCTCTCGCACCCAGTCGACCAGGACGGTGTCCGCCACCGCCGCATCGACCCCTTCGCCCCCAGCAATCACGAGTGTGTCCAAGCCCGCTTCCATCGGTGGAAGCGGATGCGTGACAATCGTCATTCCAGACGAGGAATCGACGCTCCGGCCGCCGGGCGCCACGATCCGGATCTCGTAGGGCGGCGCCTCGCCGGCCTTGGCCATGAAATCGTTGGCGGATGCAAACACCTGAAGCGGCCCGGTGACGTCGAGGAGTTGTACGGCCGGATAGGCCAGGATTTCGACGGTGCGGATCGCGTTTGGCGTCATCGCCAAAAAATGACGCGATGGCTTCTGTTTGTCCATCAATCACGCTGAGTTCCCGTGCGCCTTCTCGAGGAGATCTGACAGCCGGCGAAGCGGCGGCCCAGGCGGTGAACCTCGTGGGGGCCACGCTTTTGCTTCGACAGGGTCGCGGCCCCGTGCTAGCGGCAGCCCCGATGAACCGTCCGATCGCTGTCGAAAACCTTGCCGAACGCCTTCCGCCGAAGGCGCGCCTGATCGGAATCGACCTGGGGACCAGGACGATCGGGCTCGCGCTGTCGGATGTCGAGCGGCGGCTCGCCTCGCCGTTGAAGACGCTGCCCCGCACGGCGTTCCAGAAGGACGCGGACGCGCTGCTCGCCATCTTCGCCGAGTTCGAGATCGCAGCCGTCGTGCTCGGCCTGCCTCTCGACCTTGAAGGACGCGACAGCCCGCGCGCGCAATCCACCCGCGCCTTCGCCCGCAATCTGGCGACGCGAACCGATCTGCCGATCGCCTACTGGGACGAAAGGTTTTCCACCGCGGTGGTTTTGCGGTCGCTGATCGAGAACGACGTTTCCCGCGCCCGGCGCGCCGAAGTCGTCGACAAGATGGCGGCGGCCTACATTCTGCAGGGCGCGCTCGATCGACTCCAGGCCCTCGACAGCGACTTGTGAACAGCGTAATGAGGTTTTCTTAAGGGTCCCGAGACCTAAGTCTTGTGTATTGCAGGAAAAGAAGTCTCTATCAGGCTGGGGCGGGGGCAGGTCGAATCGGCAGTGCGCCGGAGCGCGCTGTCTGTGTGCGCCTACGGAACCGCTGTGGTGGTTCCGACAATGCGTGCGAGCGGCGGATTGAATGGTCGGGCAACACGGTTATCCAAGACGTAAACACACGGCGGCCGCGCTTTCCGGGCGCGCCTCTGAGCATCAGGACTCTCTTCCTTCCGACGAAGCGCCGGGTCCTGCGAGCCGTGAGGGGCTCGATGTCGCCGGCTACGTGTCTGACATGACCGCTCAGCTCGAGGCGATGGCGCTCGCCGCAGGGCTCGATCTGCTCGCCTATTTCCTCGGCATGGCGCGGTCGGAGGCGGATCTGTTCGTTCGCACGAACGCCGGTCCCGAAGGCGAATCCGGCGCCGGCGAGGACGAAGACGACACGCTCTCCGACGAGGGTCAGGCCGAGTTCGACAGCTCAGGGCGCTGACAGAGGGTCCACCGGTCACGCCGTGTCGCCTCAGGACGATCGCAAGGCGACGCGGTCGCCGCCGGAAAACTCCACCCGTCCGGCGAGTTCGAGCTCCATCAGGGCGACGCGCACCTCACGAGCCGAGGCCTCGGCCGCCCGTGCGAGATCGTCGAGCGTGATCGCGGAGGGTCCGAGCAGGGTGACGATACGGTCGCGCACGGCCTCGAGGCGATCGACGGCGACATAAGCGGGGCCGACCGGCTCGTCGAACTCGTCACCGGGCGTCGTCCGCGGGGTCGCCTGCGGGTCGACGCCAAGCAGCGCCTGCTCGCCCCAAAGCGGCTCGCCGACTCTGTTGTCCTCTTCGAGCGCGGCGAAGAGATCGGCTGGACGGGTCGGCGCGAGCGCCGTCACGACGTCCTCGACCGAGGTGCAGATTGTCGCACCCTGCTTCAACAGGTCGTTGGCGCCTTCGGCGCGCGGGTCGAGCGGCGATCCTGGCGCCGCGAACACCTGGCGGTTCTGCTCGAGGGCGAAGCGCGCCGTGATCAGCGATCCCGAGCCGCGCGCGGCCTCGACCACCACCGTGCCAAGCGCGAGACCAGAGACGATGCGGTTGCGGCGCGGGAAGTCGCGGCCGCGCGGCTCCCATTCGATCGGCATTTCTGACACCACCGCGCCGTGCTCGACCATGCGCTCGATCAGCGGAATTGCCTCGGTCGGGTAGGGGCGGGCATGGCCCCCTGCGAGCACGCCGACCGCGCCGGTTTCCAGGCTCGCCGCGTGGACCCGCTGGTCGATGCCGCGCGCCAGGCCCGACACCACGACATAGCCCGCCTTTCCGATCCCGCGCGCCAGCCGCTCCGCGAAGGTGAGGCCGGCGGCGGATGGGTTGCGGGAGCCGACGATCGCCACCGCCGGCTGCTGCAGCGCCTCCTCCCGACCGCGCAGCGCGAGAATAGGCGGCGCAGAATCGATCTGGCGCAAGACCGGAGGATAGTCCGCCTCGCCCAGTGCGACGAAGCGGACACCCAGCTTTTGCGCCAGCGCCATCTCCCGTTCGATCTCCTCCCGCGTCGCCACCCGGATCGGCCGCCGCGCGCCGCCGCGCCGGGCGACGTCAGGCAGCGCTTCGAGCGCCGCTCGGGCGCCGCCGCAAGCGTTGACAAGCGCGCGGAAGGTGCGCGGGCCGACGTTCTCCGATCGGATGAGCCGCAGCCAGTCGAACAGCTGGTCGTCGGACAGGCGCGGGTGAGGCTTTTTCGCCATCGCTTCAGGCCTGTCCGATCTTCGCTTCCGTTCCGGCGATGAGCCGGCGGATGTTCGGGCTGTGCTTGAACCAGACGATCGCCGCCAGCAGTCCAAACACGTAAGCGACCTCGGGTAGCCCAATCACCCAGGCGACGAGCGGCGAGACGACGGTCGCAGCGAGCGCGGCGGCCGACGAATAGCGCGTGAAAAAGGCGATGGCGAGCCAGACGACGGCGAAGGCGAGCGCAGCCGGCCAGGCGACGCCGATGAGACCGCCAAGGAAGGTCGCCACCCCTTTGCCGCCGCGAAACTTCAGCCAGACAGGATAGAGGTGGCCGATAATGGCGCCGGCCGCAGCAGGGAGCGCGGTCGCCGGTCCGAACAGCCAGGCGCCGAGGAGGACGGCTGCGGTGGCTTTGAGCGCATCGAGCACGAGCGTCGCCGCGGCGAGGCCCTTTCGTCCGGTCCGCAGGACATTGGTCGCCCCGATATTGCCCGAGCCGATGGCGCGCAGGTCCCCAGCCCCGGCGAGCCGCGTCAGGATCAGCCCAAACGGAATCGAGCCGAGCAGGTAACCGAGCGCCAGCGCGAGCGCCGCCCCATACGAAACCCCAACCATGCGCCCTCCGCGTCGATTTTTCGGTGAGACTATTCGTGGGCGACGCGCCCGGCAACCAGCGTCAGTTTGACGCGCCCCTCGAGCCGCGCGGCGTCGAACGGCGTATTGCGGCAGCGTGAACGAAGCTCGGCGGGGTCGAGAACGTAGGGCTCCTCGGGATCGAAGCGGATGACGTCCGCCGGAGCGCCCACCGAAAGGCGCCCGACCGGCAGCCGCAGGATCTCCGCGGGCCTCAGGGTCATCGCCCGGATGAGGCGCGGCAGGCTGATGTCTCCAGACGTCACGAGGCGCAGGCTCGCCGACAGCATCGTCTCGACGCCGATCGCGCCGGTCGCGGCCTCGGCGAAGGGCAGGCGCTTGGTTTCCACGTCCTGGGGATCGTGGTCCGAAACGATGACGTCGATCACGCCCCGGTTCAGCGCGTCGACGAGCGCGATGCGCTCGTCCTCGCCGCGCAAAGGCGGGCTGAGCTTCAAAAAGGTGCGGTAGTCGCCGACGTCCAGCTCGTTGAGGGTCAGGTTGTTGATCGAGACGCCGCACGTGGACGCCAGGCCCGCGTCTCGGGCTCGGCTCATCGCCTCGATCGAGAGGCGGTTGGAGATCATCTGGGCGTGGTAGCGCGCGCCCGTCAGCGCCACGAGCCGGAGGTCGCGTTCCAGCGCGATCGTTTCGGCTTCGCGCGGCACGCCGGTCAGGCCGAGCCAGCTCGCCCGCAGCCCTTCGGCCACGACGCCGTCGCCCCTCAGCGACCGGTCTTCGCAGACGGGCGCGACGAGCGCGTCGAAATCGCGGGCGTAGGTCATCGCGCGGCGCATTGTCAGCGCCTCGGCGATCGATCGCAGTCCGTCGGAAAACGCGATTGCGCCAGCTTCGGCGAGAAGCCCGATCTCCGCGATTTCCCGGCCCTCGAGGCGTTTGGTCAGGGCCGCCGACGGAAATATGCGGATTTTGGCGTCGTCGCGGGCCCGGCGCAGGATGAAGCCCACGACGGCGGGATCGTCGACCGGCGGATTGGTGTCGGGCCTGATCACGAGGCTGGTTACGCCTCCGGCGGCGGCTGCGGCGCTCGCGCTGGCGATGGTCTCGCGATGCTCGGCGCCCGGCTCGCCGACGAAAGCGCGCATGTCCACGAGCCCCGGCGCGACCACGTCTCCGGCGCAGTCGATGAGCCGGGCCTCTTCCGGAATCTGGTCGCGGGTCACTTCGGGTCCGACGCCGACGATGACGCCATCCCGGGCAAGCAGGCCGCCCCTCGTTTCCGTCTCGCGCTCAGGATCGATCAGGCGGGCGTTGAGAAAGGCGATCGGGCGGGTCGACATGCCGCGCGATTAGCGAGCGCAGGCCGCGATTGCAAGCGGGACCCCGACACGTCTCAAGATAATCGACCGAGGCTTTCCCGTCCGCTGAAGCGGATGCGCCGCCGGCGTCTCTGTCAAGGCGTCGGCGGCGCTCGACGTTCCGGCGCCTACTCGCCTTTAACCTCGATGGTCTTCACCGGCTTCTGCGCCTCGGCCGTCTTCGGCAGCGTGACCGTCAGGACGCCTTTCTTGAAGCTCGCCTCGATCTTGTCGGCCTCGACGCCCTCAGGCACGCGCAGCGCGCGCTCGAATGAGCCGAAGCGCCGCTCCCGCAGATGGAAGTCGGGCTTCTTCTCTTCCTTGTCTTCGCGCTTCTCGCCCTTGATCGTCAGCACGCCGCCCGCGACCTTCACCTCGATATCCTTCTCGTCCATGCCGGGCAGGTCCGCATGGACCTCGTACGCATTGTCCCGCTCGACGAAATCGATCGCCGGGACGGCGACCCAGGATTCCGGCGCCCAGAACGGTTCGATGTCGAACGCCGGACGGCGGAACGGCAGCTTAAGCGGACTCATGGTGAAGTCTTCGAACAGACGGTCGACCTCCCGGCGCAGGCTCTCGAACGGGCGCCACATCTGCATCTGCATCGTGGACGGCGCCGCTCCCGGTTTCGTTTCGGTCGTGACAGGGATTTTGGTTTCAGCTTTCGCCATTGAACCCTCCACTATCGGCTGGTTCTCAGCCTTCAGGCACAGGATACGCGCCCGCAGCGGCGGCGCATTGACGCGTCGCAAACCGTCGCGGGCCAAGTATGGTATAATTTGTATCGATCCAATGGCCGCCGTTCGGCAGCGCCCGGTCTCTCATCTGCGGCGGGAGCTTATGCGATCGGAATGGGAGGGTTTCCGACTTCGGCCGGCTCGTCGTCGACACGCCGCAGGGGTGCGCGGTTTCGCCGCCGTGCGACTGACCGCCTCTTGACGCTTCGCGGGCGCTTCCCCACCTCAAAAGAACTCGTGGCGGGAAGACGTCCGCTCGCCACCCGAGCGCCAAGAACCAAGATCGACCGCGCTCGGGTTCGCGCCGCGCGCCTTCCGCCCACGACAGGGAAGGAGGCAATCATGGCGATATTTTCGGATCCATTCGATGCGCTCGACAGCTTTCAGCAGGCGCTCGACGCCTTCCGGGCGAGCGACTGGCTGGAGGCGGGCCCGAGCGGCGGCGGCGCCTATCCGCCGTTAAACGTGTTCCGCAAGGGCGACGACTTCATCATCATCACGGAAATCCCCGGGGTGAAAAAATCGGACCTCGACTTGCAGGTGAAAGGCCGCACTTTGAGGCTCTCCGGCGAGAAGACGCTCGGCTTCCCCGAGAAGGCGGCGGTGCACCGCCGCGAGCGGCTTTCGGGCCGGTTCGATCGCGCCGTAACGCTGCCGGTCGAAATCGACCCCGATGGCGTCAAGGCCGAATATCGTGACGGCATTCTCGCGCTGTTCCTGCCGCGCGCGGAGAGCGACAAGCCGCGGACCATCAAGATCGGCTGAGAGGACAACCCATGAGCAAGGACGCGAAAGAGAAGGCGACGACCATGGCTGAGAGCAAGGAAATGGCGGTCCGCGAGAAGAAGGAGCTCGTCGCCAAGGAGGAGAAGACGGTCCCCGGCCGCTACTTCATCCCCTACGCCGACATCTACGAGACGGACGAAGTGCTTGCGGTGGTGTTGGAAATGCCGGGCGTCGAGAAGAAGGACCTCGATGTCGGGCTCGAGAACGACGTGCTCAGGGTCGACGGTCGCATCGACTTCTCAAAGTACAAGGAGATGGAGCCGGTCTATGCCGAGTATAATGTCGGCCACTATGCGCGCTCGTTCGCTCTCTCCAACACAATCGACCGGGAGAAGATCAGCGCCAACCTCGAAGACGGCGTGCTGACGCTGACCCTGCCCAAGGCGAAGCATGCTCAGCCGCGCAAGATCGCCATTGCCTGACGGCGGTTGAGGGGCTTTAGCTGTAGACTTTCCGGCCGGCGTTTCGTTGCGGCGGCCGGGGCGTCGCCACTCTAAAGCTTACTCTGGCCCGACGGGAAGAATCCGACACGCGCCCCCGCTTCGAGTCGGACCGAAGTTTCCCCGGCGTCGGTCGTCCCGACGGCGGCTTTGCGTCCCGGCTTGCCCTTGTCATCGAGGTCGAACGCCTCGAGCCCGCGCAGGGCCTTCAAATTCACAGTCACGGTCGCCGGGCCCGGGGACGGATTGGCGAGAATGTACGCGCCGTTCGACGTCCTTTCAATCGAAGCGAGCCCTTCCTCGCTGCGCCGGATCGCGGCGTCGCCGACCCTCAGGAACTTGCCGCCGCCGAGATAGAGCGAATACGGCGTCCCGCCGGTCGTCCTGACCAGCGCTTGCAGCGCGTCGGTCTCGAGCCCGGAGGCCGAATGGGGGCCGGGCCGATAGGACGCGAAGCAAAGGTCGGCGCCTTCGGTAACTTCGATCCGCAGGAGGCCGAACCCGTCGTCGAAGCCGCCTTGCTGGGTCACGCTTTTCACATACGCGCTCTTGCCCCCGGAGAAATCGAGAACGTTGCCGAATACGGTTGAAGCAATTTCGTCGCGCCGCTCTATCAGGGTCGGGGCGGTCGAGTTGACGCCCTTCCCGTTTGGCAGGGAGTCGGCGTACACGCCCCCGAGTCCGAGGATCGGCTGTGTCGTCGCCCCGGCGGCCGCGATGAGCCGCGCTGATCGCTCTCCTCGCTCGAAGGCGATCGACCAGGTTTCCGCCGTCGGCTGGGCCTGCCGCACCTCGGCGAACGCATTGTATCCGTTGGGGACCGGCGCCGGGAAAGGCGAGACCGCGAAGGAAAGGCTCGACGTCGGCGCCCCCCGGATGTGCCAGGCCAAATCATACTTGTGCGGCGCGCGCGAAAACGCGCCGAAAAGGTCCGCGAGATAGTCGCCGGTGAGGCAGAGCGCTCGATCCAGCGCGACGCCGGGATAGACGGAATCCGACCAGGCGCGCTGAACGCCGAAGGTCTCGCCCGGGCCGTAAACCGTCTGGTCGGCGCGCGCCCTCTCCTTTTGAACGGGATGGCTCAGCCAGTGCTGAGATTGCTCGTCGACGGTCAGCGTGTTGTGGGCCAACGTCGTCCAGTGTCACTTCACATCGAGCGGATTGTCATAGGGGAATTGCACCCCAGGGCTGGGCATCAAGATGTCGTCGAGCGCCCACAGATCGATGTGCAGCCTGTCTGGGTGCCCATGCGACACCGTCGGACCGTAGGAAAGCGTCAAGTTGGCGATGCCCGACCCATTCGAGGCCGGCGTGCGCAGCACGCCGAAACCGACCGTCGGGAAATTGACGTTGGGGAAACTCAGGGGCGGAGCTTTCTCGTGCGGATCGTTGAACATAAACGGGGGCGGAGCGGGGGCGAGCCAGGGATGGATCAAGGGACGGCTCCTCGAGGTCACGGCCTTTTGCCCCGGTTCGCCGCCGGTTTTCGTGGCGGGGAAGCCGCGTTCGTCCGGCGCGTCGATGATGGCAAGATAGCGAGGATCCCGGTATCTTCGATATCCGTATTCGTATATAGCTGGAAAGTATAACTGAGATAGCCAGAGTAAATGGGAGTCGTTTTCGCCCGCAATGCGGAGGTTCGGATAGGCGATCAGCAGGGGGAAATCAAAGACGTATTTGAGAATGCTATCGTTGTAGCGGTAGAGATCAATCCCGTGCCGCCAGGCCGCCTCAGCCGCGTTGACCAGCCCGTGGAGCGCGTAAAGGCTGTACCCGGGGCTCCCTTCCACCCACATGCCGCCCGGGATGGCCTCCGGAGTGAAGTAGAGCGTCAGCAACCCTTTGCTCGGGTTGTCGGCCGTCGCGGCGACCCAGTCTTTCGGCGGCGGAAATTGCTTGTAACGGGGCGCCTCGTTCTTGGCGAGCGTCGTCCGCGTTCCGTAGAGGGCGGCGTTGACCAGTTCCTGATCGTCCGTCGCGTAACCCGCAAGGAGGACCGCGGCGGCGCCGATCGCCCCGCGATTGTTGAGCATACTGGCGAATCGAGCGGACGGGTCTTGTTCGACCACTGTGGGATAGAGCATGACCCACGCAAGAGGCTGCAACAGCTCGTCGTGAATTCTCTTGCGGTCCGCGGGAGACAGCGACGGGGTGTTGTAGATAAGGTCGTAGCCTCGCGCGAGCAGCTCGAGGTCGAGCGAATCTTCCAGGATCTGGCCTGTCAGTCCCTTTTCCCAACGGTACATGATGGACGGGGACGCCCCATAGCGGGGCAGGTTCGCATAGGCCAGCAGCAGGTCCCGCGCATACCTTGCATATTTCTCGTTGTCGGTGAGGGCGTACAAGATGCCGAGCGCGTCGATCGCTTCGGAATCCCGGTCGAAAAACCAGGAGAACTTCCGAACCGGATCGTCTGTATGCTGGCGGCCCGGAAAGTCGGGAAAGTAATTCCCGGGATACAACCATGCGCCGTCGGAGCCCTTTTGCGGCGGCGGAATGTCGATCGGCTCGCCGATCCGAGCGTCCATCCTCTTCTCGAGTTCGGAAAGCTGTTGCCGGAGCTCCGCGCTGGTCTTCAACATCTGCTTGTATTGCCGGATGTCCTCCTCATCCCAGATCGTGTTCGGATGCCCGACGCTCATGCGCGGCTTGCCGAACATCTCGACGTCTTCATGCGGCGCCGTGGCGACGGTCGGCGCGATGTTGTTCGGATTGGTCGATACGGCGGAGGGCGCGAATGCGGCCGCATCCCCGGCAAATGCGGCCGGAACTCCCAGCGCGGCCTGCGACACCGAAAGCGCGGCGACGAGCGCCCAAAGGCGGATCAATCGCACGCGCACGGCCTGTCCTGCTTCCCGTCGCTTCGCGATAACACTGCGCTCTCCGGATCTTTCAGGCTGTGCGCCCTGGAGTTTTCCGGGCTGCCCGCGGGACGAGGAGCCAACGTCACGGCGGGCGTCAAGCGAGGCCGGCGGCGCGGCCATAAGCGAAATCCGCGGCCCTGCGTGCGGCGACGCCGAGGCCGCCGAGGAGTTGCTGAAGCGGCGTCTTGCGCGCTTCCCACTTGACCTCGTAGAGGCGGGCGCTGTCGCGGACGCGGAACAGAAGCTCGTCGCCGGCGACGATCTCGTCAACGAGACCGAGCGCGAGCGCGTCGCGCGCCAGCCAATAGTCGCCATTCGCCACGCGAGCGATGTCGAGGTTGGGGCGACGCTCGGCGACATGGGCCTTGAACGCCGCATGAATCGCTTCGAGCTTGCCCTGGAAATGGTCGCGTCCCGCAGGCGTGATTTCGCCCAGCACAGATACGGTGCGCTTGAATTCGCCGGCGGTGATGTCCTCGTACTCGATCTCGTTCTTCTTGAGGAGCTTGTGCAGGTTCGGGACCGAGGCGACGACGCCGATCGAGCCGACGACGGCGAACGGCGCGGCGACGATGCGGTCGGCGGCGCAGGCCATCATATAGCCTCCGCTCGCCGCCACCTGATCGACCGAGGACGTGACTTTGATCCTTCGCTCGCGCAGGCGAAGAATCTCCGCGGCCGCAAGCCCATAGCCGGTCACCGTGCCGCCGCCGCTGTCGATTCGCACGACCACCTCGTCGGCTTGCGGCCGCGCGACGGTCAGCACCGCGTCAATCTCGCGCCCGAGATTCTTGACGGCGGTTGCGCGTAAATCGCCCTTGAAGGTCAGCACAAAGATGCGTTTGCCCACTGGCTGGCCACGGCGTGCCTTCGCCTCCTTCTTGCGCGCCTTGATCAGCGCCTTCCGCTCCTTCTTCTCGAGCAGCCCGGCGTTCAGCGCGTCGCGCATGTCGTCGTAGCGGTCGTTGATCGACTTGATCCGGATTTCGCGGTCTTTGTCCCCGTCGCCCGAGCGCGCGAGGCGCGCGACCAGGATAGCCAGCCCGCCGATGGCCGCCACGATGACGAGGGCCTTGATGACGAAAGCGGCAATGTCGAGCCAGAACGGCATGAACGCTCCACAGGCAAAAGGCCGGATATAGGACGCCGCCGCGCTTTTTCATGACCGCGGCCCGATGGCAAGGGCTTACGTTTCGAGGGGGCGTTCGCCTTTCAAGCGCTCGGCCAGCGCGTCCAGGATCGGGCGCTGACCCTTGAGGATCTTTCTCTTCGCTGTCTCGAGATCGAACCATTCGGCTTTGTCGACTTCCGGGAAAGCGGCCGACTTTCCCGACCGGGGCGGCCACTCCATCGTAAAATGCTCGCTCGTCAACGAGGCGGGATCGAAAACACCCTCCGAGGCCCAGGCGGCGACGAGCTTGCCGCTCGGCTGCTTCACCGTCCCGAGGTCCAGGAACGCGCCCTCTGCCACCGCCCCGGTTTCCTCGCGGAATTCCCGCTTGGCGGCCGCAAGAAGGTCTTCTCCCGGCCCCACCTCGCCTTTCGGGATCGACCATGTGCCCTCGTCCTTCTTCGTCCAGAACGGGCCGCCGGGATGGACAAGCAGGACCTCGACGCCCGGCGGGCGTCTGCGGAAGAGGACGATCCCGGCGCTGGTCTTGGGCATGGCGGCGCTCCCGAGTTCACCACGAACGACGCAAAGGGACACGAAGCTTGGTCTTTCTTGGTGTTCTTGGTGGTGAAAATTCATGGCGTCGCAGCGTCGGCGAGTGTCAGTCCCAGGACAACTGGCTCTTCGGCAAACGGCCGCTCGGGTCATGAACGATCGCCCGGTGGGGCAGGCGGTCGCTCCACCGCCAGAGGGTCAGATTGACGTCGTCCGATGTGGCGCTGTTGACAAAGTTCGGCCCGATCACTCCGGTTGCGCCCTCGCCAAGGAGTCGCTTTGCGAGCCGCCAGCTCGCCGGATCGCGGCCGGCGGCGGCCTCGGCGAACCAGGCCGACGCCATGTCGGCGATTTCGACGCCTGCCGCCCGACGATCGTCCTCGGTCCGGCAATCGACGACGTCGGCGCAATCGATCTCGTACGTGCAAAGCACGAGAGGCTCGAACTTGCGTGCGAAACCCTGAGCCGCCTCCTTGATCGCCGTCATGGGGTCCAGCGCGAGATAAAGCGCCGGCATCCCTTTGGGATTGAAGCGGCCGCCGTGAGTAGCGGCGCCTTCGCCCGACAAAGGCTTGAACGACCAGCGGGGACCGTGGGCGCGGTAAGCGAGCCCCGCGAATCTCAAGCAAATCCGCCGAGCGCGATCGAGTCGAGATAGTCGCGCAGCGCCACCGCCTGGCCGGACTTCACTAGAGATTCCGCGGTGCGTCCACCGAAGGCTGGGATCGGCTCGGCGCGGTACCAGGCCATCGCCTGCATCGGCCCGCCAGACCATGCGGACACGCGCCGCAAAATCTCATTCATCTCCCTGAGGCGCGATTGCGTTTTGGCCGCCTGAAGGCGGCTCGTCTTATACAGGGCTTCGGGGGCGAGTCCGACGGTTTCGGCGAGCTGCTTCTTCGTGAGGCCGTACGCGTCGTAGGCGACGCCGGCGGAGGCGGCCTTCTTCGGCTTTGTGGCGCTCATGTCAGGTTCTTTGCCCTCTTTACGCGGTATATTATCGGACAGAATCGCCGGCGGCGCAAGGGAATGAATTGTCTTCGATTGCGACGGCGGTGACGGACGGGAACCGCCTTTTCATCGCCTTGTCCGCCGCTATAGTCCCAGCCGACAATCGGGGCCGCCGATGTTTGGATCGTTACGAAGCAAGGACCGCGACAAGGCGGGCGTGCTTGCGGCGCGTCAGGCGGTATCCAAGGCGCAACATCCGCGCGTGGCCGAACCGACTGCGCAATCGGTCTGGACCAGCTTGGGCCAGCACGACGTCCCCACGGTCGGCGAGGACGCGACCGTGTTCGATGCGCTGAAGGTCATGGCCGAGCGCGATGCGGCCGCGGTCGCCGTGGCGTCGCCGGCCGGTCTTGTCGGGATTTTTTCCGAGCGGGATTTTGCGCGCAGCGGTCTCGTGCGGGAGGGCGCGGCGAGAGAGATGCCGGTCGTTGAGGTCATGACCCGGGTCGTGGCCTGCGTCGCGCCGGCGGACAGCGTGCGGCGGTGTCTCATCCTGATGAACGAGTGGCGCGTCACCCATGCGGCCGTGCTCGATGAGGGGCGACTGGCTGGGCTTCTGTCCCAGACCGACCTGCTCGCGGCGCAGATCGCCTATCACGAGCGCGTCTTCCACGAGACCGAGATGGATCAGAAGCTCTTGTTCCTGCGCGGAACCTACAGCTGCTGACCGAGCGCGCCGGGAGGTCGGCTGCTCGTGGTGAAAACCACAGGGTCGGCGCCCATCTCAATGGCAGGAGTGCGCAAGGAGCGGGCGTTGCCGGATGGTTCGGCGAATGGGTCAAGTCGATCCTTTGCTACCGTTCGCGTTCGCTCCGGTATGGCAGGAGGGCGCCAGGAGCAACCGTTCCGGGAGCAAGCTCCGAACGCGTCTGTTCGACCCGAGGCGGGGAGTTCCCGCGTCGCTAGTCCGACATCCCACGACGCCAAGCGGAAGTTCAAGGGCGCCGTCGACCGCCAAGCAGTGCGGCGCCGCGAACCCTGCGGTGACTCGGCGACATGGGCGGCGGTTTCGAGAGGGGACTCGTTCGGCTTGCGCGAAATCCAAAAATAGCGCAGATTCTCGATGAATTTGAAATGAATTGATCAGTGTCGTTTCTGACCATGTCGCGCCTTTTCATCAGCCACTCGAGCTGGAACAACGACAAGGCCGTTGAGATCCGCGACTGGCTCGCGAAGAACGGCTGGGACGACGTCTTCCTCGATCTCGACCCCGAGCGCGGCATCGTGGCCGGCCAGCGCTGGAAGGAGGCCCTACAGAAGGCCGCCTATCGCTGCGAAGTCGTTCTCGCGCTTGTCTCGAAGGAATGGCTCGCCTCAGGCTGGTGCAAGTCGGAAGTCGACGCCGCGCGCCTCATGGGCAAGAGGGTGATCGCGGCGCTCGTCGGCGTCGACAAAAGCGCGGTCCCGGTCGATCTCACCGACGAGCAGTTCGTCGATCTCACCGGCGACCCGCAAGCCTACCGGCGCCTAAAGGAAGGGCTGAAGCGCGCCGGCCTCGACCCGACGACCTTCCCCTTCGAGGCGGGCCGCCGGCCCTATCCCGGATTTGCCTATCTGGAAGAGGACGACGCCGCCGTCTTCTTCGGGCGCGACGCGCAGATTGTGCGCGGGCTAGACGAGATCCGCAGGCTCGCGCACACGGGCGTCACGCGCATATTCGTCATCCTCGGCGCGTCGGGATCGGGCAAGTCGTCCTTCCTGCGCGCCGGCCTCTGGTCGCGCTTGAAGCGCGACGACCTCGCGTGGCTGCCGCTGCCCATCGTCCGGCCCGAGCGCGCGGCGATGTCCGGCAAGTACGGGCTCGCCGAAGCGCTCTTTGAGATCATCAGCGAACCGCGCTTCGCGGACGGCATACGCCAGCGAGGCCTGCCGCGCAGCCGCATCGACATCCAGGACTTCGTCGAGAACACGGACGACGGGCTGGCGAAGCTTCTCGCCGCCCTGCGCAACATCGCTCAGGCGGGTTTTTCGGGCGAGAACGCGGCGCCGCCGACAGTCCTGCTCGCCATCGACCAGGGCGAGGAATTGTTCAACGAGGACGGCCGGGACGAGGCTCGCCGTTTCATCGAGATTCTGACCAAAACGCTGGCGGCCGACCCGCGCACGATGGCGATCCTCGTCATGCGGTCGGACGCGTTCCCGCTGGCCCAGGGCGACCCCGCGCTCGCCGCGCTGCCGAAGGATACGTTCACCCTCGACATGATGCTCGAGGGCTCCTTCCGCGCGGTTATCGAAGGCCCGGCGAGGCTCGTCGAGCCGCCGCTCGCGATCGACCCCCGGCTGACCGACGCGCTGCTGGAAGACATATCCGGGCAGGACGCGCTGCCGCTGCTCGCCTTTACCCTTGCACACCTCTACGACAATACCCGCGTCGACAACGCGCTTACGCTCTCTGGCTACGACAAAATCGGGCGCGTGAAAGGCGTGATCGACCAGACGGTCAGGCAAGCCTTCGACGAAGCCGCCGCGAGAGGCGAAGCGCCGAAGACGAAGGAGGAGCAGTACAAGCTTGCGCGTTCGGCCTTCATCCCGCATCTCGCGCAGGTCAACCCGACCGGCCAGTTCGTGCGCCGCGTGGCGCCGCGCAACAAGATTCCGGACGAGGCGCGCCCGCTGATTGACCGCTTCGCCGAGCAGCGCCTGCTCATCCGGGACCGCCGGCAGGACGCCGAGGTCATCGAAGTCGCGCACGAGGCGCTCTTGCGCCAGCCGCCGTTCAGCGACTGGCTCGCCGAGGATCGCGAGTTCCTCCTGTGGCGCGACCGGCTGACCCAGGCCCGCGCGGCCTTCGAGTCCGACGAGCGTGGCCTCCTCGCCGGCCGCGAGTTGGCGATCGCTCGCAGCTATATGCAAATGCGGGCGGAGCACGACTTCGAGCCGGCGGATCTTGCATTCATCCGCGACAGCGTCGCCGCTGACGACAAACGGCGGGCGGAGGAGGCGGTAGAACAACGCAAACGAGAGGCGGCGGAAAAGGAGGAGCAGGAGCGGCGGCTGCGCGACGCGGAGCGAATCGCCCAGGAGCAGACAAAGGCCGCGGCGGCGCAAAAACGCTTCACTTGGGCGGCTGTAGTCGGGTTGGTCATTGCCTTGGGCTTGGCGGCGGGGGTTTTGTGGCAGTGGCAGCGATCGGAGCGCCAACGTGCCGCGACCGAGGCCCAAAACTTGGGACTGACAGCGCTGGAGCACTTTGATGCGGCAAGGGGCCTCGTCGGGCTCCTGACAGCAGTACAAGCAGGCAGGAAGCTGAGGCCCCTTCTCGCGAGTGATCAACCGGTTGTAGACTATCCTGTACTGATTCCAATGCTAGCCTTACAAGTAATTACGGACAATATTCACGAAAAAAACCGCATCGAGCAGGCCAGTGTCAGGCAAAGCAATACTACACTAGGCAATAATACATCAGAATCGGCCAGCAGTTTGGAATGTTTGGTAAAAATCTCGCGCGTTAACCAGCAGAAATTGGCTCAAATATCGAATGAAAATCTTGTCTCGCTAATGGGACATCAGCGCAGCGTCTTGGCACGAGCCTGCTCTCCCGACGGCAAATATATAGTTACGGCTGGAGCAGATTTAACCGTCAGACAGCGAGTTGCACAGGAGGATGCACCAGCTGAGATTATCGGACTTCACGGGGGCGTCAAACAGATTCTGTTCTCGGCGGACAGCGCAAGCTTCACCACCATAAACGTCTGGAATACGGTCGTATCCTGGCAGTTGCCCACCACGAATGTTCTGCAGCACATGATCCCCCTCACAACCCACCAGTCGACGGTGCAGAGCGTCCGGTTTAACCGAAGCGGCAGCAAGCTCGTGACCAGCACAAGAAATGGCGCCATACAGTTGTGGACTGCGACCGGGCACCCGGACGTCTCGCCCATAGAAGTTGGCGTTCCTATTATCCTTGCTGACTTCACTGCGGATGAGGATCACATCGTTGTTGTTGGCGCAGACGGTACTGTTCGCATCCTTGACCTTGCTGGCCACACGACTCAGACCATTGCCGGTAGCGAATCGACGGTGATCCATGCGGCCCTTAGCTCGGACAAAAGACGTATAGGACTAGCCATAGCAGGGGGGAGCGCCGAGATCATCGATCTCGGCACGGCGAAGCGGAACCATGTCGGACCTGGCCACCAAGGCTGGATTATGGGCGTTGCCTTTACCCCCGATGACCGCCTCGCAACTGCCGGAGCCGACGATACGGTCCGATTCTGGGACTTGGATGGCCGGCCGGCAGGAAATCCAATTCAAGCTGGCCAAGGGCAGGTGCTAGGTATCGCGGTCAGCCCCCGCACGGGCCTGATCGTTACCGCCGGGGATGATGGAACAGTGAAGCTCTGGTCTGCGGCGGGCGAGGTAGCGAGCGAACTCATCGGACACCGAGGCAAGGTTCTTGGCGTCGCCTTCAACCCGGACGGCACTATCGTCGCGACTTCTGGAGTCGACGGGACATTCCGGTTATGGTCGACCTCAGGGGCGGAACTGGCCCGCTACCCCGGTTATTTTGGGCCGCTCGCGTCCGAGGTGAGCGGCGCAGACTTTGGGACCCCCAGCGTCGGCTTCAGCCCCGATGGGCGCGGCGTTGCCGTACCCACGAACGGGGGCATCGTCCGTGTATGGCGCGTCCAAGGTCTGGACGAACTGCTGCGGCGGGCTTGCGACTGGTTAGAGCGGTATCCGATCCGGATGAATCAAATTGAAACACATAAGCCATTGCAATGTATGATGATTATGCGCTCACATGCGATTCATTCCGTTCGGATACCGCTCTAGCCGACTACTTCGCAACGCATCCCGGCGCGCGGAATATATGCAGCGATCTTTGATGGTAAACCGTAACGATAGCCTGTTTCCGGAGCACGCTCAAATAGGCAGTGGCCGTCCCAATTTGGAACCATACAATCGAGAGGGGAAATTTGTCGCGCTTGGATAGGGCGGCCGCCCAAAGGCTGGAGGTTGGATATCGTCGAGGAGCATAAGCCTCAGCGCTTTCAGGAACGGACCCATTTCCGCTTGGCGTGGCGGACCCCTCAAGTGCGCAGGTGTTTGTGTTTGCTCGCCGCCGCGGCCGCGCTCATTTCAACCAATGAGTGGCGGCGG
>Ga0074045_10001580_pt1 | contig 21837 bp, 19 predicted proteins | sample BogForMeECP23OM2_FD_94442 | JGI IMG/M metagenome (GOLD analysis project Ga0074045, IMG submission 94442) | Bog forest soil microbial communities from Calvert Island, British Columbia, Canada - Bog Forest MetaG ECP23OM2 | ecosystem: Environmental > Terrestrial > Soil > Wetlands ... | reverse complement strand
GTCGTACTCGTAGACCTCTTCTCCAACAATGACGGTCTTCGCTCCTTGTGCGATGAAGCACAAGCACGGCAACCGGAGGGCATGTGCACACTCGGTGTTGGTTCGTGAAGCGCGGCTCACCGTCAAACCCGGGATGCGCAACTCAAAACTCCCGTCGTGCGGGGCATACGCGGCAATCAAACGGGCCAATTCAGTAGTGGCGGGTTCGTTTGGGCCCGCAAATAGGTCTGCCCGCCGCGGAGACGCAGTTTTGCCATTGGTCTTCACGGCTTTGAGAATACCTCTTTTGCGACCATTATGGCGCTCATTGCGGTTGGCCAGCCCGAATAAAACGCCAGATGCGTAATGACCTCGATCAATTCCTCTTTCTTAAGCCCATTTTCCAGCGCCCTGCCGAGGTGAAACCGCAACTGATCCGGACGATTCAAAGCCATCAGCGCCGCCACGGTTGCGAGACTCCGGTCGCGCTTGGAAAGCTCTGGCCGTTCCCAAACATCGCCAAAAAGCACGCGGTCCGTTAAATCAACCAGCTTGGGCGCGAAGTCGCCAATCAACTTCTCCACTGCTGAAGGCTCTTTGCTCATGCCTATTCCTCCTTCCACAAGCCTGAACCTACTGAGTTTCGCGGAATATAGAGACAAAACTCATATTGTCATCCCGAGCGCTGCGAGGGATCTGCTTTTGCCTGAAGGCAAGATAAAGCAGATTCCTCGCGCCAAACCCGCGCTCGGAATGACAAATCATTCTCGTTGGGTGTTTTCCCGATGCTGGTAAGGTGTCGCTATAATCTACGACGCTCAATAGAATGCCAACTCGCACGCTGCTCCTCGCTCGCCTTTCGTTCACTCCGATTTGAGAGAAGCCATATCGATGGAGAAGCGGTACTTTACATCGGACTTGAGCAGTCTCTCGTAGGCTTCGTTGACCTTCTGGATCGGTATGACTTCAACATCGGCGGTGATGTTGTGTGCGCCGCAGAAGTCGAGCATCTCCTGGGTTTCCGCGATACCCCCGATGAGCGAACCGGAGAGGCTGCGGCGTCCGAACAGCAGGCCCATGGCAGCGACGGCGAGAGGCTTCGCCGGTGCGCCGACGAGGGTAAGGTTGCCGTCGCGGCGGAGGAGTTGGATGTACGCGTTAATGTCGTGATCGGCGGAGACGGCGTCGAGAATGAAATCGAAGCTGCCGGCGTGTTTCTGCATCTCGCCGGCATTGCGCGAGACCACGACTTCGTCGGCGTCGAGCCGGAGCGCATTCTCCTTCTTGTTGGGTGAAGTCGTAAAGACAACGACGTGGGCTCCGAACGCATGGGCAAACTTCACCCCCATGTGCCCCAGTCCGCCGAGGCCGACCACCCCGACTTTCTTCCCTTTGGTGACGCTCCAATGGCGCATCGGCGAGTACGTGGTGATTCCGGCGCAAAGCAAAGGAGCGGCTCCGGCGAGAGCTAGGTTGGAAGGGACGCGCAAGACGAACCGCTGGTCCACGACGATGCTATCCGAGTAGCCACCGTAGGTGACCCCTCCGAGGTGCTTGTCCGGGGAATTGAAAGTGAGAATCATTTTGGGGCAGAACTGCTCCAGGCCTGCCCGGCATTCGGGGCAGGTGCCGTCCGCGTCGACCATGCAGCCGACCGCGGCGAGGTCGCCGGGCTTGAACTGGGTCACGGCGGAGCCGACCTTGGTGACACGGCCGACGATCTCATGGCCGGGGACACACGGGTAGATCGTGGGCACGTGCTCGCTCCACTCGTTGCGGACTGTGTGGAGATCGGAGTGGCAAATCCCGCAGAACAGGATTTCGATCTGTACGTCGTGTTCGGTCGGGTGGCGCCGTGTGATGATGGTCGAGGCAAGTGGGGATGTGGCGCTGGTGGCGGAATACGCTTTCGCTTTGTACATGGATTTACCTTTCAGAGTCCGGTCATCTTTTCGATGTGTTCCGGGTACCGCGCGCCTTCCACGTGAATCTTCGCTGCGGCGCTTTCGATGTCCTGGAGATCGGCGGGCGTAAGTTCGACGGCGAACGCGCCGATGTTCTCGTCCAGGCGATGAAGCTTTGTCGTGCCGGGTATTGGAACGATCCAGGGCTTCTGGGCCAGCAGCCACGCGAGCGCGATCTGAGCAGGGGTTGCCTTCTTGCGTTGCGCGATCTCGCCAAGCAGATTGACTAGCGCCAGATTTGCTTTGCGAGCTTCTGGCGTAAACCGCGGGAGGATGCTGCGGAAATCCGTTTTATCGAGCGTAGTGGTTTCGTCCATCTTTCCCGTAAGAAAGCCTTTCCCCAGAGGGCTGTAGGGAACGAAGCCAATCCCAAGCTCCTCGAGCGTCGGCAACACTTCTGCTTCCGGTCCTCTCGTCCACAACGAGTATTCGCTCTGAACTGCCGTGACCGGCTGGACGGCATGTGCGCGGCGAATCGTCTTGGCTGCCGCCTCCGACATGCCGAAGTGCTTCACCTTGCCCTCCCGAATGAGATCCTTCACGGCTCCCGCCACGTCTTCGATCGGCACGTTCGGGTCGACACGGTGTTGATACAACAGATCGATGACATTGACCTTCAGCCGCTTGAGCGAGCCTTCGACGGCCTGTTTGATGTGCTCGGGCCGGCTATTCAGGCCTGCCGCTCCCGGCCGATTATCGCGGCCACTCAGATCAAACCCGAACTTCGTGGCGATCACCACTTTGCCATGGAAAGGCGCAAGCGCCTCGCCCAGGAGTTCTTCGTTCGTGAACGGGCCGTAGACTTCGGCCGTGTCGAAGAACGTGATGCCGCAGTCCACTGCGGCATGGAGAAGATCGGTCATCTCCTTCTTATCTTTGGGCGGACCATAAGAAAAGCTCATGCCCATGCAGCCGAGCCCCAGAGCCGAGACTTCCAGATTGCTTTTGCCAAGTTTGCGCTTCTGCATTGTTTCTCCTCGAGAGGTGTTGATCGGTAGAGGTCGAACCGCTTCCTGCCGGACCTCACCGATAAGGAAGAAATTCCAGCCTCAACGTCAAGAATTGTAGTCCGCTTACCCTTCGAGCGCTTGCCTATTCCGCCAGAGTATTTGCCCGATCCTCCGCTCCGCCCTGAACGCTCCGCCCTTTGGGCTCCGCAGGGCCGCGCTCCGGGCCGGGCCAACCAACCAAACCAGAATCAAGACAGAACCAAAAAGGGGACACTTCTAATGAGGTAAGCAAGGGGACATTTCTAAAGAGCTTTGACACAAGGCGATTTTTCCTTGACGCAGTTGGTGCACAGGACTAGGCTTGCGCCCATTCGTCGAGGGTGGTCATGCGCTGTTCCCACCGCAGGGCTCAGGCCCCCGGCCAGATACGCGCCAAACGGCACGTCGGCCGACTTGTTGCTCGATTCCTTCTATCAATGCTGTTGGGCTTGGCTTTCACCTCTTCGCTATTCGGCCAGGAAGTGGGAAGCCAGGAAAAGGAATTCCTGGGCCATGGGGCGGTCATCACGGTAAACGTGCACGATCCTTCGGGACAGCCCATTTCCTCGCCGGCAGTCGTAAGGCTCTTCCATGGACAAGTTCCAAGCGGCCAACAAAACACCTCGCGTGGGGTCGCCGAGTTTGTCGTGGTCAGCCTCGGGGAGTATTCCGTGGTCGTCGCGGCGCCCGGATACCCTGAGGTACAAAAGGATTTCAAGGTGGACACCACGGGGAACGCGCAAGTGGATATTTACCTCCGGCTAACTTCGGGCGGGGGAAGTCCCGCATCAGCTCCCGGCAAAATGGTGCTGGCGCCAAAAGCAAGAGAAGCGCTGGACAAGGGCCTGCGCGCTTTCAGAGAGAACAGACTTGCAGAGGCGCAGAAGTACCTGGGCGAAGCGATGCGGCTCGCCCCAGGCAATCCCGAAGTTCTCTACGCTCAAGGGATGCTGCGCCTGAAGCAGCACGATTGGGGACAAGCGCAAACCGCCCTGGAAAAGTCCACGCAAATCGATCCGAATTCAGCGCCGGCCTTTGCGGCGCTGGGGATGGCCCTTTGCGACCAGGGAAAATATGACGCGGCTATCGCACCCCTCAAGAAATCAATGGAATTGAATCCAGCCGGTGGGTGGGAAACACGCTGGGCGCTGGCGAAATCCTATTACCAGCGCGAGCAGTATCCCGAGGCGCTGACCATGTCGCAGGAGGCCCTCGCACGATCGAATGGGAGCGCCCCCGCGATCGCACTGCTGGTAGCGCAATCTCTGACGGCAGTTGGGCGATATGAAGATGCGGCGGGAGTGCTTCGCGAATTTCTGAGGGACCACGCGGATCTACAGGAAGCGGCCACGGCGCGTCGTTGGCTGGATCAACTCACAGCCAGCGGGAAAATCCGGTCAAACTAATCTCGCAGAGGCAGTTGTCGTGTGCTCACGCCACGGCGTTGACGCGCTAGTTTCCTTTGACCGAGTAGCGCAGGAATCAGTGGCTGTCCGCTGTGCCGCGCAACCCCTAGGCCAGGTCGGTAAAGGTGCATTCCACCTGGACTGTACTTTGTGCCCATCGGTCCATCACCGCCGCGCTTCACGTTGCAGCCGTGCTTCCCGTGAGCGCCTCAATCTCCCTCAAAAGTTCCGCCAGCCGGAAGGGTTTCGAGACGTACCCGTCCATTCCCGCCCGCAGGCAACGTTCGCGGTCGCCCGCAATTGCGTGTGCCGTCATGGCAATCACAATCTGGTGCGGGCCAGGAGTCCCTTTTTCCCGCTGCCGGATTGCCGCGGTAGCCTCAAATCCATCCATTTCCGGCATCTGGATATCCATCAGAACCACATCGAAATTCCCGTGCTCCATGGCGGCGAGTGCCTCCCGGCCGTTGTTCGCCAGCGTGACGCTGAATCCCTGCTTTTCAAGCATCCGCGTGGCCAGGAGTTGATTGATCGCGTTGTCTTCCGCCAATAGAATCCGCAGGTGCCGGCCCCGTTCCCTTATCGTGTGGCGTGTCACCAAGCGTGGCGCCGCCATTCTTGGTTCCTGTTTCTCAAGAACAGCCAGGATAGCCGGGAGCAACTCCTCTTGGGAGACGGGCTTGGTGAGATACGCGGCGATCCCCAGTTCGCGGCAGCGCGCGGCATCGCCCGGCTGCCCCGCCGAGGTCAACATCAGCACGGCGAAGTTACCCAGATCGCTCTGCTTGCCGAACTCCTCAACCAGCGCGAACCCATCAACTTCCGGCATCTGCACGTCGATGAGTGCCAGATCAAACGGCGAACCTCCCTGCTGCGCTTCCCGCAGGCGCTTCAATGCCTCGGCGGCGCTCGCGGCCTGGGCGGGTCGCATCTTCCAGCGCTCCAGCATCCTGGCCAGCAGCAGCCGGTTTGTGGCATTGTCGTCCACCACCAGCACCCCAAGGTTCTCCAGCGCATGCGGCTCAACTTTCTCCATCGGAGTGGCGGCCACGGCAATGTGAGCCTTGATCGTGAAATGGAAACAACTCCCTTGTCCTAGTTCACTCTCCAGCCAGATTCTGCCGCCCATCAGTTCCACCAGCCGCGTGGAAATGGTCAGCCCCAGCCCGCTGCCACCGAATTTTCTAGAGGTTGAGGTATCGGCTTGGGAGAAGGCCTGGAAGATCACCTTCTGCTTCTCGGGCTCGATGCCGATGCCGGTGTCGCGAACGGAAAAAACCAACTCGAGCTCGTCGCCATGCTGGTGCTCGACGCTGAGTCCCAGTCCGATTTCTCCGTGTTCCGTGAACTTGATGGCGTTGCCGATCAGGTTGACGATGATCTGCCGCAGCCGCGTGGGGTCGGCAATGATCTCATCCGGAACATCAACGTCTACATCGCAGATGAGCTCCAATTGTTTCTGGTGCACCCGCATTGCGAGAGGTTTCAGAGTCTCTGTCATGCAGTTGCGCAACTTGAACGCGATCGGGTCCAGTGCAAGCTTTCCGGCCTCGATCTTGGAAAAGTCCAGGATGTCATTAATCAAAGTGAGCAGTGTGTCGGCCGAGGTTTTGACCATCTCCAGGTACTCGCGCTGTTCTTTTGAGACTTGGGTGTCCAGCAGCAAATCCGTCAGGCCGATGACGCCATTCATGGGCGTGCGAATTTCGTGGCTCATATTGGCAAGGAACTCGCTCTTCGCCTGGTTGGCTTCTTCGGCTGCCGATCTCAGCTTGGCCGCCTCTTGAAGTTGTTGCCGGATGGTCTCGGTCTGCTGGTGCACGCGCTTCCGGAGCACAACTACCCATGCCAATACACCAAGCGTAGCCAACATCACCGCGCCGAGCACGGCCATCGCATGCACCGCCGACCACCAGGAAGGGCTCTTGATTACGACCACGTCCTCCGGAGAGCGCAGCAGTATCCGGAACCCGGTCACCTGCGGACTCCATTCTCCAATTCTGGTGCGGCCTGTGTTGATCTGCACGGAGCAGACTCCCGTCAATTGGAGGTCGCTGCCCGGCTTCCAGGGTGGCATTTCACTTGAGCCGTTTGGCAACTCGGCGGAGAACAGGATTCCATCAGAAGACAACAGCAAAGTGGGAGTCTTCGCCTCCCGGTCCAAGTCAACTAAGTGAGCGTGCGTTTGCACAAGCTCTGTATCGTGGTCCCCCGTCATCGCTTGCTGCGCGGTGATCGGCACGGCGGGAATGGCTTGACCTGCCTCCCTCACCTTGAAGACAGCATCCTCCAGTGTGGGCGCAAATCCATTGGCCACGGGAAAGCCGACCACGTCCACCCAATCGCCAAGCGCAGCCGAAGTGCTCTGGACTGTGGAGGCGCAGAGTCCCCCTGTATCGTCGTGAATGCACAACAATCGGCCGGGCCACTCCAGAATCACGCGCCCGCGCACATGGACTCGACGCAAGAACGTGACGCCGGCCTCGAATCGCAGCAAGTGGTTGATCGGGCGCAATGGCAATGCGAAAGCGTCGGGTGCCGACTCTTCTTCGATCTTTATCCCTTCAGGCGAAGGGAAAAAAAGGCGCACGCCCATCAACTGGCGATTCTTGGTAAAAAACGGTGCGACGTTGGCATGAATCAAAACCTTGGCATCGACCAGGCGGTCATAGTCCACGCCTTCTTTCTTGACTGTGGTCGCGCTGATCGCGCCATCATTCGTCGTAAGGTTGAGGGTTACGTCAATGCCCGCCTCTTTTGCCACAGAATGGACCAGGCCCTCGACTTCCACCCACTGCCCGTCCTCGCCGCCCGTCATCATTTCTGTGCGGCCCACTCGCTGCGGCGCCGGCAAAGGCGATTCCCCGAGCAAGCGCACGGTCGCCCGGTCCACTATGGGTGCGAATTCTCCTGGACTGCTTACACCTTTGACATCGATCAAGGCTCCCACATGAACAGGCGGTGTGGGTGGCGGGGCAATCACAAAAATGCAGCCTGTGGCGTCGCACACAAAAATGACTGGATGCCTGGGATCGATGCGCGCGTCGTAAAAGCTGATTACCCCGCGCACGTGCACGGGATACTCCTTCGCCGATTCCTCGGAGGTAAGACTATGTGCCGCGTGTGCCGTGGTAAGCGTCGGGAGCGAGAGTTCTGGATCGGCAGTCTGGGCGCCACGGGCGTTGGAAGCGACGACGGCAAGAAAACTGGCGAGTAGTAGGGTCGCGCCCAAATGTAAGTGCGGCCGAAACTCTGGCTTCACCCACGCGTCAGGTCCCGCGCATCTTGCGTCGGTGCTGGACAAGGGGTATTGGGTAATTGACTCAGCGCTTTTCACACGAATCTCCTTCCACTGGCCTTCTTTGACTGCCGCGCCAAAGCTTCGAGCTCGGTCACAAAGGGATACTCCGGCTCCGTTCCCGGATCGCCGACGCCTCTAGCGAACACCCGAGCGAGCCTGCAAGCCGCGAGTGGCCGGAACGCGCCACTCCGCTATCAGACACACATTGTTTGGTCTTCACCCTCTTGCGCCGGGAAGGAGTGGGCACAAGTCCAACGGGTGAAAGAAAGGGGCTATGGGAAGTATATCGCCGGGCAATTCACGCGTCGCTCCGTTTTGCTATCCCCGGCAAGTAAGAGTAAACAATCCGCTTCTCCGATGACCCGCGACGGAATCGGCGGCAGCGCGGCGGACGGCAACCTCAGGGGACCCATCTCGCGCTGACCTCGATCTCTGTGCATGGCTCAAAGACGCTTAACTGTTTGCGGCCCGGCCAGACCCATCTACCGCCACCAAAGCTGACTCCCCGGCGCAGAGTGCCTCGTTGGTCACGCTGCTTCGCGCTGGCCCGCCGCGGGAATTCACGCGGGACTAAAATTAGTACAAATGGGGGCCTCACCGGCCCTCGACCGCAGTTACGCAGTGCTCTCTGGAAATCGCTCCCGGTTGCGCCACCCTTCCGCAGGGAGCGCCCCGTATTGCTGGGCTTAGGGCCCGTTTCATGCTCGTTCTCAAGTTCTTCGAGGAGGTTCCGTCATGCCGAAGCGTTCAGTGGCGGCAGCATCGCTGGCCATCATCATCTCCATTGCTGCTGCGCCGTCGATCAAGGCGCAACAGGGCCCTACTTCAACCGCGCCGAAACCCCCAGCCGCTTCCGCTCCGGCGGCCGAGCCAGACGTTCTCGCCCAGTTGCAGCCGGCTCCGACTGCTGCTGAGCTGGCCGCGTACAAAGAAGTGAAGACCAAACAGCCGGACGCCATTCCGCAATTCATCCTCACAAGAAAATACTTTCGGCAGCTATGGGCCTCCTGCCCGAATGGCAAGCTCAATCCGAAGACGGCCCCCAAACCCTCCGACAAGGTGTCGTACGAGTACGCCCTGGACTTTCGGGAACAGATGATTCTTTTATCCATGATGCTCGAAGCGGGAACAAGCGCGCCTGATGGTAGCAAATGACCCGCAAGACGCATCGTTTGCCCGCGCCGTACTACTCCGTTGTTCGAGAGGATGTGCAGTCATGCTAAGAATCGCATCCCGAGCTTTCCTGCTTGCGGCGTTTGGCTTCTTTCTTTGGACTGCGCCATCGGTACGCGCTCAACAACACGCGCATACCGGTGCGCCCAGGCCGCCGGCGGCTTCGGCAGCGCTGCCCGGCGCGTTGCTTGCCGATTTGCTTTCAGCCAAGCCCGAGGTGCAGAACGCCGCTTTGGACAAGCTGGATCATCTGGACAAGCTCTCCACGCAGCGATTGGTTCCCCGCCTCATCAAGGAGCTGGACAGCCCGGATTTCGACCGTTACTTCGGTGCGATCCTGGCGCTGGGGAAGATTGGTCCCCCCGCGCTGGCTGCTCTGCTCAAGGTCATGCAGGGCCAAGGCGATGCGCGGCGCCGTTACGCCGCCATGGCCATCGGCAGGATGGGAACCTCAGCCGCTTCGGCGGTTCCCGTGTTCGTTACCTGTTTGTCTGACAGCGACACGAATCTCAGGCTGATTGTTGCCGATGAACTCCCCAAGCTCGGACCGTCCGCAAAGGCAGGCGTGCCAACATTGATCGCCCTTACCAGGGACGAGAACGTCTTCCTTCGCCTCGCCGCCGTGAAAGCTTTAGGCAGGATCGGTCCCGGTGCCGAATCGGCCATCCCGTTCTTGGTAGACGCACTCAAGGAAGGCACTTATGGCGCAGACTTTGCGCTGGGCGCCATTGGTGCTCCGGCCGTGCCTGCGGTGCTTGCCGTTTTTAAGTCAGCCCCCGATAAGGAACTCCGCGAACGCGCGATGAGCGCCCTGGGAGAAATGGGACCCCAAGGAGCGCCTGCCGTGCCCGACCTCGTCGCCGCCCTCAAAAGCAACGATTCGCGGGGAAGTGCGATTGGGGCTCTAGGCGGGATTGGGCCGGGAGCAAAGGATGCTGTGCCGCCGCTAATCGCCATTCTGCAGGGCAGCGCCGAATACTCGAATGCGCCTCCTCCCGGTTATGAATACACCATTGACGCAAAATCTAAAACCAATTTTGTTGAAAAGATTTTGGGCACATTTGACCAAACGGCGGCCAGGATGGCCTTGCAGCGGATCGCAACCCCGGAGGCTCTCGCTGCTGTCAAAGAGTACGATGACAAGCAGGAAAAGGAGAAGCAGGACAAGGGCAAGTAGGACGATCAATCAGCTTGTGCTTGCTGAGTTGCGCTGGTGAATCTCAGCGCCCCGTTTGATCTTCCCCCGGGCAGCTATGTCCACAGGCCGTTCCCTTTCCTGGAAGAGAAGTTATCGGGCCGCTGGTTTTGCCGGCATGTTGTTGGCGAAATTGAGAAGGGGCGCGATTCCCGGCAGGGGGCCAGAGTGCGCAAACTCCAGAAACTCAATTTGGGAAGCCTGCGGCTTTAGCTCTTTTGCCAGTCTCTCCAATGACTCGTGGTTCTGCTCGATATCGTTGCTTAGGAATCTTTTTGCCGGGAACAAGCTTCCGTCCTTGGCGGAATCGGCGCTGTCTCCCATGTAAAGCGTTCCTGCGGCCAGGTAGGCCGCGCTGCCGTCCGTATGCCCCGGGATCAGGTACGCAGTCACCCGCACATTGCCCCGTTGAAATGTGTCTCCTTCTTGCAGGTATCTGGCGACATGAATACCGGTGCTTCTCTTGCCCAGCAAGTGTGCCACCAGAGATTTCGCTGGCGCGCGGCCTTCCATAAGAGGCTGTTCCGCAGCCATGGCAAAGACTTCCGCATCTGGGAAGACACCGCAACCCGCGATGTGATCGGGGTGCGCGTGCGTCAGCAGGATCGTTTTCACCGCTTCGCGTCCCAGGCCTCTCTGCTTCAGTGCATTCAGAATTGCCGTCGCCATGTGATCGTTTCCGCAGTCCACCAGGATCACCTGGCCATCCCCGGAAGGGATGATCCCAACGGATACCATGCCATCCTTCACTTGTTCCGCTCCTCCGGAAAGCGCTTGATGATCTTTAAGGGGAATGGTTCGCGAGAAAGAATAGAAGATGAGCCCGAAGCACACAAGAATGGCCAAAACGAGGACAATCAAAACATTGCGAATGATTTTCACGTACGCGCTCCTTTTGCCCGGGAGGAATGTCCGGTCCGTTTTTTCCTGGCAGGCAGGATAGACACATTAGCCCTTACGCTGGCCGAACAGGCCGCGGAAAAAGTACCATCCCGTCATTCCGAACGGAGTCTTCGGAGTGAGGAATCCCTCTCTTCTTGGACTCCCGCCGAAGAGAGATTCCTCGCTTCGCTCGGAATGACGAACCTAGCCAGTTCTTCCGCACCCTCCAAAGCCATGACGTGGACAGTCGTCCCGCAATTCGTCTGGGACCGCAGTTCCTCCACCGCATCGTGCAACATGTTCCAACACTGCAGCGAGATTAGCACGTCGCACGACGAATAATGATGGCCGCGTGCGAAGGTGCGTGCCACAAGGCTCTCGGCCAGCCCCGCGCGGAAGTCACGCCGATTGATCAAGAATCAATCGAGCCATCAACTTTCGCAGGTGTAGAATAAAAGCAGAGAATGAACATACTTGCGAGATGCCTGTCGGCGATTGTCCTGATCTGCCTGGCGCTTATTTTGTGCGCGCAGGTGGCCGCGCAACACCCCAATGAAACATCCGCACCGGGCGGCGCCAGAATTCAAGTCCATGTAAATGTGGTCCTGATACCCGTGGTGGTTCGTGATGCGCAAGGCCTCGCGGTGGGTACCCTGAAGCAAGAAGACTTCCAGATTTTCGATAAAGACAAACCTCGGGCCCTTTCCGGATTCACTATCGTCAAACGTGCCGCGTTGCAGAGCGAATCACCTGCATCTCCACTCCCTCCCGAGGCTCCCGGTGCCTCCGCCCCAACTCCTGCCCCGCAATCAACAGTGGCTCCGCAACGCTTCATCGTATTTTTGCTTGATGATTTGCACCTTTCTTTCGGCAATCTCGCGCAAGTGCAAAAGGCGGCGATTCGAATCCTGCCGCTATCCCTGGCGGAGTCGGACATGGCGGCCGTCGTTTCGACTTCGGGATCCAACAGCGGCTTGACTCGCGATCACGCCGCGTTGCAGGAAGCAGTCATGAAAATCCAATCACAGAATCATGACCAGCATACCCAGCGCGACTGCCCGGATCTTGATTATTACCGCGCGAACCTGATCCAAAACGGCCACGATAACGCAGCTTTCGATGCCGCTGTCCGGGACGCGCTCTCGTGCGCAAACCTGGATCCCAAGATTTATCTCCACGTGGCCGAGGGCATGGTAAGAACCGCAGCCTCACGAATATTGACGGCTGGCGATAGCGATGTGCACACGACGCTGGGCTTCGTGAAAGAACTCATTCGAAGAATGAGCGGCCTGCCGGGGCAACGGACCTTGATTCTGGTGTCGCCCGGATTCCTCACCATCACCCCGGAAGAGATGAGCGCGAAATCGGAAATCATCGATTATGCCGCGCAATGCAACGTGACCATTAATGCTCTGGACGCGAAAGCCTTGTACACCACGGAAATCGCCGCCAGCGAACGCGGCGCAGGTTCCGAGTACGCCCTGGCAACAGGCAACGAATCGCAGTCGCGCCGTGAATCCCTGGAACTCTCCGAAAACGTCATGGCGGAATTCGCTGACGGCACCGGCGGCACCTACTTCCACAACAGCAACGACTTGGCCGGAGGTTTACAGAGTCTCACCGCCGCGCCGGAGTACGTCTACCTGCTCGAGTTTTCTCTGGACCACGTCAAGCCGGACGGCGCCTACCACCGCTTGAAAGTAAAAGTCGATCGGGGCGGTATGCAGTTGAAGGCGCGTCGCGGCTATTTTGCGCCCATGCCGGAGAAGGTCAAGAAATAGGGAGCGCATGCGAATGAGAGGCAGACGTTGGCATGTGACGATTTCCACGGTCATGCTATATGCGTGTTTTGTCTGCTCGCTGACCACCGCCACTCTGGTGAGTTCGGACAGGCTCACCGCTCAGGCGCCAGAGGACTCACAGAAGAATTTGAAGAATCGCAGCTTGAAATGGATTCCCCCTCAGGTCGACGCGCCGCTGGGTTCCCGCATTTCTTCTCCGCCCTGCGTGCTCTCCGATGTCCTCCAACTAGCCGGCGCGCGTGCCAATGAACTTTACACCAGCCTTGAAAGCTTCTCTGCGCAGGAAAGGATTGAATACCAGGCCTGGGATCACATGGGCTATCTTCAGGATTCCCGCATGGGGACGTTTGACTACGTCGTTCTCTTCAGCCTGACAATGGGAGGAATGACCGTGGATGAGAGCCGCCACCCCGAGCATGGCAGCCCTTTGCTGGCCGTTTTTACGCAGGAAATCGGGCTGCCGGAAATGGCCTTGCTCTTCCTTCCGGAAATGCAGGACGAGTACGAAATGAGCTGTGAAGGCCTGGTCGAATGGAACGGGCGACGCACACAGGTTGTCCATTTCCTGCATCGCAAAGACAAACCAAGTCACACCCTTTCATTTCGTGACACCCATGGGGCCGTTTATCCCGCCAAGCTCAAGGGCCGTGCTTGGATCGCCGCCGATTCCGGCGAGGTCGTCCACTTGGAACTCAGCCTCATGGAAGAAGTTCCGCAGGTGAAGGTGCGCCGCTGGTATCTCTCCATCAACTACGCCCCGGTCCAGTTCCACACACAGAATGTGCGCATGTTGTTGCCGCAGACGGTGGACGCCTGGTGCGATTTTGTGGACCATCGCACGATTGTCTATCACACCTTCACGGAGTTCCTGCTGTTCTCCGTGCAAACCGATGAAATGACCGGGAAGCCGAAATAGGGCAGGAAGTAGCCACACGATGGCTTGCTGTACTTGAATTGGGAGAAAGTCGCAATTTGTGAGAATCCGGAACTCGTTGCGTATTCAACTCTCTACCCGGCCTCGCGTTATCCTCGGTGGCTCCGTTGCGAATGTGCTTGCCCCTGAGACCCGGTGTTGGCCGATTCCTGGCAAGCGCATCTCCTTTTGCTTCATTCCATCGTCGTGGGGGAATGCGACTTCGCGAAGTTGAATTGCCCTATACTCTCCGAACCAGAAAACCTCTCATTCCGACCCGAGGGACGCCGCCTTAAGCCCTCCCGGAACGGGGGAATCTCTCTTCAGCTTCGGATTTCAGGTTTATTCCGTGTGCGTCAGTGTGCGGACGTGAAGTTCCAGCGCCTGATTATACTGGCGCTCGATCTGCAGCTCGGTTTGCAGCTTTTTGATCAGCATTTCCAGGTGCGCGATTTCTGCGCGCAGCTTCAGCTCCACCGATAGCCCGCCCACTCGCGCAGCGGGTGCCGCCGTCGGCCCGGGAGTTTCCGTCGCGGCCCGCGGCCAAACCGGTTCGCCCTGTCGAGGCTCCGCCGGTGGTGGCACGCTCACGGGCCCCGCAACAATCGGCGTGACGCGCGCTGCCGGCGCTGCAAAGAGGCTGCTCAGTGACGGCACACCCATGAGCCGGTCCGCCGGCGCCGCCGCTGGCTGAGGCATCGCCGGCGCCAATAAATGTTTCACGCGTCCAATCAGCTCCTGGGGCTGAAATGGTTTACGCACCAGATCGTCGGCCTGTACCGCTACCGCCCGGTCCGCCACGTTCTTGTTCACTACGCCCGACATCAATATCACCGGTGTCTTTCCATACTGCGGGTTTTGTTTGATCTGGCTGCACACCGAATAACCGTCCTGATCCGGCATGATCACATCCGTGATCACCACGTCCGGCGGGTGCTCCTCGAACTGCGCCTGCGCCGACGCCGCGTCCGCGCACGTAATCACTTGGATGTTTTCGCGGCGGAAGGCGATCTTGATCACTTCCCGCATGGTCGCGCTGTCGTCAATAAAATAGACCGTGGGCGTGTGTTTCGCCTCGATCTCGCCGGTCGGCGGCATGGCGATCGTGTCGCTCATTGAGCCTCCTTGTCCGCAAGCTCGCCGCTGGTGTCGCGTGACGTTTCGTCGAACTCCCGCATGGCGTCCAGCATCAGTTCCGTCGCGGAACGCAGCACCGTGCGCTGGGCCGACGCCGCTCCGTACACGAACTTGTACACCCCGGAGTTGCAATCCACGCAGCTCTTCAGGATGTGCAGCACCGCCTCATCGCCAAACAGCGGGCCGCATTCCGCGTGCGTAATCTCCCCCGCGTCGAAAAACATCACCGCGTCCGTTTCGCCCGCGTTGATGGTCAGCGCGCCCGTCTGCCGCGCGTGCCCCAGCATTTGCATCACGCCGGTCAGATCGTGGTGCGTCAAATTCCCGCTCAAACTCGTGTCCGCCTGTCCCAGCATCTGCGTTGGCTGGAATCCTTCCAGCTCGCTTACGATAATGTTCTTAACGTGATTCGCGATCGTCGCCGGTGGGAGTTGCCGGTCAATGTAATCGTCGCAGCCCGCCTGAAACGCCTCCATCAACGCCCGCTGGCTGCCATCCCCCAACGCGATGATCGGCAGGGAAGCGTTCGAGGCGTCCGCGTGAATAATCTTCGCGATTTCCAGCGCGCCCATCTCGCGCATATTGGTGGCGCACACGATCGCCGTGGGCTTGTCGTATTCCAGCGTGGTCAGCGCAAAGGCCGCTTGCGTCGTCGCCGTCACTTCAAACCCTTCCCGTTTCAGCGTGTCGCCGAGCCTTTTCGCGAACAGCACATTGCTGTCGATCAGTAAAATCTTCGCGGGTTTGCCCGGCAGCATCATGCGTGCGCCTCCGGCAACGGCGCTCTGTCAACTCCGCCTTCCATCGGCTCGATTCCTGGTGTTAGCGCGCCCAGGTCCAGCACCTCGATCACTTCCCCCGCATGAGATAGCCACGCCGCCACGTGCGGTGAATCCGATGGCCCCGCCGCCGTCAAATCCGCCTGGATCAGCTCGCAATCGCCGCTCACGGGCAGCGCGATCCAATCCGTCGTCCCTTGCTGCCTCCGTTTGGAAATCAGGTAATATCGCCGTGACGTCAAGCGCTTTCCGGTCAGCTTTTCGGCGATGTCGCACACCGGCACCACGCGCCCCCGCCGCAGAATCACCCCGTCGATTTCCGCGGTCCGGTGCGCAAAGCGAAACATCCGGCTCGGCGCAACGAGTTCCGACACCTGGTCCGCTGCCAGCGCGAATCGCCGGTCGCCCAGCCGCAGCAGCACGCAGGATCGCGCATCGAGTTGTCCCGTCAAGCTCACGGCGTCAATTCCACTTCCGGGGCGCTCGCGGACTGCGCCTCCAGCAACGCGCCGGCTGTCGCATCCAACTGCGACAATTCCTGTTCGCTCAGGAAACCTTGCGGGTTCACCACCGGAATCACGTTTTGATCCAGCACCGTCAACCCGCGGTACCACAAGCGCTCCTCGTGGCAAAACGCCGGCGACAGCGCCTGCAGCCGCGTCATCGTGGTCATCTTCTCGATGCCGTCGATCAGCAGCGCCGCGCGCGTCTTGCGCAAAAGAAAAATCAGCGCCGCCGGCGATGGCCGCAATCCAAAATGCGTCGCCGCATTCACGACGTACACGCCGCGTTCGCCGCGCTTCAGCATGTGCCGCACCTTAGGCACGCTGGGTTCCTCGATCTCCACGGACGCCCCCGCCAGGCTGTCCACGCTGCGTACTTCCCGTACCGAAGATGAGGAAATGGCAAAAATCTGATTGCTGCTCCGGAACAGTATGATCTGCTCCGTGCGCACCGCCGGCGTCTTGTGCACGGGCTCGAAGCGCATCAGCGTGCTCCTACGGGTGCCATGCGGGTAAGTCCCAGCACACGCTTCTCGATGGCCGGATAGATATCGTCAATCCCCAGCACTTGGTCTACGACCCCCGCTTTAATGGCCTCCGCCGGCATTCCAAAAATCACCGACGTCGCTTCATCCTGCGCCAGCACCAGCCCGCCTGCCGATTTGATCGCCCGCGCGCCGCGTGCCCCGTCGCTGCCCATTCCCGTTAACACCACGGCAATGCTCATAGCTCCCGCGTACGCCGCGATCGATTCCATGGTCACATCGATGTTCGGCAGGTACCCCTCGATGCGTCCCGTCGTGCTGTCCAACTGAATGCGCCCCGTCGGCGTCACTTTCAAATGTTGCCCACCCGGGCAGATGTACAGCGTCCCCGGCTGCACTGACTCGCCCGCTTCCGCTTCCTTCACGCGTACTCCCGTAAACTCCGCGAGCTGCACGGCGTATTGCGTGGTGAATGCCGCAGGCATGTGCTGCACCAGAAACACCGCCGCCGGAAAATCTCTTGTGAACCCCGGCGCCATCCGCATCACCGTCGCCGGTCCTCCAGTCGATGCCGCCAACACCACCACTGGAAAGCGTAATTCGGCCGGAATGATAGGCGCGGACCGCGCCAATTGCACTCTCTGCACCGGTGCGGTCGGCCCACTTCCTGTTCCTTGGACCGCCGTCACCATCCGCGACGCCGTGCGCACCACTCTCACCTTCGCCGCCATCCGCACCTTGCGTATCAGCTCTTCCTTCGCGCTCTGCATGTCCAAATCAATGCCCGCCGTTGGCTTGGTCACAAACTCAATCGCGCCCAACTCCAGCGCCTTCAGTGTCTTGTCCGCGCCTTCCCGCGTCTCCGAGCTCACCACCACGATTGGCCGCGGATTCGTCGTCATGATATGCGCCGTGGCCTGCAATCCGTCCATGTGCGGCATGTTCAAATCCATGGTGATCACGTCCGGCTTTAGCGACTCCGCCATCGCGATCGCTTCCCGCCCGTCCGTGGCATGCCCCACAACCTGCAGTTGGTCATCCGAGTTGAAGATCGTCTCCAGGACGCGCCGCATGAAGGTGGAATCCTCCACCACGAGCACGCGAAACTTCTTGGGCTGGCTGCTCACCATACTCGCTTATCCGACCGGCACAAACGGACGTGCCGCCTCCTTGCCCATCAATTGCTCCACCGCCGCCAGCAACTGATCTTCCTGCACCGGCTTGGTCAAGAACGCCGAAGCTCCTTCCTTCAACGCGCGGTCGCGATGCTTCGCCCCGGCTCGCGAAGTCACCACCATCACCGGGATGCGCCGCGTCGCGGGGCTTTGCCGCAACTGCGTCATCAGCTCGTAGCCCGTCATGCGCGGCATTTCCAGGTCCGTGATCACCAGGTGGCAGCCGTGTTGCGACACGAGTTCCGCCGCCTCCAGCCCGTCTGCGGCCAGTTTCACGCGGTAGCCGTTCTTCTCCAGCATGCGTCCCACGAATTTGCGCACGCTGATCGAATCGTCCGCGATCACGATCACGCGCTCCTGCTCCACTCGGTCGATGGCATCGGCTGGAATCGTTCCCCGCGCCACGGCCGTCGAACCCGGCGCAAACACGCGCGCCGCGCTCGCACTGGCCTGCATCGCGCGCCGCTCGCTCGGCTCGTTCGCCACCATCCGGTTCAGGTCAATCAGCAGAATCAAGCTGCCATCCGGCGCAATCGTTGTCCCGGGGAAGAGCTTTACGCGCCGCAAATACTCGCCCAGGTTCTTGATCACGATTTCGTCTTTGCCCAGCACTTCCTCGACGACCAGGCCAATCTGCCGGCTCCCTGCGTTTGCCACCACCATGCGGAAATAACCGTTGATCGGCTCCAGCGGCGGCAGCCCCAAATAAGAATCGAGCCGCACCACTTCCGTCACCACGTCGCGCACCTTCGTCAGCAGCTTCCCGCCCACATCCTCGATTTCATCCGCGCGCAACCGCCGGATCTCCTCCACCACCGCCAACGGCAGCGCAAAATGCGTCGCGCCGCAGCGCACGAACAGCGCCGGCGAAATGATCAGGGTCAACGGCACTTTCAACGTGAACTTCGTCCCCAGCCCCGCCGTGCTTTGCACTTCGATTTCGCCATTTAGCGTATTCAGGTTGGACCGCACCACATCGAGGCCCACGCCCCGCCCCGCCAATTCCGTCTTCACCACCGCCGTTGAAAAGCCCGGGTGGAATAGCATCTCGCGCAGGTCACGCTCCGTCAGTCGGTCCGCCGTTTCCCCGGACACCAGCCCGCAATCGATCGCGCTCTGCTTCACGCGCGGGTAATCGATCCCTCGGCCGTTGTCTTCCACCTCGATGTAAATGTGGTTGCCGCGGTGATACGCGCGCAGAAATACCGTGCCCTGCTCCTGCTTGCCGGCAGCGGCGCGATCCGCCGGACCCTCAATGCCGTGCGCCACGGAATTGCGCACCAGGTGCACCAGCGGATCTGAAATCTGCTGGATGATGTTGTTATCGAGTTCCGTCTCGCTTCCGGAAAACTCCAGCTCCACCCGCTTCTTGGCCGATTTCGCGGCGTCCCGCACCGTCCGCGAGAGCAGGGAATACAGCGTTCCGATCGGCACCATGCGCGCGGCCGTGATTTCATCCTGCAGGTGGTGCGCCAGCTTGCTGAATTCGTCGATGTCGCCTTCCACTCGCCCGATGAATCCCTCAAGCTGCGACAGCACTTCGTTTACGTCCGCCGATATCTCCGTCATCGATCGCGACAGTATGTTGAAGTCGTCGTAGCGGTCCATCTCCAGTTCGCTGAACTCTTCCAGGTACGACGCCTCGCCCGCGGCCGCGCTCGTCAGCATCTTCTGCGTTTGCGTTTGCGAAGCCGCCCACGGCGTCCCCGGTTGCAGCGTTCGCAGCCGGTTGAACTCGTACTTCTCCTGGAATTCGTTGACCTTGTTCTGCAGGCGTTCCTTCGAAAAGCTCAGCGTGTCGATTAGCTTCTCGAGTTCCGCCACGCGCCCCAGCATCTTTGTACGGTTGATCACCAACTCGCCGACCGTGTTCATCATCCGGTCGAGCCGTCCCAGCGAGATGCGCACGGACTTCGATATCGCTGTCTGCTTCTTGGCGGCGCGCGCGCTTTGCTTCGTCGCCGCGCCTTCGGCTCCCGGTTTTCCTGGTTCTACCTCCGCTGCTCGCGGCTCTACCGCGGGCGCAGCCGGTGCCTCTTCCTCGGCTTCCAAGGGTGCGAATTCCGCGATGCGTCCCAGCAGGGAATCCACGCCCGCGCGCATGTCCGCCTCATCCGCCCAATCGCGGTGCAGCGTCTTTTTCAGCACATCCACGGACTCCAGGCACAAGTCCACGACCGCGGGTGACGGCTGGATTTCACTGTCGCGCATGCGGCCGATCAGGTCTTCCACGCGGTGCGCAATTGCGCCCAGCCGCCGCAAGCCTACCTGCGCCGCCGATCCCTTCACCGTGTGAATCGCGCGGAACAGCCGGTTGATTTCTTCAGGATTGTTGTTGCCTTCCAGCGACAGCAAGCAATCGCTCACCACTTGCAAATGCTCTTCCGCCTCCGGCTGGAAGAATTCCAGAATCTCGTCCGGCACTTCGTCATCGGTGGGCAGCGCGTCGAAATACGAACCCGTTAATCCCGCCGTAGTTGTCTCTGCGTCTCCCGCGGCAGCCTGCAAATTAGCCTGTGCTTCTGCCTCCGCCCGAGCATCGTCTCCGGGCTGCGACAAATTCAAGGGCGGCGGCTCCGGCGGAAAGGCAAACCGGTACCTCTCTTTGAACGCGGCCATATCTTCCGCGTTCTCCTGCCCCGTATCGCTCATTTCCAGCAGGCAGCTCTCCAGCACGGAAATTCCGTCGGAGAGAAACTCCGTCAGTGGCCCGTGCAGATCGTCTCCCAGCGGCGCATTGAGCGCATACTGGAAGACGTGCGCCAGCTTTCCCGCAACCTCCGAAAACCTTGGGAAGCCATAGCTTGCCGAAGTGCCGCTCAGCGTGTGCGCCGCAATGTACAACCGCTCCATGTCCTCGCGGCGCGGGGTTACCTCCTGCAGCACGCCGACATACTCCCGCAAATATTGCAGGTGCTCCGACGCCTCTTGCAGGAACAGCTCGACGGATTCGCGGTCCGGCATGCTCACGCGCGTCCCTCCGACACCAATTCCGGCTTCTGCAGTTCTTCCATTGTCGGCTTGCGATACAAAATACAGTCGCCCAGCACGATGGCCTGGAATTTCACGGGCATCTTCGAGATCGACTCGGAATGCCCCAAAAACAGGTATCCGCCCGGCTCCAGCGACTCATAAAACTTCTGCACCAGCGCCCGCCGCCGCTCTTCCGTGAAATAGATCAGCACGTTCATGCAGAAAATCAGGTCCATACGGCCAACATAGACCGGCGAAGCCAGGTTCATCTGCGCGAAGGTCACCAGCCTCCGCAGCCGGGGTTTCACCTGGAAACCTCCGTTCACCGCCGCGAAATGCGCCGCAAGTTGCTGCTCGTTCACGCTGCCGATGCTGCGCCCGGCGTAGATCGCCCGCTCCGCTTTCTTCAACGCCAATCGGCCCAGATCCGTCGCCAGAATCTCCACGTTCCAGGCGTCCGCGAAGGAAAGCGAGTCCAGGATGGTGATGGCGATGGAATAGGGCTCCTCTCCCGTCGAACACCCCGCGCTCCACACCCGCAGCGTCCGCGGGTTCTTCCAGAATTTTATGGTGTGCAATTCCGGCAGCACGCGCTTTTCGAACGCCTCGAACACCGCGGGATACCGGAAAAACGAAGTCTCCTGGGTCAGCAGTCGCTCCAGCAGCGCTTCGTATTCCACGTTCGACTTGCGGATCCCCCGCAGCAGTTCGTTCCCGCGTGTGAACCCGCGATCGTGCAGATGTTCGCGCACTCGCGTGGAGAAGAACCTCTCCCGCGACTGGTCGAAATGGATTCCTGTCCGCTCCTCGATCAGCATGCGGATCTCGCTCAGCTCGTGTTCGCTCAAACCGTGTCCCGCCCCGTGGCGTTCGCTCATCGTGGTCACGCTTTTGCCCCGGCTTCGCGCCCGGGCCTGGTTTCACCGCTACCGAACCGCGCCCGCCGGAACTGGCCGGTTCGCCTCTTCGGCCGCAAGGGCCGCCGCCTTCGACTGCGCGCGGAATTGCGCCAGCGCTTCGTTCAGCTGGTCGGACAATTTCACCAGTTGGCTCACCGTCGCTACCGTGCCGCGTGTTCCTTGTGAAGTCTGCCGCGTGATGTTGGAGATGATCTGCATCGCGTGCGCCACGCCTTCCGTGCCGCGCACCTGCTGTTTTGACGCCAGGGAAATTTCCTGTAC
>Ga0074045_10001578_pt1 | contig 21866 bp, 21 predicted proteins | sample BogForMeECP23OM2_FD_94442 | JGI IMG/M metagenome (GOLD analysis project Ga0074045, IMG submission 94442) | Bog forest soil microbial communities from Calvert Island, British Columbia, Canada - Bog Forest MetaG ECP23OM2 | ecosystem: Environmental > Terrestrial > Soil > Wetlands ... | reverse complement strand
CCAAATGCTTTTCAATGATCTCAACATGCAAAGTGAGTACAAGAAAGTCCGGGCAGCGAGAACAAGGGAGCCGATCGTCAGACTCTTGTCCCTGGCACTGAGTGCCACAATATTCGGATATACAGGATACCAACTATGGAATCGGGAGTGGACGGATGTACTGATGCTTGCGCTGCTACTAGTGACTTTCTTGTTCGTTGGGCCAGGCTTGCCCTTCTACCATCCAGCGTGGGCAATACGCACTTCCTCGGGTCTAGTCGTAACCACTTTGGCATTTTGGACTCGATACCGACATACTAAAAAGCGGGACGCTCGCCATCTTCGCCGAGCTGAAGATGCCGCGCGAGCGCGACGCGGTGCAGGCGGAGTTGGAGAAAGTGGCTAGTGGCTAGTGGCTATAGCAGTTTCATGGTTGGTGTAGCCGGCATTGAAAGGGCACGCCTTCAGGCGTGCCGCAGGGGGCCAGCAATGACACGGCTTTAGCCGCTGAGGGACATAGCTCTTCTGCTGGGAAAACCGAATTCCCTCAGGGGCTGAAGCCCGCTCGATACGAGCGCGTAACGGCACGGCTAAAGCCGTGCCCTTTCAAAGATCTCGCAAGAGGGCGCAGGCGGAACGGGACAGGATGAAGACAGGGGCTAGAGATTGGGGGATTGTCCCCTCATAAGTCGCATTGGGGTTGTATCAGGGCATGACTTTAGTCATGCCGAAAAGGCGTAGGAAAAGGCAGGGCTGTAGCCCCTGTAAACGTTCTTCAGGGGCTGAAGCCCGCTCGATACGAGCGCGTAACGGCACGGCTAAAGCCGTGCCCTTTCAAAGATGTCGGCATTGCAGGTGCAGGCGGAGTTGGACAAGATAGAAGACCGGGGCTAGAGATTGGGGAGGGGCATTGTCATCTCATAAGTCGCTTTGGGTCGTATCAGGGCATGACTTTAGTTATGCCGAAAGGCGTACGAACGGGTCAGGGCTTTGGCCCCTGTAAACGTTCTTCAGGGGCTAAAGCCCGCGTCCTTGGTTGGCTGAAAGGCACGGCTGAAGCCGTGCCCTGATACAAATCGCGGTTCCGTGCGATTTGTGGGATGGCTTAGAGCGAGAACAAAACCGAAAAGAAGCAGAAGCTGGGGGAGCGCGAATGACCCAGTCCCACACGGTGGGACGGAAGATGATAGCCCACCGCTTCAGCGGTGGGTGTGGGTGTATTTTTGTCAGCGGAGTGCCCCGGGCACGGCAGAGAACGGGACGGGCAACGAGGTCAGAAGTTGTTGTGCCGTCCCCGAGGGACTCGGATTTTTAATTCGCGTCCACCCCGCCCTAAAGGGCGGGGCACCATCTTTCGCGCCTGCGGCGCCGGGGATTACAAGGTTTGATTTTCGAGGAGAGGAATGAGTGCTTATTCGCGGTGTAGGGGTCCTTCGACTCGCCCGCGCAAATCCACCCCAGCAAAGACGGCGCGGGCTCGCTCAGGATGACACCTCTATTTTGCGTTAACGCTCGTTGCTCAGGATGACACGTTAGTGGATAGTGGTTAGTGGATAGTGGATAGTTCCCACCCTTTCGCCCAAGGCTGGCGGGAAGGGTGGGGCACCAAGATTTTTCTATCTACTATCGACTATTCACTATCCACAAGGATTTACTTATGACTGAAAAACGTAATGTCCTCGGACGCGGGTTGGAGTCGTTGTTGCCCGCGCGGCCGTACTCTGGTTTTCCTCCCACGCTCTCGCCAACTGCGGGCGAGAAGGGTGGGGCACCCGCTGGCGAGAAGGAGCCTGCCCTGAGCTTGCCGAAGGGTGGGGCACCCATGCCGGGCGACATCGTGCAGCAGATCCCGCTCGATCAACTCGACGCCAATCCCTACCAGACGCGCACCCTAATCGACGAAAAGGCGCTGGAGGAGTTGCGCTCGTCGATCGTGCAGATAGGCATGATCGAGCCCATTATTGTGCGGCCGGCAGCCCATGGGCGCTACACCATCGTCGCGGGCGAGCGGCGGGTGAAGGCGGCGCAAATGGCCGGGAAGGCCGCGGTCCCGGCGGTGGTGCGCAACATGTCGAACCAGCAGGCCATGGAGATGACCATCGTCGAGAACCTGCAGCGCGAGGACCTCGGCATCATGGACCAGGCGCGGGCGTACCTGCGATTGTCGCAGGAGTTCGGGCTGACCCAGGACGACGTCGCCACCCGGACGGGCAAAGACCGCTCCACGGTGGCCAACTACCTGCGGCTGCTGAAGTTGCCCGAGGATGTGCAGAAGCTGCTGGACGAGGGCGACCTTAGCTTCGGACACGCCAAGGTGCTGATGACCATGCCGCCGAGCGCGGCGTCGCTGATGACCGAAATGGCGCGGCGTATCGTGGAGCGGGGACTGACGGTGCGGCAGGCGGAGGAGGCCGTTACTAACTTGATTCAGTCCCGTCCCAAGGCCAAAAAGGAGCGACTTGTGGACCCTAATGTCCGTTTAGCGGAGGAAACACTGCATCGCGCGCTGGGGGTGCGGGTCGCCATTGACGACCGGCGGGGCAAGGGCAAGATCACGCTGCAGTACCGCTCACTGGAGGACTTCGACCGGATTATGGAGGCCATCACGGGGGAGTGAAGCTATAACCTAAGGTAATCGGCCCGGCGCCGGCCAATGTCTCAGAGCTCCGACAAATCGCGCAAGCGGCTGCTCGACCCGATGGAGAGGACCTTCGAGATCCTGTTTGGGCTGATCATGGTGCTCACCTTCACCTGCTCCTTCAGCGTGGCCGAGGCAGGGCGCCAGGACATCCGTAATATGCTTCTCGCCGCTCTCGGCTGTAATCTGGCTTGGGGGATGATTGATGCAGTCTTCTACCTCATGGGCTGCCTGAGCGAGCAAGGGCACAACATCATCACCCTGCGTGCGGTGCGGAAGACCGCTGACCCCGCCGAGGCGCATCGCCTGATTGCCGATGCCTTGCCGCCGCGGTTGGCGTCCGTCCTGCCGGAGACGGAATTCGAGGTGATGCGACAAAAATTGGCGCAGTTGCCTGAGCCGCCCGCGCACCCCCGGCTCGCCAAAGACGATTGGCGGGCCGCTGCCGGTGTCTTTCTGCTGGTTTTCCTGTCCACCTTTCCGGTGGTGATTCCATTCATTTTCATCAGAGAAGCCGGGCTGGCCCTGCGCGTCTCGAATGCAGTTGCCATCGTTATGCTGTTTATGGCCGGATCGGCATCCGCCCGTTACTCGGGATTTCGCCCGTGGAAGGTCGGTCTGGCGATGGTGGTCATCGGCATGGCGATGGTCGGGGTCACGATTGTGTTCGGAGGATGAAACTCACGCCACAACTCGGAGTGCTGGCGGTGTTGCTCTGCCTCAGTGGGCAGTTGCTCGGGCAGGCGACGCCGGGCAGCGCAGACATTCATACGCCCACTGCCGGCACGGAGTGGGAGTATACGCTCACGGTCGATGGCTACATTGTGCCGAACGAGACGTCCTATGTCGATCCCATCTTTACCGCGGACCACAATTGGCTGCACCTGGAGGCGCGCTACAACGATGAGGACCTGCATACTGGGTCCTTGTGGGTGGGCTACAGCTTCAGCCGGGGAAAGAAGCTGGTGTTGAACGTCACACCCATGATCGGCGGAGTGTTCGGAAGAACCAACGGGATTGCGCCGGGCTTGGAGGCCTCGCTGACCTATAAGAAGTTTGAGCTTTCAATCTCGAATGAATATCTATTCGACACGACGCATAAATCCGGGAATTTCTATACCGCCTGGCCGCAACTGACCTACTCGCCAGTGGAATGGCTTCATATCGGCGCGGTGGCGCAACATGACGCGGCCTACCACGAGCCGGTCAGCCTCCAGCGAGGGTTTCTGGTCGGCTTCTCGCACAAGAAATGGGAGTTCACAACCTACGTATTTGATCCGGAGTTGGCCAACCCGGTCGTGGTGCTGGAGTTGGGTGTCAGCTTCAAGTGAGACGATGAAGGAGTCGAGTTCGAGGGCTTTCCGCTATAAGTGTATTGGAGCTAAGATGGCCGGATGAGACAGCCTTTCTGCTTCCTAATGTGTCCGATCGACTCTCCCCGATCGAAACTTGTTCTCGAAACAATCATTCGGCCCGTAATGGAGGAGAAGCTTGGCTTCGAAGTAAGGCATTTCCTGGACAGCCGGCCAAGCGATCAGGGCATTCGCGACAGAATAACAGAATGGATTCGCGATGCCGATGTCTGCATCGCGGACCTGACGGACAACCGGCCCAATGTGCATTTTGAATATGGATTGCGTCTGGCAACAAGTCTGACGGTAATCCCAATCGTCGATCGCCAATGGAAGCGCAAGCTGATCTATGACGTGGATAACTACCCGACCATAGTTTACGACATCAATGATCCCGAACCTGCACAGCGCCGCATTAAAGAGAGCGTCGAGCATGCCCGCCTTACGGGATTCAATAGAGGGCGTTTGGAAACCAAGTCGGTGCGCCATAAGCAGTCACAAGCAGTTTACGACTACATCGAAAGCCACGAACCAGAACGCATCGACATTCTGCAGTGCAGCTTGCTTGCGGCGCAGGACATCTTCCACTCTTTTTGGAAATGTCCAAAAGCCCTGATTCGGCTGCTCCTAATGCACCCTCAGCGAGCGGCGAAGTATGGGACACGAACACTTTTTGAGCACGTCGAAGGATCCATCAGGGAGATATCTGAAACCGCGAAAAAAGAATGCATACCTTGTCCTAACATTGGCCTCTGGTATTACGACCACGAGCCAAGTGTGGCTGCTATCATCGTTGACGATGATCTCATCCAACTGGGCTGGTATCTGTGCAGCCCTCGTCCTGGAACATCAAAGCTGCTGCTAAAAGGGCATGACCAACCGGGCGTACTCGCTATTGGACGAGAAGCCAAATACCTCGTGGAGCCCTTCAAGAAATACTTTGAGGCCGTGTTCCGCGCAGCCGAACCGGCGGACCCTAACTGGAAATTGTGCATTGGACCACGAAAGCGTGAACTTAAGGCGCTGTGGGACCACCGCGAGGATCCCCCAGCCATCCGCCCGGGGTGAGGAACCGAGTAGAGGGGTTTGGCGCCTACTCTGTGCTTGTGAGCCGGTACAAATGCTCATTGCAAACTGCCCCCGTGGTGCTGGAGGCCGGCGTCAGCTTCTGAGCTTTTAGAGCGGGGGCTGGGTCAGCCTGCTAAAAAGGAGACATCGTGAACCTCACGGTCGCAATGAGACGGAGTTGTTGCCTATGACGCCGCTCGCAATCTTCGTTTCGCTGCTCTTCCTGTATAGCCTGGTGTCGCGGCGGCTGGAGGCGACGGTCGTCACTGCGCCCATGGTGTTCACGGTCGCTGGCATGCTGATGTTTCCTGCCCTGGAGAGGATCCTTAGGTTTGGGGTCGACCAGCAGGTCTTCCTCGGGCTCGCCGAGGTCGGACTGGTGATGTTGCTTTTTACGGATGCCAGCCGCACTGACCTGAATGTTTTGCGCAGCATCGAAAACCTGCCAGCGCGGTTGCTGAGCAGCGGCCTGCTGCTGACGATCCTGCTGGGTGCCATCTTCGCGCGGCTGGTGTTTCCGCATCTTTCTTTGTGGGAAGCGGGAATCCTGGGCGCCGTCCTCGCGCCAACCGACGCCGGCTTGGGGCAGGTCATCGTCAACAGCCCGCGCGTGCCGATGCGCATTCGTCAGGCGCTCAACGTGGAAGCCGGTCTCAACGATGGGCTGTCCGTTCCGTTTATGCTTTTCTTCACGGCGCTGGCTGCGGCCAGGGTTCAGGATCACGCGACGCACCTGCCACGGTTGATCCTGGAGCAGTTAGGGTTTGGCGCGCTGATCGGCGCTGCAATTGGCCTCGCGGGCGGTTGGTTGCTGTGCGTCGCACGGCGCAAGGATTGGATGGCAGAACCGTTCCTGCAAATCGGCGTCGTCGCGCTGCCGCTGCTCTGCCTGGCGGCGTCGGAACTGGCGGGCGCGAGCATGTTTATTGCAGCGTTCGTGGCCGGGCTGGCGGTGCAGGTCGGATTCAAGGAGGCCGGCAAGCATAGCGTGGAATTTGTCGAGGACTGGGGACAACTGCTCAACCTCGCCGTGTTCTTTCTGTTTGGCCTGGTGGTGGTGCGGAACTGGCCGAACTTCACCGCGATGGCGTGGCTGTATGCGGTACTCAGCCTGACGGCGGTGCGGATGCTGCCGGTGGCTATCGCGCTCATCGGCGCGCGCCTCAGCCGAGCCAGCGTGCTCTTCATGGGATGGTTTGGGCCGCGCGGGCTGGCATCCATCGTTCTCGGATTGGTCTATCTGGAGCAGGAACTGCACTTGCCGGGCGAGCCCACGCTCCGCTTGGCGGTGATCGTGACCGCGGCGCTCAGCATCTTTGCCCACGGGCTGAGCGCCCTGCCGGGCATTAACTTGTATGCAAAGAGCATCGCCGGATTGGGCGATGACGCGCCCGAGCACCAGGAGGTCAAAGTATGAAGATGGGGCGAGGACATAGAAAATGTTTGACGGTTTCTGGCAATTTGGGGTAAGATTCGCGCGCTATGAGAGCTCTTTATGCAGTGCTGCTCTCACTCGCAGCCGTACTCGCTATGCCGAGTGATGCCCAAACCTCACCGGACCTGCCACCGCAGGCGGATGGCAGGCGGATTCAGAACGTCCCGCCGACAGAGATGTGGACGCGCGTCACGCAATGTGTTGTGCCCGTTTATCCCCTACTGGCCGAGGCCTCTCACATCTACGGCATTGTCAACCTGGGATTGTGCGTTTCGCCGAAGGGGGACGTCGCCAACTATCGGGTGCTGTCCGGCCATCCTTCGTTGGTCAAGGCTGCAGTTTCGGCCGTTCAGCAATGGAAGTTCGAGCCCAAGGCCGGTCCAGCTTGTTCCCGGGTCCGGGCGCTAGTGTTCTTCAAGCCTGATGAAACTACGGCGGTCGCCTTGGCCGCTGCGGTTCTGGCGGACGATTTTGGCGACCCGGGCCTTCCCAACGTCCGAACCGTAGAACAAATGACCGACCCTGCGCGAGCTGTTCCGCGACCGGCGACGGTACCGGAATGTCAACTGGACATGCAGTTCTACTAATCCGTATTGGCGCGTGCTCACGCCGTTATTGCCGGTCGTGAGGCCCGATAAAGCTGCCAGGCAAACGCGCCCAACCCCAGGCAAATCACAGCGAAGTGGACTAGTCCGCCAAGATACGGGATGTACCTGACGACGGTGATGATCAGCAGGCCCACCAGTAGTCCCAACAGCCAATCGGCCTTCGTGGCCACCGCTGGCTTCAGAAGTATCCGCCCCAGGAAGGCCCCAACCCAAATCTTTGCGAGGTAGAGCGCAGCCAGATACAGGGCGAGCAACATGAACGAAAGCGGTAAGCCCACCAGCGTGATGGCGATCACGAGCATGACCACAGGTGCGCCGGCCAGAACCGCAATCCCAAGCCCGAGGCTGCGCCAGCCTGAGCCCACCGCCTCTGTGCTGCCCTGGACGAAGCCGGGAAAGAGGACCAGACCCAACCATCCCACCAGCATGGCGGCGGCGAACCAGAGAGCCTGATGGAAGTAGAACCTGGGGCGCGCGAAGCGGCTCTGTCTCACCTCCACCTGGATGTCACGTGCGCCCGTAATCTTCGCGCCGTCGGCAATGCGCACGTTTTTCATGTCGTGCACGGTGGCGCTCAGGTTGCCGCCGATTCGGGCGGTGTTCGTCAGCGTAAGGCCGTCTCCGGCCATGGTCAGTTCACGGCCGATGCTGCCGCTTACGTCGGCATGGCCGACGGCCATGGTCAAGCTGCGAGTCACCTCTCCCTCGAGATTGGCGTCGCCCGCGGCGACAACAATACCGCCGCCCACGTGACCCCGCTCACCCACACGCAGGGACCGACCCGCGGCGTAGATGTTGTGACCCAATTGCCCGTCCAGGTCGAACGACTGCGAAGCGGTGTAGATGTTGCCTTCCACGGTTCCGCTCACCACGGTGCGCTTGGCAGCACTGATTAAGTCGCCCTTGATGGTGCCACGCACTTCCACCGTCTCGCCGACAGCCACCAAGTCCCCATTAATCACGCCGTCCACGCGTATCGTGTTGCCGGCAGCCACAAGCGTGTCGTCCACAGTCTCGTTGGCCGCCACGGTGACGAACTCACTGTGACGGTGCTCCAGGGCAAAGCCGGGCAACGACAACGCAACCAGCCCGATCAGCAGGCGCAGGCCAGGTTGGGGTGGCCGCCACCGGCGTCCCAGCAGCAAGGCGCCGCCGCCCAGGAGCAACAAGAGAAAGAGCCCGCCGACAACAGACACATAATCCGACAGCATGATAGTACCTCCGTGTGCAATGTAATCCGAAAGGTTGAAGATCAGGTCCGCGCGGCTGCTTACGCTGAAGGGATTTAACCATTGCAGCGCGTCCGGAATGCTCAGCCCGTTGAGCCAAGGGACAACGAACGAACCCAGCGCCAGTACGGCGGCCACGATCGCCACGTCACTCCACCCCACAGACCACGGCAAAGATGGGGAGTCTGCCGGGCTGGCGGCTTCCTCCGGAAGCTCGTGCAGGCTTTCGCTCAGAACATGGTTCTCGGCGCGTAGGGCATCTACCAGTTGGCGGCAGCGCCGGCAGGTGGCCAGGTGGTCCCGCAGGCGCTGCGCCTCCTCCACTGGCAGTTCGCCATCTACGGCCATGGCGACGGTCTGTTCCGAATAACATTCCATGATCACTTGCTCCTATGGGACAGTTTCCGGCGCAGCTCCTGCTTGGCCCGAAATAGCAACGCCGCCACGTAGTTCTTCTCCAGCCCCAACTGCTGGGCAATTTCGTCATAACTCAGTTCGCTGTAGTAGCGCAGGACCAGCGGCACGCGATAGTTCTCCGGCAGGTGTGCCATGGCATCACGCACCTGCGCCCTCTCTTCCGCGGTGATGACCGCACCCAGCGGCGACGGCTCCGGGCTGGCTGCCTCAATGACAGCGGCCCCGTCCTCCACTTCCACAAACAGCTGCTGTCCACGCTTCCGGCGCCGCAAAACATCGATGCACTGGTTGCCGGCCACGTGCAGCAGCCACTTAGGGAACGGTATTGACCCGTCATAGCTCTCGATCAAGCGCTGCAGCTTGAGGAAGACTTCGCTGGTGGCATCTTCGGCGCTCTCCCGTGAGTCCAGCATGTAGCGGCACAAGCCGGATACGCGCCGGACATAGCAGCGATAGATCTCCCCCAGGGCCTCGGCATCGTGGCCCCGTGCGCGCTCGATTACGCTCTCCAGATCCCGCCCCTCCATCGTGGCTTTGCCCTCGTGGGGCTGCGGTCCTTTCGCATTGTTTCTCTTAGCGTCCATAAGGCAGTACGCTGCAGATCGAACAAAGTTACACGGATCTTAGGGATGAGGGAACCTGAGGAGCCGAGTCTCGGATGGTCGGCAACTGCAAGCTGCCCGCGCCGGCGCCGCTTTACATCCGCGCGCGGCTGCTGGACAATAGATAGTAATCCGCCTGTCGGGGTCCAGCGAGGAACCAGTGAAGTTGCGAGGATGGCTACTGATGTTGCTGTTTGTGCACGTTCTGCTGCACCCCTTGGTGCATGCAGTCGGCACATCAGGAGCGTCCACCAGCCCGGCGGTTTCCGCCAGTTCCGCGCAATTGGACGGCAACCTGAATGCGGGCGATCAATGCGAGCTGTGCCGCGTGGGACATAACACCATCGTCACCCCGCGTTTGCCCAAGAGCGATCTGCTGAATCCGCGATGGATTCGCACCACGCTGCGGGCGATCAACTATTCGTCACTGCAAGGCGCCCAAAGACTTCCTTCCCGCGCACCCCCCAGCCTCTAATCCAATCGCCAGCCGAGGACGAAACGTCGCGTGTTGCGACCCGTCCATGAATGCAATGGCAGTTTTCCCCTGGCCTTTCCTGCGCTGCTCGCAATATTCAGCGAGCGGAGTGTGGAGAAAGCCAGCGAAGTTGGAGAAGAGATGTTGTTGAACGAAGAAGAAACGGGGCGGAAGGGCGCAGCCCATAAACTTGGGGGCAAAGATAGGGGCCCTTCGACACGCGGCAAAGGCGGCCGCTCGCTCAGGGTGACACCATCCAACGTTCTGCCCGTGCTGCTGATCTTCTGCATGGCGCTGAGCGTCGCGGCCACTGCCGGCGAGACCGGTTCGAACGCCTCGGTGGTCAGCGGCACGGTCGCGGACCCAACCGGCGCGGTGGTGCCGGGTGCAACCGTCGAGATTCACAATCCGGTCAGCAAATTTCAGCGGTCGGCTACGACAGATGGCGCTGGACACTTTAGTTTCGCTAATGTTCCCCTCAACGCGTATCACCTCTCGGTGAGCGCGACCGGCTTCACTGCTTACGTGCAAGACCTTGATCTGCGCTCGGCCGTGCCGCTTACTCTGAACATCACTCTTCAGATAACGGCTTCGGCGGAAACGGTAACAGTCCAGGGCGAGGCGGGGGACCTGCTGGAAAACGACTCGACGTTTCACTCCGACTTGGACCGCATTCAATTCGAGAAGCTGCCGCTGGAAAGTTCCTCCTCCGAGCTAAGTTCGTTGGTTACCCTGGCGTCGCCAGGCGTGTCGTCTGATTCCAACGGCCAAATGCACGGCCTGGGGGACCACGCAGAGAACTCGTTCTCACTGGATGGCCAGCCGATTACGGACCAGCAGAGCAAGACGTTTTCCAACCAGCTTCCGCTGGATGCGGTGCAGTCGATGCAGGTAATCAGCGGGGCGCCCCCCGCCGAGTTCGGCGGTAAGACCAGCCTGGTGATCGACGTAACCACGCGCTCGGGCCTGGGCTCAACCACGCCCCACGGAGCCCTCACCGCCAGCTACGGCACCTTCGGCAGCTCAAACGTTGATTTCAGCTTCTCGTACGGCGGGAAGAACTGGGGAAACTTTTTCGCGGCGAATGGGCTCGACACCGGTCGCTTTCTCGACCCGCCGGAGTTCGTCGTCTTCCACGCCCACGGGAATGAAGAGAGCGTGTTCGACCGTTTCGACTATCAGTTTTCGCAGTCGAATGCGCTACACCTCAACCTTGGCTTCACCCGCTCCTGGTTTCAGACTCCCAATTCGTATGACCAGGAGTTCCACGACTTCAACGGTATACCCCAAACGAACCCTGTGAGCGGCGCTGCTTTAGGGCCGACCGACCAGCGCGCGAAAATCCTGAGCTTCAACATCGCGCCCACCTGGACCCACACAATCAATCCGAATGCGATCTTGAACGTGACCGGCTATGTGCGGCGCGACGCGTTCAACTACTACCCCAGCAACGACCCTTTCGACGATCTCGGTCCGCCGACTCTCCAGAGGGAAAGCGTCGCCCAACAGCGTACCCTGCTCAACGCCGGCGCACTGGCGAACGTTACCTATACCAAGGGCATCAACAACATAAAGGCCGGGGTGATGTACGAGCAGACGTTCCTGAACGAAAACGACCAGCTTGGGATCGTCGATTACACCCTTAATGCACCTTGCCTGAGTGGAAATAACGTCCCTGTTAACGGCTTTACCAACCCATCGCAGTGCGCCCCGGCGAAATACCAGCCCAACATCGCGTCCAATCCGAATGCGCCGAATTCCGCCTATTATCCCCTGTTCAATCCTGTCCTCCTGCCCTTTGACCTGACACGCGCAGGAGTGCTCTATCCATTCATTGGCCACACGGACGTGAAAGAGCTCGGGATGTACGTACAGGACACGATCACTCTGCGCAATTGGAGCTTCAATCTGGGTATTCGCGGGGACTTGTACAACGGCCTTGCCGTCGCCAGCCAGGCGCAGCCCCGCCTGGGACTTTCCTACAACATCCACGCGATCAACATGGTCCTAAGCGCATCCTACGCCCGCACGCTGGAATCGCCGTTCAACGAGAATCTGGTGCTCTCCAGCCTGGGATGCAGCTCGCCCGTTCTGAATCCTCTTTTAGGCTGCTCGTCGAGTACGACGACACCATTGACACCTGGCTTTCGCAATGAGTTTCACATCGGCCTGCAGCAGGCCTTTGGGAAGTTCGCAGTGGTGGATGCCGAGTACATCTGGAAATACACGCACAACGCCTACGACTTCAGTGTGCTGGGTAACACGCCGATCACGTTTCCCATCGAATGGCACAACTCGAAGATCCCCGGATTTGCCCTGCGCGCCAGCATGCCGGTCAACCATGGCTTCAGCGCGCTGGTGGTGATGTCCAGCGTCGCGGCGCGGTTCTTCCTGCCGCAGGTTGCGGGCGCCGGCGCCACGCCTTCGGCTCCCACAGGGGTCTTCCGTATTGACCACGATGAAGTCTTCAATATGACCGCCCACATGCAATATCAGACTCCCTGGAAACGCGGGCCGTGGTTGGGCTTCAACTGGCGCTATGACAGCGGGCAGGTAGCCGGCGCGGTGCCGTGCTACGGGACCTTTGCCTTTAACGATTGCCCGCAATCGACTACGCTCAACGGGCAACCAGCCATCATGATGACGAATACGTCCCTAATCCCTCTAACCGCCGATCAGGAATATCAGGCGGGATTCACTTGCAATGGCGTGCGCGCAACTCCGACGGCTCCTCTGCCGTCTACGTGTCTGGCATCACGGTTCAGCTCTACGCTGACCAGGGTTCCGGCGCCCGGAACCCAGAACGATGACCACAATCCCGCGCGCATTGCGTCGCGGAACGTGTTTGACCTGGCCATCGGCGATGACAACCTGTTTATGGGCGACCGGTACAAATGGAGTCTGCAATTTACAGCGATCAACCTGACGAACCAATACTCGCTATATAACTTCCTGTCAACCTTTAGCGGCACGCATTACGTAACGCCGCGGGCGGTGACGGTGGAGTTGGGGTTTCACTTCTAGGGACGGTCGGGCTAAGGGGCAAACTCCGAGACGAAGCTCTGGCCTTCCATGACCGCGTGGATGGCCCGAACCAGGTCGGTGGCGACTTTGGGACTGGCTGGTTCGGGCGCGCTTGCAATGTTTGCTTTTCTGCGCAAGCGGTTCGTGGGACGCTAATTACCGAAGCAGAACAATCCCTAAGTCTGCCGACAAAGCCGGAGCCGCAAACTCCGGCTTTTATTTTTTCGCTGGGGCAGCCGATCGGGCCGTTTGATCCAGTTGCGCCAGCAAGTCATCCACACGCGCCTCGAGAATGTTGCGGATGGAGCAAATTCCAAGCACTTTGCCGTGTTCGTCCACAATCGGCATGTGGCGATAATGCCGCTCCAGCATGACCTGAAGCGCCTCGCTCGGAGTGGTTTGTTCGGTGGCCATCTCGACGATAGGACTCATCAGTTCGAGCACGGGCGTGGTTCTGGGATCGCGACCGCTGAGAGCAAACTTGGCCAGCACATCACGCTCGGTGAACATGCCTGCCACAACGCCATTCTCGTCAATGACGGCCACTGCGCCCACCTGTTTGTCCATCATGGTCCGGACAGCATCTTCCACGGTGGCCAGCAGAGACACCGTTGCGGGGCCTTCGTCACACCACTCGAGGAGGCTCATGAGTTGTGAGGAATCCTTTCGAGATTACGCATTGATCGCCATGCCAAACACCGCATTCGAGGCGTCCAGCATCGCCTCGGACAGCGTTGGGTGGGCATGGATAATATTCGCCAGCTCTTCCGCGGTGCACTCCATCTCCAGCGCCAGTACGGACTCGGCAATCAGCTCGGTCGCGTTCGGCCCGATGATGTGCACGCCCAGGATCTCGCCGTACTTCGCGTCGCTGACAATCTTGATGAAGCCCTCGTGCTGGCCGACGATGCTGGCCCGTGAGTTCGCTGTGAAGGGAAACTTGCCGATCTTGACCTCGTAGCCTTCCTCTTTCGCCTTGGCTTCGGTCAGGCCGACACTGCCGATCTCGGGATGGCAGTATGTGGCGTTGGGAATGCGCAGCTTGCGAATCGGCCTGATTGGCTTGCCGGCGATGTGTGTAACCGCGACGATGCCTTCCATCGCGCCGGAGTGCGCCAGTTGCGGATAGCCCGCGACGATGTCGCCGATGGCGTAGATGCCCGGTTCGGCAGTGCGCATGTATTCATCCACTTCGACAAAGCCTCGCTCGACCTTGATCTTCGTCTTTTCGATGCCGACGTTCTCGGTGCGCGGAGCGCGCCCGACCGCCACCAGAACTTTCTCAGCCTCCTGCTTCTGCTGTTTGCCATCCACTGTGAACGTGACCGCGACGCCGTTCTTGGTCTTCTCTACCTTCTCAACCTTGGCGTTGACGAATCCGTCGATGCCGCGCTTGCGGTACACGCGCATCAGTTCTTTGGAGACCTCCTCGTCTTCGACCGGAACGTAGCGTGGCAGCATCTCCAGGATGGTCACGTCGGCGCCGAAGGACTTGTAGATGCTGGCGAACTCAACTCCTACCGCGCCGGAGCCGATCACGATGATCGATTTGGGGGGCGCGTCCAGGCTGAGCACCTCGATGTTGGTCAGGATTTGGGAGTCGGGCTGCAATCCCGGCAGCATTCGTGCGACCGAGCCGGTGGAAAGGACCAGGTTCTTCGCCTGAATCGACTTCTGGTCGCTGCCCTCGAGAGCGACGGTATGGATGCCGTTCTTCGCGGGGCCGGTCAGCTTGCCATAGCCTTTTATAACGTCGACTTTGTTCTTGCGCATGAGGAACTGCAGCCCTTTGGCGTGCTTATCCACGATGCCCTGCTTGCGCTTCTGGATTGAGCCCCAGTTCAGCGTGACGCCGGCAGTGTTCTCCAGGCCGAGTTCGGCGCCTCCCTTCACGTGGTCGTACACCTCGGCGTTGAACAGCAGCGCCTTGGTTGGGATACACCCCACGTGCAGGCAGGTTCCGCCGAGGTAGGGGTCTTTCTCGATGAGTGCGGCCTTCAGGCCGAGCTGTCCGGCGCGAATGGCCGCGGTGTATCCGGCAGGTCCGCTGCCGATGATGGCTACGTCGTAGATGGTTTCTGGCAAGTTCGTGCTCCCGTTTTATGAGTGGTGATGATGGCCGGGGAAAAATGACTCTAAGACAAACAGATGATTGTAAATCAGGGAAAGAAGCAGGCAGCTCCTTCCCAGCCGCTTGGCCTGTTTGGCATAACCCAAGGTCAACCGCGGATTTTCGCGGATGAACACGGGTTTGTTGCAGATTCTCGGTCGAGAGAATCCGTGTTGCAGAAGCTCTTGAGTCTTTTTTCCCACCTGGTTCGTATATCCCGTTAGTATGGTCGCCACCGCCTTCAGTTCGCTGGTTGCAATGGAAACCGAAGAGGCCCAAATCGCGCGTGGGCTGCGACGCCGTGACCCTGACTTGCTCGACGCTTTGATCGAGCAGTATCAGCACCGGCTGCTGCGCTATCTGCTGCACTTGACCGGCAATCGCGCCACGGCGGAAGACCTGTTCCAGGAGACGTGGCTGCGGGTACTGGAGAAAGGCCATCTCTACGATGGCCGCAACCGCTTTGTGACCTGGCTGATGTCGATTGGGCACAACGTCGCCATTGACCATCTGCGCAAGCGAAGTCCCAGCAGCCTTGACGAAATGAAGGACCCGGAAGACGGCGCGCCGTTCGAGCCGGAGGCTGGGGGCCCGTCGCCACTGGATATGGCCGTCGCGCGGCAGCAGCGCGAAACGTTTGACGAAGCTATAAGCCGGGTCCCGCCGTTATTCCGCGAAGTCCTGGTGCTCCGGTTCCAGGAGCAGATGAAGCTGGAGGAGATTGCGAAATTGATTCGAATTCCGGTTGCCACCGTAAAGACGAGAATCTACCGCGGCGTGATGGCTTTGCGTCCCGCGCTGAAGGGAGGCGCACAATGAGCAACCACGAACACGAGCGCGCTATCGACATCATCACCCGGCAAGGTGTGGACAACGTTGCCGCCCGCGACACTGCCTGGCTGGAGTCGCACCTGGCGCAGTGCTCCGAGTGTGCCGAGTATGCCGCTTTAGTCGGGAGCACGGGCCAGCTTCTGCGCGCGGTTGCCGTCACCGCCAGCGCGGCGCTGGTGGCTACCACCCAGGCGCGGGTACGAGCACGCGCAGCGCATCTGCGCGAACACCAGGCACGTGTCGTCCTGATCGCGGTTTCCTTCTGCATCGGGGTGCTGTCGTCAACGGCTTCGGCGTGGCTTTGGTGGAAGGTTGGAGGATGGGTGGCCGAGCGCATTGGCCTGCCCACGTCATATGTTGCGCCCGGTATTTTGCTGTTCTGGGCACTGCCTGCAATTGTGATCGCAGTCTTGATGCTGGCGTTTCCTCATCATGGATTGGAGCAGTCCCTCATGCTTGCAGTGGCGAGGGAGCGTGAAGGAGAAAAGTCATGAGCGAGCGCAAATCTTACTTTGGTGACGAACTGGCAATTATCCCGCGTGTCGCCGTGTGGCTGGCGGTGCTGGCGTTCGTGCTGGTGCAGATTTGCCTGCTGACGCTCGCACCGCACTACCTAAGCCACAGCGAGTTGCCGCCGAGGCCATGGCTCCCGCTCATTTCCGTGATCGGAGGCATGTTCGTATCCATCATCATCCTCTTGGTTGGCTACGTGAACGCCGACTCCAAGCGACGGGGAATGAACTCGCTGCTGTGGACGCTGCTGGTGATCTTTATTCCCAAGGCGCTCGGCTTCCTTGCCTATTTCCTGCTGCGCAAGCCGCTGCAGGTGCCGTGTCCCCAATGCGGCACGGCGATAGGTGGGGACTTTCGTTTCTGCCATAAGTGCGGCTATAAGTTGTCGCCAACCTGTGCTCATTGCGGCCGTGCCATAAGCCACGACTTCGTGTGCTGCCCGTATTGCGGGAAACCCGTGGCCGCGGCAGCAACGTAGGGTCGAGTCCGGCTGGCAGACAGTTGCCCCTCTTCGGAGGAGCGGGATGTAGGAGATTTGTCATGAAGTTCGCGGCACTCATTCTCGTTGTGCTGTTAGTCGCAATGTCGGCAGGCTGCGTGCCCGGACCCGACAATATGAAAGGCGTGCCGGGCGAGAAGGTCTCCGTCGCGGGGTTTTGGCTGGGGCTGTGGCAGGGATTTATCGCACCGTTTGTGTTCATGGTCTCGCTGTTCAAGAGCGATCTCAACATCTACGAAGTGCACAACAACGGCGCCTGGTACAACTTCGGATACCTGTTCGGGCTGGCCTGCCTCTTCGGTGGCAGCGGCAAACGGGCACGTCGCCGCTGTTGATTGAATTAGAATCCCTACTCATGGCAGCAGTCACCTATCTGGAAGCCATTCGCCAGGGAATCTGGGAAGAGATGGAGCGCGACCCCGCCGTCTTTTGCATCGGCGAGGACATCGGCATTTATGGCGGCGCGTTCAAGGTCACCGAAGGCTTGGTCGACCGCTTCGGACCGGAACGCGTAATCGACACACCGATTTCCGAGATGGCGATTGTCAACGCCAGCTTCGGCGCGGCCCTGACCGGCCTGCGCCCCGTGGCCGAATTCCAGTTCATGGACTTCATCAGTTGCGCCTTCAACCAGATCACCAACATGCTGGCCAAGGCGCATTACCGCTGGGGCGCGCCCGTGCCGGTGGTAGTGCGTGGCCCCTCCGGCGGCGGTGTCCACGGCGGCCCGTTCCATTCGCAGAACCCCGAGACCTACTTTGCACACGTTCCGGGGCTGAAGGTGGTTTGCCCGGCCAGCGCCTACGATGCGAAGGGGTTGATCAAATCGGCGATCCGCGACAACAACCCGGTGCTGTTCTTCGAGCACAAGTTTCTGTACCGTCGCATTAAGGAAGAGCTGCCCGCAGGAGACTACACCGTGCCGATTGGCGAGGCGCGGGTGGTGCGAGAAGGCCGCGACGTGAGCGTGATCACTTACGCGGCCATGGTTTATGTCGCACTGGAGGCCGCGGACATACTGGCTAAAGAAGGCATCGAACTTGAGGTGGTAGATTTACGAACCGTACTACCGCTGGACCGCGATGCCATTCGCCGAACGGTGGAGAAGACCAGTCGCGTGATCGTGCTGCATGAAGACACCAGGACCGGAGGCATCGCCGGCGAGGTGGCCGCCATCATCAACGAAGAGTGCTTCGATGCGCTGGATGCGCCGATCGTGCGGATCGCGTCGGCTGACAGCCCGGTCCCGTTCTCGCCGCCTCTTGAAGAGGCGTTTCTACCCAGAGTCGAGGACGTGGTGCGCGAGGCGAGACGGCTGCGCAGCTACTAAGTCGCGCCGCCCGTAGTACGATATGGAACTCTCTGGGGCCGGGCTCATAATCAACTAAGAGGAGACTCATGCGCGGATTCATCATGGGAGTCGTCATTACGCTGCTGGTATTGGGTGTCGGCGGCTACTACTATGCGACCACGGGCCACTTCGACACCCGGGCGGTGGGCAACACGCCTGGCACCTTTGAGCGCCGCACCGCCATGAAGTCTATGGACGAGTGGGTGGACGAGCACGCTCCCAAGCAGGCCAATCCATTCCAGCCGACAATGGAAAACATCATGGATGGCTCCATGACCTACGACAAGAATTGCGCCGGCTGCCACGGCAGCCTTAAGCTGCCGATCTCGCCGATGCGCAACAAGTACTATCCTCCAGTGCCGCAGCTAATGAGTAGCACTCCCGATGATCCTGATGGCAATCTGTTTTACGTAATCAAGTACGGCGTGCGCTATACCGCCATGCCCGGCTGGGAGGGTGTGCTCTCCGACGATGACATCTGGAAGACGGTGATCTTCGTCAAGAATTCCGGGCAGATGAAAGACAACTCGCAGCAACAGAATCCGCAGCAGGGGCAACCGAAATGAGCGCGGGGATCGAGATCGCGTCGGTACAGAGACTGCCTGAAAGTGCGTCGCACAATTGCCGTTTAGTGTTGCCGATCCGCGCCATCGTGGAGGACTTGCGCCACTTTGCACCATGCCCGCAGCACCAAAAATATTTTTTAGCGGTAACCTTCCCGTAATCAATCACTCGCAAGAAAACCTGATTTCACCGGCATAAATTTCGCTGGCGCATTTTTTTTTTCGTGCTAGTATCCTTTGCAGCCACAAAGAAAAAACTGACTGCACGAATGCGGTTGCTTGCAGCGGCAAGCGTTGAATTACCGCAAGGGTCGGGTTTGCAACATCAATAATTCCAAGTTGACCTGTGCGCCGGTCCGTGGCTCTGTGTTCGTTTTCGTTTCCCTCTAACATCGGTTTACCTGAGCGGCAGTTTAGCTGCCTGTGGACAATTTCTTATGTCTTTCTTCGGTACGACCCCTGTCAATCCGTGGATGCGCGTTCTCGACGCGCTGGAAAAAAAAGTCAACCGCACCTCCTACGAAACCTGGCTGAAGCCTACGCGCTTCGATCACTCTCAGGGCCGCGTCTTGTTCGTCCGCGTGCCCAACCCTGAGTTCTGTCATATCGGCGAGCGATACGGCGACCTCATCAGCGAGGCCATCGACGACCTCGGCCTTGAGTTCCAGGACGTCGAGTTCGTAACCGACGAACCGCAGCGCGGCAACGGCAAAGGTGTCCGCGCCGCCGAAACACGGCAGGATGCCCCCACGCCGCCGGAGAGTCCCATGGTCGGTCCCGTCCAGCAGCAGCGTTTTGATTGGGATGGCGCCGCTCAGCTCAATCCCAAGTACACCTTCGATGATTTCGTGAGCGGCTCAGGAAATCAGTTTGCCCATGCCGCCGCGCGGGCGGTGGCCGAACGGCCCTCGAAAGCTTACAACCCGCTGTTCCTCTACGGCGGTGTCGGCATGGGCAAGACCCACCTGATGCAGGCGATCGGGCACGAGATCAAGAAGCGGCAGCCGGAAAAGTCGATCTGCTACGTGTCGAGCGAGCGCTTCACCAACGATATGATCAACGCGCTGCGCTACAGCAAGATGACAGGATTCCGCGATAAGTACCGCACCATGGACGTCCTGCTGGTTGACGACATCCAGTTCCTGGTGAATAAGGAACGTACGCAGGAGGAATTCTTCCACACCTTCAACGCGCTGCACGAATGCATGCGCCAGATCGTAATCGCCAGCGACCGTCCGCCAAAGGAGTTGGCCGAGATCGAGGACCGGCTGCGCAGCCGCTTCGAGTGGGGGCTCATTGCGGATATCCAGCCGCCCGATCTGGAGACGAAGGTTGCCATCCTGCAGAAGAAAGCGGAGACGGACCAAGTGGTGCTGCCCACCGATGTGGCACTGTTCATCGCGTCGAACATCCGCAGCAACGTGCGCGAGTTGGAAGGTGCGCTGATTCGGCTTACCGCCTATGCCTCCCTTGCCGGCAGGGAACTGAACCTGCAAACCGCACAAGAAGTGTTAAAGAACCTGATGGAATCGAATATTCGCAAGATTTCGATTGAGTCGATCCAGAAGGCGGTTTCGGAGCAGTTCGCGCTGCGGTTGGCGGAGATCAAGGCCAAGAACAATTCTCGTGCTATCGTCTATCCTCGACAGATTGCCATGTATCTTGCCAAACATCTGACGGATGCGTCGCTACCTGAGATCGGACGGCAGTTCGGCGGCAAGCACCACACCACGGTCCTGCATTCCGTCGAGAAGATTGAAACGCTGCGCAAAACCGATAAGGATTTGAACAGGATGCTCAATAAGCTCACCGAGAGTTTGAGCTCATGAACCGCGCATTCAGCGCGGTTTTTCACTTTAGCGGAAAGTTTTCTCCTATGCTTCCTGTGGAGGCATTGTGGATAGCGTGCAAGACCTGGGTGAAATTTTGAATCGGGTCCAGTTCACCACAGCACCCGGTCACGTCGGATCCGGGATTTGTACACCGTCGATTATTGGCGCAGTGGAGCCCGCCCGGTTTTTACCTAAATTTCCACTTTTCCTGAGTGCCTACTATTACTACTGGTTTTATATGTTTTTTATTTGGTATAAGGGTTAACAGTATTAGCGGGTTTCTCTGCGCCGTCATCCCGGTATAACGATTTGGGACCGGGTGCTTGAGTCCAGGGCCTGCCAAGGTGGAAGATATGGCTGCCGAAGCGACAGGAACAATTCAAGGCACAGCGATGGATATCAGCGTCAGCAAATTCGAACTGCTTAGGGAACTCACCGCCACGCAGGGAGTGGTCGAACGCAAAACCACAATCCCGATCCTTTCCAATTTCCTGTTTGAGGCAGCGAATGACCGGTTGACCATTACCGCCACCGATCTCGATCTCAGCCTGCGCACCTCCTGTGCGGCCAAAGTGAAGCGCGAAGGCGCGTGTACCATTCCGGCGCGTAAGCTCTACGACTACGTAAAATTGCTGCCCGACGGCGATATCACAATCAAACTGCTGGAGAACCATTGGGTCAATATTCGCGCCGGACGCTCCAATACCAAAATGGTGGGCATGGCACGCGCCAACTTTCCCGGATTGCCGGCTTTCCCGGCGACGGGCAGTGTCAAGATTCCCGCCCAAACCCTGCGCGCCATGATTGGACGAACGATCTTCGCGATCTCCAGTGAGGAGTCCCGCTACACGCTGAACGGCGGATTGATGGTGCTGAAGCCGGAATCGATCACCATGGTGGCGACCGACGGACATCGTCTGGCGCACATCGAAAAACCGGATGAACAGTTCGACGTGAGTGGAGAGAACAAGACGCTCATTCCCAAAAAGGCAATGAGCGAAATCTATTCCCTGCTTGGCGCGGCCGGCGATGTGGACTTTGTGGAATTCGCCAAAGACGATTCCACGCTCTTCTTCCACATTGGTGAACGCCTTCTCACTTCGCGCCAACTGACCGGCCAATTTCCCAACTATGAGGCCGTGCTGCCGCGCGAAACCACCAAGTCAGTGGTCGTGCACGGCGCCGATCTCAACACCGCGATCCAGCGTGTCGCACAATTCGCCGACGAGCGCTCACGCGCCATCCGCATGAAGCTCGACAAGAACGAGCTCAAGATTTCGTCTTCCTCAACCGATGCCGGCGAGTCGGAAGACTCAATCGAAACCGCATACACCGCCGAT
>Ga0074045_10001576_pt1 | contig 21871 bp, 23 predicted proteins | sample BogForMeECP23OM2_FD_94442 | JGI IMG/M metagenome (GOLD analysis project Ga0074045, IMG submission 94442) | Bog forest soil microbial communities from Calvert Island, British Columbia, Canada - Bog Forest MetaG ECP23OM2 | ecosystem: Environmental > Terrestrial > Soil > Wetlands ... | reverse complement strand
GCGGCCCTAACCTCAGCGAGAGCCCGGGTCAAAGAGTTCCTGACGAAGCACACGCCGCCCCGGACATAGCGCGGGGGGGGTGCGAAGCGTTCGCGGGATCGGCCATCGCGGTCCATGATGACCGGACCTCCTGTTGATAGCCATCATGGACAGGACAAGAACGCTGATCCCGCGGGTGCGCTCGGGCTGCCGCCCGGTGCCTTTGAGAAACTGGACGCCGAAGACGACGAAATATTCTATGAGCCGCCGCGCCTTGTCTGCCACATCGACGACGGCGCGATTGCCGCGCTGACCGCCTTTTACCGGACGGTCCTGCCCCCGCGCGGGGTATTGCTCGACCTGATGAGCAGCTGGGTCAGCCACCTGCCGCCCGAGATCGACTATGCGCAAATCGTCGGCCACGGCATGAACGCGGCCGAACTCGCCGCCAACCCGCGGCTCGCCCGCCGGTTCGTGCAAAACCTCAACCGCGACTCGAGCCTGCCGCTCGACGACGCGAGCGTCGAAGCGGCGATGATTTGCGTGTCGATCCAGTATCTACAGCAGCCGGTGGCGGTGCTGCGCGAGATCGCGCGCGTGCTGCGGCCGGGAGCACCTCTTGTCATCAGCTTCTCGAACCGGTGCTTCTGGACAAAGGCTGTCGCGATCTGGCGGGCCCTCGACGACGCGGGGCACGCGCGCCTGGTCGAGCTCTACCTCCGCCATGCCGGCTTCCCGCGGATCGAAAGCCACCGCCTGGCCGAATGGGTGGAGGACACGAGCGACCCGATGACGGCCGTGGTCGGTTGGGTGTAGCCTTGCGCGAAGCAGAGAGAGAGGAGCTGAACCATGCAACTGGGCACGTTGTTGCCGCTGGGCGATATCGGCGGCGATCCGGCCGTGGTGCGCGAGTATGCGCAGGCCGCGGAAGCGATCGGCTACCACTTTGTCGAGGCGCCCGACCATGTGCTCGGCGCCAGTGAAGCCAGCGCGCCGGAGCCCGGCCGCACCGGCGCCGGGCTGTTTCACGACCCGTTCGTGCTGTTTGGCTTTCTCGCCGGCTGCACCCAAAAGCTCGGCTTTTCGACGGGTGTCTTGATCCTGCCGCAGCGCCAGACCGTGCTCGTGGCAAAACAGGCGGCCTGTCTCGATGTCCTGTGCGGCGGCAAGTTCCGCCTCGGCATCGGGGTCGGCTGGAACGAGGTCGAGTTCACCGGCCTCAACGAGAATTTCCATAACCGCGGCCGGCGCTCCGAAGAGCAGGTGGAGGTCTTGCAGAAATTGTGGGCCGAGCCGCATGTGTCGTTCAAGGGCAGGTGGCACACGATCGAGGATGCCGGCATCAATCCGCTCCCCGCCTCGCGCAAGGTAGAAGTGTGGTTCGGCGGACACCACGAGCGCACGTTGCCGCGTATCGCCAAATGGGGCGATGGCTGGATGCCGAATGCTTATCCGCCGGACCAGACGGCACTCGACGTGTTTGCCCAGCTGCGCCGCTTGACCGAGGAGGCGGGTCGCGACCCCGCCAAAGTCGGGATCGAGGTCTGGGTGTCGATGGGTACCGGAACAGAAGCGGACTGGGCCAAGGAGACCCGCTTTTGGAAGCAGGCCGGAGCCTCGCATCTTTGCTTGACGACGACCTTCGACCGCCGTCACCACAAGCGCATTCCCGGGCACACGATGGGCGACCATCTTGCCGCGCTGCGGCGCTACCATTCGGCGGTTGCGGACCTGCTCTAGCGCTTGCCGTGTCAAAGGAGGCGCGGCTCGGCGGGGTGACCGCCGAGCCCGACGCCAGTGTTCGCGAGGACCATCGGATCGGGCTGACGGCGATCTTCGCCGCGTTCTTTTGGCTCGGCGTGACGAGCTTCGGCGGTAACACGGCGGCGTGGCTCTATCACCAGATCGTACAGCGCCGACATTGGATTGACGACACGGAATTCCTGTCCGGCGTGGCGCTCGGGCGGATCGTGCCGGGCTCTGGCGGGGTCAACCTCACGGTCCAGGTCGGACAGCGGCTGCGCGGCGAAGCCGGAGCCGTGGCGGCTGTGGTGGGCCTCCTGTCGGGCCCGCTGGTGATCGTCTTGGCGCTTGCGGTCGCGTACACGAGGATCGGCTGGAGCCCGGCGGTTCACGCGATCCTCGATGGCATAGCAGCCGCCGCGATTGGGCTGACCTTCGCGACCGGCCTCAAGCTGCTGCCGAGCGGATCGTCGCGGGTCGGCCCGCTTGCGGTGACATTGGCGACCGTGCTATGCGTCGGCGTGCTGCGCTGGCCGATGCTGCCGGTGGTTCTTTGCTTGGCGCCAGTCAGTATTGGCCTTGCATTAGTTCGGGGCCGCAATGCCTGATGACATCAGGACATTGCTCTCGCTGGTGCTGGTTTTCGTCCCGCTGTCGCTACTGTCGATCGGCGGCGGTGCCTCGCTGCTCGCCGATATGGAGCATCAGTCCGTCGCCGTTCAGGGCTGGACCACGGCGCGCGAATTTGCCGATCTCTTCGCGATATCGCGCGCCGCACCCGGGCCCGGAACGATGCTCTCGGCGCTGATCGGCTGGAAGGCGGCGGGCTGGGCCGGTGCGGTGACGGCGACGGTGGCGCTCTATCTGCCGTCCTCGCTCGTCGTCTACGCCGCCGCGCGGCTGTGGGGACGCTGGCGCGGCTCGCTCTGGCACGCAGCGGTCGAGCGTGGTCTGGCGCCGATCGCTGCCGGGCTGATCCTCTCCGGTGGGATCGCTGTATTGCGGATCTCGCCCGGGGGGCCGGTGGTCTGGGCCGCGGCCATCTTGGCGACGGTATTGTTGCTGCGCTGGCCGCGCCTCCATCCGCTGATCCTGTTTGCAGCCGGTGGCGGCCTGTTCGGGCTCGCCGCCGGCCTGGGTCGGTGAGGAGGAGGCGTCGACGATAGGGAGGCGAAGCGTGAACGAGACCTTGCCTGGCGGCTTTCTCGAACGGCTGGCGGCGAATTGTCCCGACGGGATCATCTATGCCGACGCCGCGGGGAAGATCCGGTTCTGGAACCGGTCGGCGACCCGGATCTTCGGCTACGAGGCTGACGAAGCCCTCGGCCAGACCCTCGATCTGATCGTGCCCGAGCGCCTCCGCGCCCGTCATTGGGAGGGTTATGAACGGGTGATGGCAGGCAGCAAAAGCCGCTACGGCGCGGGCGATGTACTTGCCGTGCCGGCGATGCGCAAGGACGGAAGCCGCATCTCGATCGAATTCACCGTTCTGCCGGTGCGTGGGCAGGTCGGGCGCGAGCGAGCTGCGGCTGGCCGGGCTGGATCGGTCCGTGGTAATATTTAACCCGCGTCCACAGTCGAAACGGACGATCTCAGGGAGGGGTACGCAATGCGGAAGGCCTGAGAGGCCTTCAGAAGGACGAGGCGTCCGGCCGCCGACAAGCGGTCGCAGCGGCGATCGAGGGACTCGGCGGCAGGGTCGAGTGCTTCTACCACGCCCTCGGCGCGGACGATGCGTACCTGATCGTGGACCCGCCCGACAACGGCACGGCTGCCGCCATCGGTGTGACGGTGTCCGCCACGGGGTTGGTCCGCACCCGCACCACGGCACTGATGACCGTCGAGGAGACCGACCGAGCCCTCGAAAAGACCATCAACTACCGCGCGCCCGGCCGCTAGAGCGCGGCCCTTCGACCCCGGGCGCGGCGATTAAAACGTCGCGCCCGACTGCAGCCAGTGACGCACGATCTCTTCGCCGGTAGCGAACCACACGCCGGCGTGCGAGCGAATGTATTTGAGCGCCGAGTCGAGCCCGGCAATGCGGTGCGGCACGCCGATCAGATAGGGATGCAGGCAGATCGCCATGACCCGGCCGGATTGCGCGCCCTCGTCATAGAACGTGTCAAACTGGCGGCGGATCATTTTCTCGAACTCGTCGATCGTGCCGTTCCGGTTGTTGAAATGCGGCGAGTCGTTGATCTCATACGAATAGGGGATCGAGACCAGCCGCCTGCCGCCGATGTCCATCAGATAGGGCTGGTCGTCGTTGACCCAGTCGGCGACGTAGAGGCAGCCCTCCTCGGCGAGGAAATCGAGCGTGTGCCAGGTCTCGGCGAGGCCGGCCCCGAGCCAGCCCGCCGGTTTCTTCCCGGTCATTTCGGCGATGCGGGAGAGCGTGTGGGCGATCGTCTGGCGTTCTTCGTCCGGGCCCAACGTGTCGAGCCACACGCTGTTAGTCCGGTTATGTCCGAGGATCTCCCAGCCGAGCTCGATCGCGGCTCGGACAATCTGCGGGTGGTGGTCGCAGATGTCGCTGTTCAATGTCGGACTGGCGCGGACGCCGTGCTTGCCGAGCACATCCATCAGCCGCCAGATCCCGATCCGGTTGCCGTAGTCGCGTTGCGCCCAGGCGCGCACCGACGGCGCGTTGCCGGGCGGCGCGCCCGGCTGGCCGGCGATGCCGCGGCTCAGCGGAAAGAACTCGATATTGGGGATGACCCAGACCGCGAGCCGAGCGCCGCCGGGCCATTCGAGCTTTGGGCGGTCCCTGATCGGGACATAAGGAAACGGGCCGTAATCGCGTGGCTGCATGGCACTGCCTTCTCGGAGCTTCGACGGTGACCAGCATGCCAAAGATCACGATGCAATGGCAGCGCTTCGAGCAGCTCTCGCCGGACGCGCTGTACGAGATCCTTCGCTTCCGCCAGAGCATCTTCGTCGTCGAACAGTCCTCCCCCTATCCCGATCTCGACGGCCTCGACCAGGACGCTTGGCATTTGCTGTTGCAAGTGGACGGCGAGCTCGCCGGATATCTTCGCCTGATGCAGATGCCGGTCAGGATCGGCAGGATTGCCGTCGCCCGACATCTGCGCCGACGCGGGCTCGGCCGCAGGCTGATCGATGAGGCGCTCCGTTTCTGTAGTGAGCGCTATCCGGCACAGGACATCGTCCTCGCCGCTCAGCTGAACCTCGTGGCTTTCTATAATAACTTCGGCTTCGCCGTTACCTCAGAGCCCTACGACGATTTCGGGGTTCTGCATGTCGACATGAGGATGCGGAGGATTGCGGGTTCGGTCGGAACTGCCGATACTTGATCGTATTCAGATCAAATTGGGGAGGCATGAGAAATGGTCGACGAAACCAAATTGCATCAATTTATCGGGCAGATGCTGTCGGATCTCGGCGGCGCTGCCAGCATCGGCCTGGTTCGGATCGGCGACGCCCTCGGTCTCTACAAGACACTGCTTGCCCAGGGCCCGATGACGGTAGGTGAACTTGCCGCCGCCGCGGGGGTTAACGAACGGTACCTCCGCGAATGGCTGTCGCATCAGGCGGCGTCGAATTATCTCTCGTATGACCCGGCGACGCAAAAGTTCGCGCTGCCGCCTGAGCAGGCGATGATCTTCGCGGTCGAGGACAGCCCCGTCTACATGGTCGGGGCTTTCACCTGCATGGCGTCGGTCCTCGACAACTTGGCGAAGGCGCAGCCGGTGTTTAAGACAGGCGGTGGTGTAGCTTGGGGCGACCAGGCGACCTGCCTGTTCTGTGCGGTTGCGCAGTTTTTCCGTCCCGGCTACCTGAACAATATCGTGGCCAACTGGCTGCCTGCCCTCGATGGCGTTGTCGCCAAGCTGGAGCGCGGCTCCTGGGTAGCCGATGTCGGATGCGGTGATGGTGTGTCTACCGTGATCATGGCGAAGGCATTTCCGAACTCGCAATTCGTCGGCTACGACTTCCACCCGAGCTCGATCGAGCACGCGCGAGCGCACGCCAGGGAGCACGGCGTTGCGTCGAACGCCCGGTTCGAGGTCGGGACGGCCAAGGATTATCCGGAGAAGAATTTCGACTTGGTCACCTTTTTTGACTGTTTGCACGACATGGGCGACCCGACGGGCGCGGCGGCGCATGTCCGCCAATTCGCTGAAGCCTGACGGCTCGTGGATGATCGTCGAGCCGATAGCGGGCGACCGGCTTGAGGACAATTTAAACCCCGTCGGCCGGATTTATTACGCCGCCTCGACAATGGTGTGCGTACCTACCTCGTTGGCGCAGGAAGTCGGCGCCGCACTTGGCGCGCAAGCCGGCGAGGCACGCCTGCGCGAGGTGATCGCCGCGGGCGGTTTCCGCAGCGTCAGACGCGCCACGGAGACCCCCTTCAACATGATTCTGGAGGCGCGACCCTAAGGGTCAGCGGGAGCCGCGCGTATCGCCTAGGCCGCAACCTCTTCCGCGAGCGGCACGCGCTCTACCCGGTGAGCGTGCAGTGCCGGGAGTACCTCGGCGGCAAAGCGCCGGATCTGCTCGATGAACATCTCGTGCGGCAGGACGCCGCGGTTGAGGCTCACCTGCACGGTGTTGGCGCCCGCACTCTGCGCCGCGTCGATGATCCGCCCTGCGACTTCATCCGCCGTGCCCCACGGCGTATGCTCGGCCTGCCGTTCGACATCGGCCATCGTCAAGCCGCGAAAATCCTCGCGAGCGAATTGCGCGGCGCGCAAATTCTCGGGACTGACGTAATCGGTCGACCCCGCGCTCGAATAGCCGGTTTGGCGCAGCCGGTCGGTCTCGGTGAAGTTGCCGTGGCTGAACAATGTGCGATTGAAATAGAGGTGATGGGGCCCCATCTCGCGCACCGCCCGGGCCTTGCTATCGGCGACATAGGCGCTGATGCCGAGCGACAGATGGTCGGGCGTGATCCGGTGGCCCGATTGCGCGAGGCAACGCGCGTAATGGCGGATGATGTCGTCGCGCAGGCCTTGCGAGCGGCCGAGGCCGGGGGTGATCGGCAGATCGTGCCGGGCGGCGAACTCGATCGATTCCTTGCTGCCGACGATCGGCATCCAGATCGGCGGGCGGGGCTGCTGCAATGGCCGCGGCCAGAGGGCGACGTCCTTGTAAGACCAGAAGACGCCGTCATAGGAGAAGATCTCCTCGGTCCACGCCCTGGTGATAATGTCGAACGCCTCTTCGAAGCGGGCGCGCGACTGCGCCAACGGCACGTTGTGCACCTGATACTCGCGCGGAATGCCGCGGGCAAACCCGGAAATCAGCCGCCCGGTCGACATGCAGTCGAGCATCGCCAGCTCTTCGGCCAATCTGAGCGGCTCGTGCAGGGGCAGGAGATTGCCGTAGATCAGCAATTTGAGGTTCTTGGTCCGCTGCGCGGCAGCCGCCGCCAGCAGGTTCGGCGAGTTCATCAACCCATAAGGCGAGCAGTGATGCTCATTGAACCCGACCCCGTCATAGCCCAGCCGATCGAGCTCCTCCCAGGCTTCGAGGTGCTCGGCATAGGTGCGCGCCGCGACCTCGGGTTTGAAGTATTTGTTGGACAGCGGGTAGGGCAGCTCGTTGCCGACCTTCAAATGCTCGAGCTGCTCGCCGTACGCCAAGAGATCGAAGACAAAAACTTTCATCGAATTACCTGAGTTAGCTGGTCCCGTTGCTTCTGCCCCAACCCACACTCTAGCCACGCTGCCCCCTCCCTAACCCTCCCCCGCGAGCGGGGGAGGGTTAGGGAGGGGGCAGCCGCGGGATGAGGGGCCCTTTGTCAAGTTACGATACACGGTAGGGGTCGCCAAAAGGCGTTTCAATCAAAATCCGGACTGCTCTAACCTGGGTTCCCGATTTTTGACCAGGAGTGACGAGCGATGGATCAAACGAGCGTTGCGCCGAACTGCCTCAGCGGGGTTCGGGTTCTCGACCTGTCGCAATTCGAGGCGGGACCGTCCTGCACCGAGGCGCTCGCCTGGCTCGGCGCCGAGGTCGTCAAGGTCGAAAACCCGAAAGGCGGCGAGCCCGGCCGGATACTGGGCACCGGACCGAAGCCCGGCACCGACGCCTATTACTTCATGATCTACAACGCCAACAAGAAATCGGTCACGGTCAACCTCAAATCCGAGCGCGGTCTCGCGCTGGTCAAGGAAATGGCGAAGCAGGCCGACGTCTTCGTCGAGAACTTCGCGCCCGGAGCAATCGAGCGGCTCGGGCTCGGCTGGGACGAGCTTCACGCGATGAACCCGCGCCTCGTCTATGCCCAGGTCAAGGGGTTCGGACAAGGCAGCTCCTACGAGAACAACCTCGCCTTCGACATGATCGCCCAGGCCTGCGGGGGGACGATGGCGATCACCGGCGAGCGCGACGGGCGCCCATGCAAGCCGGGCCCGACCTTGGGCGATACGGGCACGGGGATGCTGCTGGCGATCGGCATCCTGGGTGCGCTCTATCAGCGCCACACCACCGGCTGCGGCCGGCTGGTGCAGATCGCGATGCAGGACGCCCAGCTGCAATACACCCGCGGGGCCTTTGTGCAGCATGCCCGCAGTGGCCAGCCGGCAATGCGCAACGGTGCCAAGCCATTGGCCGGCGGTATGGCCCCTTCGGGCATTTATCCGTGCAAGCCCGGCGGCCCCAACGACTATGTCTATCTCTTCACCAGCCCCGCCAATCCCGAGCATTGGCGGCGCCTCTTGAGGGTCCTCGGGCGGGAGCATCTGCTCGATGATCCGCGTTTTGTAACGCGCGAGGCGCGCAGCCAGCACGAAGCCGAGATCGACCGGATGATCTCGGACTGGACGCGGCAGCACGACAAGCACGAGGCGATGCGCCTGATCGGCGCTGCCGGCGTCCCCGCCGGTGCTGTGCTCGACACCGGAGACCTATTGGGCGAGCCCAGCTTCGAGACGCGCGGCATCATCCAGACGATGCGGCATCCGAATGGCGAGCTGCGCATGCCAACCTTCCCGGTGCGTTTCGACGGCGCCCCGCCGCCGGTCGAGCCGGCGCCGCTGTTAGGCGAGCACACCGCCGAAATCTTCGGCGAGTGGCTCGGCATGAGCGCCGGGGATGTCGCGGGACTGCGCGAGGAAGGGATCGTGTAAAAAATGCGATTGGGCTCTCCGGCAAAATACGGCCTGCGAAGGCCGCCATGGGCTGACGACTGGTATCCACCCGATCCAGGATGCCCTAGTCGCCCGGGCTGATTGACCGGCGCCGTAAACAGGAAGTCGAGAATGGACCGCATCAGCCGCCGACAGGTCATCCGAGGCGCGGCCGCGACGACCGCCGCGATAACGCTGCGCACGCCTGCGGTCCACGCGCAGAGAGACCGACAGACCCTCCGTTTCGTGGCGGAGGCCGATCTGAGGGTCCTCGATCCTGTCTGGACGACCGCCTACATCACGCGTAACCACTGCTATCTGGTGTACGACACCCTCTTCGGCACGGACGAGAACCTTCAGGTCAAACCGCAGATGGTCGACCGGACAATCGTGTCTCCAGACGGCATGAAGTACAGGTTCACTCTGCGCGACGGACTCCGATGGCACGACGGGCAGCCGGTCGTGGCGGAAGACTGCGTGGAGTCATTGAAGCGCTGGGGAAAGAGGGATCGCTTCGGCCAACTCCTGATGGCGCATACCGGGAAGATCGTGCCCGTTGACAAGAACACGTTCACGCTGGAACTCGCCGAGCGTTTCGGCCCCGTGCTCGACGCACTGGGAAAGACGGGGGGCAACGTTCCCTTCATGATGCCAGCACGAATTGCGTCCATGCCGGCGGAAGAGCAGATCAAGGAGATCATCGGCTCCGGACCGTTCAAGTTCGCAAGCGACGAGTGGCAACCCGGCGAGCAGGTCGTGTACCTGCGGAACCCGGACTACATCCCCCGCGACGAGCCCTCGAGTGGGTCAACCGGCGGCAAGAAGGCCTATCTCGATAAGGTAATCTGGCGGTATATCCCCGACCCCTGGGACGCGGCGGAAGGCCTCGCAGCGGGCGAAGTGGACTGGTGGCAGGAGCCACCGCTGGACTTCGTCCCCAAGATTGAACAGAACCCGGATCTACAGACGCTACTCACCGATCCCCTGGGGACGCAGGGCTGGCTCAGGCCGAACTGCCTGCACCCGCCGTTCAACAACAAGAAGGCGCGCCACGCACTGCTCCACATGATGGACCAGGAAACCTATCTCGCTTGGGCCATCGGACAGTCGGAATATTATCGGACTTGCTATTCGGTATTTGCCTGCGGGGGCCCCTATGCGACGAAGATCGGTGCCGAGCCGATGATTGAGCACGACCTGACAAAAGCGCGGCAGCTCGTGAAGGAGTCGGGCTACGATGGCCAGCCGATCGTGGTGCTCCAGATCACGGACAGACCGTACATGAACGCCGCAGCTGTCGTCACCCGCCAACGGCTGGAGTCGATCGGCTTCAAGGTCGTCCTCAAGGGGGTCGATTGGTCGACGAACCTCGTCGTGCGGGCGCGCAAGGAGCCGCCCGACAAGGGTGGCTGGAACCTCCTTCACACGTGGTTTCAGGCGGCGGATGTCATCAATCCCGCGGTCCACTTTGGCCTGTCGGGCGCAGGCCCGCGCGCCTGGTACGGCTGGCCGGACATCCAGCAGCTCGAAAAGCTCGCTACCGACTGGGTGCGCGCGACCGATCAAACGAAACGAAAGCAGCTCGCCGATGAGGTCCAGAAAATCGCTCTCGACGAAGTGACGTACGTGCCGTGGGGGGAATGGGTCCAGCCGACGGCCTTCCGAAAGAACGTTCGGGACGTCCTCAAGTTCGGAGCGCCGATTTTCTGGAATGTGAGTGTCACGTAGTTGATTTCCAGTTAAGGCCGACCGCCTCCGAGTTATCCGCTTCGAGGAACCCACGGTCATGTGCTTCGCCGAGCTTGAAAATCTATCCGGACCCCGGCTTCTGCTTGCCCCGCCCCTGTCCTGCGTGCGCGGAGGCGCAGGGCAGCATTGCGAAGTTGCCGGAAGCCGTGCCAAGATCGCGCGACACGCAAGGGAGGGTTCGATGTCGCGGATCGCAATGCTCGCAGCATGCCTTATTCTCGTCGCGTGGCCGGCAGCGGCCCAGAGCAAGGCGACCATCCAAAAAGCCGATGACAAATGGGCCGAAGCCTTCAACAAGGGTGACGCCGCGGCACTGGCGGCGATGTACACCGAGGACACCTATGCGCTACCGCCTGGCGCCGAGATGTTGAAGGGCCGCAGCGCGATCGAAGCCTTTTGGCGGCAACAGATGCAGCAGATTGGCGACGTCAAGTGTACCGCACTCGACGTGAAGCGGCTCGGCCGTAACGCGGCACGGGAAATCGGCACGTGCAGCTTCAAAACAAAGGCCCAGCTGCCTCAGGATGGCGCTCTGAAGTACGCTGTCGTCTGGGAGAAAGTAGGCAGCCAATGGGAGCTGCTGCAGGACATCTGGAATACGAACAAATAGCTCGGCACTCTCCGGGGACAAGACTCTCGAACTCGATCTGAGGGAGGGGACATGTTCGACGCGATCGTGGTCGGCGCGCGTTGTGCCGGCTCGCCGACGGCTATGCTGCTCGCTCGACAGGGCTATCGGGTCCTGCTGGTCGACCGCGCGACGTTCCCGAGTGACACAATCTCCACTCATTGGATCTGGCAGCTGGGAATGGCGTGCCTAAAGCGTTGGGGACTGCTCGACCGCGTGTTGGATACCAACTGCCCGCCGTTCCGGACGATCGGATTGGATCTGGGCGCCTTTCAGCTTATTGGCGACCCGATAGCGGCCGATGGTATGGCCGAGATTTGCGTGCCACGCCGAACGGTTCTGGACAAGATTCTGGTGGATGCCGCAGCCGCAGCCGGCGCGGAGGTGAGAGAGGGCTTCTCGGTAACCGGCTTGACGTTCTCCGACAGCCAAGTGACCGGCATCTCCGGTCACGAACGCGGCGGAGCGGAGATCCAGGAGCACGCGGGCATCGTCATCGGCGCGGATGGGCGGAATTCGCTGGTAGCCAAGGCGGTGGGGAGCAAAAAATACAATGTCCGGCCGGCGCTCACCTGCGGTTACTATGCCTATTGGGATGTCTCTCCGCATGTTCCTGGCATCCACCCGCTCCCGCGCCGCGTGGCCATTAGCTTTCCCACCAACGATGGGTTGACGGTCACGTATCTCGCGTGTCCGCGCGACGATTTCGTAGCGGTCCGCAGCGATTCGGAGCGGCATCTGGCGGACGCAGTACGGCGGGTTGCCGGTTTTGAAGAACCGTTTCGCGGGGGAACGCGCGTCGAGCGGATCAGAGGCAGGGGCGATCTGCCGAACTTTTTCCGCCAGGCTTTTGGAGACGGCTGGGCTCTTGTCGGAGACGCGGCATACCACAAAGATCCGATCATTGCCCAAGGGATCTCGGATGCGTTTCGCTCCGCGGAATGGCTCGCGGACGCGGTGCACGCGGGTTTATCGGGCACCCGGCCGCTGAACCAGGCACTCGCGGAATACCAGCGAGTTCGCGATGAACAGTTCACGCCGATGTATGAGCTGAGCTGCGGCATGGCGACCCTGGAGCCCCCATCGCCCGAGATGCTGGCGCTCTACGAGGCACTACGTACCAACCCAATCGAAAGAAACCGATTTTTCGGTACGCTCGGCGGCACCGTTCCTCCTTCCGAATATTATGCACCGGAGAATTTGCAGCGGATCATCGGCTCTGCTTCCGCGTGAAAATCAAAGACAGACCAGCTATTACCCCGCGGCCGCGCTGATCGGGGTCTTCTGCGCCGCCGCGAGCCGCCGTCGATGACCTTGCGCAGGAAGGGCACCCATGCCCCGATCTGATGGGTCGCCAGGGGGCGTCCACCTGCCGGTGCAGTAATAGATCCGCCGCGAATGCTTCGGTAAGGCATGGTTCCTGCAAGGGCGGTCATCGGTCGATGACGGCGGTCGAAAAGGGGAGCCCATGCCAAAACCACAGCCCATCGAACCCGAAGATAAAGACCTGCCGCTGCGCGAGGATATCCGGCTGCTCGGCCGCATCCTCGGCGACACGGTACGCGAACAGGGGGGCGCGGCCGTCTTCGACACGGTCGAGCATATTCGCCAAAACTCGGTTCGCTTCCGCCGCGATGAAGATTCCGGCGCGCGCCGGGCTCTCGAAACGATGCTCAACAGTCTGGCGCCCACCAAGGCGTTGCAGATCATCCGCGCTTTCGGCTTTTTCTCGCATCTCGCCAATATCGCCGAGGACCAGCACCACATCCGTCGCACTCGCGCCCATGCCTTAACCACCTCGGCGCCGCGCGAAGGCAGCATGGCCCACGCGCTCGCTTGCGCCCGCGAGGCCGGGATCGCGCCGGCGCGGCTGCGCGATTTCTTCGCCACCGCGATGGTCGTGCCGGTGCTGACCGCCCATCCGACCGAAGTGCGGCGCAAGAGCACGATCGATCGCGAGATGGACGTCGCCGACCTGCTCGACGCGCGCGACCGCCAGTCATTGACCACGGCGGAGCTGGCGGCAAACGAGGCGGCGTTGCGCCGCGCCGTCCTGACCCTGTGGCAGACCAGCCCGTTACGCCGCACCCGCCTGCGGGTCATCGACGAGGTGACCAACGGCCTCTCCTACTACGACTATACGTTCCTCAAGGAATTGCCCCGTTTTTATTCGGCGCTCGAAGTGGAATTAGCCGGCGAGGGCATGGCGCCGGCCGACGGCCTCCCCTCGTTCCTGCGGATGGGAAGCTGGATCGGCGGCGATCGCGACGGCAATCCGTTCGTCAACGAGAGCGTGTTGCGCGCCGCATTGCACGCGCAAAGCACCCGCATCTTCAAATACTATCTCGACGAATTGCACCGGCTCGGCGGCGAGCTGTCGCTCGACCGCCGGCTGGTCGGCGTATCGGCGGCATTGGAGGAGCTGGCCGCGCGCTCGCCCGACCGCTCCGCCTACCGGCAGGACGAACCCTACCGGCGGGCGATCACCGGAATCCACGCCCGGCTCGCGGCGACGGCGCGCGGGCTCGACCATCTCGACGCCGGGCAACAGACGGTCGGGGACGCCGAACCCTATGCCGACTGCGCCGAATTGCTCGGCGATCTCGGCATCCTGCACGAGTCGCTGGTCGCCAACGGTTCGGCGGCGTTGGCGCAGGGCCGGCTGAAGGAGCTGCGGCGAGCCGTCGATGTCTTCGGCTTTCATCTGGCCGCGCTCGATCTGCGCCAGAACTCGGACGTCCACGAGCGCTGCATCGGCGAGATGCTGGAGCTGGTGCAACCCGGCCTCGATTACATCAAACGCGATGAGGCGGAGCGCATTCGGCTGCTTCTCGCCGAACTCGACACGGCGCGCCCGCTGGCTTCCGCCTTTCTCCCGTACTTCGACGAGACCGCGAGCGAGTTGGGGATCCTGCGCGCGACCGCCGAGGCACATCGCCGCTACGGGCCGGCATCGGTGCCCCACTACGTGATCTCCAAGGCGACCAGCGTCTCCGACATTCTCGAAACCGCCGTGCTGGTCAAGGAGGCCGGGCTGTTGCGGCCGCGCGACGGGGTCATCGATCTCGATATCGTGCCGCTGTTCGAAACCATCGAAGACCTGCGCAATTGCGGCCCGGTGATGGACGAATTGCTGGGCCTGCCCGAATACCTGCGCCTGCTGGAGAGTCGCGGCCGCGTGCAGGAGGTCATGCTCGGCTATTCCGACAGCAACAAGGATGGCGGTTTCCTGACCTCGGGCTGGGAGCTGTACAAGGCGGAGATCGTGCTGGTTGAGGTCTTCCGCCGCCACCAGATCGGCTTGCGCCTGTTCCATGGCCGCGGCGGTTCGGTCGGCCGCGGCGGCGGGCCAAGCTATCAGGCGATCCTTGCCCAGCCTGCCGGCGCCGTTCAGGGTTCGATCCGCATCACCGAGCAGGGCGAGATCATCGCCAGCAAGTATTCGAACCCCGAACTCGGCCGACGCAATCTAGAGATCCTCGCCGCGGCCACGCTCGAAGCCACCTTATTGCATCCCGAGGCGCCGCCGCCGCCCGAGTATCTGGCGGCGATGGAATTTCTTTCCGCCGCGGCCTTTAGCGCCTATCGCGACCTCGTCTACGAGACCGACGGGTTCAACCGCTTCTTCCATGAATCGACGGTGATCGGCGAAATCGCCAACCTCAACATCGGCAGCCGCCCGTCGTCGCGGAAGGCCTCGTCGCAGATCGAGGATTTGCGGGCGATCCCCTGGGTGTTCAGCTGGGCGCAATGCCGGCTGATGCTGCCGGGCTGGTATGGCTTCGGCAGCGCAGTCAGCGCCTGGCTCGACGTGCACCCGAAGGACGGTATGGCGACCCTGCAGGCGATGTATCGCGAATGGCCGTTCTTCGAAATGCTGCTGTCGAACATGGACATGGTATTGGCGAAGAGCGACATCGCGATCGCCTCGCGCTATGCCGAGCTGGTCGCGGATGCCGCGCTGCGCGAGCGGATCTTCTCTCGTCTGCGTGGCGAATGGCAGGGCGTGATCGATGCGCTGTTCGCGATCATGGGCCAGAACAGCCTGCTCGAAAGCAACCCGCTATTGGCGCGCTCGATCCGCAACCGCTTCCCGTATCTTGATCCGCTCAATCACATGCAGATCGAACTGTTGAGGCGTTACCGCGCCGGCGACGCGGACGAGAATGTGGTTACCGGGATTCATCTGACGATCAACGGCATCGCCGCCGGGCTGCGCAACAGCGGATAGGCGGCTCCGGCGAAAGACGTGTGAAAGAATTGGTCGCGCGCTCAGCCACCTCGCCCCGCTTGCGGGGAGAGATCGGAATCCGCGCGTCCGCGCGGATTCCGGGTGAGACCCCCCGCACGCCGGCGTGCGCCACCAGGCATGAAAACGGCCTATCGCTTTCGCGTCATTCCGGGGCGCGGGCTTCGCACGCGAGCCCGGAAGCCATGAACACGGGCCTGCGGAAGTGAGCACGAGCCGGTGTTCATGGGTTCCGGGCCCGGCCCTGACGGGCCGTCCCGGAATGACGGTCTTACCGTCGAAACGATTGGGTTTTTCGCCTCCTTTTTCATGGCAGGGGCAACGGTTCGTCCCGATCGCGGAGCCTTGCGCGACCTCCAAAAGGCCCCTCAACCCGACCCTCTCCCCACAAACGGGGCGAGGGAGAACTCTGCGGCTCTGATTCAGTCAACGCGTAATTTCCCCTCACCTCTTTCGCGGGGGTGGCCGCAACGTGCTATCCTGCCTGCATGAACATCGCCTTGCGCAAACCTCGCATGACGCTCGAGGCGTTCTTTGCCTGGGCCCAGACCCAAGACATCCGTTACGAATTCGACGGCTTCGAACCGGTCGCTATGACCGGCGGAACCGCAAACCACAGCCAGATCACGCAGAATATCTTGGCCGCACTGCGCTCTCGCTTGCGCGGCAGCGATTTCCGACCCCTCGGACCAAACGCCGGCGTCGCGACTGGAGGCGGCGCCGTCCGCTATCCGGATGCGCTCGTCACCTGCGCCAAAGTCCGCGGCGACGCGCAAATCATACCGGGCGTGGCACAACAGCGTCGGGCTGACCGTCTTCACACGGCGGGGCGAAGGCCAGGACTGGATCGCCAGCGCTCTCACCGTAGAGGACATCCTCCAACTGCCCGAGATCGGGCTCGAGATCCCCGTCGCCGAACTCTACGAAAACGTCGATCTTCCCGAGACCGAGACTGCGGCCCCTACTCCGATGCCCGATCAACCAGGGCTCCGCTAACGCGCTGAACTCGCGGTCGCCCCTATATCCATTTCTTCCTCCCGCGGGCGTGCCGACCCTCCTGGCGGTGCTCGTTGCCGGCGGGTCGACATCGCGGTGTGCTATTTTGTTGCCCGGCCGGTGCAAGGCGTCGGCATCCTGCTGCCCGGGCTGGGGCCCGCGGCGGTGGCGGCGTTGCTGGCGGTGATATTTGCACCGAGTGATGCCGCACCCGTCGGTGTCACCGGGCCGCTGATCGGCGCCGACCTTTGCATCTCAAGCAGATCGAAGAGAGCGCTGTCGGCATGGCCAGCATCGACGGGACCGGCACCTTCGACGGCATCGTCCTCTCGGGCATCGTCGCCGCCTATTTGGCATGATGTTCGCCGGACCGGCGGTGCAGAACCCCGGTCGTTGCTCCCAGCCCGCTTTGCGCCGGCCCGTTTGGCGGGCGCGATCGTCGCTTCGATCCGGGCGAGGTCGGCAGGGAGGGCGGGGGTGACAAGGATCGCGAGCCGCGCAGCGGTTGTGATCCGGCTCTTATCTTCTCTTCTCGCAACCCGCGGGCAGCGACGCGAAGCAGTGACCGCAAGGCCGACTTCGCCATCAGCCGGATGATAATTCCGCCCAAGAAAACTCGCAAGAATTGTCAAGAGGTCTATAATATTGGTAACCTGTTGTCAGGTTATCTAGATTCGATTACAAATCCCTCGAATGTCGGTCGTCAATTGCGCGTCCCGGCGAACGTCCAACAAACGTCTAAAGAGTAGGCTCACAATTTTGCCACACGAGACTCCCTGCCAAGTTAGTTAGCATGACGGTTCTCTTTCCTTGGGGGGCCCATGGCGAAATCATATCGTTTCTCATCCCTGCATATCGCCGGCGGGATGGTTGCCCTGGTCGCACTCATCGGTTTTGCCAGTACAGCGTCATCGCAGGGCTCTCCCGGTGGGGGTCCTTCAGGTCAGCCGATGATGCCGCACGACCCCGGGGTGCGCGGCGGACCCGCCGGCGCCGGTGGCCCACTTGCCGGTCTCCACAGCAGCGAGCTAGCGCTTTTTTACGCGGCCCTCGGCCGGTTCCAGGAGATTGACTCGGTCTCGGGCACCATCAACGATGCGCCGCCTGGCACTCAAAGCGGCAGTGGTTTGGGCCCGCGTTTCAACATGAACAGCTGTTCCGGCTGCCATTCGCAGCCCGCGGTGGGCGGTACAAGCCCCTCCAAAAACCCGCAGGTGGCGGTGGCGACACTGCACGGGGCCCAGAATGCGGTGCCTTCGTTTATCGCCTCAAATGGTCCGGTGCGCGAGGCGCGGTTTGTCTATAAGCCCGATGGAACGACGCCGGACGGGGGTGTTCATGACCTGTTCGTAATCACCGGGCGTGCAGACGCGCCCGTTGGCTGCAACATCTCGCAGCCGGACTTCGCCGGCGCACTCGCCCAGAGCAACGTCATTTTCCGAATCCCGACACCGCTCTTTGGCCTCGGGTTGGTCGAAAATGTGCCGGACAGCAACCTCGTGGCCGACGCAGCAGCACTCTCCGACCTGCGCCAGGCCAATGGCATCCTCGGCAACTTCAATTACAGCGCCAATGACGGTACGATTACCCGCTTCGGGTGGAAGGCACAGAACAAGTCGTTGCTGATGTTCGCGGGCGAGGCCTACAATGTCGAAATCGGCGTAACCAACGAGCTGTTCCCCAACGAGCGGGATGACACTCCGGGCTGTCTGTCGAATCCGCTGCCCGAGGATGCGACCAATCTCGCCGACAACGGAATCAGCAAAAGCCCAGCCTCCGACTATTCCTCCGACATCGTCAACTTTGCGGCGTTCATGCGCCTCTCGGCGGGACCGGCTCCGGTTCCGGCTACAGCTATGGCCTCGACGACCCTCGGGCAGCAAGCATTCAGCCAGATCGGCTGCAATCTCTGCCACATCCCGCAGCACACCACGGGCCAGTCGATCTTCACCCATCAGAGTTATGTCACCTTCTCGCCATTCAGCGACTTCGAGCTGCACCACATGGGCATCGGCTTGCAGGACCTGATCAGCCAGGGTCAGGCCGAGGGGGACCAATTCCGCACAGCGCCGCTGTGGGGTGTCGGACAGCGGATCTTCTTCCTGCATGACGGTCGCACAGCCGACTTGCTGCAGGCGATCGAGGCCCATAAGAGCGTCGGCTCGGAGGCAAACACGGTGATCGGCAACTTCAACGCGCTGCCGGCCTCATCACAGCAGGCTATTCTGAACTTCCTGCGCTCGCTCTGACTTTGCCAGTGGGCGACGGCGGGCGGAAGGGGCTGGAGTCGCTCTTTTCCGTTCGCTTTCTTGTCTTACTGCGTCAGTAATCAGGAATTCTAGCCGTCGTGCGGCTCGGCGCATTGCAACAGGGGCATCTCGGGAGGGTTCTGGCGAGGGCTGCGATGAGGCGTCTGATCCTTTGCCCAATCCTCGGGCAGACAGAGCCGATGAGCGACCGGTAAGCGGACATCATGGTTGGCCAGCGACAGCGTAACCGCGACCTTACAGTTATCCTGCGTGCCGAGCTGGTCGCAATATTGCCGGGTCACGCCGACTGAGTGCCGTCGCTTCTTGGGAAAGCCCGTGTCGTCGCTGATCCGGGCCTCGACCGGCCCGCTGCGCTCGATCGCCCGCAGCACCAGCTCGCCCACCCGGGCCAGCATCGCGGCGTCCGACCACGGCGCGTTCCCAACAAAATGAAGCAATGATTGATGCTTCGCGGCGACCTGCCCCACGGGTCAAGCCCGTCGGCTGAAGGCCCACGGCGCCGTCACCGCTCCATCGGCATCAACAGCCCCACGCAGCAATCATGCATCGGCTGCTGTCGATCGGCATGACCCAGCGAGACACCCAGCGCCGCGACATACGCCGCAAATCGCGCTTCACTCCCCTCACTCGATCCGCCGTCCATTCCGGTCCCCCGATCCGGATAAAGATGGGCCCAAATACCCATCTCGCGGTTGTTAGATATACAAATACGTGATCTCGATTTTGTGACTCAGTAAGACTAAGGGTTCGACCTGAAATGAAGCGAGTGTTATTAGTAAGGTATCGTCACCCTCGCGAAAGCGAGGGTCCAGAGAGCCTGCCCCTGGCTATTGCGGGGGTCGTGGGGCATCGGCTTTTGCTGTGTCGAGTGCCGCCTATGGTCTGCTCTACACCTCGATCGGCTGGCGCGGCCTGCTTTGGCTCGGCATTCTGCCGGCATTGACGGTGGTCTATGTGCGCTCTTTCGTCAAAGAACCGCCGGTATGGGTCGAGAACCGGCGGCGGCAGCGCGCGGAAAATCGCGAGGTACGGCTGCCCCTCTTCAGCATCTTCAAACGGAGCATGATCGGCAACACGCTGCTTGCGTGCTGGTGGATGGCCGGCGGTCTAGTGGCCTATTATTCGATTAACGGGATGTTCGCCACACATCTGCAAAAAGACCTGGGGCTCAGCCCGGCATTGATCGCCACGCCGATCATCATCTCCAACGCTGTGCTCTTCCTGTCAAGCGGGGGTTGGGGGTGGCTCGGCGATCGCATCGGCCGACGCTGGACGATGATCATCCCGGGATTATTGGGGATCCCCTGGCGTTCTGGTACATGCTCAGCAATAACTTCACGGTGATCGTGATCGGCTTTGTTCTGATAGGAGCGCTCAACGGGGGCGCCGGCAGCCTGATCCCGTCTTACATGACCGAGCGGTTTCCAACCGAGGTGCGGGCGCCGGCAAGCGCCTTCTGCTATCATCTCGGAACCATCTTTGGCGGCATTGTGCCGCCGGTGATCACCTATTTCGCCGTCAACCACAATATGGGGTTTTCGATCCCGATGCTGGTCGGCCTCATCACTGGGGCGGGCAGCTGGTGCCTGGCGCTCTTCCTCGGCCCCGAGACGAGGGGTAAGGAAATGGTGCCGGATCTGGTGCTGGCCTGAGCCATCCGGTCGGCGCCGAGGCGGCCGCTCGCGATTACGGCTCCAGCGGAAAATGATCCTCAACATCGGTGACGCCCGGGGCTGACCAAGAGGCCTGCTCAGCCAGGGAGCGCTCGCACTAGCTGTGACTCGGCTTCTACCCCCTCGCCCGCCAGCGCGCCTATCTCGGCAGCACGAGCCCGACAAAGGCGACCATAATCGCTAAGCCCGATGAGGAGGAGCTGGATCTCGCTCGCCGGGTCCATCGACGGCGCCCTGTACGCACGCCACCCATACATTAGAATGAGTCAAAATGCTTAAGCGCGATGATAAGAACCGCTTGCTTGTTGGGATCGGCAAAGCGCAGCACCTCTTGCTCGATTTGGGTTGCAAGCTCGCGGCGGAGTAGGCAGTTGTAGGAGGCGGAGGAATCGCGGCAGTCGTTGTCGAACTCCGCCAGGATTTTGCGCAGCTTTGCTTTCCAACCGGCATCCCCCGCCGACCGTATTGCCAGCCCGAGGATCTGGCCGTGATATCGCCCGTAAAGCATTGCCGTCATCCCCGGTTCCTTGCGAAGTGCGCGGACGCCGCAATCGCTCGCTGCGGCGACGGCGTTCCTGTCAGGCACAAGATTTCGCAGAAGCCATCTAGAATGATCCGTTACCATGCATGATCGATGGTCCAGATATCATATGTCAAGAGAGATACTGCAAATTTGTCCAAGAGGGCATGTTCTGTCGTCTACGTGAACCGGGGGAAGGCGATCCGGGAGGCGAGGTCTGGGAATAGCTTATGGATTGAGCGACCTGGGCGGGTCTGTTGCCGCCGCGGCGAGCATCGTCTTCCGGGCCATCACCGATCCATCTCCTTGCCGCGCTGCTTGCGCTCACCGAACCCCACGGTGTTGGGGGACGGCGATCGTAAGGACGGATATTCAGGAGATTGCAGTTTTGATGCTTGAAACATGAGCAGTCAATCAGGCATGATATTTGAAATTTGTGTTGGAGAGCGACATTGCTCACTGCAGCCCAATTGAAGGCGGCTCGAGCCCTTGTAGGTATGGAGCAAAAAGCGCTGGCGCAGGCATCGGGGGTATCGCTTCCGACCATTCAGCGCATGGAAGCAAGCAACGGTACCGTCCGCGGCGTAATAGAGAGTCTGACGAAGGTCATGGCCGCCCTTGAGGCTTCCGGTGTTGAGTTCATCAACGAAGGCGCGGCCAGTTCCGGGGGCGGCCGCGGAGTGCGCCTGCGCAAGCGCCCGGAATAAGTCGCAGGCCTCAGTGGTCATGCGCCGGCCCGGCTCGTCATTCTTAACACGGTCTCCTCAGCTTGCGAGTGACCCCACTCAAATCCACATCGGCCCCGAGTCATGCGCGGGCCGCCGTGAGGCCGTTCGTGAAGCGTTGACAGGGGAGCGTGCAGGCCAGCCATTGAGCCGCGAAAACAGCGACGGGCGGGCCAGCTAGAGGGTGTCGCGGAGCAGCCATCCCGGCAGGTTGTCGGAGAGGCGCGCGTTAGGACCGCCCT
>Ga0074045_10001574_pt1 | contig 21899 bp, 26 predicted proteins | sample BogForMeECP23OM2_FD_94442 | JGI IMG/M metagenome (GOLD analysis project Ga0074045, IMG submission 94442) | Bog forest soil microbial communities from Calvert Island, British Columbia, Canada - Bog Forest MetaG ECP23OM2 | ecosystem: Environmental > Terrestrial > Soil > Wetlands ... | reverse complement strand
CTCAGGTTGAACTTGAATCCGGTTCGGCTCGGAAGGAGAGGAGGCGTGTCACTACAGCTTTTTCAAAATCCTAACTTGTTGATACCTGCCAACTTCCGCAATCGTGGTGTCGAAGATGAGTCAGGTGTGCGACGTCGTGCACCGCTTCGCAGGCGGCGCTGGCGGTGGCGCGAAGCCGGGGAACGTCCGCTGCTGGAGCGGAACTACCGGACTACTTCCTATCGTCTTCGCCGGGGAAAATCTGGCGCGTCAAATCTTCGACCTGCCGTTCGCGAGAGACATCCCACCAGCCGGCCGCGAACGCGGCGCCGGCAAGACCCCAAATCGCCAGATCCGTGACATCCACCGAGTGCCTCAAGGCCACCGCACTGAGGCAGATTGCGGTGCGAAAGATCCACGCGTAAAGGTGCGACCGCTTCGCCCGGCCCTGGCGCACGCCCACCGCAACGCGTGCCAGCATGTGCGCGCAGCCTATGCCGAGGATACCCACCATGCCGCGCAAGAAATCGAATGACATCTCCTCTAACATCCCCCAGCGCGCGCCCGGCTGCAAGCCGAACCGTCTCAATGGGCTTCCGTAAATTGGATAAAGGGATCGAGGACGTGTACAATAGAACCATCGGGCCGTGGCGCAGCCTGGCTAGCGCGCTTGCTTGGGGTGCAAGAGGTCCCGAGTTCAAATCTCGGCGGCCCGACCAAATTCCTCATAGACTTACAACCCAAACATTCATCGCACTGCGCGTTTTGGAGTCCAACTGGAGTCCAAAACGGACGCCAGCCGAACGGCCCGCCGATTAGACGAAAAACGCTTCTCAGATTCCTAGCGCCTCTCTCCTGCTAGAAAAACCTGACAAACCCGACATTTTCCATCTAATCGATTGATTCTGTTTGCAAAACCGATGTCGGGTTTCCAAAAGCAACCCGACATTTACCTGACATTTCGCCCCAAAAACCCGACATTTGGCCCGCGCAACGGCGACGTGGCACCGCGCTTCTCACCTCCCTCGCGACGCTCAGAACTCCCCGCATCGGTCCGCTCTTGACGACTCGGCAAACACGAGCACGTCTCTCCAACTTCGTCTGTTGACGAATGAAATCTTCAACTGCTATTGAGGGAGTGAAATGATTGCCGCTCCGTCCGTGCAAGTCCAGATCTGGTCGATTGATCGCTTCGTTTTCTACGCTCGCAACCCCCGCAAGAACGACGCCGCAGTAGATCGCATGTGCAGCAGCATCCGCGAATTTGGCTTCAAGATTCCGGTGCTTGCGCGCAGCGACGGAACCGTTGTCGATGGCCATCTCCGCTTGAAGGCTGCGCGCAAGCTGGGATCGTGGCCCGGCGGCGACACGACCAGTATTCCGACAATCTTATGTGACGAGTGGACTGAAGCGCAGGTGAAGGCTTTCCGGTTAATGGTGAACCGATCTGTAACGTGGGCCGCGTGGCGATCGAGCTCGAAGACGTGGAGGCGCGCGTGTCGGAGTTGGAGCGCGCGGCGCAAGGCTCGGCGCAGGGACGGTAAAAGGGGGGAACATGCGAATTGAAAAGCGCGTTCAAAGGCTGGAGACCAGATTCGCTGGCGATTCGGTCGTTCGTTATTTTGGCGATGGCAGCACGCGGGAGATCCGCGGCCCCAGGGACTTTTTGCTGCGCCTGTTGGCTGCCGCAGCCTGGGGAGGGGATCTCAGCCCGGGGCAGCAGGAGCAATTGGATTTGATTCGCGCGAGCGTGGACTCCGTAGAACCGGATGGAGCACACCTGATTGACGTGGTTCGGTGTTATCTAGAGGGACCAGCGGTGTCGATCGGCAGCTCCGTCTATGACAGTGGCGACGAGGCGGCCAGCCACAGAATGGCTACCGATAGGAGGCGACAACGCTCGCCAAAGTCGGACCGCGACGCCCGCGCGATGCCCGCAACATTCTACGAGTCGCCGACCATCCACTGTCCCGGCTCGCGATGCCCGCGGCTGCGTAATATGACGGATCCTGCCTGGCCGGAAAGGATCGACTGCGGCCATGCGGGAGCATCATTCCAGAGTGGCCGGGAAACGGACCATCCCAAACGCAAAATCCGACCACGTTTTTGGCCAGGCACGGAAACCAGGGAAAATGATCCGGGCGGGCTTATATTCCCGCGTGTCTACCAATGACCAGCAGACCCTGGCGATGCAGAACCGGGCGATGCGGGAGTGTGCTGCTCGGCGTGGCTGGACAATCGCCCTGCAAGTCCGCGAGGTGAACTCCGGCGCGGCAAGACGGGAAGCCCGTGAGAAATTGTAGGAGGCCGCCCGTCGCCGAGAGATCGACTTACTGCTGGTGTGGCGCCTGGATCGTTGGGGCCGGTCGGTAACGGATCCGCTGGCGACCCTCCAAGAACTCGAACACCTCGGGGTCGGGTTGACGGCAGGTGTTGACGTTGACACTGCGCCACACGTCACGCTGGCCGCAGCGCCACTCTGGCCCCAGACGGCACTCGTGTTATTGGTGAACGTGCTGCTCGTGATCGTCGGCGCCGCACTCTGGAAAACATGCACACCGTTGGTGTTGCGCGCAAACGCGCTCGCCGTGACCGTGCCTGTCGTGCTGCCGCCGTTATTGAACCGGATACCGGTGATGTTGCCGGCCACCGTCAGATTGGCCAGGGCGGGCTGCGCCGATTGCGTCCCGATCTCCAGCGCTCCAATTTCGCTGATCCCGTACTTCGAGACCTGCCAAGTGCTTCCCCCCCCAAACCTGGTATCCGGAAGATCGCCCTACATTCTCCGTTTTACAGTATGACCAAGTTGGAACGTAACACCCGGCCACTCCGGGCATCCGGGTTACGGAACAAAGCCGCCGGACATGGTCCAGTGTTGTCGAAAGGCCACTCCGCCTAGCGCATTGGCGCCGGCGACAGCCTGGGCGACCGATGGCGTGGCCGTCACAAGCGTCGTCGGAGCGAAAAAGGTCGGCTGGTAGTTCCTGTTGAACCGGACCAGGCCCGATGACTCGATGAAAAGCTCATGAGCGGGAAATCCATCGTGTGCGGCCGACACGGCAAAAAACACTTGCCCAGTTGCGGGATCAAATGTCAACCTGATGCGATAATCGAAATCGATGGACGGCTGCGGTCCCGCGACGTTCCATGGAACGTTCCCCGACACAGCTAGGCTCACCTCGACAGAGTTGGGAGTGATGCGGTCGGCAGTGATCGTCGATGACAGCCCCCCCAGGTCCGTTTCGCTATGGAGCACGCGCCCGAGGGCCCGGAGTTCGCTCAGTGAGGCCTGGTGTCTGGCCAGGTAGCCGAGCGTCTCGCCGGGCGCCTCAATCACATCCACCTCGGCCGCGCCTTCAATCCGGAACCTGTTACCGATGTCGTCGGACCTTATTACGGGATTCCTGCCGTCCCCGTGAACAAATAGGCTTGGGCCCAACGCCGAAGATAGCCGCAAGGCCAGTGGGATGGGAGGCTTCGGCAACTCAACCCACGACCAGGGGATGAAGGCGTCCGCGACAATTCGAACTTTCGTTCCGGGCGACGGCAAAACCATGGGCATCAGCGGGGGCATTGATTTGCGCGGAATCGCGGCCATAAGACAGGTATCCCTTTGCAGTGCGTATTCCTTGGGAAGCTAGTATGTCAGATGCGTCCGCAACACGTCAAGCAAGAAAAGGTGCTGGCCTTGGGACGCGGTCTCAAGTCCCGACCAATATCTCCACGCCGCTCTGGCTCGAGATGCCGTTTATGTCAAGGATGATGGAAACTTGCGGCGGGAACACGAAAAGCCGTTGAGGTTCGGACTGCTCGAAGCAAGCGCCGCCGGATTCGGCATGTACACCCCGATCTGGTGCACGTTGCCCGGTAGACCGGAGACGGGGCCCAGGATCGCGGCGATGCCATCGGCGAAAAAGCCGTCGATATAGACGTACACCGGCGATGCCGTCACCGCGTATCCGTTGGTAGTCCAGGCGCAACACCTTGGCGGTACGGAACACGCCACGCTCTTTGGCCAATTCCGCTGCCGCCCTCCACAGCGCACGGAATCGGATTCGACCGCGGTGCGATTTGCGCCAACACTCGAATCGGCCATGAGTCCTTCGCATCTCGGCCGGAACCTCTGCGGCCTTATCGAGCCTCACTGTTCGGCGTGCCGCGATACAACCGACGGTGGCAACCGCCAGCGGGCAACGTCGCGCAGGCTTACCGAAAGGGCACGCTTAAACGAACGGAGGGCAGCCGCCAGAGGAGTCCGGACCCGATCCTCAGTGGTACCGCCGATTCTATTCCGGCGAGGCCCGTCGTACACGTACCAGATAGGGAATGCCAAGTCGGCTAGGCTCCGCTGATTCCGCTGAAGAGCCGGTTGAACGCAGGATCCGGCGCGCGAGCATCGTTGAAGGGAACCAGTGTCCGATAATAGCGAATAACGCAGCCTCGGCCACGCGAGCAGGCAGAATATCAGGTACCGGCGCGTGCGCCGGAGATCGCTCGATCCAGCGCTTCAGCCAGACTCTGAAATGTGAAGGGCTTGCCGAGAAAAGCGTGGACCTTTACTCCAGACGGGCTCGAAACCGCCGATTCCCCCATCCCTGTGCAAACCAGAACGGGGATTTCGGTTCGAATCTCCGACAGGCGTTGGGCCAACTCTTCCCCGCTCATCTGTGGCATGGCCCAGTCCGTGATCACGGCATCGAAGGAGTCGGGAGCAGCGCCGAAGGCCGCCAGGGCTGCGGCCCCGCTCCGGCACCCAGTGACTCTGTAACCAAGGCGTATAAGAAGTAGCTCTCCCAGCCGCAGCAGTGCCTCATCATCGTCCACGAGGAGCACGTGCTTGCCGTTCGCGGTGTGTAGTGTGAGTACATTTGCGCTTCCACCCGGAATGCGCCCGGAAGGATTCCGGGATGGAAGGAAAACGAAGAACCGCGTCCCGTTGTCCTGGTCGGACGTGAACGAAATCTTGCAGCCCAGATACCGCTCGCCGAACAGCTTCATGCCATATGTGCCGATGCCTCGGCCTTCTTCGGAACGGGTGCTGAACGACCTCTCGAAAACCCGAGCCTGGACATCTTCCGGCATCACCCCGGCATTTTGGACGACAAATGTGGGAGTGTCCTCTCTCCACTCGAACCACAGCCTCACGGTGTCGCCAACCGCACTCGCTTCAAAAGCGTTCTTCAGCGCGTTCACGAGAACGCGCAGCAGCAGAACCCGGTCGGATACGATCTGGGTCTTGCCGGGCAGCGGTGCAATCGAGAGCACTTTGCCGCTCGCGCTCGGATGGCGGCCGAAGATCAATTCGACGGTCGCCATCAATTCCGTCACGTCAAATTCCCGACAGTTGGCGACCAATTCGCCGCGCTCGGCGGCCAGCAGCGCTCGCTGCGCGACCACCTCCTCTTTCAGGCTCTCCGCCAGCGCGGCTATCTCGCGGGCCGCGGTATGCTGATCCGCGTCCTTCATCAGTTCGGTCCACCCCACAATTCCGCCGAGCGCGTTGAGAAAGTCGTGGAGAAAGACCTGTTCCAGCACTTCCCGGCGTTTCAGCGCGCTGATATCGTGAAGCACGAAAGCCGTGAGTTTGCACCCGCCGATTGTAAGCGGGGTCGCTCGGACCCGGAAATCACCGGCTTCCAGTTTGCCATCGCGGTACAGCGCCAGCCGGCATTCGCCGGTGGCGGGAACGCCGCTCATCTGAGCCGCCAGGATCGCCAGCACGGCCCCGCAGGTCCGGCAATGCTTCGAGGTCCCGCAACCGTCCGTGCCTTCCGTGAAATGGACGCAGTTGAACGCCTCCCCGGGCCGCAAGCCCACGATGCACCCGGAATCGTGCCGCTCCAGCGCTTCGAGCAATTCGCGGTTTGCGGCGAGGATCTGGCGGCTTTCGTTCAGAATCATCACGAAGCCGGTGACGGCCTCCAGCACGACCTTGATACAAGGGTCATCGAGGGATTGCCTCATCTGGGTTGTAAGCTGTTCCAGGGTGGCTCTGCCGGGCTTGGCAAAGTCGGTTTGATCGTGGCCGGAGCCGGAAGCCTGATCCATGGCTTGGCACCTCTGTCGCAGCTTGAGTATATCACCGGAACGCCACAGGCGACCGCGAATTTCCACAGGGAGTCTCCACGGAGTGAAAATCACAGCAACGCGGCATCGTGTTACCGACTCCCGATATTGAACCTTATCGCCGTCTCTCCAGGCGCCACTGTCCGAGTGGCCGACCATCCGCAAACAGTGCAGTAAGACGGCACATCTATACTTCGTGCGTGTCCGGTCGAGTTGAGTCCTGGCGATTTTGTGCCTCATTCGGGTTCGAATCCACGCTGTGGAGCCAAACCTTTCAGATACTCAGCGCCTTCGAAACTGCCCGGCGATTTGCAGCCGTGCAAGATCACCCAAGGTGACTCTCATCGCTCAAGCCCGCTTGAATCGCTGGTTGGCAGACCAGCGCTATGATGTTAAGGTTGTGACGCCTAATTCATCCACCCCTCCAAACCAGGGAAGCATTTGGGCTGGAATGGGCCTTTCTTTGGCTTGCCAGATCTTCACCCTTCTATTTCTGGTGGTGTGGATGGCCATATCGAAAGATCCCGTCCTATATTTTGTAGTACTGTTGTCGGGCCTCGCTCAATGGATTCTGGTGTTTCCGCTGTATCTGTGGTTGCGCTCCCGAGGCAAGAAGGCAACGGTGAAGGGCGTGTTGACTCTGTCGTTCCTTGGCGTGCTGCTGAACGCAATCGTTGTCGCCCTCGTGATGGCGAGGAACTCAAACTCAACGCGCTTTTTTTAACTACTTCTACTTTGCCCGCCAGCGGATTAGGATCCGAATGAATGAGTTCAGCCCTTAAATGGGCACTGCACTCCCCCGTTCTGCCGATTCGCGACACTCACGGAAAATCAATCTACGTGTAGTCTGGTTCGTCGCCTGTCAACCGTCGATGTCGTGGCGGCTGAAAGCGACCACGCTTGGACCACGCGCCGCTGTTCCATTGCACCCGCCGGTGCAGCGGCATCCAACCTATCAACCAGTGGCCGACCCGGACGGAGGAGCTTGGGCGTCCGGGTGATCCTCCTGCAGGTGTCGACAGGACCGATCGCGTTGGCCGGCTGCGCAACCTCTATTATCCAGCAGGCATGATCCGGAACTGGAGCAACCTGAATGATGTCGAGGTCATCATCCGATATTCGTCGACCATGAACATCCTGGGGCTGGAGTCGGTGGACGAAACTGCGGGGGTGGCACGGACCAGCCTCCCCGGCACCTATGCCCGGCGCAGGCTCCAACGACAGCAACGGAACCCGTCCGTGTGGGTGGAGAATGTCTTGGAGGTTCTGGACCACCCCGGCGCTTGGGTGCTCAATACCCACACCCGCAAGCTTTACCCGTTGCCGCGGACGGAGGAGCCAAAAGGCATCCTGGCGCCGCGGCTGCGTGAACTGATCCGTGTCGAAGGTAAGAATGAAGCTGGCGGTACCGACGACGTCACGGTGAGAAACCTCATCTTCCGAGGGCTGACCTTTGCGCACGCAGACCGCGATATCTGGTCCGAGGGTGACATTGGCATCCAGCACGACTGGGAGATGTTCGACAAGCGGGACGCCTTGTTACGCCTGCGCGGCGCCGAAAAATGCGAGGGCAATGAAATCCGTTACATGGGCCAGGGCGGTATCATGCTGATCGGATACGGACCCGGCTTTAAAGATGTCAACAAGCAGAACGAAATTCTCAACACCTATATCCACCATTGCGGTTAAATTTATTGGCACTCGGTCGGGTTGATGATGTGGCAGAGCGGGCAGAAGGCCAGGACTAACACCCGTTGTTCAAGACTTGGAGACTGGTGATATGCTAAGTGGCGATCGGGGAGGGGAATGTGAGATCCACTTGTGTCGTTGCACTTTGCACTTTGTTCCTGACTTGGCGCCTGTTCGGTCAGGTCGGACTTCATCCGCCGCCATCTGGGGGCTCATGCGGTAGCGGAGCTGGCTGGGACTTCGAAGATGGCAGCTTGCAGGGTTGGACTCCCTCGGGAACGGCCTTCCAACAGCAGCCGCTTCAAGGCGATATCAGCGTAGTCCGCGTGCAGCCCGCGGGTTTCCGCGCGGAGATCGCCTCGGACATAGGGGGCAACTATTGGAGTGGTTATGGTTGGCCCAATGGCCACGGAGGTGACTTTTGGATTGGCAGCCGCGACTACTCCACCGGTACGCCAGTTCCGGTCGACCGCGGCGACGCATCGACGGGCGTCCTTACCTCTCCCGTGTTCATCGTCGGCAGCAACTTTGTATCGTTCCTGATGGGCGGCGGCAGAACCACGCAGGAGCGCGTGGAATTGCAGATTCTGGCGCGGGACGCTGCGGAGGCGTTAGCGCTTGCCCGCGCGCCGGTTACTTACACCGAGTCGCCTGCGCCGCCCGGCCCCGCGTTTGTGCGACAGGACGGTCTTTGGGTCACCATGTTTGCGGGAGTCTCCCGCCAGGTTGGTGAGGTGCTCGAGCGACAGGCATTTCTGGTGACGGCATATCGCGGCCGGACGGCCCGGGTGCGCGTGGTAGACGAGTCCTCCATCGCGCACATTAACGCCGATGATTTCACGTGCGCAGATCGAGTTCCCCCTCCGCCCGACCCCATTCCCTTATGGGGTTTTGCCGACTTGCACTCCCATCCAAGGTCGGACCTGGGTTTCGGGGGCCTATTCTGGGGCAAACCAACAGGTCCCATCGAGTCTCTCCTCTCCTGCCCGGGACCTACGCATGGCGGCCATCTGGTGCTGACAGGCGCACTAGGAGGCATAGTGCAAGGCGTCACAGGGAGCCAGAATGCCAGCGCGCTTGTGGTAGACCAAATGCTGGAGATGAACCGTTCTTCAAACGATATCCACGACAAGCAGGGCTTCCCGAGCTTCAAGGGCTGGCCCTATTACGACACGACGATCCATCAGCAGATGCACGTCGATTGGATCAAGCGAGCATGGCAAGGCGGCCTGCGTGTCTTGTTTGCGGACGTAGTCAATAACCGCCTGCTCGCGCTGGGAATGGGCGCTGAGCAACTGGACGACGATGCGTTCCAGCAGGAAATCGCGGGCATCCGGGAACTGGTTCAGAGCCAACCTTGGATGCAGATTGCCAACACTCCGGCTCAGGCGCGCCAGATCATCCAACAGGGCAGGCTCGCGGTGGTACTCGGCGTGGAGCTGGACCAGTTGGAATTGCTATTAAAGTCGCAACTCCAAAAAAAAACCCCGAAATGAAGCCACCGCATGCGCCGTGGGCATGGTCGGCAGCGTGGTCGCGCCGCTTGCGGCAGGAGGTGCCGCCGGCATTGCAGGCGCTGGCGCCATTCCGGTTGAGGTCGGCGCAACCGCTGCCCTGGCTCCCCTCTTGCCGGGCATCGCCGAACTGGTGGGAATCACGGCAACCAGCACCACGGCGGTGGCGACTGTCTCCGCAATCACAGCGTCGGCGACGGCATCGCTCGCCGCGGCCGCGCTCGCCCCGTCCGCTTCTCAGGTTTGCCCCTACGCCAACCGGGATGTGTATATCCTGCCGCCGGGAGTCAATCTACAAACCTTTACAAGGCAACTCGTGGATAAGCTGGTGCAGAACGGCGTGCGCCACGTGATTCCAATCCATCTCGTCAATAACTCTTTTGGCGGCACAGCCGTCTATATGGATGCTCTGAACCTTTTGAACTTCTACGAGAATGACAAGTGGTTCGAGGGTGTAACTCCGTCGGGATCCGCCGGTGACGTCGATAGAGTAATCTCCAGCATAGCGCTGCCGCCCGGATGTTCTGGGGCGCTCTGCGTAACGCTTCAATCCTACCCACAAGCCGCGCAAGTGAATCGTATTGGCCTGACTGCGGCAGGGGCGCAATTAATCACCGAGTTGGAGCATCGAGGAATGATCCTAGATGTTTCGCACATGTCCGACAGGTCTCTCAACGACACCCTGCACATTGTGGCGCCGGGCTGCACCGCCCCGGGCAGTCCAACCTGTGCGGGGGGGTACCCGGTGATGTCCAGCCACACTGGTGTGCGGGAGACCGAGCACGCCCCGGTCGCTTTGACAGCGCAGGGAACATTTCGGACCGAGCGGGACTTAGGCCGCACGGAGGTGCAGATGATTCGGGACATGGGCGGGATGGTGGGTATGGGTGTCGCTCCGACCACGGTCCCCAGCGACTGCATGGGCAGCACGCGCTCGTTCGGAGTCGAGTTCGGAGAACTGCTGAACGATATGCGGCCGGCTGCGTTGCGAAGTCATCCGCTGGGCGTCGGCCCGGCCAGCACAGCGGAATTGGCCCAGGTCCGAGGCGTCGCACTCGGAACCGACGGAAATGGCATGAACGGCATGACCATACCGCGCTTCGGCGACTTTGCCTGCGGACGGAGGCCGTCATATGTCGTCGTGGCCGGACCGAATACTCCTCCATTTCCTGGGGTGGGAGCGCCGCAGGCGTACGCGCTCGCATATCGGTCATCCGGATCAACTTCCGGCTCGTCTTGCTCGGTTCCGCCAACAGTTCCGCGGATGACCGGCGAGGCGGCCCTGGTGCAGTCGGTCGCTGGCGAGCGACGCTTTGACTATAACTGCGATGGTCTCGCCCATTACGGTATGTTGCCGGATCTTCTGCAGGACATGAGAAATGCCGCGATGGGTGCGGGCTCGTTTCGGCCGCTGATGCGCTCAGCCGAGGACATGATCGAAATGTGGGAGAAGAGCTGCCGGTTGGCCGAATCCGAAGGAGGAGGCGACGCTTGCCAATGAGACGGTATCGTGGCTTGCGCGGTAACGCGACAGACCCATAAGATTGGCGGCGAATGGCCTTGGGAGCAGACCGTTCCCTGGTATTGCGCATGGTGCTGAGCATGGGGCTACGGCTACTCGTTCTAGGAGCGGGCATCGGATTACTGGCCAGTTTCGGTCTCAGCCGGGCCCTGGCGAGTCAGCTCTTCGGTGTGTCGACGTTCGATACGGTTACGCTCGATTGCGCGGGCGTCTTCAAGCAGCGTGGTGGCGCCGATAGTGGTAGATATCGAGCGCCTCTCGGACCATTTTGTCTCCCGCAATCAGGATTATGGTGTGACGTCTGAGGGAAGCAAATGTATTGGCGGCTGAACTGGAGCGGCCAGGATCGCCCGAACTCTCGCTCTGAGGGCCTCTAGGTCGAATGGTTTAGGCAGGAACGCCAAATCGACATTTTGGCTGATGATTTCGCTCATGTCCGCAGCTGAGATCACCAACACTCTGATTCCCGGCCGCTCTTCGAGCAGATGAACACACAGGTCGGTGCCGTTCAGCCGGGGCATTTCCACGTCCGTAATTACCAGATCTATCGATTCGGGGTATTGGCGTGATAATTCCAGCCCCTCGTGACCATCGGCGGCAGAAAGCACGCAATGCCCATCCAGCCGCATGAGCAACGTGATTAGTCTGCGGAGTAGGGCGTCGTCATCAACGACGAGGATGACGGAAGGGCGTGCTCCCGGAGATTGGAGGTCTCGGCGGTCGACACGTCGACCAGGGCTGTCACCCTTCTGTCCTCCGGGGCTCTTGGAAGTCAACTCGCACCATCCGTTGCGTCGTCCTGCCGAGACAGGCGGCGCCTTCGCACTAGAATGGCGAGAGCAACTAGCGCACCGCCCACCATCGCCAGGCTTGCCGGCTCGGGGAAGTTAGTGCTGGCTCCGTTGGCAACAATCGTCTGTGCGGCAACGATTCCGCACGCCAGAATCGTGACCGCGAACAGCCGAAATATGCGTCGAGACAAGCCGAGGAAGCCCTTCACAACTCCCGAGTTTAGATTGCGGTTAATGCACGCACAAGACCCAACGGTCCTGGAAGGCTTATGAGAAAATACCAGAGCATATCTACCGTACCGGAACGGAGCAATAACTATGTCGCAATTTGGAGGACCGAGGCATAGGGAACGCTCCCAGGCGGTGTTGGACGCCGTCGGGGGTCAGCCTGCCCGTCGAACAGCCTGCCGATAATGAATATTAACGCTCGCGTGGGACGGCCCGTTCAGGGCTGGACAGGCAAATTCTAAGGCTCGGCGACGACGCACCCAGAGCCATGGCGTCGGCTAGCGCGAAGGCTCACTTCTGCCTGAGGTCTCGCGCGTCGCACGTCGCTGCACTTATTCCGAAGCGCCGGTTTGAACTAATTTAGTCAGGCGCCCGATGCGCCGCCCGACGGACGGCGCTGCCCGTCCACCACGTGGAGACAAAGATGAGGAGGAGTGGTAGCCACGTCCCGAGTACGCTCTCGAACATCTCGAAGCTCCGCTCGACGAAGAGTGCGACGACAAAGACGTCCATGATGATCACGACGCCAAGAAATGTGGCAGCGGTGCGGAGTGGAGACCACGACCCCAGGCGGCGAAAATAGACGAGCGATAGGGCTCCGAAGATCAACGGTGCGGCGAGCGCATGGACAATCAGAGCGGTCTCAAGAGTAGTCACCCTCAGCCCCACACCCATCGTCGCGCCGCACAAGACCCAGCCCAAAAGGGCATGAGCAATGGTGGCCACCGCGCCTTTAGTTGATGTGACTCTTGCGGATAGCATTGCCGAAGCCTTTCACATCTTAACGCAGGCGTTCAGGCAGCACAGTGGCTGCCGGTATCAGGTCTTAACGTCCAGTCCGAGCTTCCCGAAATCCCCGTGGGCCATCGACCGAAGGGTCGCGCACGGCGTTTTCAAGCCGTCCGCCTCTTGGATGGACTTGCCTCGTGTTAACGTGCAATCGTCTGCATCGGATTCCGAGTTCAGGAGGTATTTCGTGAGACGAAAGGTGGTTTTGCTGGTGGGGTTGCGACTCATCTGCGGATCTCTGGCCATGGCGCAGAAGCCGGTTGAGAAGGTTCCCGCCCCGGCGGTGGCACAGGCGGCCAGTGAACTGGCGGACGAGCTCTCGCAACCCGGAGCAGGGCACTTGGCGAGTGTTTCTCTACACCCAGAAGACGGGCGATCCCGTCTTCCTGCCAATTCCCGAGAGTCTGAAACTCGTGCTGGATGCGCTCCCGGCGCCACGGAACTCCGCGCAGAACTGCCCTTACCACTTCTGGTACGGCATGAGTTCGCGCCGGGCCGTGGTCGGCATTGCGGAGCGGACCCTTTCAGTTGTGTTCAAGAAATCGGGCGTGAAGGACGCCCATGCCCATCGGTATCGGCACACCCTGGCCACCCGTCTGCTTGAGCAGGGCGCCACGTTCGAGGAAGTGGCGGACATCTTGGGCAACAGCCCGGCGGTCGTCCGGAAGCACTACGGGAAGTGGTCCAAGGGCCGTCAGGCGAACATCGACCGGCTCATGATGGCACATTTTCAGACTGGAGCCGCTACATTTCCAGTCACACGCCAGTCACACGAAGAAATAGGGGCCGTAAACTAATGACCCCAAAAGAGTTATTTGGTGCGGAGAGGGGGACTTGAACCCCCACGAGATTGCTCCCGCTAGCACCTCAAGCTAGTGCGTCTGCCAATTCCGCCACCTCCGCATTGCGTGGCTACTTCTTATCCGGCGCCGGTTGAGCCGGAATTTGCACTGGGATCGGCTGACCGGTGCTCTGCTTGGCTGGCGCCGGGGGCGGAATCTGCATAGGCTGCGATTGCGGTGCCACCGGAGCCCGGCCCGGAACCGGCGCCTGCGTCCTGACCGGAGCGCTCTTGGTCGAGCCGCCCTCCAGAACCGTGGACCCTAGGCCCGCGTTCTTCGTCGCCAGGATCGAGAGCCCCAGCGAAGTGAACATGAAAAGGACCGCCGATATCGTGGTCGCCTTCGACAGCAGCGTGGCCGAACCGCGCGGACCGAACGCCGTTTGCGAACCCATTCCGCCGAAAGCCCCGGCCAGGTCCGCCGCCTTCCCGCTCTGCAACAGTACCACGATGATCAGGAAGATGCAGACCAGGATGTGAATCAGAAGAAAGAGAATATACATGCCGATTCCCCAGTATAAGAGACTGCATCGCACCGGGTCAAACCGGGCGCGGGCGAATCCGGCGCCGGCGAACGCCTCACCTCGCCTGCTCGCGTTCGCGGGCGACTAAGCCCCGGTTGCGTTTTGAGTCGTACATGGCGTGGTCGGCTTCATCCAAAGCCTCCCGGAGTGGCCTGCCGCGTCCCTCGGCAACGCCCCAGCTAAATGAAATTGTCAGGCCACCGAATCCACGCACCTGGAAATCCCGCAACCGCCGCTCGATCTCGGCCATGCGCTTGGCCGCCCCCTCCGTGCTTTGGTTCAGGAAGAGAATCACGAACTCGTCGCCGCCCCAACGATACGCTTCGTCGTCGTGGCGGATGGACCGTTCCAGCAGGTTGCCGACGTTGCGCAGGATCTCGTCGCCAACCAGGTGGCCGTACCGGTCGTTGACCTCCTTGAAATTATCCATGTCGCAGACCACTACCACGCAGTCGGGTCCTTCCGTCCGTTCCACCCGCCGCGCCAGCGCCGCCTGGTTGAGTAATCCGGTCAGTGAATCCGAGTCGGTGCGGCTGTTGTTTTCGCGGCGTAGCTCTTCGACTTCGATCGTCAGGCCCCGCAGCCGGTCCATTTGTGTCTCGCTCCACATCGCCATTGCCGAGAACGCCATCACACAGTGCAGCGCGAAATCATAATAGGACTCGTGATGCAGGTAGCGCGCCCAATCCGGCGCATTGCCCTGGTTGTACATCCACAGGAAAACGAAGGCATGCTCGAAGAAGGCCGCCGATAGGACCACCAGCGAGAAGCGGAACAATCGATACCCGAGCCCACCCTGGCGCTTGAGACGCAGGAAATTGTAAAGATAGATGAAACCCAGCAGAAGCGCGTGCGAGGAATGGTAGGCCTCCAAGCGGGAGTACAGCGCCACCGAGTACACCAGGGTCACGAAGACCGGCAACAGCGGAATCAGGCGCAGGATTCCACGCCATCCCTGCAGGCCGGAACCGAATCCGGCGCGCGCCGCGGCAATCAGCACGATCGCGAACGCAAAATCGAAGGTGGCGTAGGGCGCCAGCCAAACGATTCCGCCATGGCTCAACAGTTGGAAGCCAAAGATTGTGGCCACGCCGCGCAGTCCCCAGGCTGCCGCCCACAGCCCGAAGTAAATGGCGCGCGACTGGCGCCATAAGAACAGGAACGCAATGCCGAACAGCAGCGCTCCGATCTCCTGAATGAAAAATGCGGATAGGTCGACTGTGGGATTCGAGGGATCCATGCGCTCAATCTCCGCCAATGGCGTGGCGGCGCGCCGCGCGCGCCTTACCGGTGGCCTCGTCCACGTCCACGATTACCGCATGCAGCTCCGCTCCGCCGCGCGCCGTTTCGAAGCGCGCCGGCAGCGCCGTCAGGAAGCGCTGGATCACAATCCCCGCCTGCACCCCAATCACCGATTCGTACGGCCCCGTCATTCCGCAATCGGTCTGATAGGCCGTGCCGCCCGGTAGGATGCGCGTATCGGCGGTGGGGATATGCGTGTGGGTTCCGATCACCGCGGAGACCTTGCCGTCGAGATGCCAGCCCATCGCCATCTTCTCGCTCGTCACTTCCGCGTGGAAGTCCAGGAAGCGCACGCGAATCGCCGGATCCAGAGCCGCCAGCATCTGGGTCGCCATCCGAAACGGGCAATCCGTAGCCGGCATGTACGTCCGGCCCTGCAAATTTAGTACGGCGCAATCCACGCCGTTGCGCGCCCGTACGGTTACCATACCGCACCCCGGCCCTTCTGGGTAGTTGCCGGGGCGTAACAGTCGGGGCTGGCGCGGTAGATAGTCGAGAATCTCGCGCTTATCCCAAATGTGATTGCCGCTGGTGAGCACGTCCAGCCCGAGACCGAACAGTTCCTCCGCGATCGACGGCGTGAGACCGAATCCCCCCGCCGCGTTTTCCGCGTTGGCAATCGCCAGATCGATCGAGTTGGTACGGATGATGTCGTCGAGGTGATCCGCCACAATCCGCCGCCCCGGCGAGGCGAACACATCCCCTATGAACAGAATATTCATCCCTTGATTTCTCACCTTAGCACGTCGCTGCGGCGGGAACCGCTGGTTTGGTATTAACCTCGGTTATTGCAGCCGGAAACGGTCCTGTTCGTTCAGTACCAGACCGTCGAAGATGGCCAGTACCTGTTTGCGATAGCTGTAGACGCGGCGCAGGTTCTCGCGAAACGGAATCTCAAAGTCCCTGGCCCGCATCCACTTCTCGATCGTCGAGCGGGGCACGTCGATATCTTGACGCAGTGTCTCCACATCGTGCCCGCGCAGGAAAAGGCCGTAGAAAAAAGCCGCCTCGCGCTGCGGGGCCAATGGATCGTATTCGTCTCTCGCCGTCATGCTCCACCCAGCGAAAATGTAAGTATACAGGGGGGCCGCTGCGCACGGCAAGTGTCACGGTGAACTGGGATGGGGAGGGCGCCGCGAATCTAGCGCAATCGTCCGATTTTGTCCGGCGGCCAGTAAACGAATACCGCTTTGCCGTAGATGCTCTTGCGCTGCACGAAGCCCCAGGAGCGGCTGTCGCTCGATTGCGAGCGGTGATCTCCCAAAACGAAATACATATCGGGCGGCACCACCACGTCCCGCCCGTCGCCGTCCGGCGGCCAGGAAATCGTGTCGCGGTACTGCTCGGGCACGTAGTCTTCTTCGAGCGGTCGCCCATTGACGAACACCTCGCCGGCATCGATGTGCACGCGGTCTCCCGGCACGGCGATCACGCGCTTGATGTACGACTTGTTCTCGTCGTAATGAAACACCACCGTGGCGCCGCGTTCAATTCCGCCCAGCCCCAGCCGGAACGTGAATTTGTTGATGAAGATGCGTTCCTGGTCGGTTAGCGACGGCTCCATGCTGGTGCCTTCCACCTTGACCGGTTGATAAATGAAAACAATCAGCACGACCGCGAGCAGCACGGAAAATGCCAGGTCCCGCAACCAGCCCAACGCTCTGCCAACCCTGAGGCGCGCCGGGCGCGAAACCGCTTGGTCGCCACCCGAGGCGGGCAACGGCGGTACGGCGTCGGGGCTTTGTCCAGCAGACACTCCGTATGCATTATAGACGTTCCCATCCACGCGCCGGTTGCCCGCGTGCATGCCCCACTCGATAAGCCGCAACTGGCGAGAGGGACGGCCGCAGCCGCAATCGCCGATCAACCCTGTCCCGTTATCTCGGAACCACGGCAGCGACCGCCCTTCTCGTTCTCCCAAGGTGCAATCCACTTGCCAGCGTCCAACCCCATGTTCTGTTGGCATGCTCAGCGAGAACCGGTGTGCACCATCCTTCACAGCGGCGCACGGAAGACACCTCTCAGCCGGCATGCTTCGGGCTTGCTCTTTTGTTTCCGTCTTTTGCGCGAACCAGGAAGCGCTCCACTTCCGTGTCGCGCAGCCGGGCTGCACGCTGGCTGCGATGTCACACGCGTTTGCCCCATAATGAAGGGCATGACTCCCGATCCGGTTGCCGCCGCCGCGGCGCCCGCTGTGCCACTCACGCTCGAAGGGGCGAGCGTGCTTCACCAGATGATGCGCTTCCGCCGTGCGGCGTGGCGCGCCTTGCCCACCGCCAGCCGCGCGGAGATTGTCTCCGAAGCCGCCGTTGCCCTCGGCCGCATGGAAGCGCATGCCGACGGGTGCGAAACCGCGCTCTACTCGCTGCTCGGCCACAAGGGCGACTTGCTGCTGGTGCACTTTCGCCGCAGCTTCGAAGAGCTGAATCGGGCCGAGCTCGAATTGGCCCGCCTCCGCCTGAGCGACTACCTGGAGCCAGCCTCTTCGTATCTTTCCGTGGTCGAGCTCGGCCTCTACGAATCCACCGCAAAAGTGTATGCCGACCTCGCGGCCAAGGGCATTGCGCCGAACTCGGACGCCTGGAAGACCGGCATCGAGGAACTATTAGCGAGGCAGCGCGCCGCCATGGCGCCACGCTTGTGGCCGCGGATTCCCGAATCCAAATACCTGTGCTTCTACCCCATGGACCGCCGGCGCGGCGAAAGCGTCAACTGGTATCGCGAGTCCATGGCCGACCGCCAGCGCATGATGGCGGAGCACGGCCTGGTCGGCCGCCGCTACGCGGGCGAGGTGCGGCAAATCATCAGCGGCTCCATCGGCTTCGACGATTGGGAATGGGGTGTCGACCTGTTCGCGGAAGATCCGCTCGTGTTCAAGCGGCTGATTTACGAAATGCGCTTCGACCAGGTGAGCGCTCTCTATGCCCTGTTCGGTACCTTTTATATCGGCATCCGCGTGCCCTCCGCCGAATTGGGCGTCCTCGTGGATTTCTGATCCGCCTACGGCCGCGTTCCGGAATCCTCGTCCGGCTTCGGCCGGCTGCCGCTCAGGTGCCGGTAGAATCCCAGGTCGTCGCCGGTCAGCATTTTGGTGGCGAACAGAATCTGCCCGGCGTGCATTGAGAAGTGCTCCACCACGTGGTAGATGGCCTCCAGCACCGATACGCTGTAGCCCTGCACCACCAGCGGCTCGGCCAGCCGTTCGGGCGAAAACGCGGCGATCGCAGCGGTTGCCTCATCCACCGTCTCGCGCAAGCGCGCTCCGAGCGCGGGGATGGATGCGCCACCGCGCGCCGCGAATTCCCCATCGCGGTCCCGCGTGTCCGCCTTGCCACCCACGCCCGCAACGATCCACTGGCGCATGTTGCCGCACAGGTGCAGCACCAGGTTGCCGATGGCGTTTTCATTCTCCCCGCCGCGCGCCCACACCTGCTCCTCGGTGAGCTTGCCGAGGCAAACCTCAATTCGCGGAGCCATTTCCTGGAGCCTGCGGATGGAGCAGTCGAGGAACAAACGATCCGTTTTGCCCATGATCCTTCGATTGTAGCCGCACGCCGCCGAGCTCGGCGATCAAGGCGGCAGACCTGCCCTGCCCGCTCCCGCGCACCCGGAAAGCGGCCAGACCTGCCTGCGTATCTTTCTCTGCTGCAATGGGTTGTGCCAATCTGCACATATTGGGTGTACTGGAACTGGAATCCTTGGTTGATAGTGGTATAATCGCAACTTATGCCGATCTCTTAATCCCAACCCTGGCGGGCTCTCAGCCGAGCCCCCATCCCGAACCCCTCGCCGGACCTACCCTCGCCCCAGTCGCGAGCCGCCGGCACAAGTTGTTTCAGAATAAGGAGTTCCAAGATGTTTAAGTTGTTATCCAGTGGTCTGGTCGTGTTTGCGGGCGTAGCCTGCGCCCCGGCGACAGTTTCGCCGTTGCAGTTTACCCGAGCCCCTGAAGTTCACCAGGACGCGCGCCTGGAAGCAATTCGCGGCTTTTTCGAGAAGGCCGGCTGCCCGGCCCGCGACTATTCGCAAGTGTTCCTCGACGCCGCCGACAATAACCGCCTGGACTGGCGCCTGCTGCCTAGCATCTCTTTCGTGGAATCGACCGGCGGCAAGATCGCGCCCAACAACAACATGTTCGGCTGGGACAACGGCCGCAGCAAATTCGCCAGCCCCACCGCCGCGATTTGGGGAGTAGCCCACCAACTCGGTCAATCGAAGTTGTACCGCCATAGAAGCCTCAACCGGTTGCTGGCACTCTACAATCCCAATCCCGGTTATGGCGCCAAAGTGAAGCAGGTCATGCAGCAGATTGCGGTTGTCCAATAGCCGGCCAATCTTCACGAATCGAATCGGAACGCAACCGAATACTAAGTGCACCGTGATCTCGACCCGTCGGGGTCGGGTTTGTCCGGCCCGTGCATTCGCTCATTTTTCCCTTGACAAGGACTAGTTTGCGATACAAACTAGTCTTCATGAAGGACAATCTCGCGATCACGGGACCTTCTCCGGGCCACCGCGCTGCCTCGTATTGGTTTGTCGATGGTCTGCCGGATATCGTGCTCGGGGTGACGCTGCTAATCTTTGGGGCGGCCGGACTGTGGTGGTGCGTTCATCGGCCCAAGCCGTCGCCCGCGCACGAGTTCTTTGTCGTCGCAATCGGCCTCTGCTTCTTCTTTTGGAAGGGCCGCCCGCTGATCGACCTCTTGAAATCGCGCCTGACCTATCCGCGCACCGGCTATGCGCGGCCACCGGAGGATCTTTCCGAGCTCGGGCTCCCCAACGCCCTCACTGCCCTGTCCCTCAAGCCATGGCCCAAGCGGGATGAGAATGTGACCCATTTCCTGACGCGGACCACGATGGTTGTTCTCTGGTGGTGCTTCTTTGCACTCAACCTGAACCCTTGGAGTCGTTGGTACACGTTGCTCGCGCCGGCCGCGCTTGCAGTCGCGCTGTATGCATGGAACCGGAGATCGGAGCATCCGTACCGATGGTGGTCCGCGCTGCTCCTGGCGCTCATCGGCCCGGCGTTGCTGTGGTTGGACTTGTCTCCGCTCCTGCAGCCGCTGCTGATGCCCTTGCTGGCGGGCGCGTGGCTGGCGACGGAAGGTGCGTGCGTGCTGGTCCACTACTTGCGCGCGAACCCATCTTCGCGCGCAGCGGAAGGCGTGCGGGCATGACTCAACGCATGCAGGAAATCTCGCAACTGGATCGCGTGATCCACGAGCCCGCCCGCCTGGCGATTATGCTGATCCTCGGCGGCGTCGGCGAAGCGGACTTCCTCTACCTGCAGCGGGAAGGCGGATTCACGCAAGGGAACCTCTCGGGGCACCTCGCCAAACTGGAGGAGGCCGGATACGTCGTGATCGAAAAGAAGTTCAAAGGTAAGGTTCCGCTGACGGTATGCAGTCTCACGGGCAAGGGTATGACGGCTTTTGCCAAGTATTCCAATCGAATGCTGGGGCTCTTGCAGCCGAACGGCTCCACCGGTTCTTCCCGCCCATAGACGACGTCGCACCTTGTCCGGCCCGCATTGACAACCCGCATTGACAACCCTATCTTATCCGGCGTATATTTGCTAACATACTGATCTTTCTATGGTTGCGATAGCTGACCCATGGTCTTGTTTGACCTTGTTCGGGGGACACGCGTGACGCAGCCGCTGCCAGCACTTCGATCGCGCCGCAGCGGCATCTTCCCCAGCAGCTACCAGCGAATCAAACGCGGGCGGAGTCTCAATGGCTGACGAGCAGAATGAAGCGCAACTGAATGAGGGCGTGCCGGGCAGCTATGAGGAAATGCTGGACGATTACAGCCATTTCGCGCCGCCCTCCGCCGACGAAGTCCTGCAGGGAACCGTTCTCAGCCTGACCGCCAAAGACGCCATTATCGATTTCGGATACAAGTCCGAAGGCATCGTTCCCATCGAACAGTTTCAGGGGCCCGGCGGCGAAATCACGGTGCGGCCCGGCGACGTGGTCGACGTGATGATCGACCATGGCGAGCAGGTCGAAGGTTACGTCCTGCTCTCTCATTCGCGCGCCGCGCGGCTGCGCATATGGGACAACCTCGAGAAGGCCTACGCGGAACAACTCGTCATCTCCGGCCGCGTGCTGGGCCGCGTCAAGGGCGGCCTCGAGGTGGACGTGGGCGTGAAGGCTTTCATGCCGGGCTCGCAGGCCGATTCGCGTCCCTTGCGCAACCTGGATTCGCTCATCGGCCAGGATGTGCCGGTCAAGATCGTCAAGCTGAACCGGCGCCGTGGCAATGTCGTGGTATCGCGCAAGCTCGCCGTGGAAGAAGAAATCCACGAGCGCAAGAGCGCCACTCTGGACCACATCCAGGAAGGATCGGTGCTCACCGGCGTGGTCAAGAATCTGGCTGAATACGGCGCCTTCATCGATCTGGGAGGCATCGACGGCCTGCTCCACGTGACCGATATTTCCTGGGGACGCATCGCGCACCCCTCCGAAGTGCTGCATGCCGGCGACGAGGTCACCGTCAAGGTGCTCAAGTTCGATCGCGCCAAGGAGCGCGTGTCGCTCGGCATGAAGCAACTCGAGCCCGACCCCTGGGAGACCGTGGCCGAACGCTACCCGTTGAACAGCCGTGTGCTCGGCCGGGTCGTCAACGTCACCGACTACGGAGCTTTTGTCG